>WBZQ01000037.1_pt1 | contig 153220 bp, 151 predicted proteins | sample 5204251 | NCBI WGS metagenome assembly WBZQ01 (sample SAMN12412402, study PRJNA552823) | activated sludge metagenome | isolation source: activated sludge from nitrification reactor of wastewater treatment plant... | place: USA: Virginia | collected 2017-09 | reverse complement strand
TAGGGATACTGAAACCATGAGGAGAATGATCACGCGAAAATTCCGCCCAACGAGGCCGCCCGGCCGTTCCGGACCACTGGACCGGACGGCCGGGGGGATCGGGGGCGCAGCCCCCGCTTCACTTGATCTATATGGTCAAAGTAGGATGACTAAATCAGCGCCTGGTTCGTTTACTCCAACATTCTCGCGTTTGTCTTAAAGCGTCGAGGGCTCCTTGCCAGCTATAAGGACCCTTCGGCGATTAGCCAAGAATGAGAATTCTACACGATAGATATTCTTGACAAGTCATAGGAGGCGGGCGAGAATCGCGCCTCATTTTGCACTTTGTTTGGCCGCACTATTCGAATTTGTACAGTCACTACTTATACTACGGTAAGCGAGCAGGTGTGACGTTGCAATCCACTTAGGGAGAGGGCAGTGGAACGATCAGCTATCAAGGAAGAGGAAGAAACGTTCGTCGATGTGGACCACAATCAACCCGTGCCTCCGGCGAATGTTGTTGCCTACAATGAACTCCGGTCCTGTGCGGACCTACACCGCATGCACGCGTCTGGCAAGCTGGAGATTCAGCCTGATTTTCAACGAGAGGTCGTATGGAAGGCGGAAGAACAGGCGCGCTTCATAGACTCTCTTGTGAAACAGTTACCTATTCCTAGCATGTGCTTTAGCCTCGATCCTCAGAGTCAGAAGTGGAAGGTCATCGACGGCCTCCAGCGTATGCACACTATCACATCCTTCCTAGGCTCCGCAGAGTGGAGGGTTGCGCCTGCGGATGACATTCACGCACTGCTTCGTGGTAAGCGCAATTCTCAGCTTCGGACTGGAACGGACGAGGAGAAGCGTCTGTTTGCAAGCGTGGAGGATATCTCCGTTCCCATTACTGTCATTCGATGCAGTTACGGCGACCCTTCACACATGCGATACCTTTTCACAATATTCAATCGGCTCAACTCTGGTGGCGTCCGCCTAAACAATCAGGAGATCCGGAACTGCATTTACTCTGGGGCCTTCAATGACCTACTCAAAAAGATAGACCGCGAGAACCGAGCGTGGAAACAGGTAACTCGGCAGATATGGGGTAAGATGGATCGCTTTCGCTCGGTTGAGATCCTCCTGCGCGTCCTAGCATTCACTCAAAACCTCCGCAACTACGACGGCAATCTGGCCGGCTTCCTCAATGACTACATGTTGGCTGCGAGCAAGTCGTCGCCAGAAGCTCTGGAGATCATCTCTGCTAATCTCACAACTATGGCCGGTCTTGCTGCTATGGTGCTCGAATCACTTTCATCAGGTAAGAAGTCTCTCACCTTCGTCGAAGGTATTTTGGTAGGCATATTAGCGAATGTCGCCAATGCACCAGCCTCTACGGACGCCACAGCACCTGAGTGGACAAGGCAACGAGTAGAACGGTTCACCAATTTGACTATATTTGGCGATGGCGCACGATACGCGCTAGCAAACGCCCAAATCGTCAAGGAACGTTTGCAGCAAGCTGTCTCGGCTTTTGCTTAGTGTAGGGATGGCAGACATTGATGACACGCTTCGGGAGCTGGATCGTTGGTATAATGAGCTGCCGGGTGGCTCCAATCGACCAATCCTTCTGTCGAAACTCGCCACTCTTGAGTTGTGCGGTTGGCTCGAGTTCAGGTTTGACTCACTCGTTCATGTCGCGAGCGCTCGTGTCGGTCTCACCCGGGAATGGGTGGAAGCAGAGGTTGTGAGTAGCACACACGGATTTCAGTACTCCGATCACTTGCGAAAAATGTTGTGTCGGGTAGTCGGTGAATCCGCGGTTCTGCATGTCGAAGACATCTTCGAAACCGAACATCCGGGGAAGCTTGAGCACATGAAAGCGGTCCTTGGTATGCTTTGGAAGAACCGTGGTCTTTTGGCTCACACGCATTCTGCCGCGCCAGTGGTTCAGCAGGCCGTGATCAATGCCCCTAGCTGGACGATTAACCAGCAGCGTGTTCTTGCTAAGTCGATCGATCTCTACGAGAAAAGCCTTCTCAAAGCATTTTCAAGAACAATCTCAGTATCGTGACTTTTAAGCCTGATTTGGGCGTTGTGTAAATGCTCCAAACCTTTGGTGCATCAATGCAGGATAAGGTTCCTTCCCATAAGCAAGCAATACGTGAGGCTTTTGAACTCTCAGGTGAAATTCTTCGCAACCTTGAGTTGAGCGAAATCCAACTTACCAATGTAGCATTAAAAGCCAGCCGTCTTGCGAGGCTGTTAAATGATTTCGATATCCAGAAAATTATGCAGTATGAAGCGGGTGGATACCCTACCGAGCCAGCTGGAGTTCCGGAGGAAGTCTGGCGCTTAGCGGTCCTGGCTGGAAGAAAATTCTCTCAAGTCGATGCAGCCACAAAATTGACGAAAGATTACATTTATAGAAGTTCCATCTCAGAGCTGGAAGATGAGTTAAGGGTTGCCGAAACATCTCTTGGTGCAGCCCGGGACCGAGACGTTTCTATCTCGTCAGCAAACCCCGCGCAACATGTGTTTAGCCCTATTGGTAATTCTGCTGAACGCGTCGGGATTCGTCGGTCTTTAACTACCGCCTCCCAACGCCTTGCAAGTCGGCGGACAATGATTTACGAATACGTCCTTCGCGTACACTATGAACTTAAGTTTTCAGGCGTCGCAGACGATGTATTTACACGAGTACGTTCCCGTGTTGACATGACCATTTCAAAAATCGTCCCTGACGCGGTGCAAAAATTCTCAGCAGTGTACGAAAATCTTCTGTCCGACAATCAGGAAGACTGGTCTAATGCCGCCCACAGTTGTCGTCGAATTCTGCAAGATTTGGCAGATTCTGTCTTTCCACCGACTGACGAACCTAAATATGTAGAGAAAGATGGCAAGAAAAGAACCATAACGCTAGGCAAAGATCAGTACATAAATCGAATCATGGCTTTCGTCGAATCCAGAAGCGGTTCGGAACGATTTAATGATTTGGTTGGCTCCCACCTCAGCTTTATTGGGGACCGATTAGACAGCCTCTTTATGGCATCACAAAAAGGTTCTCATTCTACCATTGTCAGTCGCGAGGAAGCGGATAGGTACGTTGTTTATACTTATATGGTGCTTGGCGATGTTCTTTCTTTGTCGCGGCCGGATGGTAAACCGCTCGAAGCGCTGTAATAGGGAATTTGGTCACGGTTTTGATCATTGTTCGGGGACGGTTTTGGTCCTGATTTCCAATCTGTCTTAATTCCTATCCATCACATCAGAATCTTCATAAATCATTCGCGAGCAAGGGTTCTTAGATACTCAATCGCAATTCGTTATTCGTGAGGGTACCCAGTCTAGAAGCCCTTTTAAGGCGCGGGCACGACCGGTCCAGTTATAGGAGTTCCGGGGGTGGTTGTTATTCTTATGATCGAAGAAGTTTGATACGAGCGGGGTTGTGAATATTGAATATCAAGGACGGAGGTCCAGTTCAATCTCTTAAATCAATACCAGGATGCTTTAAGATTGAAGATTTAGAGCTGCACGGGTATCACTCCGAATGCGAGGGAGTACCCATGAAAATCCCCGATAGTAATCTAGTAAAAACAGAAGATCACGAACTGCCTCCAACGTCTCATGTAATTTTTTTGAGTCCAGCTTCCCCCTTGGAGAATGGGCTATTTTGTTTCGTAATTTCACACCTTCTCTAAGAGTTTGCAGCATGAATTTCGGGACAGAACATGGTAGCTGTCCATCTTGCATGGCCTTGAAGGTGGGGAGATACTCAGTAAGCATTTGAAGTAGGGGAGGCGAAGGAATGTTCTCGACAAGCCAAGATGCTTGTGGAACAAAATCAGCAATAAATTCTTTTACGCCTATCTCTGCAGCGGCCATCCCAATAACAAGCGAACTTCGTGGATTGATACTTTTTTGTTCCCAGGACTCTCGGAATAGCTGATGACAGAAAGGCTCGTTTACGCCCTTCTGCAGTAGTTGTTGAACCGCATTAAAGTCGTTCGGGCCGGCACTAAGACTGTAATCGAGAGTTAGAATGGGATCGAATGAGGAAATGAAATGCCACTGACTGTTGTCAATAGACCAGTCTATGCCTCCTCGTATACTGCGTGCTGGGGAATGTGGGCCAACAATCAAAGCGTACCATCGAAGTAGATTGACCGCTCTATTTACGGAATCTGAAAATTCGTCAATAAAAATTTGCACAACCTCTCGAAGTTGATCAGGAAGCATTTTTACGGACACTATAAAACCGGGTTTAATCTTATGATCAGCATCAATAGCGCTTTCCCATCCTTTGGTTGAACGTCCAGGAAGTTTTCCGCTGGCTAGACGCCCAAACATCGTCATTATGTTCTGAGGAACGCTCCTGCTCGCGGACACGGTGCATTCTGACCTATTCAACTGCTCTTGTTGTTCTGGACTATTTCTCTTTTTGTTTGCTGTTACAAACGAAAGAGAGATTTCGTCGTTGCCCGCACCTTTGTAAGATAGACAGAAAGGCGATCCATCTAATAACGGCAGATCAGTAATTAAGTATGTTGCACGTATCTCAATCTTCTCAGGCATGTTTTATCTCGTGGATTCGATCGATTCACTCCCGGTTTTACTCCCGGTTCGCTCCCAGTTTTGCTCCCGATTCCCAGTCCAACCTAATCCTACTTAGTCCCACCTGCAAGGAAGATTTTCGCTTGGTTTAGCATTCGTTTAGGCGATACAATCACACTGAATCTTTATTAATATCATTGGCTTCTGGTGGGCCTTCTAAGCTGAGGGTCGTTGGTTCGATTCCAACCGGGCGCACCAGACAAGACGACTCGTTACCTGTGTGAGCCGCGAACTGCTGCCTCTATTGCCGCGACGTCGATCTTTCCCATGTGCATCATCGCATCGAAGGCGCGCTGGGCGACGGCGGGATCAGAACTGGTCACCGCGTCCGTCAAGACGACTGGTGTAATCTGCCAGGACAGGCCCCACTTGTCCTGGCACCAGCCGCACTGGCTTTCCTCGCCGCCGTTTCCTACGATCGCGTTCCAGTACCGATCGGTTTCCGCCTGGTCGACTGTTGCAACCTGAAATGAGAACGCCTGGTTATGCTTGAAGGCAGGTCCTCCATTGAGCCCGAGGCAGGGAATTCCCATCACGGTAAATTCGACTGTCAGCACGTCTCCTTTCTTGCCGGAAGGATAATCTCCCGGCGCCCTATGCACTGCGCTCACACATGAATCGGGAAAGGTCTTCGCATAAAAATGCGCCGCCTCTTCAGCGTCCTTGTCGTACCACAGGCAGATGGTGTTCTTTGCCGGCTTGGTCATATCATGTCTCCTTTGTGTCGCTTGTCGAGCGGTGATTTAAAAAGCTTCAAGTCGAGCGTCACCATTGTCCTATGCGAACCGGCCTATCGTAGCCATCATGTTCACATCCGGCGTATATGGGCAATTGTCCTCCGGTTGTTTTTCAGTTGATATATCGCCTCGAGATCAAGCGCATGGGATTGCTCCTTTCGTTTCAATTTCCAGCTGTCACCTCTTAGTCGTTGGCCGGTTCTGAAATCGACACGACGCCTATCATGCGAAAATCACTCCATTGCCCTGCCGATTCCTCGTTGTCAGTCCCTGCTTATGACCCGTAGGAAGAATCCCTGAGACATTTTCTCCTTGTTCTGGGCGCTCTTAGTAGCCTATTCTTCGCACTTCATTGTACTGAATCACGATGCCGTCCGAAGGACATCCTAAGCTGAGGGTCGCTGGTTCGATTCCAGCCTGGCGCACCACCTCCCCAATGCGTTCCTGACATGACGTTTCTTTCCCGGTATCGAATCCTCCTCTACGTCCTCAGCGGCCTGGTGGCATTCTATGCGTTGTTAGGTTTTGTCGTCGTTCCCTATGCCGTCAAGACGTACGGCGTTCCTGCCTTGTCTGAACGTCTCAGGCATCCCGTCGTTCTGGAAGACATCCGGCTCAATCCGTTTACGTTCTCCCTGGGCCTCACCGGGTTTGAAATTCAGGAGCCCGACCGCACGCCGATGCTCGGGTTTCAGGAACTATTCATAAATTTTGAAGCAACCTCGCTGGTTCGGTCCTCATACCTCTTCGATGAGATTCGGCTAACTCTTCCATTCGGATTCGTGCATCTGCAGGCAGACGGGAAGCTGAATCTTCTTGGTTTGGTGCCGCCGCCTGCTCAAGACGAGGACCGATCTGCGCCGCCGAAGGCTGAACCATCCGCCAAGGGGGCGATGCCGGCTGTCGACATTCGCCTCCTGAGCATTCAACGAGGCGTGATCGAGTATCGGGACGATTCCAAGAAAAGGCCGGTGGAGATTGATGTGGTGCCCATCGAGGTTTCTGTCCGCAACTTCAGCAGCAAGGGAGGGAGCGAAAGTGCCTATGCGTTTACGGCGGAGTTCGGCGAGAAGGAAGTATTGTCCTGGGAAGGCACATTTCAGCTCGATCCACTCGAATCCGACGGGCATGTGTCATTGTCGCACGTTGGTTTGAATACCTTTTGGCCTAGCCTCCGCGACCGGTTTCGATTCGATATCCTGAGTGGAAAGTTGTCGGTCGATGCCCGCTATCACTTCGACACGCGTCTTTCTCCTGTCAATCTGCAGATGACAGAGGGCAAGGTTCAGTTGGCGGATTTCCGACTGTCGGAAGCGGGGAGTCGTGAGCCGGTACTGACGGTGCCGTCTTTCGGCATAGACGGAATCAGCCTGGACCTGTCGAAGCGGGAGCTGGGAATCGGCACCGCGGCCTTGACCGGAGCGGACATTCGCGCCTGGCTCGGTCAGGATGGCGTGGTCAATTTCAAGCCGCTCTTCGCCCCAGTCCCTCAGCCGCAGGAGGAGACTGAACAGGTGGCTCAGCCGGGTCAGGGGGCGGCACCGCCATGGTCCGTCGACGTGCAGGCCGTCGAAGTTGCCAAGACACGGGTGGAGTTTGAAGATCGAACCCTCACGATGCCGGCACAACTGAGTCTAGAGAATGTCCAGATGACGGCCAAGGATCTGCATGTCCCGCTGCGAGGGTCGATTCCGGTCACAACCGGTTTCCGCCTCAATCAAGAGGGGATGGTCGACGGCCGCGGCACCCTGCAACTTGACCCGCTGCAGGTGTCTCTCGCGCTGAAGTTGGAGCATATCGGCCTCCGTCCGTTTCAGCCCTATCTGGATCGCACCATGCTGGTCGATATCAAGGACGGCGAATTGGAAGTGGATGGCGAGGTGATCTACCGGAGCCGACCGGAGTCTGACCCCATGCTGCGCTATGTGGGCCAGGTGGGGATCAACAAGCTGCATGTGGCTGATCGGGTGTCGGGAAAGGAATTTCTGGGCTGGACCGCATTGGGATTGCGCAAGATGGCAGTGGAGGTCTCGCCGACCAAGGTCAAGATCGGCGAAATTGCGCTGCGAGATCCGGCGGTGCAACTCATCACCGGGAAGGACGGTGTGCTGAACTTGTCACAGTTGATGCGCAAACCGGAAGCAGCGGCAACTCCGACTACACCCGCGGCGGTCCGCGAATCCTCTCCGAAGAACGCGCCGCCCCCGACGCCGATCGAGATCGATGTCGTGCGGTTGTCGAAGTTGTCGGCGACATTCGTGGATGAATCCATCGACCCGGTTGTGGCCACCGGCATTACGGATCTCAGCGGCACGATCAAAGGCTTGTCGTCTAAGCAGGTGGCCAAGGCCGAGGTAGCGCTGGTCGGGAAAGTCGACGAGGTGGCGCCGCTCAAGATTCAGGGCCAGATCAATCCGCTGAGTGAGGAGGCCTATACTCATCTGACCTTTTTGTTTCAGGGTGTGGATCTCACGGCGGTCTCGCCATACGCGGGGAAATATGTCGGGTTTCCCATCGCCAAAGGCAAGCTGTCGCTGGATTTGATGTATCAGGTGTCGAAGAAGCAATTGGTGGGAGAAAATAAAGTGCTGGTGGACCAATTGACCTTCGGAGAGAAAACCGACAGCCCGGATGCGACGAGCCTGCCGGTGCGTTTGGCCGTAGGATTGCTGAAAGATCGACGAGGGCGGATCGATATCGACATGCCGGTGCGCGGGGATTTGACTGAGCCGGATTTTCGTTACGGCCGGGTGGTGCTCAACGCATTGGTCAATCTGGTGACCAAAGTGGCGACCTCTCCATTTTCGGCGCTGGGTGGACTCGTAGGCGGGGGCGGAGAAGACTTACAGTTTGTTGAATTTGTCCCAGGCAGCGAAGAGTTGAGCGAAGTAGAGCGGAAGAAAATTGATTCAGTCGCCAAGGCGCTTCAGGAACGACCAGGGTTGCGGGTGGATGTGGCTGGGACTGCCGATCCTGCTCGTGATCGCGATGCGTTGGCTATGCAAAAAATCTCCGCCGACGTGCAGCGGCGATTCACGCAGGGCGGCACCAAGAATGTGCAAAGCGTCCCTTCCCCGTCGAGAGAGTTCGAACTGCTCAGCGATCTGTATGCCGAGAAACTGGGCAAGCAGCCGATGAAGAGCGAATCGTTACCGGGAGGGAAATCCGTCGAGCGCGTGCTGTCGGCTGACGAACTGCGGCAACAGCTGGTTCCGGCGATGGCGGTGGAGGAGTCGGAACTGCGGATCTTGGCGCAGGGTCGTGCCAAGGCCATTCGCGAACATCTGATCGAGCAGGGAGGCCTGTCGGAGGATCGGGTCTTTCTCCTGGACGTGGACGTGGCTGCGTCGGACGGTCAACAAGTGAGGGCCCATCTCAATTTGACGGGCAGTTAGACTCACCGTCTAGGCTAGGGCTTCGGCTGGTAGCGCATCCGGGTGCCGTGGAGCAGAGACAATTCGATCTCGCTGGCGCTCAACTCCTCGGGGAAATAGGCGCCGGAAATCTTGGCCGCATTGAGGCTGGCGCCTTGCAGAATGGCTTTGCGAAAATCGATCCCGCGGAGGTCGGCTTGGCGAAAGTAGCAGTCGGTGAAATCCAGTCCGTCGACTTCCAGGCCCCGTAAGTCCAGCCCGCGCAAATCGCAGCGAGTCAGATCCACCTTTTCCCCGGTGGCCCGTTTCACGTTAAATTCTTTGATGCATCCCTCTCGGAGCAAACGATACATGGCATCATTCGACATGCGGAGCCCGCTCGCGGGCGGTCGTGAGTTTTCCATGCGATCTCCTTTGACTCCTGGGCTTCTTATCGGAAGGCGAAGAGAAAACTTGAGTGGGCGCATGGCCGTGTTGATGTTCCTCGAGCGTCGGCCGTCATCGGGGAGCAGGTGCCGCTTGCGCCACCCTTGTCAGAAACGGTAACCTTATTCTTCTTTACGCTGTCATGTGCCATAGAGATCAACGGGTTCGAACCGTTCTTGAAGGAGGGAATCATGGGACTACGATTGGGCGATGACGCCCCGAACTTTACAGCTGAAACGACGGAAGGGACGATCAACTTCCACGAATGGCTTGGGGGCGGGTGGGGGATTCTGTTTTCGCATCCCAAGGATTACACCCCAGTCTGCACGACCGAGTTGGGGTATATGGCCAGAATTAAGGGAGAGTTCGATAAGCGCGGAGTCAAGATTCTTGCTATCAGCGTGGATCCGCTGGATTCACATCGCGGCTGGATGAAAGATATCAATGACACCCAGAACTGCACCGTGGCGTACCCTATCATTGCCGACCCGGAAAAGAAGGTGGCCGATCTCTATGACATGATCCACCCGAATTCGCTGGATAGCATGACGGTGCGCTCGGTGTTTGTGATCGGGCCGGACAAGAAGATCAAGCTGATGTTGACCTATCCGGCGTCCTGCGGAAGAAACTTCGATGAATTGCTGCGGGTGGTGGATTCGCTGCAACTGACTGCAAAGTACAAGGTGGCGACGCCGGTGAATTGGAAAGACGGGCAAGATTGCATCATCACCCCTGCGGTGAACGATGCCGAAGCCAAGACCCTCTTTCCCAAAGGGTTCAAGGTCATCAAGCCCTATCTGCGTTTGACCCCGCAACCTAACAAGTAGACGAGACTCTTGTCCCGCGAACCAGTAGGAGGAGCCGGCTGATCAGCCGGCTCCTCCGTTCATGCAGTGAGAAGCGAATCTCCTCGATGCTCAGCCTCACCGGTTCGTGCCTGTCGATTCATTCACGGCCATTCCCCGTCCAGTTCTCTTCACGAGTTCATGTGCCGGTCGTTGCACGGATGTGACACCAGCGGGAACGCTGCCGACCCGGACCGTACGATGCTTGCATGAAGCGGGGCCTTTGTCCTGGGCGGAAGGTTTCTCGAGATGCTTGGTCGAGGGACTGTAGGGGGAAGGAACACGGGGAGCCGGTGTGTCAGCAGCTCCCCTCGACCGACGCTCTGACTGCGTGTGTCGAGCGTATTGAGGCAGGAGAGACTGTCGTCGTGCCCAGACCAGTACCGCCAGTCCGCTTCCAAGCAGGAGGAGGGCAATCGGGGCCAGGACGGCTTGCGTGTCACACGAGCAGCAATCCTGCCTGCCTGATGGTCTGCCAGGCGGCGGAAGCGGCGAATCGCTTGAACCCTTGAGTGCCGGAACCGGGAAACGTCGCCATCATGTCGGCGAAGCGCGGGTAGGTGTAGCCTGCCGGATGTGAAGAAGGCATGGAGTCTCGAAGAAGCGTGAGGAGCCACTCGACTTGGGGGCGGGAAAGGTTGAGCGAGAAGTCTTCCGTGCGGGTGGGGAGGATGATGCGGGTCAGCCTCTTTGTCTGTGACACGACGACGGGAGTGCTTCCGGTCCAGACACAGCGACGTTCGGCAGTAAGCGGAATCGGAGAGATCTCAGCCAGAGCCTGCTTGAGCCAGGTGCGAGCCACGCGCGACGGCTTCACGCGATGCGTAAACCAGCGCTGTACCGGCAGGTCGAGCCCCGCCCCCTCGATATAGTTGAGGACGGCGGTGCGTAGTCCGTCCCCAAGCCAGGGCGGGCAGGTGGCGCGGGAGTCGGCGTGGCGCAGATCATTTTCCGCAAACCCGGCAAATGCCGGACCGAGAATTGTGAGACCTTCGGCAGCCGGATTGAGCCCGATGGGGCTGTGGGCGGTGGCCGTAAACTTGTGCCAAAAGGCGGATTGCAACAGGTTGCCGGCGAACAACTGTCGCACGCGTTCCAAAGAATCCACGGTGTCGTGAATCGTCTCCCCTGGGCATCCATACATTAGGTACGCGTGGACCAGGATCCCGGCCTGGCGAAACGCAGCCGCGACCCGTGCAGTCTGGTCGACGGTGATTCCTTTTTTCATCTGCTCGAGAAGATGGTCCGAGGCCGCCTCGAGGCCGGCGGTCAATGCGATGCAGCCGGATGCAGCAAGGAGCCGTGCCAGATCGGCCGAGAACGCGTCTTCGAAGCGGATATTGCCCCACCAGGAGATCGTTTGGCCCGTTTCGAGCAAGCGCAGCGCGAGCGCTTTCAGCGCTGCCGGGGGCGCGGCCTCGTCGACGAAGTGAAAGCCTCGTTGCCCGGTTTCGTGAATCAGGGTGCCGATCTGTCGGAGCAACACGTCGGTCGGGGTTGTCTCATACCGCGCGATATAGTTCAGTCCAACATCGCAGAACGTGCACTGCTTCCAGTAGCACCCGTGGGCCACGGTCAGTTTATTCCAATGCCCCTCGGACCAGAGGCGGTGCATGGGGTTCAGACTGTCGAGTATGGAGAGGTAATTGTGCAAGGGCAGTCCGGCATAGGTCGGGGTGCCGAGTTCGTGCATCGGTAGATCAGGCTCGGTGCTTCCGTTCTCAAACGAAACCCGCCCTTCGACCAGGGTGAAGGTGCGGCAAAGTTTGGTAGGCGGACGGTTCCCCGCCAGGAAATCGAGAAGGCACAGCAGCGGACGCTCTCCGTCGTCCAGCGTCACATAATCCACGTAGCGAAATAGCCGAGCGTCCTGCAATCGTCGCAGTTCCGTGTTCACGTAACCGCCGCCCATCACGACCGTGGTGCCTGGCTGCCGGGTCTTGATCGCTTGCGCAATGCGCAGGGCCCCGAAGAGGTTTCCAGGGAAGGGTACCGTGAGGCCGACGATATCTGGAGTCGTGCGAGCCAGCTGTGCCTCGAGCGCCTCGAGGAGCAGGTTGTCGGTCAAACTCAAGGGCTGTGATAAGGCTTCTTCAATCCGGTCGAACGAGGACGTCGCCTCCATGATCTGCTCGGCGTAACGATTCAGGAACAGGTGGGGCGCGACGGTTTCGTGCAGCAGATCAGTGAGATCTTCGATATAGAGGGTTGCCCGATGGCGGGCGGCATCGGCCGGGGAGCAGACGTGCATGCCTTCGCCTGGCCGGCGATCGGCCGAAAATCGCGGCCCTTCAGGAAGAAATCCCGGCCTGGCGAGGTGCGGGGCCAGCATAGGATCCTTTCCCTGAAGAAAGGCCACGACTGGCTCGATGGTTGCCAGGTAAGCCTCTTCGAGGGCCAGGATTTGGTAGACCTCTCCGGGCCAGGCTGTATCCGTCTGCTTGATTCGATGAAACGCCTGTTCGAGGCCTGGCCGTGAAAAGAGGCGCAGGATCATGTCGAGGCCCAGATCCGCCTGTTCCGTCTCATAGCCGCGTGATCGCAAGAAGCCAGTCAGATAGGCCGTGGCCGGATACGGCGTATTGAGTTGGGTGAGCGGGGGCGTGACGAAGAGAATACGAGGCTTGGCCATGGCTGGGACATACCACACTGCATCCTGTGGCTGCCAGTCGCATCTCGTTTGGCTGGATCGTTTTCAGGCAGCGCGGATAGAAGATTGGATGAAGTAGCCGGTATACCGTTTCAACCGGAAGTACTCGACGACTTTCCGCGGCAATTCGTCGCGAGACATGCCACGGAGGATGGTGAGTTGGTCTTGTGATTGGAGGTCCGCCGTGACAGGTTGTTCTGCCGGAGTCTGCTCATCGTAAAGCAAGACCAATGGCTTTAACCGATACTTGAAGTTGATGTTGAGTACTTGAGCAAACCGACCATCTGAGAGGGCCAGGACCGTTCCCGGCGGATAGACACCCAGGGTCTGAATCATCGCCACGAGAACATCCGCAGCAAACATCTGACTCTGATACTTGTACATGGTGGCCAGGGCTTCCGCCGGGGTGAGGGCGTCTTCCGCATGCAGACTATTGACCAGTGAGTCGTAATGGTCGACCGCGCTCACGATTCGGGTGGGGAGTGAAATCTGATCCCCCTTCAGCTTCTCGGGATACCCCGAACCATCCAGCCGTTCATGGTGACTGCGAATGACATCCAGGACTTCTTCGGGAATGTGAGGAAATTTTCTCAGCATCTCCACGCCAAGGTAGGGGTGGAGCTGGTACTTCACATTCTCGACCTCTGAGCGGCGGGCGCGGGTTTGAAGAATATGTCGCGGGATGCGGTGTTCGCCGATATCCAGGAGAAGGCCTGCCATCCCGATCATCTGCAGTGCTTCCTGGTCGATCTCAAACTGCTGAGCGACGAGCATGGAGAGTGTGGCGACATTCATCGCACGGATCACCGACGCATTCTCGACGTCTTCGGGGTCAAAGGCACTTGCCACGGTCCCGGCCGCTTCCGTGTTGGTGAGGAGCGTACTGAGTCCGCCGATCATAGATTCCGCCGACCGCAGGCCTTCCTCTGACCCACTCGAGAGTTCCTTCATGATCTTCGAACTGTTTCCGAGCATCTCACGATAGGCTTCGGAGGCCATCTGCGCAGCCTGATGATAATCTCCTTGCGTCGGCATCTCCTGCTCGACCAGCGGGGCCGGTTCGGCTGTCGCCTCTTCATGGCTCGGCTCAGCGGCAGATTCAGGCGCCGATGCTGGCTCTGCGGCGGACTCGATCGGTGCGGCTTCCCCATCCGTCTCGGGGTCTGATTCTTTCGGATAGACCAGGACGGTCCCCAACCCGAGACCCTTGATCGTCGTGATCTGACTTTGCGAGGTCAGTTTGAAGGAACGTCGCGGAAAGGGATGTCGAAACCAGGAGCAGTTCAAGTCGACGTACATGCCGATGCGAAGGTACTCGGGACTCAGCTTCATGCTGTCCGTCTTGTCGAGCTTATTGGGGTCGCTGGACGTGTTTGCGATCGGCATGAGCGTCTCGAGACTCACGTAACGGTTTTGACCTACGGAAGGACTTTAGGCTATGGCCTGTATCGGTGCTGCCCGAATGAAACTTGACAGAAATGAAGAGCAGTGGTGGCCAATGGGTACCTGTTTCGAAGGAGCAGAGGGTCTCATGGGTGATAATTCGACGAGGATGCCGGTAGCGGGACCGGTTGGGTGATGAGATCGAAATAAAATTTACTAAACAAGGAGTTATGATCTATATGTGAAGTGATGATAGATGTGATGACCGCACGTCAATCAGCGTGAAGCAGGCGAAGAAAGTCTCGATATGCGGCGCGAATATTTGTGGGATCACGGCGGAGGTCGCTGCCGAGAATGAATACGACGTCGGCTCCATACAGCGTCATCATCTCATCAATCCGTGATGCGTTCATCCGTCCCGCGGCGGTTGGAAGCATAGGGAAGAGCGATCCCAACTGCGTACGACAGGCGTCGGCGATGCCGCGACAATCGGCCTGGGAGATGGGATAGTTCAAGCCACAGGTGGGGTAGATGGAGATGTCGGCACCGGCGAGACGGGGAAGCAGGCCGAAGAGGACTGGTGGGGCGATGCCGCTGTCCTGGTTCACGTAGTGGGTCCCGAGAAACTCCGGGTGCGTGATCAGAGGTAAGGAGAGGCGGGAAAGCGCGGTCACGGCATCGAAGCCGGTCAGTCCAGGACAGATCAGGAGTGCCCCAGCTCCGGCATTCTTGGCCACGAGGGCTCGTTCGAGGAGTTTCGGCCAAGGCCCGAACACGTGCGGTGCATAAAGGCAGCGTCGACCTGTTGCCATCGATGCCGTCGCGACGGCTTCCGCACAGCGTGCGACGCGCTCTTCGAACGGACAAAATGGATGATCGCCAAGGCTTTGATCGTCTTTGATGAGGTCAACCCCGCCGAGGGCGTATTCGTACGCCAGCACAGTCAGGTCCGAAGGGGTGAGACCAAGCGGTTTCAGGACCGCACAGGTCAGAGGGCGTCGTGGAACATCAAGTATCGCACGAAGTCCAGCGACGCCTGTCTGGGGACCGGCTATTCTGGTGAGGGTCGCATCGGGAAGGCGCAAGTCAACCAGGCGCACTCCACCCTGCAAGCTGGCCATGCCGAAACTCATGTGCAGGAGCGTACTCATCGTGCCGTCGAGCAGTTCGACGGGAAACGAGAGCCGTGCGGAATACCGCCCATCGGCTAGAGCGTCGAGATGCTCCACGCGACCCACGAGTTCATCTCTGATCGGCCCGGGAGGAATGAGATGATCTGCGGCCTCGACGGTCTGGTCGATACAAAGCAAATGGGCCCGTCGGCGGGCCTCTTCGGCTGAGCCGTGAATCTGGTACTCCGCAGAAAAACGTTGCCCTGAAAACCGGAGATGCTCATCAGTCATCGTGTCGTCCTTCCATTGCACGAACGGGGAGCGAAAGGGTACCGTATCCGCGTGTGAGAGGGTAGTGTTTCCCTCTCATGAATCGAGCGAATGTGATACGGACAAGGAGTGCAGGATGAGGCAGCGGTGTGTGGAACGACCAAGGTTTCCGGTGATCGCCTTACCGTGGTTGCTGGTCGTCATGTTGGGCGTCGGTGGTTGGCAGCACAGGGTCCATGCCGCATCTCATATGATTGATCTGACCTACAGCTTCGACGAGACGACGCTGGTGTGGCCGAGCAATCCTCCGTTTCACCGGGACGGTAGTGCACGGGGTGGAACGGTCGATGAGGCATGGTATGCAACGGGGCAGGTGGCGCTGTCCGAGCATGCCGGGACGCATATGGATGCACCGATCCATTTCGCTCAGGGACAGGTGGGAATCGACGGCATTCCAGTCGAGCGCCTCATAGGGCCTGCGGTGGTGATCGATGTGCGTGGCTCCGCGGCGAAGGAGGCTGACTATCGACTGTCCCTGTCTGATCTGCATCGCTGGGAGAGTCAGTATGGAACCATCCCCCCCGGCTCCCTGGTGATGATGCTGACTGGCTGGGGCGCCCACTGGAAGCATCGCGAGCGGTATTTCGGGAGCGCGACGCCCGATGTTCCCACGACGCTGCATTTCCCCGGATTCTCAGAGGAGGTAGCTCGGTTCCTGACAGCCGAACGGCACATTGCCGGAATCGGGATTGATACGCCGAGCATTGATTATGGTCCTTCCCAGGACTTCGTGGTTCACCGCATCGTCAATGGGGCCGGGCTGTATGGTCTGGAAAACGTTGCGCGACTCGATGAACTTCCGCCATCAGGCGCCACTCTGATCGCGCTGCCCATGAAAATCGCCGGCGGCAGCGGCGCTCCGGTGCGCATCCTCGGGATTGTGCCCGAGTAGCATCGGAACGGTTGGCTTATGATTGTCCACAATCCCGGCGAAACCGTAGCCACAACACCACACTTCGTTGCCGAATGGGTTCGCCTTATGATGATTCAGGCCGGCCTGGTCGGCACAGCTGAGTAGTTGCTCGATGAACACGTACCGACTCTATAGCGATTTCAATTGTCCCTTCTGCTATGCGTTACATGAGCGCTTGCAGAGACTGGAGGTCGTAGGGCAGATCGCCTGGCACGGAGTACAGCATGCGCCGCATCTGCCTGTGCCGATGAGGACCTGGGCCGGACATTTGGGTGCCGACCTGAAGCAAGAAGTCGAGATGGTCCGACGGCTTGCGCCGGAATTGACGATCCTGCTGCCGAAGGGAAAACCCAATACCGGCCTGGCCATCGCCGTTGCCGCTCGGGCGCTGAACCTGGATCACGTGCGAGGGCGTGCGTTTGTGTCCGCCCTGTATCGACGGTTTTGGTGTGAGGGGGAGGATCTCTCGGACCACGAGGTTCTGCGGCAGGAGGCGAGCCGACAGGGTTTTGTGGCCGATCAGATCGTGGGGGACGGCGCCGCACCAGTGGAGCGAGTCCTCATGGCTTGGGGCGAGCAGTGGGAGCAGACGGAGCATCAGGGGGTGCCACTCCTTCAGCGAGCTGATGGTCAGATCCTGGTGGGGTTGGTGTCGATCGAGATGCTTGCGCGGTTTTTTGCCGATACGTAGGTGTCGCTTCCTCGCCCAACGACGGCCCTCGCGGTGGATTCGTACGCGTTGCCTCGCCGTGTACACGCTGTCCCTGACTCGCGTTCCGATGCCGGTGCAGCAAGTGCCGAATCAGTTTGTCATCGATCCTTCTTGTGGTAAGAAAAATCTACGGCAGGCGTTCGAGTCCTGCCCTGCTTTTCCCCTCACAGGAGTGACTCATGACACCTGTATCTTGGTCTCTGGCTGTGCGTCTTATCACGGTCCTGTGCATCCAAGCCGCTGCGTCGAGTGCGTGGGCGGCAGATTCCACTGCTGCCGCGGCCAAGCCTTCCGCGGTTGCTTCCGAAGGCAAGCAGGATGAGGCTAAGACGGAATGGTACGTGAGTGGCTATATGCAGGGGAGTCGTCCCCTGAATCGTCCGGTGCGATTGCAGGAAGACCCCTTTACGAATACCGACGTGCAGGGCGGGTTGGGCGGCGGATTAAAGGTCGGATTCTTTCCGGCCTTCACGGGACAGTTCGTCGGGTTGGAAGCAGAATTATCCGGTCTTGACGGCAAGGTGAATGCGCCTACCGCGACGACAGGTGGGGTGACCAGAAGTGCGAATTTTCGTCTCCAGTCTGTCAATGCCATGGCGAACCTGTTGTTGCGATACCCGGGCGAAATCATTCAGCCCTATGTCGGAGTCGGAGTCGGTTTATCAGGAGGGTTCGCCCGGGACTTGGATCTCCAGCATAGTTCGGTCGGGGTGGTACGGGAAAATGCGGCCGATGGTGCGTTTGCCTACCAGTTCATCGGCGGGCTACGCGCCAATGTGGGGGAGAGGATGTTCCTGTTTACCGAATACAAATATTTTGTCGCGAACTATCAATGGGAAAGTGAATTGGCGGATGGGTCCCACGGCCCATCATTTACGCTCAATTATCGAGCGCATCTGGTGGCCGGTGGGATTGGGTTTCATTTCTAATCCCGGTCGCCTGGCGTGTGGTTCGCCTCCTCCGTAAGACCCTCCCGGCTCTCGTCCGTGCCGATGCTTCACGCCGCCGCCTGCTTGCAGGGCGGCCCGCGTGAAGCATAGAATAGCCTCCAGCAGGCGGCTCACGTGATCACCGGGAGGCACGCGGCGTGTTCTGGGACAAGCGGCATTCTGCACAACAACCGGACCGTCAGTGTTCCTTCTGCGGCAAACATCACGACGTTGTCCATTCTCTCCTCAGCAGTCCGGAACCGCATACCTGCTACTCCTGCCGCGCGACGTCCTCTCTTTTGATCTGTGAGGACTGTGTTCAACGCTGTTCCCTGTCTCTGAGTGAGAGCAAGAATGGGGGCACGAAGAGCCCATCGTCGTCGCTGCCGCTGGTTCTTCCCAAGCCGACTGAGATCAAAGCCGCGCTTGATGACTATGTCGTCGGGCAGGAGCATGCCAAGAAAGTCCTCTCCGTCGCGGTTCACAATCACTACAAGCGTATTGCCAACCGGGAACGGCTCAAACACGTCGATCTGCAGAAGGGGAACATTCTGATGATCGGCTCGACCGGGACCGGGAAAACACTGCTCTCTCAGACCCTGGCTCGCATTCTCCACGTGCCCTTTGCGATTGCGGATGCCACGGCGCTGACCGAGGCCGGCTATGTCGGGGAGGATGTCGAGAACATCGTCCTCAAGCTGCTTCAGAGTTGCGACTATGACGTGGCGCGTGCCGAAACGGGCATCATTTACATCGATGAAATCGACAAGATCAGTCGAAAATCTGAGAATCCGTCCCTGACGCGAGATGTGTCAGGCGAGGGGGTTCAGCAGGCGTTGTTGAAACTCGTGGAGGGCACGAGTTGCAATGTGCCGCCCAAGGGAGGCCGGAAGCATCCCGAGCAGGACTATATCCGTGTGGATACGACGAATATCCTTTTCATTGCCGGCGGGGCGTTCGTCGGACTGGACCAACTTATCGCTCAACGGACGATGCCCAAGCGGTTGGGGTTTGGCGTCGACGCTTCCAGCGCAGAGATCCACGGCCATACCGAGGTGCTGCGCCATGTGCAGGCCGAGGATCTGCTGAAGTTCGGACTCATCCCCGAGTTTGTGGGGAGATTTCCTGTGTTGACCACTCTGGCCGACTTGGACGTGCCGGCGCTCATTCGAGTCTTGACTGAGCCCCGCAATGCACTGGTGAGACAGTATCAAGCCTTGTTTGAAATCGAAGGCGTTGATTTGCAGTTCACCGACTCGGCAGTCAAGGCGATCGCGCGCCGGGCGGCGGTGATGAAAACCGGAGCCAGGGCGTTGCGGACGATTCTGGAAGAGGTGATGTTGGAACTGATGTATGACGTGCCGGCACTAGCCGACGTCAAAGCAGTGGTCATTACGGAAGAGGTGATCGCCGGAACCCAACAGCCGCAGCTACTCACCTGAGCCCATCTGCCGTCACAGCCTCCAAGGGTTCTGTTTCAGGCAGTACTCTCCTCTCTCTTGCCGAACTAAGAGTCTGCAAGAGCCTGTATGCTTCAGGCAGTCGACCTAGGCTGCGTGTCTGGTCCGCGTTTGGCTTACCGTGGCAGCATTGTTTCGAAGAGAGGAAATCATTCTCCTCTTCTCCGATTCACTTTCGCCGGCCATTGACCAGGCGATCAGCCACACAAGCGCAACCATCGTTCCGAGACCAATGATCTCGACCATGCGACACCTCCGGCATCAGGAGCGCAGGCTCGTGGTATCCGCTCTCCCGTATTTAGGCAGCCTGGCGTGAGCTGGCTTTGGTGTGTGTGCCTGCTTGGGCTGCTCCCTCGACACTTCCGCTCGAGGTCTTGGGCGATCCGCTTCCAGCGGAGTAGGCGATGTCGATGCACACAAACAGGGTTGCCACCATCGCCAATAGCCCTGCCACGATTCCCCAATAGACTCCGGACATAGATCACTCTCTCGCGACTTCCCCGCGCGAGTCCTTTTGTGCCCTGCCTGATCTTCCGATGCGAACGCTTCCGACCTTCGGGAGCAGGCGTGGCGTCCTCACGGTGGTTGATGAAAATTCTGCGCGTAGTTTGAACTCCACAATGGACCAGGTGACTGGAAGGCTCGGTGGGAGGAAGTGTTCAACCAGTCTTCTCGGCAGCGAGGTCGGTGGTGTTGCCCGCATCACGGGCGTCGGTCCGGCTCCGGTTGTCGTCGTATCCGACACGAGTACACCGACAGGAGGTGGATGGTCACTGGGGATGAGGATTGGACAGTCGAAGGGGATATCCCCCTCTGACAAAGACAACTCGGCCCGATAATTGGAAAGACTAGGTGAGGAGAACAGGCCACACCTGCCATGTCCGTCCGGTTGGATTATCGCTCCACGGAGGAACATGACGGCCACCTCCAGGCTGAGGCGGATCGGGCATGCACTAAAAAGTATCCTATGCCTCGCACCAACATGAGTCAAGCATGAGAATCGCGGAGGGACCGGCCTGTACCGAACATCCCGGGCACACGCACGCATGACGTCGCCGGAAACTCCATGTCGCGATGAAGGGCTCGGTGGTGAAGGCGAAGGACGGTATCGGGATGTCTACATCACGTCTTGGTTCGAAGACGATCCGGACTGCGGCGTCTGCTTCGATGACTTGAAGCGCAGGGTCAGTTCCTGCTGGTCGGTATCGGGTGAACGGCGGAATGATCCTTCAGCCGTCACGTGCTCCTGCGAACGAGATTTACCCTGAGGGAAGAACTTCAGCCGGAACTCCCCCGGTCGTCGTCCGCTGGCGACGTCGTCGGGAAACACGCCATCGATCTCGACATGCTCCCGCAAGGCGGCACGCGCTTGGTTGTACAGGTCGCAGAGTAACCTCTCGGGAAGCAGGCCTTCGTACAGGGCCTCACGGTCCGCAGGATGCGGTTCGTCGCCGGATGCCGCATAGAGGCTGACGGGTAGGACAGAGATGATGGCACACGCACATGCGGCGATGATTCTGGAGCGCATGACTCCACTGTATCGGGAGAGGGCGGATCTGGTCAAGCGCGAGGCATTGGACAGTCTGCTCTTGCTCGCAGCCTTGCGGCCGCCAGACCTAACACCGTGAGAGGAGCTTTTCGTTCCGATTCCACTGGGACACGGTGCCGCTCGTGTCGGTGAGTTCCATTTTCTCCTGGGACACGACGCGCACCGACAGCGGAGCCGTTTTACCTTGTGTCACTACGAGCCGAAAGCGATCCTGTTCCTGCTCGATTCGACCGGTCTGTGAGGTGGCCTTGTAAAATTCCGATACATTGGCCGCGGTGATCGTCCAGATAAATTCCTCTTGGTGATCGACAAACTTCACCGATCCTTCCCACGTACCCACGAGGGAAGGCTCGACCGGCGGAAGTCGCTTGACGGCCACCTTATGCGGAACGGCCGTAAAGGATTGCCAAAGAATCGGGTCGAATTTGCTGGGGGGCTGGTTCTTGGGGAGTTTGTCCCAACTCACGCTTAAGATGCCGGTGGTAGAAAACCGGTCGGCGCCTGCCAATTGATAGGTACCGTGCAGAATCTCCGGGTAGGACTCCGCTTCCCAGCGACCACGGCCCGCTGTCACGGTTCCGGCCATGACCACAGCAGTCGTCAACGTCCAGGTGCCACGATCGGTCAAGACGAGATGTCCTTTGCCGTACATCAAGCCGACGGGCATGCACCCGTACCAGTCACCGGCCCACTGCGAAGGGGTGCCCGTGATTCCTGGTTCCGCGGCGGCGGCCGAGCGTATGGGGCTGCCGAGTCTCGTCGCCGCGACTTTGGCGAGATTCGTCACCGCGGCTTGGGGATTAGCCTGTTTCGGCGAGGTGAGCGAGAGCGTCACGAGTGCATCCGCCTTTAAGAACGTCAGCTGGATGCCGCCGATCGGTGACTTGAGCGTGAATGCGCCATCGCCGACGCCGGGAACCGGTTGATTTCCGGCCTTGTTCCGCTGATCCTGAAAGAGGCTCTTCTTATCGCCATCCGGTCCTTGATTCAGTTCGACCGTCACGGTTTCCTGAGGGTTTCGTTTGGCTTGATACAGACATTGCCGGTCGTTCTGGCGGAGGCCTGGCGTCACGGGCGTACCGATTGCAAGTTCTACATCCGCTTCCGTGACGATGAGGCAGGCGTTCAAGTTGTTCGAGAGGACATCACTGGATTGGGAGCAACCGAGGAGGCTGCCTCCCAGAAGCAGGCTAACGTAGGCGAGCCGTATGGAGGACGAGACAGTCATGAGGTCGGTCAGTCTAGGAGCGTTCTGCGACAAATTGCAAGCTGCGGCCGCCGCGCTACAGGGATCGGCGTTCGGTGTCAGAGCGGTGCCAGGAGCTGTTCACGCCGCCACAAATTTGAGGGAGACGCCGTTGATGCAATAGCGCAACCCTGTCGGTCTTGGGCCGTCATCGAAGACATGGCCTTGATGGCCGCCGCAGCGAGCGCAGTGGACTTCCACGCGGGTCATGAAAAATTTGGTGTCGGTGCGGGTTTCGACCACCTTGGGGTCGATGGGCTGCCAGAAACTTGGCCAGCCGGTACCACTGTCGAACTTCTGTTCCGAGGAATAGGCCGGGAGATCACAGCCGGCACAATAGTAGATGCCCGACTGGTGATTCTCGTGCAACGGGCTGGTAAACGCACGCTCAGTGTCTTCATGCCGGAGCACTTGATAGGCAGCAGGCGCCAGCAATTTCTTCCATTCTTCGTCGGTCTTAGTGACTTTCACGATCGGTCCGATCTCTATGTTCCCTGACATGGTTGTCTCCTTGGCGTAGGCGTCGACGATGGTCATCCACGGTACCGGCACGTCTCACCTTACAGATGTCTTTACGGAAGGGCAAGGCGAACGGATGGGTCGTCGTGCGGGTGAAGAGCCTGGTGGGTGAAGCGAGCAGCGAACCGGCGAGAACAAGGCCCCGGCGTTGTCGCCGGGGCCTCGAGGGTTACGATGCGCTGGAGGTCGTCACTGGTTCATGCCGTTCCGCCGGGGAGGTGGCATCCTGATTGAATGCAGCCGGGAGCACCTCTTCGATCCGTTCGACCGGCAGAATCGTGAGTTCCTCTCGCACTTCCTGCGGCACGTCCTTCAGGTCTTTCTCATTGGCCTTCGGGAGGATGATGCGCCTGATGCCGGCTCGATGTGCCGCCAGCACCTTCTCCTTGATCCCGCCGACCGGCAGCACCAATCCCGTCAGGCTGATCTCGCCGGTCATGGCCGTATCGCTTCGCACCGGCTTGCCGACATAGGCGGAAGCCAGCGCCGTCGCCATGGTAATTCCGGCCGAAGGGCCATCTTTGGGAATGGCACCGGACGGAACGTGGATGTGCACGCCGTTGCGTTTGAAGCGCGAGATGTCCAGCCCCATACTCTCCGCATGCGACCAGAGGTAACTGCGTGCCGCGCGTGCGGACTCCTGCATCACTTCCCCCAGCTGTCCCGTCAGGGTCAGTTCGTGACTGCCCGGCAACAGGGTTGTTTCGATATAGAGAACATCCCCGCCGGTTGGTGTCCAGGCCAGTCCCGTGGCCACACCGGCCGGGAGATTCTTTCGTGCCTCTTCCGGCTGGAAGCGTTCTTGGCCGAGCCATTCGTCCAGCAGCTCCGGCGTGATCGCCACTGGTATCGCCGCGGCGTCCGCCGGCCGATCCGCAAAGGTCACGGCAACCTTGCGAGTAATACGGCCCAGCATCTGCTCCAATTGCCGGACTCCCGATTCCCTGGTGTACCGGCTGATGATGTGGTCGAGCACCGAGTCGGGCAACGTGACGTCTTCAGCCCGGAGCCCGGCCTCCTTCAACCGTCTCGGCCAGAGATAGCGTAACGCGATCTCTCGCTTTTCCCGTTCGCTGTATCCGTTGACCCGGATGATCTCCATCCGATCCAACAAAGGCTGGGTGAGTGTCTCCAGTGTGTTGGCCGTGGTGATGAAGAACACCTTCGACAGATCAAACGGCAAATCGAGATAGTGATCGCGGAACGTATGGTTCTGCGCAGGGTCCAGGATCTCGAGTAATGCCGATGCGGGGTCGCCGCGGAAATCCCGTCCCAGCTTATCGACTTCGTCGAGCATGATGACGGGGTTGTTCACCCCAGCGCGTCGGACTGCCTGGATGATGCGCCCGGGCAGGGCTCCGACATACGTGCGGCGATGGCCACGCAGTTCCCCTTCGTCATGCAATCCGCCGAGGCTGAACCGCTCAAAGGTTCGCCCCATCGCTTTGGCGATCGATTGCCCCAGGCTGGTTTTCCCCACCCCGGGAGGGCCGACCAAGCAGAGAATCGGCGCCTTAGCGGACGGGTTGAGCTTCAACACCGCCAGATGCTCCACAATCCGTTCTTTGACTTCCTTGATGCCATAGTGATCCTCATTCAAGACGGTCCGCACGTGCGCAAGGTCCAGACCTTCCTCTGAAGACTTGTTCCATGGCAGCTCCAACACGAGTTCCAGATAACTCCGGATCACTTGATGCTCGGGTGAGGCGCTGGGCGTCTTCGCCAATCGAGCCAGTTCCCGGTCGGTTTCTTTGCGAACGTGCTCGGGGAGATCGGCATCCTGAAGTTTTTTCCTCAGGGCTGCCACCTCGTCTTCCTCGTCGTTGACCTCGCCCAGTTCCTGTTGGATCGTCTTCAGTTGTTCGCGCAGCAGATACTCCCGCTGCGTTTTGCCGAGCTTTTCCCTCGCCTCGCTGGTGATCTTGTCACGCAACTGCAGAATCTGAACTTCCCGGGAGAGCGCCGCATAGAGCCCCCGCAGCAAGTCCGTCCGCGTGGAGGCCTCGAGTAGTTGTTGCTCGCCGTCCAGTGTCAGGTTCAGCAAGGAGGCGATCCGGTAGGCCAGGGTCACCGGATCTTCTTCCGTCCCCAGTGCCGCCACGGCTTCATGCACGCCGGGTGTCTGGATCAGCTTCGGGAGTTCGGTGATGATATCCAGGATTGCCCGATGCAGCGCTTCGACTTCCGTGCTCCGTTCCGACGGGGCCGGGAGTTGCTTCACCCGTGCTTGCAGGTATGGATCGACTTGATCGAGCTTGAGCAGCACGAACCGTTCCAAACCCTGGATCAGAATATTGTAGTGACCTTCGGGAGTCCGAGCCGTTTGTTTGATGACGGCTTTCGTCCCGATCGGGTAGAGATCTTCCAAGGTCGGTTGGTCGGTTTGTGCGTCCCGCTGGGCGACGACGAGCAGGGTCTTGTCCTCGGTCTTGAGTGCGGCTTCGACCGCGGCAATCGATCGTTCACGTCCCACCGTCAACGGCATCATCGTGCCGGGAAACAGGACGGTTCGCTTCAACGGGAGTATGGGAAGGTGTGTGAGTGTGGACGTCGTGGAATCAGTCATGTCAACCTCCAAGGTTCTCGGAAGATCTTCGCGTCACAGCGGGGAGACTTGCGGTATACCCGCTCTCACGCCGATCACCGTCCTTCCAGATAGCCACGGGCGGGGGTGAGTCAAGCACCGATGGCCTCAACCGTGTGAGAAGCGCTGGCCGGATAAAGCACGGCGGCGACGAGCGAAATTCCCGTCGCGTGTGAGCGACGGGTGCTGGCCATGTGGGTGACGGTCGTTGCGCGTGCGGCGACGAGGCTGCAGGGAGCTCGGTGAGGGTCAGCGGTCGATGAACAGGCTGCCGGCATTTTCGAGGTAGGTTCGTCGATTGAGCCGTTCCGGGCGAACGCCCGCACGTGCGGGAGGAACAGAGGAGTAGTCGTCTCTACCTTCGAGGTCCAGAAATGCCCCGACGCTCGTATCGGTCCCCACGCCCAGTCCTCGATTGACGGCGTATTGGTCCGCGCCCCCTTCTTCGACGAAGAGCCCCCATCCACCCAGGTCGGCCATGCCCAAGCCGGTCGTGGCAGGCAGGTCGTAGAAGTCGCTATCCGGCCCGCCGTCGACGGCGAGTGCCACACTCCCGTCCCAGGCGGTGCCGCCGTTGTAGAACGGACCTTTCGAACCATAGCGGTCCTTGCCTTGATAATCGATCGTCAGACCGACTCCGAAATGGGCCGCACTGCCGTGACCATAGCGTGCCGCTTGATGCTCGTCGTCGCCGGCGAGGTCGAGTTTGACGCCCAGGCCGAAAAAGTACCCATGGCCTTGGGAAAAATTCGCACTGCGATACCGGTCCCGGCCTGCCATGTCTATCAGCAGGCCCCATCCTCCGGCCAGGCTCTGCGCCCGTTGCGCCGGTTGTTTGCTGAAGACGCGAAGCCCCGCTCCGGTTCCCAGTCCAAAACAATCATACTGAAACGAGGGGTCTTGGGGGCGAGCCTGAGGCGTGTCGCTGTCATTGTAGGCGCTGGGATAACGTCCGCCGCAATCGTACGCATCGTTGCCGGCCACATCGATCAGGGCGCCAACACCCAGCGGTCCCCCAAACCCGAGCGCGTACCCGTAGCTCGTATACCGATCGTCGCCGGCATGATCCACCAGGAGGCCGAATCCGCCGAACGCCGCACCCTGGGTAAATCGGCTTCCTTCGTAAATATCCTGCCCGTCTCCATCATACAGGATGCCGAGGCCTGCGAGGCCGACTCCGCCTGTGCCGGGCGCCAGCCGATAGGTGTCGTCGCCGCCCTGGTCGATCACGAGGCCGATACCCGCGCGCCCTGTCGCCAATCCCAGCGCAGCCGGTTGATAGGTGTCATTGCCGCTCAAGTCGATCACCATGCTGTTGCCGAGATCGCTGCTCGGGCTAGCGCCGACGAGTCCGCGATAACTGTCGTTGCCTCCCAGGTCGATGATCAGGGCCGCGCCCTTGTCGAGGTCGTAGGTGTTGGGACCATACCCGCCGATGACGAGCAAACCGTACGAGGTCTGCTGCACCAGCAGGAGATCGCCGGTAATGCCGGGGACGCTCTGTGCCACTGGTTTGCGATTGTGCAAGGCGATCTCCAGTTGCTGGAGGAATTTCCTATTGCCGAGCCGCGCCAGTCGCTGGGCGCCGGTGACCAATGCGCCGTAATCGACCTGCTGCATGAGCAGGGTGGCATAGGTGGCCGCCGCTTCAGCTTCAGCGAGTCGGGCCGGCGGCGTGATTTGGGGTGTGTACTGTTCGACCAGAGGCCTCGCCTGCGTGAAGAGAAACTCCCGGTCCTGTGGCGACAAATGACGCAGCGCCTGTTCGCGATCTTGATAGGCATGTTCGAGCACATCGGTGAGAAAGGTCAGCAACTCCTCGCTGGCGAGACTGACGGGAAAGGTGAGTGGTGCGAAGGAGGTGCCTGCGCGATCCATCCGACCTTCGAGAATGTCGATTACCGCGGGCAGACCTTCGACGCCAGATTCGGCGGCTGTGGCGGCCAACAACCCGGCCTGTTCGATCGCGGCAAGCCCTGCCCAAGGATCAGCCAGTGTGCCCAGGACGAGGCTTCGCTTGAACTTCGCCACCTTGTTGGATTGATCGGCCAGGCTCTTTCGCACGGCGGGGAGGGTGACGGTCAGGTTGTCCCTCAATTCCGGCTCGACGATGCTCTTGAGGCGTGCGACCGTCGCCTGTTGCTGCCGATCGATCTGTTGATCCGGTGGCGGCGTGACGGCAAACAGTTTCGACAGCTGGACACAGCCGCTCATCATGAACGATACAACCACGACCATGAGAACCGCGAGTCGCCGATCGAAAGCCTTGCGGCAATGCCTCCTCGGAACGATGACGGGCGGAGAGTCGTGGGGCTGCATCAATGGCGAGTGGAAACCGGCCCGTGAGGCTGAGGCGATCACAGGCGCACTCCGAGGGTGGTCTGGCGTTGGTTAGTCAAGGGAGGGACTATCATGAGGGGGAAGGATTCCCGCATCGCGCAAGCAATCGTCCGCCCAGGTTCGAATATCGTGCGCCGCCAGGTAGGTCCGCATCCGATGCATCCGATCTCGGCGTTGTTCCAGGGGCATTTCCAACGCCTGTCGAATCGAGTCGGCCACACCTTCCGGGTCGTAGGGGTTGATCACCAACGCATCGGTCATTTCTTCCGCTGCGCCGGCCATATGGCTGACCAACAACACGCCCTTCTCATCCACTTGGCTGGCCACGTATTCCTTCGCGACCAAATTCATTCCGTCATAGACTGAACTGACCAGGGCCAGGTCCGCCATCCGGTAGTATGCCGCCAGGGTGTCCATGCCGATCCGCCCTTCGCGAAGCTCGATCGGGCGCCACCGTGTGGCGCGGGGGGTACCGGAATGGGAGATACTCCCGTATCGCATGTTGATGTCGTTCACCGTTTCACGGATCAACTCGCGGTACTGTCGATAGGCCTCGAGGTCACCTCTGGTCGGCACGGCAATCTGAATAAAGGTGAACTGGCCACGGTATTGCGGGAACTGCTGAAAAAATGCGTCGATGGCCCAGAGGCGTTTGAGCAGGCCCTTCGTATAATCGAGCCGGTCCACGCCAAGCCCGATGCGCACCCCCGGTTGAAACACGTGGAGATTGCGCAGGACATCCATGGAGCGGGTGACCTGCGGTGATTGTGCCCGCTCGGCCCAGGTCTGAAAACCAATGCTGATCGGGCGGGAGACGACCCGGGTCGTATGCCCTTTATAGTCGAGATGGCAATCGTCTGCCTGGACATCTGCACCGAGGAACTCTTTCGCGCATTCGACGAATCCATGCAGGAAACTTTGTGTCTGGAACATGAGCAGGTCGCAGGTGAGCAGGGACTCGAGCAGTTCTCGCCGCTCCGGCAGAATGCGGAAGGCATCGGGGCCAGGCCACGGGATATGCCAGAACATTGCGACCGGCTGTTTCGGGCGCGAGGCCTTCACCATGCCAGGCAGCAGCGCCAGGTGAAAATCGTGCACCCAGACGAACCCTGCCTTTGTGTGCAGTTCGCCCAGCACCACTTCGGCGAAGCGGGCGTTCATGGCTTGATACGCATGCCAATAGGCTTTCCGGTAGTCGACGCGGTCCAAGGTCAGGTGGCACAGGGGCCAGAGCACCTGGTTCGCATAGCCCTGATAACCGCCCTTGATCTCAGCGGATTCCAACCAGACGCGGCGGAGCCTGTAGGTCGGCGCGTCCGGTGGCACTTCAACGGTCATATCCTCGTCCACCACGTCGCGGTCGGCCTTGCCGCTGCCCCAGGCGATCCAAGTTCCGCCGAGCCGCCGCATCATCGGATCAAGCGCCGAGACCAGGCCTCCGGAGGTGCGTTCCCAAATGAGGTGATTCTTCACCAAGCGATGTTCGTAGGGCTCGCGATTGGAGACAACGATGAGGCGCGCAAGGGAGATGTCGCTGTCCCGCTGTGCGGCTTCGAGGGGAGCCTGAGACGCATTCATGGGCCGCCCTCCATCGCCCGGGTATTCGGTACCGGTTGCTTCCTCGTCATGGATTGAAAATAGGAGCCTTTCGCGGTGCTGTCAAGCCGCCATGGTCGGGGGATGTGACAAGTGAAACGTAACACGTCTGTCTCGAACGAGACGGTACGAGGGACCAGCGAAGAGTATTCGTCCGCAGTATTCATGAGGGGTCGTTGCGAACTTGCCGAACTAGATTGCGAGCCCGCCGGCCGAAGGCCCGTCTCCGCAGGGACGCGGCGATTGCAGCAGAAATGCTCATGAATACTGTGGACTAACGTGGAGGAGAGTGTCTGTCCTGCGGTTTTGGTTTTCTGAGGCTGCCGGCGACCATGCGGAATTCGAACAGCCGGCATTCGATGGCGCCATTGAACAGGGGAATGCGGCGGGACGGAGCGAGGCGAAGCATACCGGGCAAATTCATGTCGGCGGTGAAAATCTGCACCGTCCAACCGCAAAAGTGCTGTTTCAGGTGGTCGCCGAATTGCGGATAAAAGGCTTGGAGTGATGCCGATTCTCCCATTCGATGGCCATACGGAGGGTTGGTGACAAGGAGTCCGGTTTCAGCCGGAGCGGGGAGTTCCCGCGCGTCGCCCTGCCGCACGGTGACGAATTCGCTGCAGCCGGCGATGGTCAGATTGGCTCTGAGCGACGTGAGGGCCTGGGCGCTCTGGTCGGCGGCGTGAATCAATTCCATCCCGGCGCTGAGCTCCCCGGCCTTGAGTTCGTCACGCAGTGCACTGGCGGTGCGGGGATCGTAGGAGAGAAACTTCTCGAACGCGAACCGGCGGCCGATGCCGGGGGCAACCCGGCGGGCCATCAACGCGGCTTCTACTACAAAGGTCCCGCTGCCGCACATGGGGTCGTAGAGGATGGTATCCGGGGTCCAGTGCGCAAGGCGCAGGATTCCGGCTGCAAGATTTTCCCGAATCGGCGCCTCTCCGGCCGACTTCCGCCAACCACGTTTGAAGAGCGGCTCACCGGAGGTGTCCAGGTAGAACGTGCATTGGGTGCGATCCAAGTAGACGGCGATGAGGATGTCCGGCGCATGGGTGTCTACGGAGGGACGTTTGCCCCTGGCAGACTGGAACCGGTCGCACACGGCGTCTTTCACGCGCAGGGTGACGAAGTCCAGGCTTCTCAGCGGACAGTGGTGCGCGCTCACCTTCACTTTGATTCGCTGTTGTGGGGTGAACCAGTCTTGCCAACGGACGGCGTGGGCGGCGTCATACACGTCCCGTTCATCGCGATAACTGCCTTCGGCAATACGCAGAAGGACGCGGCTGGCAATGCGACTTTCCAGGTTCACGCGATAGCAGAGCGCGAGGGGGCCGGCAAACGCGACGCCCCCTGCCGTCGGCTTCACGTCGGCGGCGCCCAGGTCCGTGAGTTCCTGAGCCAGCACGGCTTCGAGGCCACGAGGGCAGGGTGTAAAAAAAATGTGAAGTGTGTTATCCATTTCTGTCGTTCCGTCGTCCTAATCGGGGGCCTTCATGAAGTTTTGCAGCGAGTGTGGGGCCGGGCTGTCGAAACGAATTCCCCCCGGCGATAATTTGCCGCGGTTCGTCTGCGATACCTGTCAGGTCGTCCATTACGTCAATCCGAAAATCGTCGCCGGGTGCATTCCCGAGTGGGAAGACAAAATTCTGCTCTGCCGGCGGGCGATCGAGCCGCGCATCGGTCATTGGACCTTTCCTGCCGGATTCATGGAAATCGGGGAGAGTACTGAGCAGGCGGCCATCCGCGAAACGCTCGAGGAGGCGCATGCCGACGTGGAAATCACATCGCTGTATGCCGTGCTGAGCCTGCCCCGCATCAGCCAGGTGCACATGGTGTTTCGCGGTGTCCTCCGGAAGCCGGAATTCAAACCCGGCACCGAGAGTTTGGATGTTCGGCTGTTCGGATTGGACGAAATTCCCTGGGACGATCTCGCGTTTCCCGTCATTCATGAAGCGCTCGAACGGTACGTGGCGGATGTGGCTCGCGGCGCGTTCTCCATGCATTTCGGCAGCGTCTTTCCTCGGATGAAATCGTAGGCATGTTCAAGCACTCACAGGATGCTCAAAAAGGCCGTCCGGCGAGGCCGCAGCCATGCGAGTGGGCGAGGCGGACCCTTGCGATACGTTGAGCCTGCGAGGTGCGCGCCGCGACGAATACGGAGCGGCAAGTTTGCGCACGGGCGCGAGCCGGTGAGCGCCCAGTGTCTTCACCAAGCCGGCGCTCTTTTTCAGCATCCTGGCTAGTTGCGGCTGGGCATGATGAGTCCCAACTCTTCCGCCGGGGGATGGACGAAGCTGAACCCTCCGGGTTCCCGATAATCCACGGTCATCCCGCTGGTGCGGTGCGCGCTGGCCCGGTCCAATGCCACCGTGACCCCGTCAATCTGTTCCACCGCGTCATCGTCACGGGTCGTCGCCTCCAAGGTAATGGAAAGCGAAAGCCGTTGCGCGGTGACGTCGCGCACCGCAATCCGTACGACCGGATCATCAGGATGTTCCCGGATCAAGGCCCGCAAGCGTTCGAGGGCCGTGCGAGTGAGGTTCAGCATCGTTCTGCACCGGCTGCTCGAGCGCCGGGAGGCCGGTGCTGAATGTAGAGAATGTCGACCAGTTGCTCGGCGCGGTCGATCGAGTAAAAAATGCGCCAGTCGCCCACCGCGTATTTGTGGACGCCGGGCAAATCCGCCGCCACCGGTTCATGCCGTAAATTGTCGACGTTGGAAGCCAGCCACTTTGTTTTGTCGAACAACCGTTGCGCCATGGCCGTCTCGGCAGCGCTGAGATCGCCGATCACATCGGGGCGAAACGCGAGGCGGTACCAGGGCATGGTTACCACCGTAGGCCGAGCTTGTCGGCCACTTCGTCACCGGTGATCCGTTCTGCTGAGGCGAGGGATTGCTTGAGGCGGTCGCGGACGGATTCTCCGAGCGGCGCGCCAAGATCGGGGTCGCCGAGCAATGTGCGCAGCCGGTCATCGACCAAACTCTGCACCAGGTCTTTTAATTCCGTCACGCTCAGAGTGGAAAGTTCGCGGGCTGTTTCCGACATCGCATCTCCAGTAATGGGTCGAGCATACGGGTGCGGTTGCGTTAAATGCAAGAATCACCCTCGATCGTCGGGAAAGTCTATTGCACTATGATCTACACCATGACCTGCGATGTCACGGGGAGATGCTGGAATGAGCCCTTGCTCGACCTGGCGGCGACCGACGGATGTGCTGTCGACCCGTGTGTAGTAACGGGCTTCCATGGCCTACTGTCCGGTTCGAAAGTTCTTTCTCGGTATGGTAGGCTCCGCGGCGGCGGCATGTGCTGACAGGAAGTGGGGTGTTGATGCTCGATGCGCTTCATTCACGCGGCTGATCTCCATATCGACAGTCCCCTGCGCGGCCTCGATCGGTACGACGGTGCGCCCGTTGCGCGGCTACGGTCCGCGACCCGGAGCGCGTTCGAGCGGTTGGTGGACCGGGCGTTGGCTGAACGGGTGGATTTCGTCCTGATCGTCGGAGACATCTACGACTGCGATTGGCAGGATTTCCACACGGGCCTGTTTTTTCGTGAGCAACTGGTGCGCCTCGGGCGGGCCGGGATTCGAGTGTTCATCGTCCAGGGCAATCATGATGCGCAGGGCGTGATTTCGAAACAGTTGGCCCTGCCGCCGCATGTGACGGTGTTCTCCTCACGCACCGCGCAGACGGTTCGACTCGACGACCTGTCGACGGCGATTCACGGGCGCAGCTTTCCGGAACGGGCGGTCGATGAAGACCTGGTTCCATCCTATCCCGCTCCCGTGCCTGGCTTCTTCAACATCGGTCTCTTGCATACGAGTCTGACCGGGCGGGCCGGCCACGATACCTATGCGCCGACCGACCTGCCGACCTTGCTGAACAAAGGGTACGACTATTGGGCCCTGGGCCATGTGCATGCGCGGGAACTTCTGTGCGAGCGGCCGCGTGTTCTGTTTCCGGGAAACCTGCAAGGCCGCCATGCGAAGGAAACCGGTGCGAAGGGCTGTGAGTTGGTCACGGTGGAGGCGGGGCGGATCGAGAGTGAGTTCCTGGCGCTTGATGTCGTTCGGTGGAGTCAGGTGGCCGTGTCGCTGGATGGCATTCACAGGCTCGATGGCTTGGGCGAGGCGTTTCGGCGCGCGCTCGAACCGGCGCTTGCCGGGTCTCGGGATCGCTTGCATGCCGTGCGTGTGACCTTGACGGGATCCACGGAACTGCATCGGGTGGAAGCGAACCAACCCGGCACCCTGGCTGCGGCCATGTATGGCGCGGCCCAGGATATCGGTGAGGCGGAAATATGGATCGAACAGGTGCGGCTGGAATTGGCCGCGCCGCTGGATCGCGCCAGAACCGCGGAGCGCCAGGATGCCGTGGGTGAATTGGTGCGGCTCGTGGACTCGATCGTCGGGGATGAGGCGGAATTGCTTCGGCTGGTACAGGACGAAGTCGGGAATCTGCTGGGTTCCATCCCGCAAGAGGTGGCGGCCGGCGATGTGCCGAGGCTCGACGACCTGACCGAATTGAAGACCCTCGTGATGGATGCCGAGGCGACCGTTCTGGCGCGCCTGACCAATTCCGGAACAGAGCGATGAAGCTCCTCAAACTCCTGCTTCAGGCCTTCGGCCCCTTCACCGACAAGACGCTGGATGTGTCGGACGGCCGCACCGATCTGCATCTGGTGTACGGACCCAACGAAGCGGGAAAGTCGTCGGCATTACGCGCCATGATGGACCTGCGATTCGGCATTCCCCTGCGCAGCCCGGATGATTTCGTCCACGCGGCAAGCGATCTGCGCATCGGCGGGATTTTCCTCACGCAAACTGGGGAACGGGTCGGATGTGTGCGGCGCAAGGGCAAGGGTGTCACCCTCTCGCGGCTCAATGTCGACACGGAGCAGCCGGATGCGGCGCACCCCCTTGCAGCCGGGCTTGAACGGGAGTTGACCGGCGGGATGGAGCGAGGCGAATTCGAAGCCATGTTTGGCCTCAACCACGCCCGGTTGCGCGAAGGGGGGAAGATCCTGCTGCGCGGCGAGGGAGATGTGGGGGTGGCTCTGTTTGAAGCCAGCGCGGGAACAAGCGGAATCGCGGCCCTGTTGGAAGCGTTGGAGGTCGACGCCAAAACACTCTACAGCTCGCATGGCCGGGCGCAGAACGCGGTGATCAATGACGCGCGTCGGCGCCTGGATGAGCAACGGCAGGTCTGGCGCGATGCGCAAACGAAACCGGCGGAATGGCAGACCCTGAATCGGGCGCATGATGCCGCGGTGGCGGCGGTGTCCGAGGTCACTCGAACGTTGGAGACATTGCGTCGGCGAGAGCATGAGTTGACCGAACTGCGGACGGTCGAACCCCTGTTGCGGGAATCTGCTGCGGCGTCGACCTTGTTGGTCTCGCTGGCCGGCGTGCCCGATTTGCCCGAGCAGGCGAGAGAAGAACGGTTGGCGGCGTTGCAGGCGCTCGAGCATGCGCAACGGAATCTGAGAGAGGCGGAGAGCGAGAAGGAACGATGCATCGTCGCGCTCAAGGACCTGGTGTTGGAGCCGTTGCTGATCGAACATGCGGGAGCCATCGAACGCGTGGTGACGGCGGCGGCTGCCGTGGGTGGTGTCCGGACTGAGGTGCAACAGGGCCATGCGGTGATCACCAGGCTTGAGAGCGACCTTGCCTTGTCCGTTGCACGGCTGGCTCCGGGACGGGAGGTACGGCAGGTACTGGAAGCCGTGCCTGCCGCCGCTGATCGGCTTGCGTTGGACGAGCATCTGGCGCAGGTGAGTCGATTGAGCGACCGCCTTGAGCAGTATCGTGAGCGTGCCGCGGTGCTCGATGCGGCGGTGCACACCGATCGGGAGGTCATCGCCCCACCGGGTGATCCTGCTGCCAGACAGCGTCTCACCTCTGCCCTTCGAGGCGCGCAGTCGCTGGGCGATGTGGTCCGCCGGCAGAGTGAGGGAGAACGTCAGCTCCGCGAACTGGAGTCGATGCTGGAACGGGCGTTGGCTGATGTCGGTCTCGCCTCCGATCGAGCGCTGCGGGCCACTCAGCCGCTCCTGGACGCGCAGATTGCCGAGACGAGGAAAGAACTGGCGGACGTGGACGCTGCCATCAGTACGCTGCAGGAAGAGCAGAAGTTGCTGGAGCGTGACCTGGATGGACAACGATTGCGACTCAGGCAACTGGCTGCCGAAGGGGAAGTGGTGACAGCCGAAACCTTGCGTCAGGCTCGTGCCAGACGAGACGATGGTTGGATGTCCATCCGCAGGGCGTACATCGACCAGGTGCGTGATCGGGATCAACTGCCGCTGGGATTCAATGCGACCAGGGTTGCTCCGGAGGCCTTCGAGGCCGCGGTGGGTGAGGCGGATCGGCAGGCCGATCTGCTGCGAGCCGACGCGAAACGTGCCGCCGGCCTTGAAGAATGCTCGGGGCGCATCGAGCTGATGGAAACGCGAGGCACGGACATCGATCGCCAGATCACCACGCTGAGGACAAGCCGCGAAGATATCCTGATCGCGTGGGCAGGCCGCCTGAAACAGGCGGGGCTGCCTGACCTCGCTCCGGAACCGTTACGGGAATGGCAGGGGCGACGGATCGATGCCTTACGGTTGGCGGAGCGGGTGAGCGCGATGCAGGATGATCGAGAGCGATTGCGGCAAGAGGCGCGCGAAGGCGTAGCGACACTCGCGAGCGCGTTGTCCGAGCTTGGATATGCCGTTGGCGAGGTGAATGGGTCCGCCGTGCACGCGCTGCCGTCGCTGATCGACGAGGCGATGAGATGGGAACGGCAGGCGGTGGGAGCGGATGCGGCCTGGAGTGCGAAGAATCAGGCGGCGGAGGCCCAACGGGTTGAGCGTGAACAGGTGATCCGATCGATTGCCGAGACGGAGGCAGCCTTACAGCGTCATCGTGCGGCGCTGGGGGAGTGGCATGTGCGGTTGTGTCTCTCTCCTGAAACGGTTCCGGATGCCTTCAAGGTGCGGCTTGATGAATTGGACGGTCTGGCGCGTCAGGCGGCGGCGTTGAGTGAGGCGCGGCAACGGCAGGCGCAAGCGCAGGCTATTCTCGATGATGTAGTGATGCAAGCCAATCAGGTTGCCGCCTTGCTGGGGGAAGCGGCTCCTCACGTTGTCGACGACTTTGCAGATCGGTTGCGGACCCGGATGATTGCAGCCCGGGCCTCAGAACAAGAGCACGGGACCCTCGTCCGCGATCAACGCAAGGCTCAGGATCTGCGCCGGCGTGCGGCATCGGAGCTGGCCGGGCAGCGGGGGACGTTAGCACGACTCTGTGCCGCAGCCGGCGTCACCTCCGCCGAATCGTTGCCGCAGAGCGAGGAGGCGGCGTGGCGCAAACGTGAGGCGGCCAGATCGCTGGCTCAGGCGCGGCAGCAGCTGGCGCAAGCCTCTTCCCGTTCGGAAGAGGACCTGCGTCAGTGCCTGGCGGGTCGTGACGCCGTGACCATTGAGAGCGAGCGGGAGCGATGCCGCGCTGACATCAAAACGAGCGAGGAAGCGCAGGCTGTCGCCCGGCAGACCGAGGAGCAGACCCGCCGGGCAGTGGAAGCCATTGATGCGTCCGATCGCGCCGCATTGGCGAGGGAAGCCATGGAATCCGCTGCGGCCCGGTACCGTTCAGCCATCAGACCGTGGATGAGGCTGAAGCTGGCTCGCGCATTACTTCAACAGGCTGTACGCCGGTTCCGAGAACGGGCGCAGGCCCCCATGATGATGAAAGCCTCCGCGTATTTTTCACTGGTCACTGGGGGCGACTATGAACGGGTCATGACCGACGAGAGCGAGGCCCACTCGATGTTGTGCGCGGTGCGGGCCGGCGGCGCACGCGTCACGCTCGATGAAATGAGCGAGGGGACGGCGGATCAACTGTATCTCGCACTCAGACTGGCAGCCCTCGATGTCCGGCGTTCGGCGCATCCGCAGATGCCGCTGGTGCTCGATGATGCGCTCATCACCTCGGATGACCGCCGTGCGGCGCACATCCTGCGGGCCTTGGCGAGGTTTGCGGAGAACAACCAGGTGCTGGTCTTTACCCACCATCGCCATTTGCTGGAGGTGGCGCGCGAGGCAATCGGGGAGCACGCGTTTGTCGCGCATACGTTGTAAGGGTAGATGGGCGTTCGGCGGGCCGTGCGGAGTATGACCGCAGGGCCTGTGAATCGTAGCGGTGAGGGAGGAGCAAGGATGCAACGGTTGAAGGGCAAGATTGCGATCGTCACCGGCGGCAGCAGCGGTATTGGGAAGGCGATCGCGTTACGCTTCGCTCAAGAGGGGGCCACGGTCGTAGTGGCGGCGAGGCGATTGCCTGAGTGTGAAGACACCGTCGCGCAGATCAACGCGGCCGGCGGGAACGCGCTGGCGTTGCAAACCGATGTGGCCGAAGAATCCCAGGTCGAACACCTGGTGACTGAAACCGTTCGCCGTTATGGACGGTTGGATATTCTCGTGAACAATGCCGGAATTTTCGGCGGGCGGCGGATCGCAGAGACCACCCCTGACGCGTTCGACGAGGTCATGCGGACCAATGTGCGCGGCACCTTCCTCTGCTGCCGGGCGGGGTTTGCCCAGATGAAAACGCAGGGAGGCGGAACGATCCTCAACATGTCGAGCGTGGCCGGGGTGCAGGCCTGGAGAGGCACCGGAACGTACAGTGCCTCGAAACATGCTGTCATGGCGCTGACGAAGTCGCTGGCGGACGAGGGGCGAGAGCACCGCATCAAAGTCAGTGCCATTTGTCCAGGGGGTGTGGCGGACGAATTGGTGGATGCGACGGCGAGGGCACGTGCGGAGAGTGAGAAGATCGACCCCTTCGATATCGCAGAAACCGCGCTGTACCTGGCCTGCCTCGGCCCGCAAGCGGTCGTGCACCAGATTGTGGTTGATCGTCTCGGCGCGGACTGGTAGTCGGCTGTTGAAAAAGTCCGCTAGCGACCTTGTCGCTTCGTTCAGAGGCTCACCGTGCGAGCAGCGTACGATTCTCCTCTAGGACATTGGGCGCTCACTGACTCGCGCCCGTCCGCAGACATGACGCTTATGCTTCTTCGCGTCGTGAACCTCTCTGCTGCTTTTTTGAACAGCCTACGAAGAACTCGCACCGAAACACATCATCGCAACCATCATTGAACCGTGCCAGGGTGACGGCTGATTGTCGTCACCCTGCGCTATACCACCTTGGCGATCGAGTGCAGCGATTTCGGCTTGTGGAACAGGAGCGGGGGGCCCAGCGGAAGAATGGCGTGACCCGTGAAAGCCTGGGTCAAACTCCCGACGGCATGATAAAAGGCCATCAATCCAACGATGATATGTCCCCACCCAGGCAGCAGTTCGCTGATGAAATCGAGCCGGGCAAAGGTGGTGGCAAGGAACGTCAGGGTAATGACGACGTGGAGCGCACTGAGCGTGAGGTTTCGATAGGCCGTGAGAAAGATCATGACCCCGGAAAAGACCGCATAAACCAGATTGATCGGGGCATAGAGCACGGCATCAAACTGAAAGGTGGTACTCGCGCTCACGAGCTTCACGGTGCAGAGCGTGATCCATAGGAAACCGTACATCGTCAGCGCGGTGCCGCCTAACTGTTCGTTGTAACGAATGTCGGTAATGCCGGCCAGGACCTGTACCACCCCGCCGAAGATCAGGGCGATAACCAGCGCTCCGACCATGTTCTTGTGTTGAATCCATCCTAATTGCGCCACTCCGAGCGTCAGCGCGCCCACTGCCAAGCCAAAGAGTCCGATGGCCAACACGTCGATGCGCCGGCTTTGATTGTCCTCATTCATGGGCTGGTCCTCTGTTGATGGTGAAAGAGGCCCGGGGCACACCTGCCTCGTCCCGGGGGAATAAACGGACGCAGCATGCGAGAGCCGCGGGAAAAATACAAGGGAAATGTCTAGGGCCGGTCGGGTGCGGCCGAGAAGTCAGTCGTCGTGCGGCGGAAGCGGCGGTGGCTGTATTGAGCGGGCCGAAGCCAAAAATGTTCGCAACCGCTGCGCCTGGAGTGGTTGGACGGCCAGAAAGTGCACTCCGCAGTTAGTCCCGCGGGACCAACGCACCGCGGCAAGATCCACTAAAACCGGCAACTCCTGAGGCGAAATCATCAATCTGAGCGAGAGGTAGGTGTTGACCGGTAACGCATCTTTCGTCTCGATCCGGCAGCCCTCCGCAGAGAGATCCAGGAGCCGGCCTTCGCCGTTGGTGATCGAACTGGGAGAGAGAGACACTCGATAGTGAACCATCATGGACATGCGGGCGTGTCTATCCTTGCTACAAACTGTGGCTGCGTAGCGCTGCGGCGCCTGGCGTGCCGGCGACACGAATGCCAATCGCCTAGAAGTGCTATCAATATTGGAGGCCTGTCGCGTGACGCTGTCGTGAGAGACGAGGAGCGCGTGCGGGCATTCATTGTTCCGGAAGAATGACATACCACGCCGGCTGTTCAGGTGCGATCAGGATAATGTCTCCGACCATTCGGCGTTGGGGAAATCCCTAGGTCTCTGACCAGCCGGAATGACGGCAGTCACTAAAGGCCGTGACGGTGAGGTGTCGCTGTAAGACAGGGGAATATTGTATAGGAACCGGCTGGTTCTCGATGGTGCTGTCTGTCAGCCCGCCTGCGTGGCCGGGTTTCTTCCGCTTGACTGGGCTGTAGCTCCGGCACAAGCTAGTAGGGTCCCGGCGGTGAACAGGCAGCCGGGGCAATCCCTTCCCGTCGAGTGTTTTCCGGCATGTCCTCTATCGGAATCCGTGGGTACGTCTTTCAGCTGTTTGTGTTGGAGGCGTCGCTGTTTCACCGATCAACAGGGAGGTGTCGTTATGAAAGCCTCATCTTTCATATACACAGGAGTGCTCGGCCTGGTGTTTGCCGTTGCTCCGGCGTTCGCGAATCCGGCACTGCTGCCGCAACATCCGGGCTACCCGATGGGCAAGGCGAGCGATCCGGTCAACGGTCAGTCCCTCGCCAACGACCCGGGGCGGACCAACGCGAGCGGGGAGTCGGCGTTAGCCGGGGCCGCCGCATCCGATGAACGCCATGTCTCGCAAAAACTTCCGAGCAACGACCAGAATCTCCGTGTCCTGGAGAAACCGGGCGCCGGTGTGTTGCCGAAAGTGCAGGGGCCGAATATCGTCATCGACCCACCGGTGAAGGAAGCGACGAAAGTGCAGGCCTCGCCCAAGTAGTCGAATCGATGGGTGCGGGATGCTGTGAGGTGCCGCAAGGCATGCCAGGTGACCACCGCTGGAGCCCATGTCTTGCGGTTTCCTCCAGTCCCTTCCTGTAATTTGATTTTCAGTTCCCTGCCTTTTAGAATGCCGCCACTCATCACGAAACGTTATGCCGACCAAGACTCGCGCGTCCAAATCAGCTTCGCGGCGCAAGAAGCAACCATCGAAATCCTCCGTTCCGCTCCTGCGCGGGCCGAAACAGCGTTTTCAGAACCGGTTGCTGAAGTGGTACAAGGAGCACGGCCGAGACCTGCCCTGGCGAAAGACCTCCGATCCCTACCATATTCTGGTCTCGGAGGTGATGCTTCAGCAGACGCAGGTGGATCGTGTCATTCCCAAGTACCATGAGTTTCTGGAGCGGTACCCTTCCTTTGCAGAGCTGGCCGATGCCCCGGTCGCCGAAGTGAAGCAGACCTGGTATCCGTTGGGCTACAACATTCGCCCGGAACGGCTGCACAGCATTGCGCGTGAAACAGTCGCCCGCTATGGTGGGCAATTGCCGAGTGATGCGGATGAACTCTTGTCCTTCAAGGGGATTGGACGATACACCGCCGGCGCAATCCGCTCCTTCGCGTTCAACGAGGACGCGCCGATTCTCGATACCAACGTGATCCGCGTGTTACACCGGGTGTTCATTGCCGAAGGAGACCCGAAGGCGCAAAAATCGGCGCTCTGGGAACTCTCCGAAGCGCTGATTCCTCGCGGCAAAGGCTATGATTTCAATCAAGCCATTATGGATTTCGGCGCCACGATCTGCACGGCTCGCAATCCCTATTGCCTGCTCTGTCCCATGAAGACGTTTTGTAAAACGTATCCCTTCGATGGGACCAAGTAACCGGGGCACCGGGACCGTGCTCGTCCCGCGACGAGGTGTTGGTCGCGGCGGATTCGTGGCCCACGCGTCAGGGAGCGTGATGAAAGTCATCGAAGTGGCGGCAGGAATCATCGCACACGAAGGGCGCTACCTGATCGCGCGCCGGAAGGCGGGCGCTCATCTTGGCGGGTTCTGGGAGTTTCCCGGCGGAAAGCGGGAAGTCGGAGAAACACTCGAGGAATGTTTACACCGGGAATTGTGGGAAGAGCTGAACATTCGTATCGGGACGCCGACGCCGTTTCAGATCGTCAGGCACGAGTATCCGGAGAAGGTGGTGGAGCTGCATTTTTTTTGTTGCCGGATCGAGACCGGGACCGCGGTGGCGTTGGATTGTGCGGAAGTTCGATGGGTCTCTCCTGATGAAATGGCGACGTTCGAGTTTCCTCCGGCCGACCAGCCGGTGATCGCCGCGCTTCGAGCGGGGAAGGCGTAATTCCCGATGAAGGTCGTACTGGATATCGAAACGGTGCAGTCGCCCAAGGATGAATGGGCCCGCATTGCCGGACGTCAGCTGACCTCCGGAGAGGCTACCTTTGATGAAACGGGCGGCGACCTGTTTGCGGTCGGAGAGGCGCAGGCTCAGCAGCGTCTCGAGGATGAGTTGTACGAGAAGTCGTCCTTCGACGGGACGTTCAGTAGGATCGTCTGCATCGGCCTCCTGGAGTTTTCCGACAACCTCGAACCGCGCGGCGCCACCTCCTGGTACGGCGGGAACGAGCAGGAGCTTTTGCGACGTTTCTGGGCTCATCTGGGACAGGTTCGTCCTTCGTTGTTCATCACCCATAACGGACTCAACTTCGATCTGCCCTTCATCAAGAAACGATCGATCATCCACCAGGTCAAACCGAGCATGGAGATCAATCTGGCCAAGTTTCGGACGGAGCCAGTCTATGACACCATGGCGATCTGGAGCAATTGGGACAACCGTGGGTGGGTCAAATTAGACGTGTTGGCCCGGGCGTTGAATGTGGAGAACAAGTCCGGAAGTGGATCGCAGGTGGCGCAGATGTGGGCGGCCGGGCAGGGGCGGGAGATTGCCCTCTACTGCCTACAGGATACCTATGTCACGTATGGCTGCTATTGCCGGATGAATTTCAAACAGCCGAATTCGCGCGAAGTGGTGCTCTTGAGGCCGGAGCTGATCGATGTCGGGTGACTGACGGTTGGGTAGGGACCGGTCAGCGAATGGTGAGTTCCGCCTTGTTCCGGTTGTCGCGTTTGGGCTGTGTCAGCTGAGTGTTTTTGACCGCCCGTAGTTCCTTGTCCTTCGTTTCCAGCTGTACACGCATGGATTCCAAATCCCGTCGCAGGGCGTTGATCTTGGCGTCCTTACGAGCCATGGCGTCTCTGGCCTCCTGCAGTTCCTGCAGGGTGTCACTCATCCGCTCATCACCGACCAAGTGGCTGTTGGCAGCGACGTTTTCTGCGGGCGGTATCGGCATGACGGGACGAACGATCGCCGGACGTTCCTCAGGAAGCGCGCTTGCCATCGCCGGTGCAGGTATTGTCTGAACCGGTGTGACCGTTGCGGCGACCACATTCGTGGCAGTGGTCGGGCTGGGATCGGCTTTCTTAGCGAACAGGCTGTAATCGATCGCCACGGATTTGAGTTGCTGCTTGCCCTGGACGGTGGAAGGCACAGCCTGTTCGATTCGGCCGGCCGAGGCCGGGGAAATGCTGACAATGCGCGCCGGTCGACCGCTCCCGAACCACGTCGATTCCACTTTCTGGAGGCTGCCGTGGTGTTCGGTCAGGGTGAGGTACAACCGGTCGTTTTGAACGTAAAGGGTGCCCGCGGTGGGTTCAACGCCTGACCCTGCCGATGAGGAGAGCCGGAAAGCGACCACGTATTCGGGTTGCGCTTGGGACAAAGCTTGGGCTAGCAGGGGAGCAAGAGACTGCGCATCCTCATCGCTGAACACTGTCATCGGCTTGCTGCCATCCACGGGCAGATTCGACAAATCCGTAGGTGCATCCGAAATCACGACAGCCCGCAGCAGGTCCCGCAGGGTGGCGATTTCAAGGGAACTGGGGTGGGAGGCTTCAAACTCCCAATCGGCGACTTCTTCCAGCCGGACAGAGGCCTGTGGGTGCCATGCTTGCTGTTGAACGGAGGCAGCCGTTGATGAGCACCCGGTGCCGGCCGCTCCCAGGAAGGTCAACCCGAGGAGTGCGGCATTCACGGTCTTTCTCAGGGGGGAGTGGGAGCCGTAGGTCAGCATAACGGTCGTCCTTCTCGGCTGGTTGATGCGCTCAGGAACAGGGCGGCGCGGCTTCATGGCGAAGTCGCGAGGAGACGGATCGGGCCTACCAGATCCCCAGGCCCATCATCACGACGCCGAGAGCCATCCATCCGAAGACCCCGACGGCGATAATGGTTTCCAGGCTGATCCCCGTAGGGACTTCTTCTACGTGACTCTTGGTGACCTCTTTCTTCATGGCGGGACGTCCTCTGGCCGGATCGGTGATTATTGTGTTCGCTTGCTGTTGGTCGCCAGAGTGGACCAAGCAAGGCCTATGCCCTGTTTCCATGAGCGTGAGGAGTGCGAATCGTCGATGGTATGGCACCGATGACTACGATGGTATGGTGCGTGCTGCGTGGCGCGACGCAGCAAGAATGGTCGTCTAAGCTATTGAAGTTTCAAGGTGGCACGAGCGCTCCATCGGCAGGCACGTCAGAGTCAGACTGCGACGCGGCCCGGAAACGGGAGCGGGACCGGCTCCAGGAGCCTTCGTCAGTCTGACGCAAGTGGCGTCTAAAATTTGGCAAAAATTGTTCACGAGTGGGCAACCATTGTCCACCGTAGGCTGCAACATGTGCCCGGTACTTGCGCGATTTCGCCGTCGGGGAAGCTGAAGTGGTCAGGAACAGCGTCGGCCAAGCAGGAGGCATTCACGAGAGGATCGCACCAGCCTCCCGGCGCCCCATGAGTACCGCGGCGCTACCATCCAGAATGGTGATGGGTTGAATGCTGCCCAGTGTTGCCGGCGCATCGCTTTTGTTCCAAATTACGTAGATCCCTGAATCAGTGCGCCCCATCCACTGGTCGGTCGATCGTTTCGAGTCGCCTTCCACCATCACAGGAAGCGTCAGGCCGATCAGGTCACGATTCAATCGCGCGGTGATCGGACGTTGGAGATCGACCAGGCGGCTGACCCGCTCCCCTTTCACGGTTTCCGGCACATCGTCTGCAAACTTGCGCGCCGCGATGGTGTTCTTACGTTCCGAATACTTGAACACATAGGCGGAGTGATACTGCACTTCGTCGACGACGCGGTAGGTATCCAGGAACTCTGCTTCGGTCTCAGAGGAAAATCCGCAGATAATGTCGGTCGTCAGGGCGATGCCGGGATGCTTGTGCCGGATCGTCGCGGCCAAGTCGAGGTATTCCTTCCGGCTGTAGGTGCGATTCATGAGCTCAAGAATACGGTCATTGCCGGACTGCAGCGGCAAATGGATATGTTTACAGATGTTCGGATGACCGGCGACGGCGTCGAGCAGAGCCGGGGGAAAATCCTTCGGATGCGGAGAGGTAAAGCGGACACGTTGTACACCCGGTACCTCTGCCACGGCCAGGATCAGGCGGGCAAAATCCCAGTCATCGTTGTGATAGGAGTTCACATTTTGTCCGAGCAGCGTGATTTGGGTATGGCCGGATGCCACCGAGGCTTCCACTTCGCGCAGGATCCCCTCGGGATTGCGTGAACGTTCGCGCCCACGCGTGTACGGAACCACGCAGAAGCTGCAGAAGTTGTCGCAGCCGCGCATGATGGCGATCCAGGCGTTCACCCCGCCGTCTCGCTCGGGCAGGATGTCGTCGTAAGTTTCGTACTCCGACAGGTCCACCGCCAACCCACGGCGAGTCAACTGTTCTTCTTCCGTGGTGAGGGCCTTTGCCAACAGGCCGGGCAGTTGCCGGTAGCCGTCCGGGCCGACCAACACGTCCACCAGCGGTTGCTTCTCCGTGAGCTCCTCCTTCAGATTTTGCGCCATGCAGCCAAGCACGCCGACCACCAGTGGGCGCTGCGCCTTGACGGCCTTCAACTCCGCCAGGTGCCCGTAGACCTTGTTGTGGGCATTTTCCCGAATGGCGCAGGTGTTCATGAGCATGACATCGGCGCATTCGCGGTCTTCGGTAAACTCAAAGCCCGCTTTGCGCAGCAAGCTGCGGACGAGTTCCGAGTCATACTCGTTCATCTGGCAGCCGAAGGTCTCAATATGAACGGTGTGGGGTTTGTTGGGTTGAGTCATAGAAGTGACCTACGTGCGGATTCGGCGGATGGAGCGGCAAGGTGGCCGTAGGCTAATCCGTCCATGACCCCGGTAATGGTGACGGGATGGATGGTGCCGGCTGCAGCCGACCCGGCCGGGACGGCGACGCGAGTGAAATTCCCCGTTGTGCCGGTGCGAAAGCCATCACGGTCACCCTGTTCGAACAGGACGGATTCAGTTCGGCCGATGTGGCGTTGGTAAAACGCCAGCGCCTTCGTGCGGGACAATTCCGCCAGCGTCCTGCTGCGGTTCCGGATCACGTCAGGGGGCAATCTGTCCTCCAGTCGCGTGGCGGCCGTTCCGGGTCTGGTTGAGTAACTGAACACGTGACAATAGGAGAAGGGCAGGCGTTCGGCAGTCTGCCTCGTGTTTGCGAAGGCCTGCTCGTCTTCACCGGGGAAACCGACCATGATGTCTGTGCCCAGGCCGAGATCAGGCATGAGCGCCAGGGCTTGGCCGATCAGGTCTTCATAGTCGCGGACCGAATACCGTCGGTTCATTGCCTGCAGAATGCCATCGTCGCCGCTTTGCAGGGGGATATGGAGATAGCGGCAGAGTTTCGTCGACGCAGCCATGTGGTGCAGCAACGCGGGAGGGATTGTTGTCGGTTCGATGGACGAGATGCGGATTCGAACTACGTCCGGGATAGCTTCAATTTCGCGGATGAGGTCGACCAATTCCATTCCGTTGTAGGCATAGCGGCCGATGTTCACGCCGGTCAGCACGAGTTCTTTGTAGCCGTGGCCGGCCAGCTCGCGGGCCTCCCGCAAGACATCCTCCGCCACGCGGCTGCGTTCACGTCCCCGGGCGAAAGGAATGAGGCAAAAGCTGCACATGAAGTCGCATCCATCCTGGATTTTCAACAGCGCCCGAGTCGAGTCCGAATAGGCGGTGCCGGGGAGGACGAAGTCTTCACGGTCGATCGTGCGGCTGTGACGGAGTTCCGGCTCCGCCTGTTTCCGGAGCTTATCCGGGGCCGGGAGATACTCGGGCAGGTGCATTTTGTACTGGGTGCCGACGATGAGATCGATGCCCGGCACGGTTTGTAATTCTGCAGCTCCGGTCTGGGCGTAGCAACCGGTCACGGCCACGAAGGCGTGGGGGGAGTGGCGCAGAGTTTTGCGGATGGCATACCGGCAATCCTTTTCCGCGTGTTCCGTGACCGAACAGGTGTTGAGAACCAGAAGGTCGGTTTCTTTTCCGAACTCGACCAAGCGATACCCTTGACGAGTCAGGGTATCGGCCAACATGGCGGTTTCCGACTGACTGAGGCGGCAGCCCAATGTATGGAGTGAGGCGCGCGGCGTGCTGGTGGACATCGTGCGCGATTATAAGAGGGCAGGTGTTCGATCGGCAAGGTGAGGATGTGGCGAAAATATGCGTCTCGTGCTTGAACCCGTCAACTTGAACAGGCTATAGGTGAATGGTAGCATGAACGACGTGCCCGAGCCTCAGTGTCGGCCGGATGTTGGAGTTATGACGAACCACCGCCTCGCCGTCGGTTTCCTCCTCGCTCTTCTGCTGTTGTTCCCGGCCGTCCCCGGATGGTCCATGGACCCACTCCCGCTGGAGCCCGACATCAACAGCCGCCTGGATGAACTCTACGACCATGAGTCGCGCATGTTCATCATGCTCTATTCGTTGCATGGCGATGGAAAGGTCGACTACGTGACGGGCCGGTTGGTCCAGGAATACACGAGGAGCAACTACGGGAATCCGGTTTACTACACCGAACAACACCCGCTCTTTTACTGGTGGAACCACACCATGTTCAACGATCCCGATCAGGACGGGGTCAACGGGAACGAACAGGTCTACCAGGAAAACATTGAATTCGACATCGCACGGTACAAGCCCTGCCTCTTCAATGGTCAGCCCTGTTGACTGTCGTGAGTGGCGCCTCCGCCTGAGGGGTTTCACGGTGCCTGTCGATCACTACCGACCGTTCTCCTACCGCTGATTCCCTTGCGTTACTCAAACACCAGAACCTGACAGGGGGCTCGGTGCAGCACCGCGTGGGACACGCTTCCCAGGACGAACCTGGTGAGGCCGCGTCTCGCGTGCGAGCCCACCAGAATGAGGTCGACACGCAGGCCTTCCGCTTCATGGAGGATCATGGTGAGGGGCGTACCCAGCCGGCTTGCGGTGCGGGTCGTATACCCGAGCGCACGAAGCTTTCCCGCAACATCTTCGACGAAGTCGCGGGCATGACGGAGGGCCTGTGTTTCCAGTTGTTCCACAGCCGTGGTGTCCACCGGCCAGGGAGGGCGGGTCGACGGGAGGACGGTGAGTAGGTTTACGTTCACGGGCTCGTGAAAGGGCTGTTTCGCGAGAAATCGCACAGCCGCCTCGGCATCCGAGGGGCCTTGGATGGGCAGGAGCACTTCCTTCAAGGCGCGCAGGGAACCCTGCAGGATCAGTTTGGCGCAAGGGGCCATGCTCAAGACGCGATGAGAGACACTGCCTAGTAGTCGCTCCCTCACCGGCCCGAGTCCCCTGGCTCCCATGACAATGAGGTCGGCGTGGCGCGACTCAGCCGCCGACACGATATGTTCCGCGGGGGATCCAACCTCCAGCAGTTTGGTGACTGGCCCACCGTGGAGTGGAAGTAGGGACTGCACGCGGGTCAGCAATTGTTCGCCGTCTTCTCTCAGGCTGCGCTCCAATTGCGCATACAGCTCCTGCGCGACTTCGGGTACCATCATGGGGTAGGCCGGTTTCGGCGCATCCACCACATGGAGCAGGAGCAATTCGTCGGCGTGGCGGAGATACTTGAGGGCTCGCACGGCCTCGTAAGAATGGTCCGATCCATCGACTGCCAGCAGGGTCTTCATGGGGACTCCTTTACGCGGATGATGCAGGATTCAGATACCGTTCAAACCACTGCAAGGCTTCCCGAGCCACCTGTTCGAGGGTGCCTGGTTCTTCAAAAAGGTGACTCGCGCCAGGGATGACGATGAGCTGTTTTCGGCACGTGAGCTGCGCGAGCGCCGTTTCATTCATTTCAATCACGGGGCCGTCGTCTCCGCCTACCAGCAGGAGAGTCGGTGCAGTAACCCGACGCAGGTAGGCCTCGGCCAGATCGGGGCGCCCGCCGCGTGACACGACAGCATTCACGGCCTCGGGACGGCGTGCGGCTGCCTGCAGGGCTGCCCCGGCTCCTGTGCTCGCACCGAAATACCCGGTCTGTAGTCCGCTGGTCGGCCGATGCGTGGCAAGCCACGTCTGGGCGAGCAGCAGGCGGTCGGCAAGCAGATCGATGTCGAACACTTTCCGGCGATCGTCAGCCTCGTCGGGAGTGAGCAGGTCCAGCAGCAGGGTAGCGAAACCGCCGGTTTCGAGCACACGGGCCACGTATTGATTGCGGGGACTGAAGCGCCCGCTTCCGCTGCCATGGGCAAAGGCCACCACCCCTTTGGGATGATCGGGAATTCGCAAAAATCCGTCGAGGCTGATCCCGTCGCCGGTGGCGGTGATCTGATAGATGTTGTCCTGGTGCATAGGATGTTGTCCTGGTGCATAGATTGACGTGCCTGACTCCGTTCGAATGGAACGTCCGGTCAATGACAGTCTGCCGGGCAGAAGAAGATCAGGTAGAGTGCGACGGCGATCCCGATCAACACCGCCCCCAGGAACAGCCACTGTGTTCGCGACATCGTGTCGTCCTTTCAGCTGCTTTCTGAGCAAGACAGGTGCCATCGAGGCATGGAGTCTGGCTTACACAGGCTCTGCTGGCACCACAGCCGGATGCCGTGACTATTCCGGGGGAAGGTCACCACGCTCGACCCATGACCTGTCGCGTCCGGCGTCAGCTTTCATCACTCTGTGGCTTTGTGCTACAGGATGCGTAGTGCGGCTGTAGCAGGACACCACCGGCCAAAGTCGGCGGGTGTCGGCGAGACGAACAGAATCCAGGAAATGCAGAGATTCCGGAAGAATTTTCGACGCCTTCCGCGCCATCTCAGTGGCATTGGCCTTGCTGAGCTGTATGGATGACGCCCTCTGTGGAGATGTGATGGCGGATCGGCTCTTCACAAAAATTCTGGTCCCCGTGGACTTTTCCCCCTGCTCAGAAGAGGCATTTCGGATCGCGCTGTCGTTTGCCAAGTCCTATCAAGCGGAAGTCCTGCTATTACACGTGGTCGATACGAAAAGCCTCGAGGCGCTGAACCGACTCGGTTTGGCACCGGCCTCGGGGGTGGCTCAGCAGAAGAAGCAGCTGCATCACGTTGCGCGGTTGAATGCCAGGCACCTGTTGGCCTGGGACGAAGCGAAGGGTGTGACGGTGAAGCGCATCCTTGCCGACGGTTGTCCGTTCGAAGAAATTGCCAAGACGGCGCGGGTGGAAGGCGTGGATCTCGTGGTGATGGGGAGTTATGGAGGAGCGTTTGGCGGCGTCGACAAGATTTTTTTCGGCAGCACCGCGGAAAAAGTCGTCCGGACCGCCGGTTGTCCGGTGCTCACGGTGCCCCTGCCGATCAAACGAGGAAAACCACGCGCGGCGAAAAACGCATAAACAGATCAGACATCAGAAGGAGGCAGCGTTATGGGTGTGACGTGGAGGAGAGCGGCGATGAGCGGAAAGCAGATCCTGTTGGCGGCCGGGTTTGTGCTCGCGCTCTGTTCGCAGGGGGGGGGCCAGGCGGAGCAACGGATCGAAGTAACCATCAAGGGCTTTGCGTTCCTGACCAAGCAGGTGCCGCTTCATCCGGGGGTCCCGACGGTGATTGCCATCACCAATGAAGATGAGGAGCGCCACGATTTCGGTTCCACGATGTTCGAGGGGATTCCGACGCGTGTCACGTCCAACGGGGTGGTGTCGTACGGGAAAGGCATCAGCGGGGTCTTCTTGGATGCCAAGAAGGAGGCGGTGATCCGGTTCAATATGGAACGGCCGGGTCGTCATGAATTTCGTTGTTCGATTCACCAGAACATGAAGGGCGAACTCCTTCTCTTGAGTGTGGAGGCGGCCTAAGTCATGACGGCGCTGATGAAGCGGGTCTTGTTTGCGACGGATTTTTCGGCCTGCGCCGACCGGGCACTGGGGTATGCCCTGGCCGTGGCGAATGTGTGGAAATCAGCTCTCTCGGTGATGACCGTCCTCGAACTGTATCCGGGAATGGATCCGGAGTACACCGTCAATAAAATGTATCTGGATCATTTGCGGGACGACGCGAATCGCCAGCTGGCCGTTCTGGAGGGGAAGGTCAAGGCGGCGGGTCAGACGATGACGAGCCGTATTGAAACCGGCATTCCCAGCCAATGCGTGCAGACCGTGGCGGAGGAGATCGGGGCCGACCTGCTGGTGGTCGGGACGCATGGGCGCACGGGGCTCGATCACGTGTTGGTGGGCAGCACGGCGGAGCGGGTGGTTCGCATCGCACCGTGTCCGGTGCTCGCGGTGAAGGCCGACAAGGGCGCAGCTCCGGCCGCGCAGAGTCCAACGATCAAGCGGATTGTGGTCCCGATCGATCTGTCGACTTGTTCACTGGATGCGTTGGAATATGCCGTGCAGTTTGCCAAGCCTCTCGGGGCCTCCATCACAATTCTCCACGCCCTGGAGCCGGTTGCGTACGGGTTGGATTTCAGCCTGAGTCACGCGAAGGAGTGGAGGGAGCAGCGGGCCTATCTGGAAAAGCGTCTGACCGTGCTCACGGCCTGTGTGGCTGCCCATGGGATTCAGACCGACTTCGCGCTGAAGCCGGGGTTGCCGGCCGACTCGATTGCCTCCTATGTGACCGGGCAGGGGTACGACCTGATGGTCATGGGCACACACGGGAGGCGCGGCCTCTCGCATGTGCTTGTCGGGAGTATCGCCGGCGCCATGCTGCGGTACGCGCCATGCCCGGTTCTCACCGTTCGCCGGCTCACGGTCGGCGCAGACTATCAACGTGTTGTTCCGCTGGGAGAGTCATGATCTTCGCGCCTCTTGCAAAGGAGTCCGTCCATGAAACCCAACGTGAGGAAACGGTCAGCGGTGAATTCGAAACCGACGGTCGCGTCTAGGCTGTCGGGCGCAACGATCGAGCTGCCTGACGGCATGTGGGAGCGGATCTCGCAGAAAGCCTACGAGCTCTGGAAGGAGCGGGGCTGCCGCGAAGGATACGCCCTGCAGGATTGGCTGGATGCGGAAGCGGTCGTCATGGAGGAAATCCATGAAGCTCGCGAATGAGCGCGTTGCCGCACGGTCGGTCCCGATCGTCAAGGAATTGGATTCCCTGCTGTCGCGGCTTGATCGCCTGGCCATGGCCCCGGGGTTCGCGCCTCAGCGTCGCCTCGCATTTGCCAGGGCGTTGCAGGTGTATGCCGAACTAGGGCCGCAGTCTCCCTTGGCGCCGCTGCCTGAAGAGGTCGCGCTGGCGGACCTCCTGCTGTACGCAGATTTTTATCCCGAGGACGGGCAGTTGACGCTGATAGAGCAACTGCGCGACGTCATCACCGAACACATCCCTGAGGAAGAGCGGGTCTGGCTTGATCCGCTCAAACATTCCTACATCGATCTGGTCGAGGTCCGGCCGAGCCAGCCGGGTTCGCGACGCCGTCAGCTTCGGTCGATCGGCAACGGGCGGGTATATGAGATCCCGGGCGACAGCCTGGACCGCAGCATCGAAACGGGGCAGATGTTGCTGACCCGCCTCGTTCGTGAGCCCGGCGATCCGGAAAGCCCGCTGGCCGTCCTGGCCGGCCCCCTGCTGCTCTTGTCGGCTGAGGATGCGCGGACGTTGTATGAAGAGACCGGTGACGAACGTCGGGAGATGGAGGTCGTCGGCGGTTCCTTCGAACTCGGCGACTGGCCGGAATTCGCGAAACGGTTCGGCCATATTCTGCTGAGAAATTTTGCTCGGATGCGTTTCGCGGCTCTCGTCGAAGCGGTGGGGGAAATCCGGTATCGGACGCCCGAGGGTCTGCCCCATTTTTACGTCATGGCGTTGTACGAACATCACGAGTATACCTTCATCGCCGGCGGCATGGCCGAGCTGGAAGGGTGGAGGGAGGAGTCGCCGCTCCGCATCAACGTGACCGCCGGCTCGAAGAAACTGCGCCGGTTCCTCTTCCCCGCGAAAGGAGACGCGGCGGAGGGGGCCGAGCAGGCACGAATCACGGTCACGGCCACAGAGCTGTATGTGGAGTGTGATTCACGGGAACGGCTGGATGCGATCAAGCACAGTCTGGCAGCCGCCTTCGGATTTTCACTTCATTTCAGGGGGGAAGTCATGCAGCCTCCGGCTCGTCAGGTCACGACGGAGGAGTTGTCCACCCAAGAGCCGCTGACCGTCGTGGTGAGTCACGAGGAAGACCGGGCGTTGCTCAACGCCTTCCTGGAAACCGTGTATCTCGAATGGGCCGACCGCGAGTCGCCTGTACTCGGCGGTGAGACACCCAGACATGCCGTGAAGACATCGGCCGGCCAGGCCCAGGTCGCAGGGCTGATCGATGACATGGAACGGTGTGATTTCGGCCTGCTTCGGAGTGGCGTCGCGGCTTTCGACTATAACAAACTGCGGGCTCACGTGGGACTTTGCTGATGTGAGACGAACGACGAGGTGCGAGAGACGGGCTTGATATGCATGACCAGATGAAAGACATCCTGGATCGCGTACGGAGCGAGCCTCCCAACATCCTGAAGGCGCTCCTTGCGCTACAGGAACAATTCGGCGCAGTGCCGGCGGAGAGGGTGCCGAGCATTGCGCGTGAGCTTGGCGCCACCGATGCCGAGGTCGCTGGCGTCCTGTCCTACTATCCGGATCTCCGCACATCGGCGCCGGGGCGTCATGTCATTCGGGTGTGCATGGGTGAATCGTGTTACGCCAACGGCTGCGGCCGCGTGCTGCGTGAATTGCAGGAACGGCTGCGAGCCGACGTCCATGAAACCACACCGGGAGGACGGTTCACGCTCGACACGATGTCCTGCGCGGGAAACTGCGCAGTGTCCCCCACTGTGATCATCGATCGTGACCTGTACGGTCGCGTGCTGCCGTCACAGCTGGAGAAGATCCTGGAACGGTATACGTAGGCGACTCCTATCGGCGTACGTCCTCTGCGCACTCCTGGCCTGCACAGAGGCTTCAGCGTTGTTCAGTGTCCGGACATACGACTGACCACCATGGCCACACGACTCTACCTGTCCAACGATACGTCAGCGCGTGCAGCCGGCGCCGGTGCGCTGGCCGAGGCCTGGTGCGACCGTCCCGACGTGCAACTCATCCGAACCTCTTCACGCGGGGCGTTCTATCTTGAGCCGATGGTGGAGCGCGACAGTCCTCAGGGCCGGATCGCCTGGTTCAATGTGTCTCCACAGGACTTGCCCTCGATTTTGGCCGGAACGGGGGCCACGCCGGTCGAGACGATCCCTTTCCTCGCGCACCAGACGAGATGCACCTTTGCCAGCTTCGGTGAGACGGAACCTCTGGCCTTGGACGAGTACCAGGCGCGCGGCGGATTGTCCGGATTGGAGGCGGCGTTCAGGCTGACGCCCGATGCCATCATCGAAGAACTGCGTGTCTCGCAGTTACGCGGGCGCGGCGGCGCGGCATTTCCGGTATGGAACAAGTGGAAGGTCGCTCAACAGGCAACGGGTAAGCAGAAATATGTCGTGGCGAACGCCGATGAAGGAGATGCAGGGACCTACTGCGACCGGATGATTCTGGAGGGCGATCCATTCCGGTTGTTGGAAGGGATGTTGATTTGTGCCAGGGCCATCGGGGCCGGTCAAGGCTATGTCTACTGCCGCCAGGAATATCCGGCCGCGGCGGCCACTCTGCGAGCGGCCATTCACAAAGCCGATGAAGCGGAGTTGCTGGAGTTGCATGGAGAACCGTTTCCGATCGAGGTGGTGGAGGGGGCCGGGTCCTACGTTTGCGGAGAAGAGACGGCCCTGCTGGAATCCCTTGAAGGAAAGCGGGGTGTGGTGCGTGCCCGTCCGCCGTATCCGGCCCAGTCTGGGTTGTACGGTTGCCCGACCATCGTCAGCAATGTCCTGACCTTTGCGAGCATTCCCAATATTCTGTCGCGTGGTGGCGCATGGCACGCGGGGCTCGGCACCGAACAGTCTCGTGGAACCATCGCGTTACAGTTGGGCGGGCGTGTGAAGCATCCAGGGCTGGTCGAAGTTCCATTCGGGCTGAGCTTGCATCAGGTGCTGGAGCAGTTCGGGGGAGGAATGGCCCCCGGCTCACGATTCAAGGCCGTGCAGGTCGGCGGGCCGTTGGGCAGTCTCTTCCCGAGCACCGGCTTGGATATTGCCATTTGTTACGACGCGTTCGCCAAGGCCGGCGCAGTGTTGGGGCACGGCGGGATCGTGGTCTATGACCATGAGACCGACATGGTGGATTTGGCGCGACACTTCATGGCGTTCACCGCCGACGAGTCCTGCGGGAAATGTACGCCCTGTCGGATCGGTTCGGTGCGGGGGCGTGAGATTCTCGAACGAATTCAGGCGGGGAGTGGAACCATGGATGACCTCCGCTTACTGGACGACCTGGGCGAAACCATGAAACTCGCCAGCCTTTGTGCGCTGGGCGGGCGAGCGCCCTATCCGGTGCTCACGGCCATCGAACATTTTCCCGCAGAGTTTAGAAATAAGCTGTCAGCGGTCAGCAATGAGCTGAATGCTGATGGCTGAGAGCGCATCACGATGAAACTCTCCATTAATGGGCGACCGATTGAGGCGTCGCCGGGCGACACGATTTACGTCGCGGCAAAGAAGGCCGGAATCGCCATTCCGGCACTCTGTACCTCCGACCACCTGGCTCCCTTCGGCTCTTGCCGAATGTGTCTCTGTGAGGTGGAAGGACAGGGAGGGACCCCGGCCTCCTGCACGACGCCGGTGCGTGAGGGGATGGTCGTCCATACCGAGAGCGACCGTGTGCGACGGCTGCGAAAACACCTCCTCGAACTTTACCTATCAGAGCAACCGTCGGGAGATCTGGCGCCGGAGCCGTTGCAACGATTGGCGCAATCGCTGGGTCTTCGTCACGTCCGGTACCAACAGCCGGCCACCAGGGCGCAGACGGTCGATCGCTCAAATCCCTTCTTCCTGTTCGACAATGCCGTCTGTATCTCCTGCGCCCGCTGTGTGCGAGCCTGCGATGACATACAAGGCACCCATGCGCTGACGATGCTGCACCGGGGGTTTGAAAGCAGACCGACGGCAGGCGGCTCGGCGCTGACCGGAGAGTCGGCCGGGTTTGCCTCCTCCAACTGTGTCTCCTGCGGGGCTTGCGTGAAGGAATGTCCGACGGGAGCCTTGATCGAAAAATCCGTACTGGAGGAAGGCCCGCCGATGCATTCCGTCCGGACGACCTGCGCCTATTGCGGCGTCGGTTGTAGTTTTGAGGCCGGCGTACGGCATGAGCGAGTGGTGTGCATGGTGCCGGCAGACGACGGCCCCTCCAATCACGGCCATGCCTGTATGAAGGGACGATTTGGCTGGACCTACAACTACGCGCCGGATCGGTTACGTGTACCCTTACTCCGGCAGGGAACGCAGTGGGTTGAAATTTCCTGGTCTGCCGCCCTCGATCGGATCGCTGAGGAATGGAGCAGGATCAAGGCCGCCCATGGTTCGGATGCGTTGGCCACGATTTCATCGAGCCGCGGCACGAACGAAGAAAACTATCTATTCGGCAAGTTCATGCGGTGCGTGATCGGCACCAATCACATCGACAACTGCGCGCGGGTCTGTCACAGCGCGACCGTGACCGGGATGATGGAAACTCTCGGCGCGTCGGCCGCGACCAATTCGATCCACGATCTGGACTTGGCGAAGCTGATCCTCGTGGTCGGTGCAAATCCCACTGAATCCCATCCGGTGTTGGGCGCGCGTATCAAACGGGCGGCGCGCAATGGAGTGCCGTTGATCGTCATCGACCCACGCCGCACGGAACTGGCTCGGCTCGCTGATCTGCATCTGCAACTGCACCCGGGGACCAACGTCGCATTGTTGAACGGTATGGGGCATGTCATTGCCAAAGAACATCTCACCGACGCGGTGTTCGTGCGTGACCGGACGGAAGGCTTCGATGACTGGTTGGCACTGGTGAAGGACTGCACGCCTGAAGTGACGTCGAACGCGACCGGCGTGCCGGTGCCTCTCATCACCGAGGCGGCGCGACGATACGCTCGCAGCGGTGGCTCGATGGCGGTGCACGGGTTGGGCATGACCGAACATCGTTGGGGCAGCCACGGGGTGATGGCCCTGGTGGACCTTGCCCTCGCGACCGGGAACATCGGAAAACCCGGCACCGGGATCAATCCGTTGCGTGGGCAAAACAATGTACAGGGCGCATCGGATGTCGGTTGTTTACCGACCTTCTTTGCCGGGTATCAGCCGCTGACTGATTCCACCCTTGGCGCCGCACATCTGGCCGTGACCGGTCGCCCGTTGCCGACGGCGAAGGGGATGAAAACTCCCGACATGTGGGACGCGGCGCTCGCTGGTCGGCTCAAGACGCTCTGGATCGTCGGGTATGACGTCGCTCAGACCGATCCAAATCTGAAGAAGGTCCATGCGGCGCTGAAGAGTCTGGAGTTCCTCATCGTCCAGGATCTCTTCCTCAGCGAGACGGCCAAACTGGCGCATCTCGTCATCCCCGGCGCCTCATTTCTGGAAAAGGACGGGACTTTTACAAATCTCGAACGACGTATCCAGCGTATCAGGAAAGCGGTGGAGCCGCCGACCGGCGTGCTGCCGGACTGGCAGGTGGTTTGCGAAGTGTCCGCGCGGATGGGGTATGCGATGCAGTACTCCCACCCCTCGGCCATCATGGATGAGATTGCGCAACTCGCACCGTTATTTGCGGGGGTCTCGTACGATCGGCTTGACATGCCGGAGGGATTGCAGTGGCCCGTGCCTTCGACCGCACATCCGGGCACTTCGTTGATGCACGAACAGTCGTTTCCGAAGGGGAGAGCACGGTTTATTCCGGTGGAGTATCTCCCGCCCGGCGAGGCGCCCAGCGAATCCTACCCGCTGGTGCTGATCACCGGCCGCATCTTGCAGCATTACAATTGTGGCGCGCAGACCAGGCGCACCGACATCATGCAGGTCGTCGATACCGATGTGTTGGAGGTGCATGCCGGCGACGCGGCTCGGTTGGCGCTCCGCGACGGCGAACTGGTCCGGCTCATCAGCGCTCGCGGGGAGGCACGGTTGCCCATTGTGGTGAGCGACCGTGTGCAGCCGGGCGAACTGTTCACGAGTTTTCACTTTCCCGACACGGATGTGAACGTGTTGCTGTCCTCCAGCGCCGATGAAAGTTCCAAGTGTCCCGAGTATAAAGTCTCGACGGTGAGGGTGGAAAAAGTGACGCCGTCCGCTGCGCCTGCTCCTCCCATACATGTGATGTTGATCACGTGACGACGGAGCCTGTCACTCCCGCCTCCGGGTCCATTGCCGATGCTTATCCGCCGCCGGAGATCGCAGCGCGCGTGTGTCAGCTCGGCCTGGCGAAGGTGAACACGGCGGTGCCGACGATGGTCGCGCTGGCCGTGCTCGCCGGCGCGTTCATTTCCCTGGGCGCTTTGTTTTATACGGTCACGATCACGGTGGGGAACGAGAGCCCGGCGCTGCCGTTCGGGGTGCTGCGCCTGGTCGGCGGGATGACGTTCAGTTTGGGGCTGATTCTTGTGGTGGTCGGCGGGGCGGAACTCTTTACGGGAAACAATCTGATTGCGATGGCTTGGGCTGCCCGATGCGTCCAGACGCGGCAGGTCGTGCGTAATTGGGTATGGGTCTATCTCGGGAATCTGTTGGGCGCCGGTGGAACGGCGGTGTTGGTGCTCCTCGCCGGGGTGCACACGTTGGGGGACGGAGCGGTCGGCGAGACCATGGTGCGCATCGCACGCGGCAAGGTCGCGCTCGATCCGCTGGCGGCGTTTGCCCGGGGGATCTTGTGCAACGTATTGGTGTGCCTCGCCGTGTGGCTGTGCATGGGGGCGCGGACGGTGGCGGATAAAGTGCTCGCCATCCTATTTCCTATCAGCGCGTTCGTGGCCTGCGGGTTTGAGCATTCCGTGGCGAACATGTTTTTCCTGCCGCTGGGGTTTGCGTTGACTGCGGGACGCTCGGCGTCCTTCTCGATCCTGGACGCGCTGAGCAATCTGGCGCTGGTCACCCTGGGCAACATCATCGGGGGGACGGTCCTGGTCGCGCTGGTCTATTGGTTCATCTACCTTAGGACCAATCCTGAGCCACGATAGTGCGGGGATCGAGTGTCTGACGTGACCTTGCCGGAAGCCGGGTCAGTTCAACGGGCCTCCAGCCCCTCCTTGATCGCCTTGGCGACATCACCGCATTCCGTCACGACTTCCACGCGATACTGAGGGCCTGGGCTGCGCGGGGTGCGATTGGCCACGCAGGATTCGAAATCTTTGATCGCAGTGTTTTCGAAAGTGCGACTCCAGATTTCAGCAACGCGCGTGCGTTCGTCTTGCTGATGCCGATCGATCGCCAGCCAACCGATCAGTGCAACTGTGGCGAGCAGCAGGGCCATACCGAGCATCTTGACGGGTTTGCTGCGGAGCACCTTGAGGAGGACATACAGGACAGCTCCGCCCACCAGGAGCGCCGCCACTGCGGCCAGCGCCATTTCCGTCGGCGACAGTTCGAAGTAGCGGGAGTTCCATGAGAGGCCTAAGTTGGTCACGTTCATCTCATCCCTCTCCCTTTGGCTACTTATACCAGTTCAGTTCGATAAAAGCCTCCCCTGATTCACGCCGGAGGAATTTCGCTGGAGGGAGGAGTGCACGTTCTTCTGTTGTCCGGTTTGTGCGGCGTCGCATGTGCCGGTCTCGAGCGTTCGGGTCGATTCAGAGCGATTCACGATTCTGATCCCGCAAGAGCCTCCGGCAGTGGTATGCTGCCCATCGATACGATTGACGTGCATTCCATGAACCACTCTTCCATTTATACACTGCTGACACCTCGCCTCGGCATCATGCTGCCCCTGGGCTTTGCCTCCGGGCTGCCGCTTGCCCTGACCGGCGCGACGTTGCAAGCCTGGTTGACCGAAGCGGGTTTGGACCTGACCACGATCGGCCTCTTCGCCTACGTAGGACTTCCCTATACGTTGAAGTTCCTCTGGGCTCCGGTGATGGACCGGATCGTGCCGCCGTGGCTTGGGCGCCGTCGCGGGTGGATGGTCGTGACCCAGACCGGTCTGGCTCTCGCGCTGGCGCTCATGGCGATGATCGGGCCTTCCAGCGGGGCGCAGATCTTCGCCGTGTTGGCGTTGGGGGTCGCCTTCCTTTCCGCTTCGCAAGACATTGTGTACGACGCCTATCGGACCGATGTGTTGAAACCGGAGGAGCGGGGGTTGGGTGCTGCCACGTGGGTGATGGGGTACCGGATCGCGATGATCGCATCCGGGTCTCTGGCGCTGATCCTCGCATCCCGCATGGGCTGGTCGGTGGCGTATTTGTGCATGGCCGGTCTGATGGCGTTGGGAGTCCTCACCATTTTCCTGAGCCCTGAGCCGGAAGATGCGCAGGCCGCGCCGAAATCCATGGCGGAGGCGGTGTGGGGGCCGTTGACGGAATTCCTCTCCCGTCCGATGGCGGTGGCGTTATTGGCGCTGATCGTGCTCTATAAACTCGGCGATGCCTTTGCCGGTGCACTCACGACATCGTTTCTCCTGCGCGGCATGCAATTCTCGTCGGAGGATATCGGGGTGGTCCGTGCCTTTGGGATCGGCGCGACCATTCTTGGCGCATTCATCGGCGGTGGTCTGTTGCCGCGTATGGGACTCTTCCGGGCGCTGTTTCTCTTTGGGGTCCTGCAGGCGCTCTCAAACCTGTCGTTCTTATGGCTGGCCTGGGTGGGGAAGAGTTACCCTGTGATGGCGGTGGCCGTCGGAGTCGAAAATCTCACCGGCGGCATGGGCACTGCGGCGTTCGTGGCGCTGGTCATGTCGCTCTGTAACCATCGCTACACGGCGACCCAGTTTGCGTTGCTGTCTTCGGTCGAAGCGCTCGGCCGTGTCTTTCTCGGCTGGCCTGCGGCGAAGCTGGTGGGGGTGGCCGGGTGGGGACCGTTTTTCTTTGTCACCTTCCTGGCCGCATTGCCGGGCCTCTGGCTGTTGTGGTACCTGCGCAAGCCGGTGGCGGATCATGCCGAGGCGAATGTGGGGAGGGGTGAGGCTGAGGTGTCTTGTTAGTCGGTCACGAAACACGTTTTCCGTCAGCCTTGGTCAGGATGCTCAACCAGGCTGTCCGGCAAGGGCGCAGGACATGAAGGGGGGAGGCGTGCCCTTGGGTTACGTTGAGCGTCTGAATGAAGCGCGGACGTCGTTGGCGGCCTGTTTCAGCATCAGCTGCTGCTATTTCACCTTACGCTGCAAAAACAGCACAAACAGCATCAAGGTCGGCAACGGCGCCAGAGCGAACGGTACCAGCCACAACAGGACATTTTTCCCGCGTACCCGGGCTTGATCGAACATCCAGACGAACACCCAGATGAGCAGGCCGATATAGTTCACGGCCATCCAGCGGGTAGTATGGATCTTCAGGCCGCTGATCGATTCCGCCTCTCCCTGAATCAGAAATAGGCCGATGAGCAGGACGAATCCAGCTAACAGACCCGTGACGAGGCGTTTACTCCACACAAACATAGGCACTCCTTCCGTTGTCGTCGAACCGACGGCACCACACGCCTCGGGATTCCATTCCGTGGAAATCGGGCGTAAGCTAAACAGAGCCGGTGTATTTGTCAAACCATCCGGACGCTGCTCCGATCATGCGCAATGGACCCAGATAACGCACGGGAATGAGTAACCTGACGTTGACCGGTGTGGTGGCGAGCTTGATGATTGCCGTGTGGTTGGCGGCGACCAATCCGACGATGGAGGCCTATGTGCAATTCGTCGAAGCCCGCCTGACTGCCGAGATCGAGAAGATGGACCAGTCTGGGCCGCGCCGCGATCGTGACCTGATCAAGGCCATCTTCCGCGCGCAAGGCCCCAAACTGGTAGAAGGCGTCGTACGGCCGAACACGACGCGAAACAACTGGGGTTTGCTGAGTCTCTTTGAAACCAACGTACTGGATCAACCGGTGTTGGTGCTGGGCGTGGCCGGTCAATTTGTCCCGTTACGAGGGGTGGAAGAGGCGACCTTGAGGGTCGGTCGGCTCGCCTTTTAACCTGTGCCATGAAATTTCTCGCCTCGCGGTGAAAACCCCTCCTCCACAGCCCCTGACTTGCTGTGGATAACTGGTCGGAAAATGAAGAAAACCTGCATCAATTCTAGCGGCCACGCTATCACCAGCTTATCCCCATTACTCACAGGTGTGCCACAACATTTTGTTTGACAAAAAAATGGGATCACTATATCTAGTAGGCATAGCAGTTGAGTGCGAGTTTGCTGAAGAGATCGACCCTGATGGGCAAGCCTCTTTTCCAGTCACACCCAATACACCACATGCCGCCCGGCCCCTGCACCGAACGTTAGGCATCTGTTAAGGAGGAACCAGTGAGGATTGAACGAAGATTCACCAAGCGTGGGCAGAGCCCCTATGAGGGTCTTGCGTTCGTACAACGTTCCTCGGAGATCCGGAATCCAGACGGATCGACCGTGTTCAAGTTGGAGCATATCGATATTCCGGAACATTGGACGCAACTCGCGATCGATATTCTGGCCCAGAAATATTTCCGGAAGGCCGGGGTCCCGCAAGTGCATGAGGACGGCACGCCGGTGGTGGATGCCGCAGGCAAACCCGTGCTGGGCGGCGAGCGCGATGCCCGGCAGGTGTTCGAGCGGCTGGCCGGTTGCTGGACCTTCTGGGGGAAAAATCACGGCTACTTCAAGACGCCGGAAGACGCCACCGCCTTCCACGATGAAATGTGCTACATGCTGGCCCATCAGATGGCTGCGCCCAACAGCCCCCAGTGGTTCAACACCGGGCTGCATTATGCCTATGGGCTATCGGGACCGGCGCAAGGCCACTTCTATGTCGAGCCTAAGTTGGGGGAAGTGGTGCGGGCGACAAACGCCTTTGAACATCCGCAGCCGCACGCCTGTTTCATTCAATCGATCGAAGACGATCTCGTCAATGAGAACGGCATCATGGACCTGTGGGTGCGTGAGGCGCGGCTGTTCAAGTATGGATCCGGCACCGGCACCAATTTCTCGCGCCTGCGCGGCGACGGCGAATCCCTGTCGGGCGGCGGGCGCTCTTCCGGGCTCATGTCCTTCTTGAAAATCGGCGATCGTGCCGCCGGGGCCATTAAGTCAGGCGGGACGACGAGGCGCGCGGCCAAGATGGTCTGCCTGGATCTCGACCATCCCGACATCGAAGAGTTCATTGATTGGAAAGTCATCGAAGAGCAAAAGGTCGCCGCCATGGTGACCGGTTCCAAGATTTGTGCGCAACGGCTGAATGCCGTGCTCCAGGCCTGCCAATCCACGGATGCGCAGGGGGCGGCGCATCTCGAACTCGACATGAAGAAGAACCAAGGGTTGCGCGAGGCCGTGACGGCGGCCCGGCGCGACATGGTGCCCGAAGCGTACATCCACCGGATGTTTGACTACGCGAAGCAGGGCTATACCCATTTCGTGTTCCACGAGTACGACACGAACTGGGACGGCAAGGCCTACCAGACCGTGTCGGGACAGAACTCCAACAACAGCGTCCGCATTCCGAACGCGTTTTTCGACGCCTTGGAGCGGGACGGCGAGTGGGAACTGCGCCGCCGGATCGACGGCAAGGTCAGTAAGACGCTCAAGGCGCGCGACCTGTGGGACAAAATTGCCTGGGCTGCCTGGATTTGTGCGGATCCCGGGACCCAGTACGATACGACGATCAACGAGTGGCACACCTGCCCGGAAGACGGTCGGATCAACGCCTCCAATCCCTGTTCGGAGTACATGTTCCTGGACGATACGGCCTGCAACCTGGCGTCGTTGAACCTGGCGAAGTTCTTCAACGAGGAAGGGGAGTTCGATCTGGACTCGTTCCGCCACGCCGTTCGCTTGTGGACCGTGGCGCTGGAGATCAGCGTGCTGATGGCGTCGTTTCCCAGCCGCGCGATCGCGCAGAAGAGTTACGATTATCGGACGCTCGGATTGGGCTATGCCAACCTCGGCACCATCCTCATGAAGCAAAGCATTCCGTACGATTCCCCGAAGGCAACGTCGATTTGCGGCGCGATCACGGCCATCATGACCGGCGAGTCCTATGCGACTTCGGCGGAAATGGCGGCGGAGATCGGTCCGTTCCCTTGTTACAGCCGGAACCGTGAATCGATGTTGCGTGTGATGCGAAATCATCGGCGGGCTGCGTACAGCGCCCCGCAGGCAGAGTACGAGGGGCTCACGATTCTGCCGACGTCGATTCAGCCGGAGCATTGTCCGCCTGCCATGTTGCTGGCGGCCAGACGCGCCTGGGATCGCGCCTTGGAACTGGGGACGGCCTATGGATTCCGGAATGCGCAGGTGACCGTCATTGCGCCGACGGGAACCATCGGTCTGGTCATGGATTGCGATACCACCGGGATCGAGCCGGATTTCGCCCTCGTGAAGTTTAAGAAACTGGCGGGCGGCGGCTACTTCAAGATCATCAACCAGAGCCTGCCGCCGGCGCTGCAGGCCCTCGGGTATACCGAGGCCCAGATCCGGGACATCGTGGCCTATTGCGCGGGGCATCAAACCCTCAAGGGCGCGCCCTTCATTAACCACGAGGTGTTGCGGCAAAAGGGATTCGACGATGCGGCCTTGGAACGGCTGGAAGGGTCGTTGGCACAGGCGTTCGAAATTCAATTCGCGTTCAACAAGTATACGTTGGGCGAGGAATTTAGCCGCCAGAACCTGAATTTTACTGAGGCGCAGCTGGCGGATCCGGCTTTCAACATGCTGAAGGCCCTGGGCTTCACGCAGGAAGACGTGTCGGCGGCAAACGACTATTGCTGCGGCACGATGACGGTGGAAGGTGCGCCGCACCTCAAGCTCGAACATCTGCCTATCTTTGATTGCGCCAATCGTTGCGGCAGGATCGGGCAGCGCTACATTGCGGTCGATGCGCACATTCGCATGATGGCGGCGGCTCAGCCCTTCATCAGCGGTGCGATCAGCAAGACCATCAACATGCCCTCCGACGCCACGTTGGAGGATGTCAAAGCGGCGTATCTCTTTGCCTGGAAGAGCATGGTGAAGGCGGTGGCGCTCTATCGCGACGGATCAAAGTTGAGCCAGCCGTTGAACGCGTCGTCCGACAGCGGGAAGGCTACGGAAGCCATGCCCAGTGTCGCACAGGTGGCGGAAAAAGTCGCCGAACGGGTATTGGTCCGGTACCTCCACAAACGCCGGTCTCTTCCGGCGCGCCGCGGCGGGTATACGCAGAAGGCCATCATCGGCGGACACAAGTTGTATCTCCGTACCGGTGAGTATGAAGACGGGACGCTCGGCGAAATTTTCCTCGACATGCACAAGGAGGGCGCCGCCTTCCGCAGCTTGATGAACAATTTCGCTATCGCCATTTCGCTCGGCCTGCAGCACGGTGTGCCGTTGGAGGAATTCGTCGAAGCCTTCGTCTTTACCCGATTCGAGCCGAACGGGCCGGTGAAACTGAACGATCGCATTAAGATGGCCACCTCGATCATCGACTACATTTTCCGTGAACTGGCGATCACCTACCTCGAGCGGAAGGATCTCGCGCAGGTTCAAGAAGACGACCTACGGATGGACTCGATGAAGAAGGATGATCAGGATCCCGAATGTGACGAGGAAGAGGTCGACATGACGGCGCTGAAGAAAGCCTCGATCCTCACCGAACATTTGCCTGTTCGACGGAATGGGATGAACGGCGGCAATGGTCACACTCAGAGAGCCGGCAATGGCAGTGTCGCCCACAAATTGGAATTGAAGCGGGAGACATTGACCGTGACCTCCGTGAGACAGGAAGCGAGGGAGAAGGGCTACGAGGGCGACCCGTGCCAGAATTGCAAACAGTTCACGCTCGTGCGCAACGGGACATGCCTCAAGTGCATGACCTGCGGCGAGACCAGCGGGTGTTCGTAGTGTGGAGAAAAATGTATCCGGTGGCATGGTGACAGTCAGGTTGTAGAAAGAGTCACCGCCGTATCCGAAAAAGCCGTTCCGGCCTTCTGACGAAACGAAGGCCGGAACGGCTTTTTTATGTACGTTTTTCATGAGACCGGGTCCTCGAGGGACTTTGGTAACCGCGAAAGATTGGTTGCATTTTCGCGTCTCAATGGTTGTGCGAACGTGCTGTGGATGCAGCAGTGCACTCCACCCCAGAGACGATTCTTGGATCAATGCAGGGTTCCATGTAAGGAGGAATCTCAAGTCAGCCTCTGATCGATCACTCACGGCTTATCAGTATGTTGCGTAATGGTTGTATTTCTTATCACCCTCTCCCGCATCCTCCCGCCTTACCTGAAATCTGACAACGCACGAAAATAATTGTCGAAGAAATATGTGGTGGCTGGCTCCAAGGCCTTGAGTTCTCAGGGTTCCCGGCGTATTATCCCGCCCGACTTTCGGAGACTACGTAGGTCTAAAATTGTAATTGATTGATCGATGGACTGCCTATTCTTCCCCTTTCTCATCGCCGATTGCACCACACGCCTATGTGATTCAGCCGTTCGTCCGCTACCGAGCAGGCGTCTTCGGCAATCACTCCCGCCGAGGCTGTTTGCGTCGTTTCCAAGAGTCATGCGGGGATGTTCCCCGCACGCTGCGGGGCGTGAACTGCCAGCGTCCACACGAGACGCTGGGCGATGGACCATATATATGCGTAATACGCTCAATTTCCACGCGCCGGTCACTAGGGAATGGACCTTGCTGGTTGTTCTGCTCGTGTATCGAGTGACCTGTTCGGGCGTTTCCGCAGATTTTCGACAGTAGACCGAATTCGAAGCAGGACATCCGACGTTATGCCAGCGACGGGAGGCCAATCTGGTCTGCCTGGAAGGACGGCTATGCGGGTTATGGTGGTGACGTTCCTCCTGTGGCTGGCGGGATGCGCAGCTGAACAGAAGGTGCCGATGTGGCTGAGTGCTGTTCCCGTCTCCAGTCAAGAGATCTGTGCGATCGGCATCAGCGGGCCTACGTACTACCAGGAGGATGCTCGCGCCAGAAGTCAGGCGTCGGCCATGGCCGAGTTGGCGCGAGCCGTCGAAGTCCGGGTCAAGACAGACTTGGTGCTCAGGAGTGAGGGGGACGGTCGAAGCGTCGAGACCAGGCTGGATGAAACAGCAGGCTTTGGGAGCGATGTGGTGCTGAGGCAGGCTCAGATCCGCGAACAATGGGTTCAGACCAGCAAGGAACACCAAGTTGGCGAACCAGGCACTGTGTACACACTTGTCTGTATGCCGGTGGTGCGTTGAACGCACGTAGGAAACGTGGAAAGGAGGAAACGATGTCCATAGGGTCAGGGCCGGTGAAAAAGCAGAAGGGAACACTGGCTGGTATCAGCCGTGCCATTCCGGCTGTCATTGGAATGGTTGGGTTGGCGCTTCTGTTGACGGCCTGTCAGGGAAAGCAGTTGTTGGTGAAGGTGATGCATCCGCCAAAAGTTCAGATCCCCGTGAAGGTGAAGGATATAGACGTTGAAGAATTTCAAGGTTCTGTGGAGTGTGCGAAGCCCCTGAAGCCAAAACTCATCACGAAGGTAACTGAGTCGGGAGTATATACGGTTGCCGTTCCTGGCCTTTCAGAACCGGAGGAGACGCTCACGATCAAGGGAAGCGTGACGACCTGCGCACTTAGTCTGGGTTCCGGTACGCTGAATGCCGACGTGTCGGCCTGGTACATGGGGAACCAAATTCATCAGGAAGTAGTGAGTGAACACACCAACAGGCCAGGCGCCCCTCCGAACGAAGTCCGCGACGTCTTGATCGACCGTGTCATGAATCGCACAGCGAAGGCCATCCTTCCAGTGAAACGGACAGAAATCCGCATGTTTCTTCCCGTCGACGGAGACAACGACTCTGGGGTGACGGCTGCCGGAGCCGGCAATTGGGCACTGGCCGTCGAGAGCTTCGGCAAACAGGTGAAGGAGAAGCCCTCTGAACATCGCGCTTGGTACAACCGGGCGATTGCGTATGAAGTCACCGGCCAGTTCAAACTGGCGCTGAATGATCTTCGGAAAGCCATCGATCTGAAACGGTCTGATCTGTATGTCGAAGCCCTCGCACGCGTGGATCGGGGAATGCAAAACCAGAAGAGCATTGAGGATTTCAAGAAGAATCCGGAGTGAGAGATGATGCCTATATTACGAACGTCATACGGGCCGATGGGCTCTCTTCTATGGTTGGATCGTTCTATCAGCGCGCTGAAAGGCGTGATCGTGCTTGTGGTATGCGGTGTGTTGGCCGGATGCCAGACGACGGCTGGTGGATCGGCCAGTCGGGCGGATCTTGTTGTGGAAAGGAACGAGACCGGTGCGGGCAAATGCGAGTTTCTTCCCGAGAGTCCGAGGCCTCCATGGATAACCATCCGTCCGGACACGCCAGACTATGTCGGGGTGGGGCAGGCCGGTCCGAGTGAGAGTCCTGAAAAACAGATTCGTGCGGCGGAGGATGGTGCTCGGAGCAGTCTTGCTTCCGAAATCAGCGTGAAGATTTTTGATGAGTTGACCCACAATCTCTGCGAAGGACAGTGTGGAGAAGAAGAACAAACACAAATTCGCCAAAAGACAGAACTAAAAACCAAACAAACGCTCAAAGGGGCAAGGGTCCAGCAACGATGGCTCGATCGCGGTAGCTGCATGGTCTGGGTGTTGCTGACGTTATCGCCGGATAAAGTTGAGTTCCGGCGGGTCATGATGTTCAACCTGTCTCCTCCCTCCATCGAGATGGCGGGCCTGCTCGTGGGGCATCTCGAGAAGGTGCTCCGTGAGGATCTCATTGTCGTACCGGTCGACGCGCGGTTGGAAGTGTGTGCGACCGACAGTACCAAGGCTGAGTGCCAAACTCGCGCCAACACGATCTTCGGGGCGATGACGGTATCACTGGAAAAGGAGCAGCTATCGGGCGATAGGCAATTTCGTCAGCGCAACTTTCGTGTGACAGGAAGACTACGCTTTCAGGATCGAGAGGTGTCGTCCTTCGACGTTCGATGCAAAGCCAGAGCCGAAGCCAGAGCGGAGGTGCAAACGATCGATCGCGCAGCGGCAGAAGACTGTCGAAACAAGGTGCAACTGACCATGAAAAAGGACTTGGAAATGATGGATTGAGGGCGCCGTTGTCTCTGGCGGCTTCCACATAACACGGAGGAAGAATGATGCGAGCCAAATGGGGACGAATCAGAAGAATCGGGTCATCAGGAATGCTGGCACTTGGCCTCATGAGTACTGTGGTGGGCTGTGAAAGCGCCAGGATGTTTATGGATATGAAACCTTGGCAGGTGCATAAATGTGGAATGCCCTGCTGGCATGAGGCCTGGACCGCGAGTCAGGAGACGCCTACCGTGGAAGCGTCTCTGGAGAGAGTCAATACCGCAGCCCGATTGATCGAGTTGGGGGAACTCATGCTTCAAGGGCTGCCCTTGTCTGCCGGATCATTGTGGCCGCAGGAGATGAAGGGGACGCTTACCTTGAACGCGGAAAATTTTAATCGCGCCTTCCAAGAAACCTATCAGCAGCGAGTCGTGTATGCGTCGGCTCGTGGGTTCCAGCCATCGCCCTGGACAGGCCGTGCGCTGGAGTTGCAACGACGGCTGTTTACCTCACCACCAGATCTCTATTACGAGCGAAGCTATCGTTCGAAGGCCCCGGCCGAGGACGATGTGCATGCGATCGGAGAGAAGGTCCTCGGGAAGGGGTACGACCCCATGTTCGACAAGAATTTCTTTCGCCTGCTTCACTATCATCCAGGTTTCATCCCGAAACGGGAAATTTTTAGTGCCCAGTTCGACGGAAAGGCAGCCGAGTTCCACCCGAATGTGATGGAGGCGGTATTAGCGCTGGCGGAGAATCGCGAGGACCTTCAGGAATTTCGAGCGGCGGTGTTACAGGGAGAGGAAACGTGCGAACGGGCCTATCGGGATGTGGAGGAGTCTGCCCAAAGAATTCGCCAGCTCAAAGGCCAATCGTTCGGAAATCCGTCGACGGCAGAAGAAGCCGTACAAAAGGGAAATGATGGTGCATCAGGCAAAGACCTTCAGGAGTTGGAAACGCAGTTCGAGGCGGAGAAGAAAGAATATGACGAAGCGGTCAGCGCGTACCAGGTGTCTTTACAGCAATTAAGCATCGCTTTGGGGCAAATCAAGAACCAAGCCGGCGCCTTCACCGTCGAACAACGGGCATTGGCCATCAATGTCCAAGCCGTGGTTGACACCGCACAGGGGCTGCTAGGGGGAACGCGCTTCCTCTCGGTCATTGTTGGAGTGCATCTGCCGAGGGCGATCCCGAGAGTCGGGCAAGAATTGAGGCAGATCGCCAGTATGGGCGGCGATCCTGCGGTTGCACGTATGAAGCGCATTGTCGTGAACCTCTCGCTGCTGAAACCGAATCTTGCGCTGCTCGCAAGTGAATCCAATGTGCTGGATAAGGAAAGCCAACCCTATGATGACCTGTTTGTGAATCGGATCAGTGCGCCGACCATCGCCGCGCCCTAGCGCGGAGGGAGTGACACGTGGCAGAAACCAGGAATTCCCCCACGCGACAGCGGAATGATCCCCGAATTGTGCGGGGAGCGAGGTTTTGGTCGAGCGGGGTTTCGAGTCGGTGCATGCATGAATTCGCTTATCAGCCAGAGAGTTAGCGTGATAACTGGCGCAGGAACGAACGTTGCTCAGCAGTTCCTGCATCACGATCTGGAGTGATCAGAGACGAAGGGAGTCGGAGATGGGCAATCATTCTTACAGGAGGAGTCGAAACATGACGCGATTACAGACGGTAGTGATTACGGGGACACTCGCGATGGCAACTTTGGTTGTGGGATGTGCGGGCCAAAAGCCCCAGCAAGGTGGCCCTCTGGCCAGGACGGATACGCCGATTCAAGAGGTCAAGGATCTGCCGAAGTGGGTGACCGAGAAGGGGGCGGCGTTCAGCGGCGAGCGTCGGGTGTTGTATGGGGTCGGCAACAGTGCGGGCGTCTATAACCCGGCGTTGCGTCGGAAGGCGGCGGAAGGCCAATCTCGGAATGACCTTGCGGCAACCTTACAGGTCTATGTCGCGGGGCTCCAGAAGCAATACCTGGCTGAAACGACCGCAGGCAGCATGGATAAGACGAGTGTGGAGCAGCATATTCAGGACACGTTCAAACAGGTGACAGAAGCGACCCTGGTCGGCGCGCAGATTGTGCAGTATTGGGAAAATCCGCAGCGAAATGAAGCCTATGCCTTGGCGCGGCTCGATATCGAACAATTTATGGAGATCATGAAAAGCTATGCCGCGGCCAGCGGACAGTTCAAAGAATTGGATGCCAACATGCGAGAGTTCGTGAGGAAAAATGCGGACAAAGCTCATGAGGAACTGAATCAGGAACTTGATCGACGGAAGCGCAGTTAATACGTCTCGGCCATGACCGCGTAACGTGATGCCTCGAAATGTATCAGACGGCTGGTCGCGACTGATGGGTGTCTGTGAGGAGCCGGTTAGTTCGCTAGCCCGCAAAGGGGCGCAGGGTAGAACGGGATGCAAGCGGATAGAGCGCGGAAAAACAGGCGTCTCTATCCGCGTGGATGAACATATCTCCACTATGAGTCGAATGGAGAACATCATGACACAGATGAATCCAAGTGCTTCTGTCAGCATGCGAATGAGAGTGGCTGGGGTTGTACTGTCCATCGGGCTGGTCTGTGTCGGAGCTGTGGAGGCGACGTCATCGACGGACGAGTGGCTCATCACACCACAGGAGGCGGCGTTGGCGCCTCGGGCTGAGGCGCCTGGGGGGACACTTCTCGATGTGGGGAAGCAGGAAAGCAACCTTGGGCCGACCATCGAAATCCTCAAGCCCGACGCCGGCGGGAAAGGGGAGGGTCCGGTCGAAATTCAGATCAACTTTGTGCCGAAAACAGGCACGGTCGATGTAAGTAGCCTGAAAGTGACCGTGGTGAAGTTGTTCCCATTCGACATCACCGACCGGCTCCGAGACTATGCCACAGCGGAGGGCATTCAAATCAAAGGAGCGAAAATTCCGGCGGGGAAACACATCGTGCGCATCAGTGTGGCGGATACACAGGGAGCGCGAAGCATCAAAGAGATCGAATTCGAGGTGTTGTGAGGAACGGGGGGACTTCCCTCCTGGGGGGCCACCCGGCAATGGAGAAGAACATGATGGACGAGTGCAGCATGAAACACGACAAGGGCATAGCTCTTCTGACCCATCCCGGTGTCTTGTGGGTGATGGTTGGATTCATTCTGTGTCTTGCCGCTCCGGTCGGGGCCTCCACGCCGGCTCAAATTTATGCCAGCGCCGCTCCGGCGGTGGTGTTGGTCGTCGCCAGTTCGGAGGACGGTGCAATGTCCGGAACCGGGTCCATCATCGATCCATCCGGTCTTGTCCTAACGAATTCGCATGTGATTTTCGACAGAGAGGCCAAGGCTCCCTATCAGAAGCTGTGGGTTTTTTTGCGACCCGATCGGGTCACGGGGAACGACAAGAACGACCTCACCCGTCGATTGCAGGCGACCTTGGTGGCCCATGATCCGGAATTGGATCTCGCCTTGTTGAAAGTGGAGGGATCCGCTTCCACGCTTCCGGTCCTGCCGATGGGCGATCCTGGAGTCATCGCCATTGGGTCGCGTGTCCTTGCGATCGGGCACCCTGAGCAAGGGGGCCTCTGGAGTTTGACGACCGGAGTGATCAGTGCGGAATGGGAGAATTTCACCAATGTGCCGGGGAAGCATGTCTTCCAGACAGAAACGGGGCTTAATCGCGGCAACTCCGGGGGTCCACTCATCGATGAACATGGGCAACAAATCGGTGTCAATACGTCCATGGCGCGAAAGGCGAAAGACGGCTTGGCTATCACGAGCATCAGCTTCGCGGTGAAGTCGAGTGTGGCCAAAGACTGGTTGGCGAAGCAGGGCGTGCAGGTGGCCTATGCGAAATCTTCTCCACCGCCTGGTGAGGTGAGAAAAGACCCCACGCCATCAACCGAAGCCGAGAAAGTTCCGCCGCGCAATGATGCCGGCTCCGGGCGCACTCAGTCGAGTGCCAAGCCGCAACCGGCGACGGTGTTGGAAAATCAACCTGAGGCGAAGCCGGAAGCTGGTCCTGGGCTACCGCCGGTACGGCCGTTCAGTTTGGATCGGTTGATGCGCGGGTTGACGCAGGTCAGCGAAGATCTGGAAACACAGATGGAGCAAATGCAGGGCGAAATTCGCAAGCGTCGGTAAGGAGCAGTCATGGAAGCGATAGGTCGAAAATGGTTGTCGGCGCGAGCGTGGGGAAAAGGACAGGCCTGTTGTGCAGCCCTGTTGACGGTGCTGATCGCAAGTGGTCCAGGGTTGACGGCCGCCGTGGCAGTCGAGCCGCCTGCCACGAAACTCGATTGTTCCGTCTACGAGACCAAATCGATGAATGTGTCCGCGGCCTTCACCGTCGCCCAGTTTATTTTCAACATCATTCCATCCATCGGTTTCAGCCGGACGACGGGGGTGGCTTGGGACAAGGTCGTCCATGGGACCATCGCGCGCTATGTCGAACTCTGTAATCGCTACAACGCTGGTTTGGTCGATAAGGCCGAATATGACGCGCGATTGAAGGAGATCGAAGCACTCTATAAAGAAACCAAAGACATGGAAGAAAAGCTATTTGCGGCGACACGACAGCGAGCCAAGGCCTCGGGGGACGAGATGGACGAAGCGCTTGGGAGAAAACCGAAGCGCCAGCCTGAGACCGCAGAGGTGGAGGCATCAGTCCGGGCGCTGGCGGAGAAGGTGGAGAGTCTGGACCCTATCGGTAAACCACTGAAGCCGTCGGCTCCTTGCAAGCCACCGGACATGTTAGGCGCGCCGGGAGCGCATCCGGATCCTGGGCGGAACTGTTAGGCAAGTGGCCTTGCCCTCTCACTCATTGTTCAGGAAACCATGAAAAGTTCTTGGGTGACCAGTCTTGTCATCGGGCTCACGGTTGCGACCGTTCTTGCTGCGCTCACATTGGTCGCCCCCAACCTCATTGAATCCTGGGAATCCAAGACCTTCGACCTTCGCGCGCAGTGGCATCGGGCTACGCCCGACAGCGGGCGCCTTCTCCTCATCGGCCGTGATGCCGAGAGTGATGCTCGATTCGGTGTGGGGATTTGGGATCGTGCGGTGTTTGCCACTATGATTTCCGGGTTGCATCGTGCTGGTGCTCAGGTCGTGGCCTTGGATTTTCATTTTGGTGAAATGACACCGGAAGTGCGTGGCGGTTCGAGTAGCGATCGTGCGTTGATTGAGGCTGCAACGCGGGCCGGTAACGTCTTATTCCCACTCCCAGAGTTTCTGGTGGATCATGCTGGAGTGGCCTCGACGCGAACCATCCCACTTCGAAATGAGTTGGCGCGATTCGTTCCGACGTTTGAACCTGGAGTTCTTGAGAGACTCCCCCGCGGTGAACACATAGTCGGTCCCCTGCCGGGTCTCCTTCGTGCTGCCCGCGGCGTGGGCCACATCGGGGCAATGTCAGATGCCGATGGCGTCTACCGACGTATTCCGTCGTTTGTGAATGCCGATGGGCAAGCGATTCCCTCGATGGGAGTGGCGCTGGCGGCTGCCTATCTCCGGGTGTCGGCGGAGCAGATCACGTTGAGCCAGGGTCATTCGCTGACGTTTCAAGGCGCAACATTTCCTGACGGCCACACACGCAACATCTCCATTCCTGTGGATGAACAGGGCGACATCTTAGTCAAGTATGCGGGGCGCTGGGAGGAAGGGCCGTTTCCCTATCTACCGTTGGTGGATGTATGGGATGCCATTCAAGAAGGCCGTGAGGAGGAACTTCGCGAACAGGTTGCCGGCAAAGCCGTGTTGATCCTACACGCGGCGTTGGGTTCGGACAAGCGGCAAACGCCACTCGAATTAAAGGCACCAGGCGGGTTCATTCTCGCCAACCTATTTAATACGGTCGTCAATGAGGACGCCCTGAGGAGCAGTCCTGCCTGGCTGAAGTGGGGGCTCGTGTTGGTGACCGGTGTGTGGGCCTCATGGTGCCTGCTTGGACTTTCGCTCGCGATGGGGTTCGTCGCCGTGATGGCAACCGGCGTTGCCTATGTGGTTGCCGCGGTCGGCGGATTTGTCTTTGGCGGAATTGTGATGCCGATTGTCGTCCCCCTGATGGCACTTGTCGGGGCTTCCGGCCTGACGCTCGGCTGGACCAGGTGGGCGAGTGCCGAGCGAATTCGGGAACTCGAGGATGAGCGCCTCTCGCTCCACCGTGAATTGGCAGGAAGGCAAGAACGGTTGGTGGAGCGTGAGACAAGAGTCGAGCGATTGGAAGAGGACCTTGAGCAGGCGCGGGCGGAGGCGTTGTCGGGAGGAACCCAAACGGCGCAACTGCGCGACGTATTGGAGTCCCTGCAGCGAGATTTGAAGGTGGCTCAAAGCAAGGCGACAGAATCCCGGCAAGCGGTGAGGCAACTAGAATCGCGTTTAGAAAGTATTCAAGCGGCCGAGTTGCATCGCTCGCCTGTCGCGCAGGGAGAACTGCAGACATTGGCGGAGGAATGCGCCCAATTCGGTATCCTCACCAGAGATCCGACCATGCTGCGTTGTTGGAAGGATCTGAAAAAAGCGGCAGGTACCTCGACTCCGATTCTGATACTCGGCGAAGCCGGTACAGGCAAGGAATTATTTGCTCAGGCCGTCCATCGGCTTAGCGCGCGGTCTGCACGCCCGTTTGTGCCGGTGAACATGGCGGCTGTGCCTCCGGACCTCTTCGAGAGCCAGCTTTTCGGCCACCTCCGAGGTTCATTCACGGGAGCAGTGCACGATCACCAGGGACATTTTATCCAAGCCGACAAGGGGACTATTTTTCTTGATGAGATCGGCGATCTTCGTCCCGACCTACAGGCGAAATTACTGCGAGTCTTGCAGGAAGGGGTTGTCACCCGTCTTGGAGATCGGAACGCTGTCGCGGTCGATGTGCGAGTTGTGGCCGCGACGAATCGGGACCTTCTAAGGGGCATTGCGGAAGGGTGGTTTCGGGAAGATCTGTATTATCGGTTACATGGTATCGAACTGCAGTTGCCGCCGCTGCGGGAAAGGCACGACGATATTGCAGAACTTGCGATGGCGTTTGTTGAGGAGGCTACCGCGAAGAGCGGACGCAGCAGGATGGTCCTTTCACAAGGGGCGATGGAGCGCCTCGAGGGCTGGCCTTGGAAGGGCAACGTACGGGAACTTAAACGGTGTCTTGAAAACGTCGTGATACTGGCAGAGGGCCACACGATCTTGGAGCAGGACTTGCGATTGACCGGAACGGCGCTTCTCTCTCCACGCGATACGACTGAGGTTCCTTCGGCTCTACCGTCAGAAGCGGATGGAGACCCGAGGAAAAGCGATCAGGCGTTATTGCGGGTGCTGCGCGACCATAGCTTCGACTTACAGGCGACCGGCACCACGTTAGGATGGGATCGCAGTACGGTGATGCAACGGTTGAAGGGCATGTGTTTCCAGGCGATGGTTGAAACGAAAGGCGACCAGCGGGCGGCAGCATCGACCTTGGCTGGTCAGCCAGGGCTCACCAGGCTGGTAGAGGTCAAGCTCAAGGAATATGTTGAGCATCTGAAGAAGGTCGTCGCCACCTATGCCTCCGCCGAGGCCGCATTGGTCGGGTGTCGGAAACGGTTTAAGAACCTGCCGGAACGCTACCAAGAAGCGCTGGCAACTCTTATCCGTCTTCAGTCCGATGAGCGAGAGTAGGGTCACCATAGAGGAACGTACTCACACAAATGTGGAGAAGACGATGCCTTCTACACGATTGGTGACAGGCTTCTCATTGTACGGCATGGTGCATGTGATGGCGGCTTTCACGGACTTCGTGGTTCATGAGGGAGCATGTGAGCAGTAGAAATCAGAGTTCCTGAGTTTGGCGGTGGTGTTGACCAACCATACAAGTACCCACCAAAGGTTTTCTCAGAAGACGCTGACCAGCGTTGGCTTGAGACGCAGGTCCTTAGGCTTGTTGCGAAGCTGACAGCGTTTGAAAGTCGGGTCAAGGCGCTCGCATCCTGTGTTTATCCGAAGATAAATTCGAAGGCCGAAGACGGTTGCTGCTCCAGACGTTGGCCGTCGTGATTCCACTCATGAAGGCGGGGATGTGGTGGCGCCGGAGATTCGCGATCGATTGGAACGGGAGGGGCCTGACTGCCGGCGCCAGGCGCGGCAGACATTAACGTCGTGGTCAGCGAGCTGGCCAGCGCGGAGAACGGTCCCGTGGTCTTTGCCTCCTCCACCGGCAAGCAATATTCGCTGGAAGATCAAGCCTGGGGAAACGGCGCCTTTACCAAGGCGTTGGTGGAAGGCCTGGGCGGCCAGGCTGACTATACGGGCAAGGGCACGATCAGCATCAATATGCTGGACCTGTATCTGTCTGAACGGGTCAATCAACTCACCGGTGGGAAACAAACGCCCACGACCACCAAACCCAACACGGTTCCAGACTTTCCCATCGCCCTGCGACGCTAGGGGTCGTTCAGCCTTTTTCCGGCGTTCTCTTCCCTGCATGGCGCGGCCTGTCCCTTCGCCATGCGGGGATGTCAAACAGAGTTGCGCTCGCTCCTGGCCCCTCATGTTCTCTTGCCTCTTTCGCCTAACCTCTGATTATTCAAAATGATTCGCTTTCGTTGCCTCCATCGCTCTTGCCTGCGAGCCCGCTGGCACCAGGGTTGCCATACCGCATGGGCATAACCCATTACGGAACGGAGGGTGTCATGTTGGAACTCGCGCTCATCGTCTCGATCAGCATCCTGGCAGCACTGGATTTTTTGAACGTGGGGTCGGAGGCGCATGGACCTGGGCCCCTCCAACATGAATAACGCCGGACGCGTCTGAATGTTCATTCCAGGAGGTGTGTGGTGGGAAACTTTCTGTTCGGAGCGATTGTTGCGGTGCTGGGGCTTGCCTATGTCGGAGGGTGGGGCCCGGCAAGCGAAGCGGTTGGCCACATTGTGGACGTGCAGCAACTCGGGGATGTGGGTCTCGTCGATGAGGTCCTGGACGCGGGTGTGCGTGTCACGACGACGATCAAGAATGAGGGCAAGGAGGGCTTCCTCCATGTGAGGGCCCGATTGTCCAGTTCAGAGGGAGAATGGAGCCGCGAGCAGAAGCTCCACTTCAACCGTGGTGAATCCAAAGAGCTGGCGTGGTTTTTCAGTGAACCCTCGGTCAACGCGGCCAACGTTCAATCTTGGGTGGAAGTCTCGCCGGGTGTCAGGTCGGTGCAAGAATCAAAAAGAAAGACGATCTGACCTTGCCGGTACGTGATCGATGAGCCTGCTGCCTTCTGCTACAGATTTCGCTGCCTGACTGTCGCGTCTGTCCACGGACCTCTTGTGTGTGGCGTCAAGCCGGCTAGGAAATCCAGCGCATTTGCCGGACCGGCCCCATCCTTGCCCAGGCATTGCCTTTGCTCATTCCTGAAAGAGGATGTGTCAGGACAGGTGTCTCTGTGACCAGGAGACGACCTCGAACCCTTCTTCACCTGGGGGTGCACCATGGCGATTGAACAGCGTGCGGAGGACAGCGGCCAGATCACGCTGAGTGTGATCAAGGCGGACATCGGCGGGTTTGTCGGGCATTCGGCGATCCACCCGGCCCTCATGAATTGCGCGAACGAGAAGCTGGCTGTAGCGAAGAGCAAGGGGTTGCTGGTCGATTATCACGTGTCGGCCTGTGGGGATGATTTGCAGTTGATCATGACGCATCGCCACGGCGTCGATCATGAACCGGTTCACCGGGTGGCGTGGGAGACGTTTGAGTCCGGCACCGCAGTGGCCAAGGAGCTTCATCTGTATGGTGCGGGGCAGGATTTGTTAGCTGATGCGTTCAGCGGAAACGTGCGTGGACAGGGGCCCGGCGTCGCCGAGATGGAGTTCGTCGAGCGGAAATCCGACCCGGTGCTGATTTTCATGGCGGATAAGACGTCTGCCGGGGCGTGGAATCTCCCCCTGTATAAGATGTTTGCCGACCCGTTCACGACCGCCGGCCTGGTGATCGCCCCGACGCTGCATCAGGGGTTCCGCTTCGAGGTCCACGACATCTACAAGCACACAAAAATTTTCTTCGATTGCCCGGAGGAGGTGTACGACATGCTCATGTTCATCGGGTCGCCGGGCAAGTATACGGTGAAAGCGGTGTATTCGAGGGCGGACGGGACCATCGCCGCGGCTACCTCTACGGAGCGGCTGTCGTTGATCGCCGGGAAATATGTCGGCAAGGACGACCCGGTCATGATCGTCCGTGCGCAGCAGAACTTTCCGGCGGTGGGGGAGGTGCTGGATCCGTTCCGTTATCCTTGGATCATCGAGGGCTGGATGCGAGGCTCGCATTATGGTCCGCTCATGCCGGTCTCGGTGAAACAGGCGACTCCGACCCGGTTCGACGGCCCTCCACGCGTCGCCTGTCTCGGGTTTCAACTCGCCAATGGCCGATTGATCGGGCCACGGGATATGTTCGACGATCCTTCTTACGATGAGGCGAGGCGGGATGCGAATCGCACCGCCGACGTATTGCGTCAGCATGGGCCGTTCGAACCGCACCGGCTGCCGCTGGAGGATATGGAATATACGACGATGCCGCAGATCATGAAGAAACTTGAAGGGCGATGGACTCAGCTCTAGCAGGATGAGGAAAACGTCCGCGAGCAGCGTTCTCGCAAAGACACTGCCGCCTCATATCTCGGCGGCGTTCACAAACGTGACGCGCGTTATTCCGCCCGTCGTGAACCTCAGCGACTCACCGTGCCGCACGAGTACGATTCGCCCCCAGGCCACTGGGCGTTCACCGAGCTCGAACGGCCTTTTGGCACATCCGTAGTGTATGCTGACGCGAGACGGTGTGTGGAGTTCAATGCGCGCTATGATGCAAGAGACGAGTTGCTCCGCGACTTCCTTGGTGTCGTCATTCAACGGAGCGTGATGAGTCCTGTCGATCAGGAGGCAGTGGCACGGGAATGGCTGGCGAGCGGCTTCAGTTGTGATCTTTGGGTTGATCCGCCCGGTCAAGTATGGGAGGATTACCGCCACGCGACCGACGAATTGGTCATGCTGATCGTCGGCCGGTTGGAACTGGAATTCGGTGGGCGCTGTCTGAGGCCCGTCGTGGGTGAAGAAATCCAGATTCCGGCCGGTGTGTCCCACACCGTGAGAAATATCGGTGGGACAACTGCTCAGTGGCTCTACGGGTATAGGCGGATGCAGACAGGCTGATGGACTGACTCACGGAGGGAGAGGAGCCGATGCCGACAACGACGCAATTTGTGGTGAGTGGACAGAGCAAACCGGGTGTGCTGGCGGAGGTGGCGGCCGTACTCGGCGCTGCCGGAGTCAACATCAAAGCCTTTTCCGCGCCAGAAGTCACGGGGCCCGGCAAACTGCGGTTGATTGTGGCAGATGTCGACGCCGCGCGGATCGCACTCAGAAAATCTAAGATCAAGTTCCGCGAGGAGACTGCCTTGATTCTCAGTCTGGAGAACAAGCCCGGGGCCTTGAAGCAGGTGGCCGACTCGCTCACCAGAGCCCGTATCAATGTCAAATGTGGTTATTGCACGCCCTCGCGGGAAGGCAAACGCGCCATTGTCGTCCTGACGGTGTCCAACACGACGAAAGCGCTCGGGGTGCTGCGCACTCATTCGCTCGACGAATTTTAGCAGGCTCCGCTCCTACATGCTTCTCACGTAGGAGGCCATGCGCCGCTGCATAGGCGGTTTCACGTTCATCCATATCGAAGGATGCTCAAAAAGACTCTCCAGCAAGGCCGTAGCAAGCAACGAGGCGACGCGTACTTGAGTGGTACGCGGAGCCTCGTTGCGACGTGAGAACGCCGCTGGGAGGCTTTGTCAGCATCCCGGTGATCTCCTCCATGCAGAGGGAGAAGCAGACCGGCACCCGTCGTCTCTTTCTCCCTCTCTTCTTACTGATTCTGACCACGTGGCTGAACGGTTGCTCGGGATGGGCACCGGCTCGTCCTGTCTATCCGCCGGGATACCCGGTGGGTTTTGTTGAACGCGGAAGTGCCTCGTGGTATGGCCCAGGTTTTCACGGCAATCGCACGGCGAACGGGGAAGTGTATGATATGCACAAACTCACGGCGGCGCATCGGACGTTGCCGTTGGGGTCGGTGGCGGTCGTGCGTTCACTGACGACCGGCCGGCAGGTCACCGTCCGGATCAATGATCGCGGCCCGTTTGCCCGTGGGCGAATCTTGGACCTGTCGCTGGCCGGCGCACAGGCGGTGGGCATGGTCGGGCGTGGTACCGATGAAGTTGAACTGCGTGTCATCAGCTACCAGGGAGGGGCAGGGGAGATGGGCGTCCTCCGTGTGCAGGTCGGTTCCTTTGCCGATCCCGCCAACGCATCCGCTCTGGTTTCACGCCTGCGCGGAGCCTACCCAGGCAGCAGGGTGGTGGCCGTCGATTTGCCCGAAGGCCGCCGATACCGCGTCTATGCAGGACAGTTTCAGACCGACGCCTCGGCAGAGCAGGCTGCCGGGCATCTACGGCGGGCCCTCGATACCGACCCGTTTATCATACGGGATGACAGTGCGGGGGCCTTCGTAGGGAGTCCCTAGCATGACGGATCCGGGCCACGAAGCCAAATTATTGATATTGTGATGGTTTGGCGGCGGGTAGGGAATTGTGGTAACGCTTGATGCGACTGCCTGCCTGTGCTAATTGTAATACGCAATGGATGAAAGTGATCCGAGAGGACCAGTTCTGGTCGTCTTCTCACGACATACGGCAAGTCTTGCAGTTCGGACCCAGCGCTTCGAACTGATCCACGCACTCAACATTCACACACACAACCTCATTCGGGTTCTCTAGCCTCGATAGGTCTTATGGACATTATCGTACTGATATTCCTCATTCTCTTGTCGGCGGTCATCTCGGTCGTTGAGGTGGGATTTTATTCCGTCAACGACACGAAACTCAGGGCATTGGCCGACGCGGGAAGCAAGCGGGCCGACATGGCCCTGCATCTGCGGACCGATCCGCAACGGCTGCTGCTGACCATCCTGGTGGGAGACCGCCTGGTCGATACGGCCACCGCCTCCCTGGCGACGATCATTGCCTTGAATCGGTTCGGAGGGCAGGGACTGGAAGGCGTGCTGGGCGAGGCTTTCGCGGTGCTGGTCGGTATTCTCACGTTTGTCCTCTTAGTGTTCGCCGATCTCGTTCCGAAGACCCTGGCGGCCAAATATTCGGTTCCGGTCGTGCTCAATATGGCCTATCCGGCCTACGCGGCGCAGCAGGTGTTGACGCCGATCATGTTCTTCGTCGTGCCGCTGATCTATAAACTCACCGGCGGTAAGGGGCTCAATGTGCCCTTCGTCACGGAAGAAGAGCTCAAGATCATGCTGGATCAGAGCAGCAAGAGCGGCGCGATCGAAGCCCAGGAAGTGAAGATGATCAAGAACGTCTTCCAGCTCAAGGACATCACGGCGGAAGACTGCATGACCCCGCGCATCTACATGTTCTCGCTCGACTGCAATCAATACCTGCGCGAGGCGAAAGAACTCCTGTTCAAGTCCAAGTACTCGCGCATTCCGCTGTACGAAGGCACGCTCGATAACATCATCGGCATCCTGTACAAGACCAAGGCCTTGACCGCGCTGGCCCAGGGGCATACCGAAATGAAGCTGCGGGATATCGCGCAGCCGGCCTTGTTTATCCCCCATACGAAATCCGCGGACGATTTGATGAAGCAGTTCCAGCTGGACAAGCGTCACATGGCGATCGTCGTGAACGAATTCGGCGGCGTCATGGGGCTCGTCACGTTGGAAGATTTGCTGGAAGAGGTGGTCGGCGAAATCGTCGATGAAACGGACATTACCGAAGAGCTGATCAAGCGCATCGGCAAAAACCAGATCCTGGTGCACGGACGCACAGAAGTCCGGAAGGTCAACGACTTCCTCAAGGTGGATTTAGGCGACGATGCGGTGACGATCAGCGGCCTGATACAGCACGAGCTGGGGCGGATTCCGAAAGTCGGCGAGGAAGTGCATATTGCCAACTGCCGGCTGGTCATTCATGAGGCGGATCCACGGGTCATCAAGAGTGTCCAAATCTACAAAGAAGACAAGCATCCCGCTCTTCACGACCAACCGGTCGAAGAGCATGTTCCGGTCACGCAGGCGTCACTAGATCGGTAAACTCCGGTTCCGTCAGAACCTTCACTCCCAGCTTCTGCGCCTGGGCGAGTTTCGAGCCCGGATCAGCGCCCGCCACCACATACGACGTGTTCTTACTCACACTCGACGACACCTGTCCGCCTCGCCCTTCGACCAGCTGTTTGGCCTGGTCTCGACTGTACCCCGTCAGGCCGCCGGTGAAGACGAAGGTTTTGCCCGCCAACGTCTGGCTGTCGGCCCCGCGTTCGGCTGCCGGTGCTTCGATCGTGAGTCCCCGTTCTACTAGCCGATCAATCACGTCCCGATTCCGGGCCTCACTGAAAAATGAGGCGAGACTGGCGGAAATCTCCGGGCCGATCTCGCGGACCTGCAGGAACTCCTCTTGGGTGGCGGCCATCAGTCGCGGGAGTGTACCGAACTGCTTGGCCAGCACCTTGGCAATATGCTGTCCAACCTGACGAATGCCAAGCCCCATCAAGAGTCGCTCCAGCGTGACGGATTTGCTCCGTTCAATGGATTCCATGAGCAGGGTGGCCGATCGATCGGCGAACCCCTCCAGCGTCAATAGCTGTTCCTTTGTCAGACTGTACAGATCGGCCAGGTCTTTCACCATTCCCGCATCGACCAACTGGGCCACCGTCTTTTTCCCCAGGCCGTCGATATTCAGCGCGCTCTTCGACGCGAAGTGTTCGATCGCGCCTTTCAGCTGGGCCACGCAGACGGTGTGGCCGGTGCAATAAAAGTAGGCGCCTTCGCGGGCGACGGCCGATCCGCAGACCGGACAATGGTCGGGCATGACGAACGGATCACGGCGTATTTCCCCCGGAACCGGGACGCGTTCGGCAATGGCGGGAATCACATCGCCCGCCCGCTCGACCTTCACCGTATCCCCGACGCGCACATCCTTTCGCGCCACCTCGTCGGCATTGTGCAGGGTCGCGCGGCTGATCGTGACACCGCCCACCTCCACCGGTTTGAGCAGCGCGAGCGGTGTCAGGGTGCCGGTTCTACCGACGGAGACGGCGATATCCTGGATGACCGTAATTTCCTTTCGCGGGGCAAACTTGTAGGCGATGGCCCAACGGGGACTACGCGACTTGCTGCCGAGTTGATCCTGCCAATCACGCCGGTCCAGTTTGACCACGACGCCGTCGATCTCAAACGGCAGCTCGTCCCGCATCGCGTCGGTGCGCTGATGAAAGGACAACACCTCGTCGATGGACCGGCAACGCTGTCGATGTTCCGGGACGGGCAAGCCCCAGGTCGCGAGGGCGTCCAGTTCGTCCCAATGGGTCGGCGGAGCCTGACCCGAGAGCGCCATGATGTCGTAGCAGGTCAGCGTCAACGGGCGGGAGGCAGTGATCCGGCTGTCCAACTGACGCAAGGAACCGGCTGCGGCGTTGCGAGGATTGGCGAAGGCTTCCTCTCCCCGCTCGGTCATCCGGCGATTGAGCGTTTGAAACTCATCCAGGCGCATGTACACTTCACCACGCACGACCAGGTGGGCGGGCATGGCCGGGCCAGGAGTGAGCTGGAGGGGCAGGGCGCGAATCGTCCGAAGATTGACGGTGACATCTTCACCGATTGTGCCGTCTCCGCGCGTTGCGCCGCGCACAAATCGTCCCTCATCGTAGACCAGTTCGACCGACAGCCCGTCGAACTTCGGCTCGGCGGTGTAGACGACTTGTTCGGTTTCCAACTCGCGTTTCATGCGGGCGTCGAACGCACACACATCCTCCTGATCGGTCATGGAGTCGAGACTCAGCATCGGCTTCTCGTGCGAGACCTTTGCGAGTTCCGCCAGCGGCGGTGCCCCGACCCGCTGGGTGGGTGAGTCGCTGGTGATCAGGTACGGATGGGCGGCTTCCAGATCGACCAGTTCGCGAAAGAGTCGGTCGTATTCCGAGTCGGAAATCTCCGGCCGATCCTTCGTGTAATAGAGATGGTCGTGGCGTCTGATTTCTCGACGGAGGGCTGCGATGCGTTCTTCGATGGGACTTGGGGACATGGTTTGGTCACTCACGGATGAATTGTGCGGCAAAACTGCGGATCTCGTGTCCATTGAGCACATGGAATCGTCGCAACCGATCGATCATCTGGCCCGAGAAGCGACTGAGCGGGATCGGCACCAGCCGCCGGCCGAATTGTTTGGCGATCTGCCGCCAGCGCGCTTTGGGGGCTACGGGGGTCACCAATGCCAGATGGGTTTCCCGTGAGTGGACAGCTCCGGCTGCGATCAACCGCTCTTCGAGTGTCTTGGCGAATCCGAGCGCCTCGTCGGTCCAAATGTCCGGAATCGGCCGGGGTGGAAAGATGAACAGCGCGCCGCCATAACGTGATTGGCCGATGCCGGGTGCCACCATGTTCTCCAGAAACGGCGTGGCATAGAAACAGAGTGTAGACTCCTGCGCATGTTCCGCGTACCAAGTCGCTTGCCAGTTGTATTCTTCTGGGTCGGCAGGGGTATCGAAAAGAAAAATCACCGTATCGACATTTCCCCGCGCGGGGGGAATCTCTTTGACATACAGCTCCAGCCGTTTCGGGCGACCGCCGGGTTGTCGTTGATGCCAGTGGCGCAGGCTTTCCCGGATGTCGAGTCCGTCTTTCATCGAGGTCGTAAATTTTTCACTTCTGGCCAGATCGGCGCCGATGATCGCCTTGGCCTGTTCCCGCACGTGCGTGTGGAAGCTTTCAATTTTGGTATCTTCCGGCGGCCAGGAACATTGGCGATTGGGATTCCAGAGGTATGACCAGCGGCGACTCGTTCGACGCGCCGGACGAGGACGGAGTGACAGTGAGCGCCAGGACAGGGGCGTCCCCTGGAGCCGGTTCGTAGCCTGCACCACCTGATCGTCAGGCAGGGCCAATTGACCGAGTCCGACTGAGAGGTGCGGCAGGTGGCTGTGCTCGATATCCTGGTACGAGTAGGTCTTGGCGGTTTCGAGGAGGCGGATCGCAAAATCATCTCCGGCCATTTGTTTGGCCGCGAGCACGAGCGTGTAGAGATCCGGTGTGAGGCGACGGTCCAGGAGCGCGTGATTCCGCACGTATTGCAGGTACAACTGCAGCAACTGCGGTGTCACCCAGGTCGGGACGCTCTGGCCTTCCTCATCGTGGGCCGTTTGCCAGCGTGTCCGGGTTTCCAAGAGCAGTTCTTTGATTCCGTCGATGGAGAGGTGACGGTCTGAATGTACGCTGGCCCGGCGGCGTTCATACAATTCCGTCATGAACGGCAATTCACCCAACATGAAGTAGAGCGACGCCGACTCGACCAGGTAGCGTTCCGGACGGCTGACCTGCTGGTCCGATTCCTGATAGTCGGTGCGCCGTTGGTAGGCCTGACGAATCCAAGGCCAGTCAGCCAGGTGACAGAGACAGAGGGTCCGTTCATATTCCATTTCCAGTTGATGGAGTTGAAACGCCATCCAGGCCACGCGAGCCTGCTGCTGAGAGCCGTCTTCCGGCGGCGTCAGCGTCGGCAGGATGGCGGCGGCAAAGGCGGCATAGGGCAGCTGCTTGAGGGCGTAGGCATCAGGGGAGACGAAGGGGAGCGGCTCGAAGGTCGTGGTGTCCCGGTCGATATAGGCGCGATAGATGCCTTCTCCGATGGCGACGCGGACGCCCATGATGACAGGCTGACAGGGATCAATCGGGACGTAGTTCACCCGTCTGCCGTCCTCCGACTCGCGTTCTTGTTGTACGATCACGCTGATGGTCGGCAGATCGACCACCGCCTCTTCCACCGGCAATTCGAACGACGGGGGGAGCGGTACCGCCAGGCAATCGTACCGGCGATCGGTCAGGCGGTCGCGGACTTCCTGGGCGACATCACCACTGCCATGCAAGACTGGAAACAGGTCGATACGCGGCGAGAGACGAAAGACGGCATCGGAATGAGACGAGGGCGCTGCCATTATCGGCCGGGGTGTAAAGGGTCATCACTTTCGAAAAAGAAATCACCGAGTCCGCGCGGGAGGGCCTGATCGCCCAACGCGCGCTTGCGTTTGCGAGACTGGGTCGGCAGATCGAGGGCCTCTTCGCCCAAGACTTTGATGAGCGATTCTCTCCAGGCGGCATCGGCGGCCAAGGGATGGGCAGGATCCTGGGCGCGTCGTTTCAAGGCATATTGCAGGAGATGGATGCCGTCGCGTACGGAGTATTCGAGGCTGAGTTGATGGGCCTCCTGCAGGAATTCTACCGTGAGGGCTAGCATGTCGGCCGGGGCGAAGGGCAAGTGATACCGCAGAATCGCCAGTTCGTCGTCGCGTGTGGGAAAGCCCATGCCGAGTGTCGGTTGCAAGCGGGACAGAATGTAGTCCGGCACTTCATACGTCGAGGCGTCTTCGTTCATGGTCACGCAGCAGCGAAAGTCCGCATGCGCCCGGATGAGCAGGCCTGCAATGATCGATTCCACGCAGCGCCGGTGATCGAGCAGCGGAGCCAGAGAGGCCCAGCTTTTTTCATTCATCCGGTTGCCCTCGTCGAGCACGCAGATGCTGCCGGTGAGCACTGCCGTGACGAGCGGCGACGCGTGGTACGTGATCGTTCCGGATTCTGCCAGCACCGGCGTGATCAGCAGGTCTTCGGGGCGGGTGTCCGCGGTGCATTGGAAGACGTAGAGGTCCTGCTTACGCTCTCGGGCGCCCGCCATGGCCAACGTGGTTTTGCCGATGCCTGGTTGCCCGGTGATGCGAGGTGAGAGCGGGAGGTCGCGTTCATCGATCACGAGCCAGCAGGCCAGCAGTTGCTTCAGAATTTCCCGATTGCCGATCCACTCCTGGGCCATCGTCATCGGTTGGGCCAGGTGTAGCGTGATCCCGTCGATCGAAATGGTGCGTGCTGCGGCCTGGTGCGGACTGGATGCCATGGTCTTCTGTGTCGGTGATTGGATAGAATAGGCGGATCGGAATTCTTGAGCGAACCGTAGCATAGGGGCAGGGAGGGGGTCAAACGCCTGACTGGCCCATTTCACTTTGACTTTCGCTGCCTTGGACCGTATTCTACCCCCTTTCGCCGACTGCGAACCGGGAGCGGATGCGGCAGGACCACTCTCCCCCGGGGTAATCGATTGCCGACCATTCAGATGGCCGCAACGAAGGAGCGATATGATGACTGAGCGAGATGGATCCATGAGGCGCACGGCAGTACGGTCCCTTGGGCTGCTGGTCCTATGTGGTCTGGGGTTGAGCGGATGCGTGATGTCGGAAAAATATGAGGCGGAGAAGGCGCGCAGCCTCAACTTTCAGCGTCTTCTGGCGCAGGAAGAAAAACGCAGCGCGGAATTGGACAGCGAAGTCAAACGAGGCAAGCGTGAGCTGAGCGACTACGAGGCCCGCAATCGTGAACTGAGCGCCCAGGTGGAAGCGGTGCGTCAGCAGGCAGCCCAGATTCAGGAGGAGGCGCAGGCCATGAAAGAGGCCAGCCTGCTGGAGAAACGGGCTCAAGAGGACATGAAGCGCCTGACGACCATCCCGAAAGCCAAAAAAGCGGCGCCGAAGAAAGACTTTGCCGCGGCTGTGGATGAAGCGTTGAAGACGGATGTGCCATCGGATCTGGGCCTGGGGTCAGCAACCGGCACGGCCAAGGATGCGTTGGGTCAAAGTGACCTGATGGAAAGCGTGGGCGCGACTGCCGCCTCGGCGACCGGCACGACGCACACGGTGCGACCCGGTGAAACCTTGTATCGCATCGGTCAGAAATACCATGTCGCGCCGGATCAATTGCGCAAGTGGAACAATTTGAAAGATAACACCGTCGGAGTCGGGCAAAAGCTGATCGTCAGCCAGCCGTAACGCGATCAGCCGGACATCGGTATGACCAAGCAGCACTATTCACTGACCCTGGACGAGTTTCGTGGTCTCGCGACGGAAGGTAATCTGATTCCGCTTTATCGGGAGATCCTGGCGGACTATGAGACGCCGGTGTCGGCGTTCGCCAAAATCGACCAGGGGCCGACCGCCTATCTCCTGGAAAGTGTCGCCGGCGGGGAAAATTGGGCGCGCTATTCTTTCCTGGGAAGCGGCTCTTCAGCCGTGCTTCATGAAGAAAAGGGCGATTTGATTCTGACCCGCGGGAAGAAACGCCTCAAGATTCAGAGCCGGGGCAACCCGCTGGAACGTGTGCGCGAGTTGATGGAGGAATATCGGCCGGTGACGGTACCCGGCCTGCCCCGGTTTGTCGGCGGCGCAGTCGGGTACTTGAGTTATGACGTGGTGCGGACCTTCGAAGAACTGCCGTCCCTTCGTAGAGATAGTCTCGGGATGCCGGAACTGGCCTTTCTGCTGACCGACACCCTGCTGATTTTCGACAACGTCTCGCAGAAGATCAAAGTCGTCGCGAACGCCTATCTCGAATCGACAACCGATCGCGCCATCCGCGAGGCCTATCGCCATGCCACGGCGCGGATCGAAAAGATGATCGCTCGCTTGAAACGCCCCATGCGGCAACCCCGCGTGAAGCGCCGGCGGAAGCCCATCACGTTTACCCCCAACATGAATCGGGCGGATTTTGAAAAGATGGTCACGCGGACAAAGGAATACATTCGCGCAGGCGATATCGTCCAGGCCGTCTTGTCACAACGCTGGGAAACACAAATCCATACGACACCCTTTCAGCTGTACCGCGCGCTGCGCGTCGTGAATCCTTCTCCCTATATGTATTATCTGCGCGTCGCCGGTGTCGAATTGGTGGGCTCGTCGCCCGAGACGCTGGTCCGGTGCGAAGACGAGGCAATTTCCCTGCGCCCCATTGCGGGCACGCGCCGCCGCGGGAAGACGCCGGATGAAGATCAGGACCTGGCCCGAGCGCTCCTCGCCGACGAAAAGGAACGGGCCGAGCATGTGATGCTGGTTGATCTCGGCCGGAACGACGTGGGCCGGGTGGCGGCACGCGGGTCGGTGAAGGTCGATTCCTTGATGCAGGTCGAACGGTATTCTCACGTCATGCACATCGTGTCCCAGGTGACCGGGCAATTGGAACCGGGCAAATCGGTCTATGACGTGACCCGCGCCTGCTTCCCGGCCGGAACCGTGTCCGGCGCGCCCAAGATTCGCGCCATGCAGATCATCGAAGAATTGGAGCCGGCGCGACGAGGGCCTTACGCCGGAGCCGTGGGATACTTCGGGTTCTCCGGCAATATGGACATGTGTATCAATATCCGAACCGTAGTGATCAAAGGCCGGCAAGCCTACATTCAAGCCGGCGCCGGGATTGTTGCGGATTCAGTTCCCGAACATGAGTACGAAGAGACTTGCAATAAGGCCAGGGCCATGATGAAAGCCATCGAACTGGCCGAGCAGGGGCTGGAATAAACGCGTGAAACGTGAAGGTACCACGTGAAACGCGGGAACGGCGACCTGACGAGAGACGGTTCACGAACGACGAGCGACAAGCGGTGCCTATGTTGTTGATGATCGATAACTACGATTCCTTTACCTACAACCTCGTCCAATACTTCGGCGAGTTGGGAGAGGAGGTCGTCGTCTACCGCAACGATAAGATTTCTATTCCGGAGATAGAAGCCTTGAAGCCGCGCCGGCTCGTCATTTCACCGGGTCCCTGTACGCCGACTGAAGCGGGTGTCTCGGTGGAGGCCATCAGATATTTCGGCGGCAAGTTGCCGCTGCTGGGCGTCTGCCTCGGTCACCAATCTCTTGCGGTCGCCTTCGGCGGAGAGGTGATTCGCGCCGAGCGCCTCATGCATGGGAAGACGTCCATGGTCCGTCATGACGGCCGCACGATTTTTCGAGATCTCCCCAACCCGTTTGAAGCGACCCGCTATCACTCGCTCATCGTCAACCGAAAGAACCTGCCCGAGTGTTTTGAGATCAGCGCCGAAACCGCCGAGGGTGAAATCATGGGGATGCGGCACAAGACGCTTGGAATCGAAGGGGTCCAATTCCATCCGGAGTCCATTCTCACCACTGCCGGCAAGGAGCTGTTGCGCAACTTCCTGAAGTTGTAGCGCGCCCGTCGACGCGGCACCCGCCACCGGTTCGTACCATGATCAAAGACGCAATCCACAAACTGGCCGAACGGGCCAACCTGACCGAGTCGGAGGCAGAGACGGTCATGGGCGAGATCATGGATGGCAGCGCCACTCCGGCCCAGATTGCGGCGTACTTGATGGGGCTGCGGATGAAGGGGGAGACCGTCGAGGAGATTGCCGGATCGGTGTTGGCGATGCGTGCGCGAGCGACCAGAATCCGGGTCCGGGATGCACAGGTCGTGGATACCTGCGGAACCGGAGGCGATCGAGCCCATACGTTCAATATCTCCACGACGGCGGCCTTTGTGGTAGCCGGAGCGGGGCTGACGGTGGCCAAACATGGCAATCGTTCGGTGTCGTCCAAATCCGGCAGCGCCGATGTCCTGGCGGCGCTGGGTGTGGCTATCAACCTGCCGCCTGAGCGGGTGTCCGATTGCGTGAACGAAGTGGGAATCGGGTTTCTCTTCGCGCCGCTGTACCACAGTGCGATGAAACACTGCGCCCAGCCGCGACAGGAATTGGGAATCCGCACCTTGCTGAATATCCTTGGGCCACTCACCAATCCGGCTGGTGCCCGGTTGCAAGTGGTGGGGGTTTTCGACGCGGGGTTGACGGAGTTGTTGGCGAAGGTGTTGCTCCACCTTGGCGCCCAACATTGTTTTGTGGTGCATGGGATGGACGGGTTGGATGAGATGACGGTGACCGATCGGACCAGAGTCTCGGAAGGGAAGGCTGGAGTGGTGTCGAGTTATGCCATCGACCCGTCTGAGTTCGGCCTCGCGCGGGTACGTCCGAAAGAGCTGGTGGGTGGAAGCGCGGAAGAGAACGCGGCCATTACACGAGAGATTTTCCGTGGGCGAAAAGGGCCGAAGCGCGACATCGTGTGCCTCAATGCGGCCCCTGCGCTTGTGGCCGGCCGCAAGGCGAAGACCCTGCAGGACGGATTTGAGTTGGCCCAACGGACGATTGATTCCGGCGCGGCGATGGAGAAATTGGAACAGTTGATCGACTTTACCAAGAAGGCCTCGTGAGATCGTGATTCTCGACCGGATCCTTGAACATAAGAAAGCGGAGATTCGTCATAAGAACAGTCGCGGCTACCTGGCGGAGCTGAAGACCAAAATCCGTGACGCGGGGCCGACGCTCGGATTCGCCGTCACGCTCGATGCGCGCCGCACGCCGACCAGGCCGGCCTTGATCGCCGAGGTCAAAAAGGCGTCTCCCAGTCTGGGGTTATTGCGGCCTGAGTTCGAGCAGCGGTTCGAGCCGGTCCGTATCGCCGAGGCCTATCGAGAGCATGGGGCGACGGCCGTCTCCGTTCTCACCGACAAAGACTTTTTCCAGGGGAATCTGGAGTATCTGGCCGACGTGAAGGAGCGGGTAGGGCTGCCGGCGCTGAACAAAGAGTTCATGGTCGCCGACATCCAATTTTACGAAGCGCGAGCCTATGGGGCAGACGCGGTGCTCTTGATTGTGGCGGGTCTGGAGAAACGCCAGTTGATCGACTTTGCGGCACTGGCTAAAGAATTGTCGCTGGACGTGTTGGTGGAGACGCACCATGAGCGCGAGCTTGATACCGTGCTTGAATGGTTGCCGGATGTGCGGTTGATTGGCATCAACAACCGGGACCTCAAGACCTTCTCGACGGATCTCGGCGTCACCATACGGTTGGCAAAGCGGATTCCTGCCGACAAACTGATCGTGAGCGAGAGTGGTATTCACAAACGCGACGATGTGGTGCGGCTGGTGGAAGCCGGTGTGCATGCCATGCTGATCGGCGAGTCGCTGATCCGGGCACAGGACATCGGGGTGAAGACTCGTGAGCTGCTGGGTGACGAGCCCAAGAAGGAGGCGCAATGAACAGGATCCTCGCGTGGAGCATGACGGTCGGCCTCTTGACCCTAGCCGGCTGCGTGAATCAGGAGATTCATGAATATTCCCCGAAGTGGGATTCCTGGATGGGCAGCAGCAAAGACGATCGCATCAAGGAGATGGGCATTCCCACCCGCTGCCATACATTCAAGGAAGGTGGTGAGGTGTGCGAGTGGATGGTCCCATTGCAGGACGGGCGTCAGGATCTGATCGGGCTCACGTTCACCCCCAAGGGACAGGTCTGCCAATGGTCCTATCGCGGATTTTACGGCATGCAAAAGAGCAAGCAGAGTTGCTGACGTGACGATGGTCAAAGTCAAAATTTGTGGCCTGACGAATGCCGAGGATGCGGCGGTGGCAGTGGAGGCGGGTGCGGATGCCGTCGGGTTTGTCTTTCACAAGAAGAGTCCTCGCTGCGCAGAAACGGCGGCGGTCAAGGCCATTGTCAAGGAACTCCCGCCTTTCGTGTTGCCGATCGGGGTGTTCGTGAATGAGGATGCCAAGGTCGTGCGGGATATCATGGACAGTTGCGGTTTGGCCCTTGCGCAGTTGCATGGCGATGAAACGGCGGCCTATTGCGAGACGTTGGGCCGCCCCGTCCTCAAGGCCATTAGGCTCAGGGACCGTGCATCATTTCTGGCCTTGGCCGAATTCCAGGGGCGTGCCGGCGTGCGCGGGTTCTTGGTGGATGCATTTTCTCCGGATGCCTACGGCGGAACGGGGCAGGTGGCTGATTGGTCCTTGGCCGCCGAAGCCGCGGCGGTGGCCCGTATTCTCCTGGCCGGCGGCTTGACGCCGGAGAATGTCGCGCAGGCCGTCGGTCAGGTTCGTCCCTACGGCGTCGACGTGAGCAGCGGCGTCGAAGCGCGACCCGGAAAGAAGGATCACGCGAAGGTTCGGACGTTTGTACAGGCTGTCAGGATGGTGTCCCGTTAGCGCGTCGTCTTTCTGATCGGTTCGGGTCCCTATCAGGGAGCGCGACGGTGGCGGACGTTTTCAGCAGGCTGTTATACTCTCGTTTTCATGATTAGCTGAAGGACACGCGATGGCAATACCAGATCGACACGGGCGATTCGGACTCTATGGCGGGCGGTACGTCCCTGAGACCCTGATGCCGGCATTGCTGGAGCTCGAAGAGATGTATCAGCGTACGCGGCGCGACCGAACCTTTCAAACCGAGTTCAAACATTACTTAACAGAATATGTGGGACGGCCGACGCCGCTCTATTGTGCGCAGCGTCTGACAAAACGGCTGGGCGGGGCGAAGATTTATCTGAAGCGCGAGGATCTCTGTCACACCGGCGCGCACAAGATCAACAATGCGATCGGGCAGGCGCTTCTGGCGAAACGCATGAAGAAGCCCCGGCTCATCGCCGAGACCGGCGCGGGGCAACACGGTGTGGCGACGGCGACGGTCGCGGCCATGTTCGGTTTGGAATGCGAAATTTACATGGGCACGGAAGACATGCAGCGACAGGCGCTGAACGTGTTCCGGATGCGGCTGCTCGGCTCGAAGGTGACCGGCGTGGACGCCGGAAGCCGGACGTTGAAAGATGCCATCAGCGAAGCGATGCGGGATTGGACCACCAACGTGCGGACGACGCACTACGTGCTGGGCTCGGTCCTGGGCGCGCATCCCTATCCGATGATGATCCGGGATTTTCAGTCCGTGATCGGCCGTGAGGCCAGGAAGCAGATTCTCGCGACGGAAGGACGGCTCCCTGATTGTTTGATCGCCTGCGTCGGCGGCGGGAGTAACGCCATGGGGCTGTTCCATGCCTTCGTGGGTGACAAGAAGGTGAAGATGATCGGCGTGGAAGCGGGTGGTCTCGGTGTGGCGAGCGGGAAACATGCGGCCAGATTTGCGGGCGGACGTCCCGGCGTGCTCCAGGGCACCATGACCTATCTCCTGCAGGATGAGAACGGCCAGGTGAATCTCACCCACTCCGTGTCGGCTGGACTGGACTATGCGGCGGTTGGACCGGAGCATAGTTATTTGAAGGAAACGAATCGTGCCGAATATACGTCGGTGACAGATGATGAAGCGTTGGCGGCCTTCGATCTGCTCGCGCGGGAAGAGGGCATCATGCCGGCGCTCGAAAGTGCCCATGCCATCGCGGAAGTCGTGAAGCGTGCCCCGAAGATGAAGAAAACGCAGATCCTTGTGGCCAACCTCTCGGGTCGTGGTGATAAGGATGTGCAGCAGGTAGCCAGAATCAAAGGCGTGACGCTGTAGCAGAAGGTTGAAAACGGCTTCCAGCGTTGTTCTCGCGGCGTGCAGAGGCTCGACGTACGCATCTGAGTACGCCTCACCTCTTTCCTTGCTGCGGCCTTGCCGGGCAGCCCGATTGAACATCCTGCCAAGGACATGCTGGTGGATGAGTGAGAGACAGGAGTAGATCGAGATGAATCGTTTAGATCAGGCATTCGGTCGATTGAAAGCACATGGAGAGAAGGCGCTCATTACGTACATCATGGCGGGTGATCCTTCGTTGCAGGACACCGAGCAATTGGTGCTGGAATTGGAGCGTGCCGGTGCCGACATCATCGAACTGGGTGTGCCCTTTTCCGATCCGATCGCCGATGGACCGGTGATTCAGCAAGCGGCAGAGCGTGGTCTGCAGAGCGGCACATCGCTCCGTAAGATTCTGGAATCGGTTCGCCGCTTGCGCGCGACGACGCAAATTCCCATCGTGCTCATGGCCTACTACAACAACATTCACGCCTTTGGTGAGGCGGAGTTCTGCGGGAAGGCGGTCGAGGCGGGCGTGGATGGCGTCATTGTGCCGGACATGCCTCCCGATGAAGCCGGTCCCTTACGTGGTCCGGCCGATGCCGCGGGGCTCCACCTGATTTTCCTCTTGGCCCCCACGAGCACGTCTTCGCGCCGGGCATATGTCGCCAAAGAGTCCGGCGGATTTGTCTATTATGTTTCCCTCACAGGCATCACTGGCGCTAAACTGAACGACATGGCGGGGGTTCGGGAGAACGTCGCCAAGATCAAGAAACATACGAAGACCCCCGTCGCCGTAGGATTTGGTGTTGCGACTCCGGAGGATGCTGCAACCGTTGCGCGCGTCGCCGACGGAGTCATCGTCGGCAGCGCGATTGTTCGTCGTGTGGGAGAGCATGGGCAGGATGGCCGACTCGTTCAGGAAGTGGGGAGCTTCGTGCGTTCCCTTAAGGCCGCGATGCAGCCGGCCTAGGCGTGCGGCGATACCCTCATTCCGTTCTGTTTCCGCGAACCCCAGTCAGATTCAACTCCAATCGGTTCTCTATTCTCACATCCGGACCGCCCGGGTGCCGTCTTTCCCCGATTCCAGAGTCATTGCTCGCCCGAATCAGATAGGACGCTGTCTCCTGTCTGGCAATCATTGACGCTTCACATGAGGAGATGCCATGGCCGTCGTTCGCCGTAAGATTGCTCGCAGCAGCCGCAAGACCACCGCAAAAAAACCTCCCGTCGGTTCGCGCCGGAAGACCGTGTCGAGGGTGCCGGCTCCTGTGCGAGAGGACCGTGTATTGCAGACGCTCCAGCAGGCACTCTTCAAGAGCTTGGCGCATGCTGAAGGGGAGGGACGTTCGCCGATCGGAGTTGCGGCTGTATTCGTGCAATCGTTTCTGCAACTGACGAAGGTTCACGCGATTGCCGTCTATGTCCGGGATGAACAGACTCGTGAAATGACCTGCCTGGCGGAAGCGGGCAGCAGTGAGGCCTCCGTGGCCGGGCAATGGCAAGCCGGCCTGACGCAGGCGGAGCAGCAGGCGCGGGTCAGTCTCGGTGAGTTACACGGCATCCGCCTGCATCGCATCGGTCGCATGGACGGCGTGGTGATGTTCCAGGCCGGGAAGTCTCAACGCGTGCCTGCACGAGCCGCTCTGTCGCTGTTGACGGCGATCGAACCCTGGTTGTCGGTGTTGCTGGACCATGCTCGATTGACCGTGAAGTATGCCGCAAAGATTCTGCGTATTCAGCATATGGAGCAGGTCAGCGATCTGTTGAATTCTTCACTGGGCGAGGAGGAGAAACTGCGGCGAGCGTTGGATGCGGCAATTCGACTCGTCGAGGCAGAAGCAGGGGCCTTGTTTCTGGGTACCGGCGATGGGTCGTTAAGGCTGTCGGCGCTCGGTGGGGAACGAGCCACCGGGCTGACCGTGCTGCAATCGACGATTGCGGCCGGGGTGCATCGTACGGGGCAAGCCGTGTTGATTACCCAGGGCGCACAGGATGTGCGGCTGGCTCCTGGCCAAGGGTGGCAGGCGGTTCTCCAGGTCGCCTCCCTGGTTTCGGTGCCGGTTCGCATGGGGGCTCGGGCCGTAGGTGTGCTGGAAGTCGTGAATCGGCGGAGCGGAAAGCCGTTCAGCAATTGGGATGTGCTGGAGCTTGCGAGTCTGTCGAATCAGTTCGGCTTGGCGATCGACAATTTGCGCAGGCGACCGGTCGGTGAGGAGGCGTGAACGAAACGTCTGGATCCTAACGCTTTTCGGGCGGCATGTACTTGATCATGTCCGTGGCGAGCTTCGTGGCAAGATCTTTCATGTCCGGGCGGATGAACAAATAGCTTTCCTGCACCTGGTGCCGGGCTTTCCACACAATCGCCCCGTTCACGGCATCGACCAGGCGCATGCTCAATCCCACGCGGGCGATATTGTCGCCTTCTTCCCGCGTATACTCCCAGGCATTGACCTTCACGACCAGCAGCGAGTCTGCGCCCAGGGCATGGCCGATCTTAATGGCTGAGTTCTTGTCGGATTGGCCGGTCGTCTCCATGCGGGAAAAATAGGTGACGAGCGCGTCGAACGCATCCTTGGTCGTCTGGAAGGTGTCGGTGACTTGATCGGGAGGGACGACCTTTTCGACGCGGCGACTCTTGATGAGCACCTTCGCGACCACTTCCTCGACGTCTTCGCGCGCACTATCGTAGGTGCCGGAGATCGGGAGGATCGCCATGGTTTTCGGGTAGAATCCACGAGCCGCCGGCCCTTCCCACATTTCCTGTAACCCGCCGCAGCCAGTCACAAGCCCCGAGAGCGTTAGGCAGAACACCACACTAAATCGTAAGAAGGTCCGTCGTGTCATGGTTTGTCTAACAAGTGTAGCAGATTGGTTCACAGCCAACAGCGCCCTAGAAGGTCAATGCAATGGACCCGGAAGCTAAAGCGGCCTGATCTCTAAAATCATACCCGCCGGCGATATCGACGCGCAAGGCGAAGATGCGAAGCCCGAAGCCTGCCGTTGGGATGAACGGGGTCTTGGCATCCTGCATGTTCTTGAAGGCACCGAGTCGGAACGACAGCAGTTCGGACAGAATCGTTTGTTCAGCCCCCAGGCTCAAGACCTGGCTGTAGACGCCGGGAGTCAGGGTATTGTTCTTGGTAATATCGACATCTGCGGTGAGCGTCAGCGAGTTATACGGGTTGACTGCGATGCCCGTGCGCACCTGCGGCAGCAGTTTGAATTTGTCGCCGTTCGGCGCATCGAACGTGGGCGCGTTAATGTCCTTCGCGACGATTCCCATCCGTAACCAGGAGGAGGGCCGGAACATGGCGCCGACATCGATGCCGAGTGCGGTGGAAATCTTGGCGCGCCCGATGTCTTCGAAGACTTTGACGTCGTCGCTCGCACCCCGAATATTGGTGGCACCGGTATAGGCCGCGCCCTGGATCACCTTCCCCGTGATGCCGATCGAGAACATGCGGTCCATGAAGGCATAGGCATAGGACAGCGCGGCCTGTCGCACTTCCAATCCGTTCATGGCGAATTGGCCGTTGACGGTCAGGTTCGAGCCATTGTTCGTAAACCCGACCGGACTGCGCAGGAAACCTCCCGCCGTCGCAACATCGGACACGTTAAACCCCAGCGCATGTTCGCCGAAGTTGCCCTTGACGTAGAATCCGCCCGAGGCGGCTGCGGTGAGATTCGTGCCCGGTCTGTTCATGCGATCGAGCTGCTGCTGGAGGCGCGCGATGTTGCCGGCAGAGGTGTCGTTCAAATTGAGATTGTTGATTTCCTTCAACGTGTCGAAGACGTCACCGCGATCGATGAACTGGCCGCTGCCCTGAATCCGCATGTCGAACTTCTTACTCATCGCCATGCCGGCTGGGTTCCAGTAGGTGGCGAGGGAATCCGACGTGGTCGCGACTCCGGCCCCGCCCATACCCATCTGCCGTGAGCCCACGAACACGAATTCGACTGCTGCGGCCTGAATCGGCAGCAAGACGACGAGCATCCAGGCGACGATGGGAAGGCTGCGACGGCAATGTGACAGCATAGGAATCAAGGGACTCTGGGTGACAGCGGTCGAATAGCGCAGTCTACGAAAAGATGCTCAACCCGTCAAGAAGCCGTGGCTGAATTTGAGGGCGTCGTCGAAATCTGTGGGGGTACGTCACCGTGCCGTGCAGCAGTTCCTCACGAGGAGATGATCATACCGTCCTGCATGGAGATGATGCGGTCGGCTTGAGCGGACAGTTTGTCGTTGTGGGTGACGATGACGAAGGTGGTGCCGCGCGAACGGTTCAGTTGTCGGAGTAGTGTGAACAACGCGTCTCCCGTGTGGCTGTCGAGATTGCCGGTCGGTTCATCGGCCAGGACGAGATCGGGCTGCTGCATCAGTGCGCGCGCCACGGAGACCCGCTGTTGTTCGCCACCCGATAGTTCGCCGGGTTTGTGGTGCAAGCGGTCGCCCAGGCCGACCTCTCCGAGGAGTTTCGTCGCCTCTCCGATGACATCGGCCATCTCCCGCTTCTGAATCATCGCCGGCAGGCAGGCATTCTCCAGCGCCGTGAACTCCGGCAGGAGGTGGTGAAATTGGAATACGAATCCTACTCGACGGTTTCTGAACTCCGCCTGCTGTTGTTCCGTGAGCTGGAACAGGTTCTGGCCCTCGAACGACACGGTGCCCTTAGTGGGCCGATCCAACGTCCCGAGAATTTGCAACAGGGTGCTCTTGCCCGCGCCGGAGGCCCCGATAATCGCGATGAGTTCGCCGCGCGCGATATGCAGGTTGATGTCGTTCAACACCACCAGTTCGCGCCCGCCCATCGGAAATGTTTTGTAGAGCCCGACGACGTCAATCATGAAACCATGTTGTCCAATACTGATATGGCGGAGTCGCTGTGCCGCGGCACTATCGTCGCGCCACGCCCCGGTCACTCACAGCGTGATCATTCATATCTCAGCGCGGCAGCCGGATCGAGTTTTGCCGCCTGGAGTGACGGATATAGGGTGGCGGCAAAACTGATGAGAATGGCCGAGCCTGCGACGAGTAACACATCCGATCCAAGGACATGCACTGGAATTTTCGAAATGTAATAAACGGTCGGATCGAAGGTCCAGAAGGTTTGGATCAACCAGAGGAACGCGTATCCGAGCGGCACGCCGATGGCCGCGCCGGAACAGCCGATGATCAGGCCGTTCAGCATAAAAATACGCATGATCCCTTTGCGTGTGGCTCCCATCGCTTTGAGAATGGCGATCTCGCGTTGTTTTTCGGTCACGATCATGGTGAGCGTGCTGACGATGTTGAACGAGGCCACGATCGTGATCAGCACGAGCAACAGGAACATCATCGTCTTTTCCAGCTTGAGGGCCGAGAACAGGTTGCGATTCATCTGCATCCAGTCGCGCGCCCAGAAGGCGAAGCCAAGCTGCTGTTCGATCGAGCGGGCCACGTCACTCGCGCGGAACACGTCGGCGACCTTCACCTCGATGCCCGTGACCGTGGCGCCCATGTTGAAAAACTTTTGCGCCTCCGCCAACTCGATGTAGGCCAGGGAGGAATCGTATTCGTACATGCCGGATTGAAAGATGCCGACGACGACGAATTGCCGGATTTTTGGCGTCATGCTGGCGCCCGTAATCGGCCCCACGGGTGACACCACGTTCAGGGTGTCGCCGGGGAAGACCCCAAGGCGCATCGACAGCTCTTTCCCGAGAATGATGCCGGGCCGCATGGCCGTATCCGGACCGTTCGGTTCCCGTTCTTTCTCGGGAATGACGACTTTGCTCGTGTGTGAGAGGTCGTCCAGGTTGCCGGTGATGAGATTATGGGCGAGTTCAGTCACCGTGCCTTCACGCGCAGGGTCGATGCCGCGCAGGATGATGCCCTGAACCCCTGAGGAGGAGGTCAGCAGCACCTGCCGAAAGATAAACGGAGTGGCGGCAACCACCTCCGGAACAGCGGCGACCTTCTTGACCTGCTCTTCGTACTCGGACATGGACTCCTTCATGCGGTCGTTCACGAGGATGTGCGCCGTGGTGCCGAGGATCTTCGCCTGGACGTCCTCCTTGAACCCGGTCATGATGCCGACCGTGCCGATCAACGCGGCCACGCCGAGCGTGATCCCGACGATGGAGACGATGGTATTGAACGAGATGGTGCGATTGCGTCGTTTCGCGCGCAGGTATCGGAGGCCGATATAGATTTCGTAGGGCAGCGCCATGTCTTACTTTTCAGGCCTCAGTTGCGGGAAGAGCACCACATCCCGGATGGAGGCCTGATTGGTAAAGAGCATGACCAGCCGATCGATCCCGATGCCTTCACCGGCCGTGGGCGGCATGCCGTATTCGAGGGCCCGCAGGAAATCTTCGTCCACTCGATGGGCCTCCTCGTCGCCGGCGGCATGTTGCGCCGCCTGAGCCTCGAAGCGTTCCCGTTGATCCAGCGGGTCATTCAACTCGGAAAACGCGTTGGCCAGTTCGCGCCCCGCGATGTAGAGCTCGAACCGATCGGTCAAGGACGGATCGGAATCCTTCCTGCGCGCGAGGGGGGAGATCTCAATCGGATAGTCGGTGATGAAGGTCGGTTGTTGCAGTTGTGGCTCGACCGTCTCCTCGAACATGTCGTTCAGGATGTTGACGAGGGAAGCTTGAGGATCGACGTCGACGCCAAGCCGCTTGGCAGCCGCAAGGGCCTCGTCGCGATTCTTGAGCACCGAGGGCGGTAAGCTGTTCACCTCTAAGATTGCCTGGTGGTACGACCAGCGTCGCCAGGGCGAGCCCAGTTGGATCTGTGTGCCCTGATACTCGATCGTTGTCGTGCCGAAAATGTCCTGGGCCAAACGGCTGAAGAGTTCTTCCGTCAGCACGATGAGGTCATGGTAGTCGGCATAGGCGACGTAAAACTCCAGCATCGTGAATTCAGGGTTGTGGATCGTCGAGATCCCTTCATTTCGAAAGTTGCGGTTAATTTCGAAGACGCGGGGAAATCCACCCACGATCAAGCGCTTGAGATAGAGTTCCGGCGCGATTCGGAGATACAGCTCGGCGTCCAATGCATTGTGGTGGGTGACGAAGGGTTTGGCTGCCGCGCCGCCGGGAATCGGATGCATCATCGGCGTTTCCACCTCCAGGAACCCGCGCTCGTTGAGAAATGCGCGAATGCCTGAGACGATTCGGCTGCGCAGGGCAAAGATCTGGTGCACCTGCGGATTGGCGATGAGATCCACATACCGCTGACGGTATCTGGTCTCGACATCGGTGAGGCCGTGCCATTTTTCCGGTAGGGGACGGAGGGCCTTGCTCAAAAAGGTGAGGGTCTTGGCTTCGACGGTGAACTCATTGGTCTTGGTGCGGAACAGGGTGCCGGTCACGCCGATCCAATCGCCCAAATCCAGCCCTTCGGAGATCTGGTGAGTCTGCTCACCCAGCGTATCTTTCTTCAAATACACCTGCAGGCGTTCCGAGCCGTCCTGTAACACGGCAAAGGCAGCCTTGCCGAACCGGCGTAGTCCGACGATGCGGCCGGCGATGGTGCACCCGATCTGTTCCTGCTCGAGCGTGTCTTTCGTTTTCTCGCCGTGCAGGCGGACGAGCTGCCCGGCCCGGTCCTTGACCTCGAAACGTGTGCCGTAGGGGGCCACGCCGAGCTGGCGGAGCTGATCCAGTTTCTTGATGCGTTGCTGACGCTGATCGTTCAATTCATCCATCGGTACTCTCTCGTCGTTCATATCTCGTCGCGCGTGGTTCGCGTACGGTGTTCCACGAGCGACGCGTCACGTTAAAGGTCGTCGTCTTTCATGGCGATCGGCTCGGGTGCCTTGCCGCCGGTCATTTTTCTTTGGAGATAGGCTTCGATGAATCCGTCTAGTTCGCCGTCCATGACGGCGGACACCTGGCCGACCTCATGTCCGGTCCGATGGTCTTTGACCATTTGGTATGGCTGAAACACGTAGGAACGGATTTGACTGCCCCAGGCGATATCCTTTTTCTCGCCGACAATCGCGTTGAATTCGGCTTCCTTCTTACGTTGTTCCAGCTCAAACAAGCGGGCGCGCAAAATCTTCATGGCTCCGTTGCGGTTTTGGAGCTGGGACCGCTCGTTTTGGCATTGCACGACGATACCGGTCGGGATGTGTGTAATGCGAATGGCGGTTTCCACTTTGTTGACGTTTTGCCCTCCGGCGCCGCCGGCGCGGAACGTATCAATCCGGAGGTCCTTGTCTTCGATCACGACCTGCACATCATCGTCCAGCTCGGGATAGACAAACACGGAGGCGAAGGACGTATGGCGGCGTTTGTTTGCGTCAAACGGGGAGATCCGCACCAGGCGATGCACGCCGGCTTCGGCTTTCAGATAGCCATAGGCGTAGGGGCCGTTGACGGACAATGTCGCGCTCTTAATGCCGGCTTCTTCGCCAGCCTGCAAATCCAGGGTTTCGACCTTGAATCCTTTTTGTTCCGCCCATCGCACATACATGCGGAGCAGCATTTGCGCCCAGTCCTGAGACTCGGTGCCACCGGCGCCAGGGTGGATGGCAAAGATCGCGTTGTTCGCATCCAGTTCGCCCGAGAGCAACAGTTCGATGCGAAACTGGGCGACGGATTTTTCGAATGGGTCGAGTTCGGCCGTCAGCTCCTGCTCCAACCCGGCGTCCCCCGATTCCAGCGCTAATTCCAGCAGCGCCTCGATGTCGCTTTGGCGGCGTTCGGTGTCCCGCCATCGGGAGAGTTCGCGGTCTAACGCAGCTTTGCGGCGATTGACCTTGGCGGCGGCCTGCGTATCTTTCCAGAAATCAGGCTGGGAGGTTTTGAGTTCGATGTCGTTGAGTTCAGCCGTCATCCGAGCCAGGTCAAAGATGCCCCCGTAATTGAGCCAACTGTTCGCCAAGGGTGCGCACACGGGTCCGGACATCATCTAACATGGCACGTTCCTTTCTTTCTCACGCTGGTCGCCCGGCTGGTTCTCCACCGGCGGGTTCCGTGTCGTGCGAGAAGTAGCCGGTCAGGCACAAAAGCGCGATGAGTATAGCACAGGCATACGCAAAGAGATCACCGTATTGGGAGTAAAAGGTCTGTTGATGGCTGACGGGAATCGTCCCCCGCAGCGCCTCTTGGGTGAAGATCGATGACTGCTGCAACACGCGGCCATACGGATCGATGAATCCGGAGATGCCGGTATTCGCCGCCCGCGCGAACGCGACATGGTTTTCCACGGCGCGAAAGACGACCATGCCGAAGTGTTGATAGGGTGCCGAGGATGGGCCGAACCACGCGTCGTTTGTCACCGTGACCATGAAGTCGGCGCCGTTCGCCGCGAACTGCCGCACGAGGTTGGGGAAGATCACTTCGTAACAAATCACGACGCCGAACTTGAGATGGAAGTCGGGGTTGGTCGCGGCGGCTGCCAGCGGAGGAGATTTCTCATGGGGCTTGAACATCAACAGGGTCGAGCCGGGACCGGCTTCGAAGTCCCCGATTCCTTCCACAAGCTTATCGAGAAAGAACAGCAGCGAGTTATGAAACGGAATGTATTCACCGAAGGGCACGAGGTGTTGTTTGTCGTATCGACCCAGGATTTGGCCGTCCGTCGCGAGGAGGTACGCGCTGTTGAGAAGGAACGGGCGGCCGTCCGGGTGCCGCCGCAAGGCCGGACTGCCGAACAGGAGAGGCGCTCCGGCGCGCCGTACCATGTCGCCCACGAGGAGCCGGTATTGTGGCTCCATCTCATACACGAAGGGCGTGGCGGCTTCCGGCCATACGATGAGATCCAGGTTGTCGCCGAGTCCCGTCGTGAGGCGATCGAATCGCGACATCGTTTCCTGCCGGAATGCGACATCCCATTTTTGAGCCTGTTCGACGTTCGGTTGCACGACTCCGACGGACAACGTGCGAGCCTGCACATGCTGAGCGGCCGACAGGAGTGTGGTGCCGTAAAACAGGGCCACCCCGAATCCGGCGCCGGCGGCGACCGAGGAGGGCCAGGGGAACGAGCGAATCTGAAAACCACGATAGGCCTTGAAGCTCCAGATCAGTGTTTCCGCCAGGGCGGCATTGACCAACACCAGAAGAAACGAGACGCCATAGACGCCGAAATGATCGGCAAACTGGATAATGGGCAGCCACTGATATTGAGAGTACCCGAAGAGCGCCCAGGGCAGGCCGGAGAGAAAGTACGTGCGGATCAACTCCAGGGTGACCCAGAGAAAGGGTGCCGGCAGAAACCCCAAGGTGGGAAACGCCGTTCTGATCCACGACAGGGCTCCGGCATAGACGGCCAGATACAGCCCGAGATAGATCGTGAGCAACAGCATGACGAGTGTGGCAATCGGGAAGGGTACTTTGCCGTACACGTTCATTGCGGTGATGACCCAGAACATCGCTCCCGTAAAGGCGACCGACCCCGCAAGCCAACCGACACGGAACGCGCGCCGTGGAGCAGCATATTCCACCGCGATATGCAGGGGAACCAAGGCGAACCAGGCGATGAGGCCGAAATCAAATGCCGGAAAGGAGAGGGGGTAGAGAAAACCGCTCGCGCAGGCAAGCAGAATGAGGCGTGCGCGGGAGATGGTCATTGCCGCTAACTTAACGAAAGCATTAGAGAGATTCAACAGGCCACTGCGAGAAGGGCTTGCCGGGCCCTTCAGCGTGCCGATGCGGCTCAGTCGGTAAGGTCAGTGGCCTGGTCGTCCACCGGGCGGCGCGATCCGGCCCGGAAACCCGGAGGCGGTCGGTTGCTGGGGTTGCGGATTGGCCATTGCTTTGGGGGAAAGCGGGAGGAGCGGTGCGGGCGTGAGCCGATTCGGCGGTGGCGTGGTTCCAAGGGGCGTGAGTACGCCCGACGAGGCACCGGAGAGCGCATTGATGCCGGGGGACGGCAGTCCCGTTCCCACTGTGGTGGGGTGCGTGATGCCATGAGCATCCGAGTAGATGGCGTCGCTCCCGCTGAGGGGAGATAACAGACCGTTCGTGCCGTCCGGCTGTCGAACCGGGGATGATTGGGCGCTGGTGTGGGAGATCGGGCCCAGGAGTGAGCCGCATGTCAGGAGTAGGATAAGCCTCATCGTGAGCATGGTGCGTCCTCTGAGAGCGCGAGTGAATCAAGACTGACAGGCCCATGGTCATTGTATCAGACGGCTCGCCGCTTCCCCGCACATGATCCTGTTGCTCTTTTGCGAATGACGATGGCCGGGAAGCCGCACCGGTCCTCAACTTTTCCCGTATTGACCGATTTTTTCCCCAGGCGTAGACTGATTTCAGCAATTCAGTACCACCCTTTCTGCAGGTGGTCACATGGTCCTCCGTGGCGAACATGACCGCCGCTGTGACCAAGCCAGCCTTGGCCCGAGAGGGCTCTGCGGCGTTTCCCCTCAACAACCTCACGCTTCAGCAATGTTCGGCTCGCCTGTTGTGCTTCGTGCGACCGAAACCACCATACATGCCGGTCAGTGTCACCACGTTGAAAAAAAGGAGGTCTGTCTATGCAGGCTGGACTCCAGGTCTGTGTCGTGTAGAGAACGGCGTGCCGGTGTCCTACCTGCGTGCCGCGCGCCGAGCTAGGCTGAGGCAGGAAGGAGGGTGCCATGGGACGAAAATATGACCTCGTCGATGTCATGGCTGCCATCGGACTGGTAGCGACCTTGTTTGGAGGATATCTACTCGTGACGGCTGCCGATGGATTCTGGCAGGCTCCCAGTACTCCCCGTATGAGCAGTGCCATCGCCGGGACCGACCCTGCCGCCGGAATGCAGTATCTGCAGCCGGTGCTCGGGCAAGCGATCGTGCAGGACCTGTTGCTTGATCGGGAGGCCGAGGCGGTGCTGTCCGCTTCCAGTATGGAGTTAAATCGTGCAGTCGTGGAATCACAAGCTATGGAGACGTCTATCCTGAGTCCCTTGGTGGTCGCGGAATTGCGCGCCTACGGACAGGACGTCGATCATCGTGCGCGTATGCAATATGTCATGGGCAAGTCCGTGGTGAATCAGACCAGGCGAGGAATCTTCAGCGGGATCTTGTCTGTGGAGCAGGACGGTGGAGAGTTCAATCGCAACCTGATTCGTACGGCCGAATTGACGGGACAACGGATGCATGACGAGTTCGTCGCGACCAGGCAGGCGGCGCTGGGACGGTCGATCGTCGATGCCATTGTGGACGAAGAACGGATGACCGCGGCGTCGCAGGAACGGGTCGGTCGAGCTGTCGTCCAGGTGACGCAGGCGCAGGAAGGGTATGCCGAAGCCAAGGCGGAGCGGCAGATTCAGCTGGCGAGCGCGACGGTCGCGGCGGTTCGTACCGATGCGTTGATGGATCGGTTGGCGCGGCTGGAGGAGATGTCGCAGGAACGGACGATGGTCTCGTATCACAGGAATGCGACCGCAGATGTCTCGCGCGGATTACTGATCCTGGCCTGCGTGGGTCTGATCGCCTTGTTCGTCGGCGGGTTGGCGTTCAGCACGCGCAAGGACGAGATGCAGAGCATCCCGATCTGGAAGCTGGACACGCTACTGCACTTGCACCGGTCGGGACGATAACGGCGTCCCCCTGGGAATCGATGGACGATTCCCAGGGGGCTGAGGAGGGTGACCATGTCGTGGGAAAACTGGGCTGTGGCGATCGGCCTCGGCGCGCTCTTGATGATGTTCTTCGTGCTGATGGAAATGTTCTTCGCCGGCCCTCGCCATCCGTTGGATCACTCGCAGCATAAATAGTCGGTCGCGGTGAGGACGAAGGGCGACGGGCTCGTTGCGCATCGAGAAACGGCGCGTCATCCCCGTCGTTATGAAGTTGAGGTGTTCAATTTAGGCAGGACCAGAGGCCCGGGAGCATCACTTTGGCCATGGCTTTGAGTTCCGATTCTGATTGAGGCGGGACTCCCGAGAGAGCGATGCCGAAGTCGTGTCCTTTCGACCAACGGACCGTTGCTCTACGCACAAGCATGGGCGTGTCCGGAGTCGGTTGGATGACAATGACGACCAACTCCATGCCCACCGTGACCGCTTCCCTTCCTCGAATCCGTCCCCCGACATTGGTAAAATCTTCGGTGACACCGATGGTCTGAAATGCGCCATTCGAATAGTAGATCGGGTATTGGACGTGGATGCGTTTGGTCCCACGGTCACGATATGCCGTATTCATGTCGATTCGATTCCTTTCGTCCGCCGGTACGTGTTCTTCCTTCTCTCCGCAAGCATCGCTTCAGGAGAGAGCCTGCGGGTTGCTGATACCACATCAGTGCGGCGGCCATGAGGCCGCCCATGCAATCATGTACGATGTCGGGGAGGGACGCTTCACGGCTGGGAGTTGTTCCCTGTGCGACCTCGGTCCAAATTCCAAAAACTACAGTGAAGAAGACCCCAACCGGGGCGGCGTACGGCAACGGCCATCCGCGCCGACGCAATCCCCAGATGACCAACCAGGTGAGCATGCCGTAGGCGGGGATGTGCGCCTCATCGCGCCAGTTTGTCGGCACGATGTCGATGATGTGTCCGGTTACCCCCATGCCTGGTGCAGCTACGGCGAGCCCCAGGAGTAACACCATGTACCCTATGATGACGGCACCGACGAACAACATGTGTGGGATCGTCTCCGGCAACGGCTTGTAACCAGCGGAGAGTACCGTGCAGTGTGGAAGAATCACCATCAGCCGTTCGGCCGAAGCGCTAGTGCTTTGGAGGGGCGGAGTTCGCGAGAGATCGGGGAACGTTGCGGGGCGTCGGAGCGGGCGGGCTGGGGTGTTTCAACCTTTTTTGTCGGGGGTCTGGTGATGCCACTCGTTGGGTGTGCTCGCGTAGGCCTGATAGGCCTGGCCGAATCCGAGTACCAGATGCGCATCCTGCATCTTCAGCTCCCACAAGGCAAAGTCGCCGAACCCGAACATCATCTTCGACTGGGGGAACTTCTTCAGATATCGTGTTTTGACCGACTCATAGGCGTCGTGTTCGACGGGGAGGAGGCTTGCGGTTCCCATCAAATTTAGCCGTTGCAGGGCCAGGGGGTTTTTCTCCGGCTCATCGGGTTCCGCAATGAACAGACTGACACGAGAATCCTTCAACAAATGTTGGGTATGCAGCGCCAGGCGGCTGAGGTGGAGGTAGACATGCGACCAATCCTTGTCCAGCAGATAGGGGACATGTGAGCCAAACGGGTGTCCGTTTCTGAGGGTCAGCAGGACGCCGGTTCGCAACTGTGCGATCAGCTGTTCGTAGGCGGCTTGAATTTCCTCATTTGGCTTGGGCTCTTGCATCGGCATCGTGTCACCTCCCTCGGTTCATTGTAGCTGGCCGTTCGCAATTGTCCAGCGGGAGCGGCATGCGCTCGAGCATGCCGCTCATCCCGCTTTGCCTGGCGCAACACAGCAGGATATGATGGAGCGGCAACCGACCAATGGACCGGCCGAGACGGGAAGGGAGAGGCAGACGATGAAACAGTGGCACTGGGGCGTGATGGTAGCAGGGGTATGTATGTCGATCGGGCTGACCGGCTGTGGCGGAAAGCACGCGGAGATCAAAGAAGACCGGCTGACCGTCGGACGGGTACAGGGCGAAGTGAAGGTCGGCATGTCGGCTGCGCAGGTGGCTGAATTGCTGGGCTCGCCGAATATCGTGACCACGGACGACAAGCGCCGTGAGGTGTGGATCTACGACAAGGTCTCGACCGATCGTGTCGACACGTCGAGTTCTACCTACGCCGGATTGATTATTCTGGGCGCGAACTCCAGCGACCATTCCAGTTCGCAGCGTCAACGGACCTTGACGATCATCATCAAATACGACGAAGAGAAGAAGGTTCGCGATTTTGCCTACAACTCGACGCAGTTTTAAGCCGACGGTTCAAGTGGGAGCGCGAGTCGTGGCGGCCATCGTCGTTGCCCTGGGTTGGCCGCTGGTGGTGAGCGGGTGTGCTCAGCAGCGGGCTCAACCGGCTGAGTTTTTTCAATTGACGCCGGAAAGCAGCGCGAATCGAGCCATGCAAACGCGGGTGTTCGAGACTCCCACCGATCACGAATTGTTGTCGGCCTCGGCGGCCGCCCTGCAGGATCTCGGATTTCAGATCGAGGAGAGTGTGGGGGAGGTGGGGTTCCTGCGGGCGGCGAAAGAACGGAGTGCGCGCGAGTACGGGCAGTACCGGAATCGGTTTTTCGTGTGGCTGCTGACGCTCGGCCATGTCCTCATTCCAATCGACCTGCACCAGAAGATTGCGGCGACCATCGTGGCCAGGCCCGTCGCCGAAGACCACTCGCGGCACGAGGTGCGGATCATCTTCTATCGCGTGGTGTGGAAAGGGGACGGGCAGGCCGACCGCAATTACATCCCGCCGGGCGAACAACAAATGGAGATGATTCGCGATCAGGACATCTATCAGCAATTTTTTGCGAAACTCTCCAAGGCGGTCTTCCTGGAGCCGCATGCGATCTAAGCGCGAGGACACATGAACTGGACGTGGAGCTTTCAGGCGATGGTGCTGGCGGGGGGCATGATACTGCTACACGGGTGTGTCGCGCCGGAGCCTCGGCAGGAACTCTTCGCGCCGACCGATGCACAAATGAAAATCCGGAGCGCGCAGACGCGTTCGTTCGAGGTGAAAGATCAGACCGTCGCCATGCGAGGGGTCATTGCGGCCTTGCAGGATCTGGGGTTCATCATCGAACGGGCCAACGAACCGCTCGGACTCGTCACGGCGGCCCGCTTCGCCGAACCCAACTATTACGACGTGCTCGGCGTCACGGTGACGGTGCGGGCCCAGGAGGCCGGGAAGACCATGATTCGGGCCAATGCGATCTATAACAGTAAGCCCATCGACGATCCCAAGGTCTATCAGAATTTCTTTGCGGCGGTCGAGCGGTCGTTGTTTTTGGTGAAGGATTAGCCGGTGCGGCGTCTGTTGCGCTCAGAAACGATCGGCACAGGACCTGTCAGGTTCGTCCGCGGCCTCGCAATGGCTGGTGTTCTGTTGGTGCTCCTGTCGGCAGCTGCCTGTTCGCCCTATGAATGGCGTCACGAAAACCAGTGGGAGTCGCGTGATCAGATCTGGCTGTCTGAAGCCAGTCAGGTGAAAGTGCGAGCCGCGCAAAGTCGTGTCTTCGACACCACCGATCGTCTGAAAACCATCCAGGCAGTCGTGTCGGCGTGTCAGGATCTGGGGTTTGCCGTGGAGGTGCTCGATGAAACGTTGGGCATCGTCTCTGCTAAGAAGTTCGACGACTATGAATCCTCTCGCCTCCGTGACGCGTCCTATCATCTCTACCGGGACGATGGTCTCCTCATACTCACGCGGCAGTTCCGAAGCTGGGGCCCCTTTTACCATCGCAGCAATCTTGTGCGCCTGACCGTGACGGTTCGGCCGCGAGGGACGACGCAACTGGTCGTGCGGGCCAGCGCGCAGTATTATTTGAAAGCCGTCGAATCTCCTGAACCATACCAACAGTTCTTCCGCACCCTCGAGCAGGCGCTGTTCATACAGGCAAATATGCTTCAGTAGGCAGCCTGTGCCCCACGACCGATCTGAACGGCTGGAGTCGATTGAGGACTAGCTGCTCGATTGGCCGACGGCGATCTTCTGACCTCCGTTCAGCTTTCCGGACGTGAAGACCGGATCGAGGTTAAACGCGACACTGATGCGAGGTGCGACCCCCCGGTAGGTATTGACCGCATGAAACAGCCAGCCAGGAAACAGCAGACATTGGCCGGAGGTGGGGGTATACGAGATGCTGGTACCGGCATCATGCAACTCGGTCATGCTGTATTGCAGGTAGGGCGCCAGCATGCGCGGCAGGCAGCCGCGTGGATCGTAAATCTGTAATTCGCCGCCCTTCGTCTCCTGCGGACACACTTCACCGACATCGACGTAATAGACCCCGGCCCAAAAACTGCCCGGGTGTGAGTGGGCCGCATTGGCGCCGCCATTCCGTTGTACGTTCGCCCACACCTCGACCACATCCCAATCAGGCCGGCAGCCCCCATGCCCGCAGCGTTCAGAGAGAGTCGTGACTTGTTTGGCGACTTCGATCACCGGAGCAAATAACGCGCGTAACGGCTCACCCGCCCACTCCAGCATCGACAGGTCGTGGGGAGAAGACCAGCCGATGACCTCCGTATCCCGATGGGGCGGAACGGAGGCCTCTCGTTGCAAAATCAACGTGGAGAGTGTTGCGTTGATGCGTTCGTGGTCAGCCGGAATGAAGGCCAGCAGAGGCGTGGAGAAGAGCGGAGTAATGTGGATCTCGATCTCGGTCGGCATGGAGGACATCCCATACTGCGCTACGACCGTCGATTCGCCGCACGGTAGCTGCCCGTGCAAACGAATGTCAACCTAGGGATTTGCCCAGGGTTGGCGATTGTCATCAGGAATGGCCCATCGGGATGGGCACGAGTGTATGTATGAGGATCTGCAGCCAAGACCTCCCCGCTGTTCGCGAGAGGCCGACAGCCGGCTTGACAGCTCTTCATAGGGAGGCCTAGCCTGAATCGACGAGTGGGTGTGCTCTCACTTGGGGGCACGGCCGTCAGTGTCGGTGCAGAATCAGGTGCGCGCCAAGAAAGAGGAGCGAACGATGAAAAACGTGGAGATGACCGTTGAGGGAACGCTGTTGACCATCAAGGTGGATTTATCGAAGGAATTCGGGCCGTCGGCTTCGGGGAAGACGATCATCATCGCGTCCACTGAGGGCAATGTGACGATTCCAGGGCGAGAGGAGAAGGTCGGATTGAATATCTATCGCAAAAAGCCTGCATAACAAGGTGGGCTGTGATCCGGCGTCGAGACGTTCGCCTTCCGGCGAGTTTCGTGACGCACTGGATGCAGCCCGATATCCTGCTGGATTCTTGTCGTTGAAAAGAGGACAATGGCTCACAGAGCGCGGGAACGGTCGTATCAAGACCTCTTCGGTTTCGTTGACCGCCATGCTGATGTCCACGCCACTGGCTGCGCAGCCCTCTCCCACGATCCTCGTCGTGGATGACGATCCCGACATTACACTCGTCCTGCAGGATCTTCTCGAACATGCCGGATATCGCGTGCAGGTGGCAGGGACTGGCGCGGAGGCTCTCACCAAGGTCAAAGCCGAGTCTATCTCCGCGGTGCTGCTGGATCTGATGCTCCCTGACATGGACGGGCTCTCTGTGTTGGCACTCCTCAAAGAACACGATCCGCTGTTGCCGGTGATCATGCTGACCGCGTTTGTCGAAGTGGCGAAGAAACATGCGTCTCTCACCGAAGGGGCCTTCGGGTATCTCACCAAACCCTATGACGGGGAAGAGGTGAAAGCGCTGATCAAGCGGGCCGTCGGGGTCAAACATCTGTCCCTGGAAGCCGCCTCGGCCAGGCAAGCACTCACCGCCAGCGAAGAGCGGTTTCGAGAGGTCGTCCAGACGGCTCCTGATGCGATCGTGCTGGCCAATGGCGAGGGGGCCATCTTGTCATGGAACAGCGCGGCCGAGCGCCTGTTCGGCTATCCTGCCGTTGAGATCCTGGGGCAGTCCTTGACGCGGATCATGCCGGAACGGTACCGGGCCGATCATGAGCGGGCACTGGCGAGAGTGCGGACGACCGGTGATCTGCGACTGAAGGGCACTGTCGTCACGATGCACGGCTTGCACAAGGACGGCAGGGAATTTCCGATTGAAATGTCGCTCAGCAGTTGGATGTCCGGCGGGCAACGTGTGCATTGCGGCATTGTGCGGGACATTACGGCGCGCAAAGAGGCGGAGGCGCGCCTGCTCCAACAGCAGATCGAGCAACAGGTTCTCTTGGATTTAATCCCGGCCATGGTCTGGTACAAGGATTCGCACAATCGTATTGTGCGCGCGAATCGCCGTGCCGCCGAGTCCTTGCACAAAACCGTCGCCGAGATTGAAGGGCGTCACACCGATGAGTTTTATCCTGAGGAGGCCGAGCGGTATCATCAGGACGATTTGGAAGTGATCGTGTCAGGTCGGGCGAAACTCGGTATCGTTGAGCCGTATCAAACGGGCTCCGGTGAAAAACGCTGGGTGCAGACCGACAAGGTTCCGTATCTGGACACGAAGGGCAATGTGATCGGGGTGTTGGTGTTTGCACAGGATATTACGGAGCGAACACGGCAGGAGGCAGCCTGTCGGGAACGGGAAGAGTTGCTGCGTCTCGTGATGGCGGCATCGGTAAATAGTCTTCTCGTGTCGGATGCCGAGGGGAAGATTGTGTGCGCGAACGCTGCTGCCGAACAGCAATTCGGGTACGAGACTGACGAGCTACGCGGCCGGCTGCTCGCACAGGTCTTCGTCGATCCGCCTCGTGATCAAGGCCTGGGGACGGAGATGAGCGCGGATCAGCGAGTGGGCAGGCGTAAGGATGGGACAGCATTTCCCGCCGGGGTAGAGGTCAGGCGGCTGGAAACGGCGAAAGGAGTACATCTCGTGGTGGCGGTCACTCCTGCGGATGGGGCGGCATGAATTTTCGCTTTGCGTTCATCGTTCTGGTTCTCTGTTTCATCGCCCTATTGCTCGTGGTGGGGATTCGCACGGCGATTCTATGGTTGCGGATTCACTATCCGCTGCGCGCGAATACCATTCTTGCCGGTGCATGCATCGTGGCGGTTGCCGCGGGCGTGATGCTGGTCGTCGAACTGACGGATCAGCCGCGGTTCCGAGCGCATGATCTGCTGACCCTGCAGGAGCCGGTCGTGGCAAAGACGGTCCCTGCTGATCGAGGGGCAGGTAGCCTGACGTGCGTGGTGGATGTGCATGAACATCTCGGTGTCGTGGACGTGGACATCGAGCAGGGTCTGCTGAGAGCGAAGGTGGAAAGTAATAATACCGCCGGACCGGCATTTTGTCCGATCGGATCGGATGTGCGCATCGATCTCACGTGGCTTCATCGTCTGTCGGTGACCCGTCGACAGACTCAGATGAGCGGCTCCTGACCGCGCCGGTGACCGCTCTTGACTCACCAGTGAAGCGCGGCCTATCGTACGCGGGTGGGGGGAGTTAACGCCCCGGGGGAATATGTACAACAAGGGGATCGAGTGTTGAGGATGGTGTGCATGCCCGGCTCGTACCGGGAAGCCTGAAGTCCTCCCGAGGTCTCCGCCGTATCTACCTCTCCTCGGTAGGTGCGTCCTCCTCCCACCCAAATTACCCCGCATCGAACATGCTGTTCGTTCCGCATTCCTGCCTGCGTCATGTGACGTCGCCCGTGTGTTGACTGCCGCGACGAGAATCCCCTCAAGGCTTGACTCTCCGGATCGTTCCCTGTAAACGACGAAGAGGATACGTATTGCTTCAGCCGGGTCTGCCATGCCGCCCGTTGTGAATTCCTTGCTTGAGAGGTTGAATGGCCATCAAGACATCACGCTCACGTGCCGCTTCCTCCGCACCTGCAGCCGCATCCGATTCGAGTGAGCCAGCCGCGACGCCGTCCCGTAAGAACGCTGAAACCGGAGCACCGTCCGCTTCCGGGGTGACGGCCGTGGAAATGGGGGCCCGGCAACGGGAGATTTCCGTCTCCGAATTTTTTACGAAGAACCGGCATCTGCTTGGATTCGACAACCCCCGCAAGGCGCTGCTGACCTGTGTCAAAGAAGCCGTCGACAATTCGCTGGATGCCTGTGAGGAAGCCGGGATCCTGCCGGATGTGACCGTGAAACTGGAGGTCGTGACGACCGGTCAGACTCCGGTCGCGCCGAGTCAGGCGACCCGATTTCGCATCACCGTCACCGACAATGGTCCGGGGATTGTCCGGCAGCAGATTCCGCGCGTGTTCGCCAAGTTGCTGTACGGCTCAAAGTTTCACCGCATGCGGATGAGCCGCGGGCAGCAGGGCATCGGGATTTCCGCCGCCGGCATGTACGGGCAACTGACGACCGGGAAACCGGTCAAGGTGATTTCCCGCACGGGTCCGCGGGCGGCGGCCCACTATTTCGAGGTGCAGATCGACACGAAGAAGAACGAGCCGCTGGTGCACGACAATAAACAAATCGAATGGCATCAGCCGCAAGGGACTGAGGTGACCCTCGAGGTTGAGGGGCGGTATCAAAAGGGGCGGGCGTCGGTCGACGAATGGTTGGAGCAGACGTCAATTGCCAATCCGCATGTGCGGCTGGTCTACCACACCCCTGAGGGTGAGACGAAGGAGTATCCTCGCACCTATCATGAATTGCCGCCGTCGCCGAAGGAAATCAAGCCCCACCCCTACGGCATTGAATTCGGCGCCCTGCTGAAGATGCTGCAGGATACCAAGAGTCACACCGTCGCCGCATTTTTGGCCAGCGACTTTTGCCGTGTGTCTCCGGCGTTGGCGGAAGAGATGTGTAAAGCGGCCAAACTGTCGCCCAACACCAAGCCCCGTGACGTGAAACATCAGGCCGCGGAGATCTTGTACAAGACCATCCAGGCCACCAAGATCATGGCGCCGCCGACGAACTGTATTTCCCCGATCGGAGAAAAGGCGATCCTGTCGGGTCTGTACAAGCAGATCAAGGGCGAGTTTTACACCGCGGTCAGTCGTCCGCCGGCGGTGTACCGGGGGTATCCGTTCATCATCGAGGCCGGACTGGCGTTCGGGAAAGGTCCGGAGGAGGCGACAAAGCCTCAGCAGGCCAGTGCGCCGCTCGCGGAAGGTGAGGACCACGGGCATGAAACGGAGCTAGCGCGGGTGATTCGGTATGCGAACCGGGTGCCGTTGCTCTATCAGCAATCCGCCTGCTCGACCTTCAAGGCCGTGCTTAGCACCACCTGGCGGAACTACGGTGTGAGCCAGTCGCGGGGCGCCTTGCCCGCCGGCCCGATGGTGATTTTCGTGCACATGGCCTCCGTCTGGGTTCCCTTCACGAGCGAGTCGAAGGAAGCCATTGCGGACTATGACGAGATCCAGAAAGAAATCACGCTGGCGCTGCGTGAGGCAGGACGGCGATTGGGGATCTTCCTGCGGAGGCGTGAGCGGGCTGCGAGTGAATTCCGTCGCCGGAATATCTTCGATTTGTATATCGAGGAGGTGGTCGCCGCCTGTAATCGTTTGAAAGGTGGACACTTACCTGTCGAAAAATTGAAAGGGCAGCTGCATAAGATCGCGAGCTCGCGTACGGGCGGCATCAAGACCGATGAAGCGTTGGGGAAGACAGGTGCGGGACCTGAAGGATTGCCGCATTCGATCATCGTGACAGCTGAAGGAATCGAAGGCGAGACGGAGATTGCGCAGCAGGCTCCCGCGGCAGACGCCGGCACTCCGGTGTCGATGCCTGCGGATTCCGTCTCGGGACGGGATGCACCGGCAAAGACCAAGCGGGCCGCCAAGCCTAAGGCGGAACCCATGACACGCAAGGGGACCAGCAAGGCTAAGGCCGCAGGCGGGCAGCAGGACATGTTCGCCGTCGAGCCGACTCCGGCAAAAAAGGCGGCACCCCGTCGGCCATCATCCGGTGCAGCCAAGCCCACCCGTAAGAGGACATAGGACAGGTTATGGCACAGGCAAAACCCAAGAAGAACGGCATCGTAGGCAAGAAGCTGGTCGGCATGGCCGATGTGGTGATTGCGGCGGCACAACGTGCAAAAGACCCCACCTTCGAGATTCCGATCCGTGCGTTGTCGAATGTGTCGTTCAATCCCCGTCGCGGGCTGATCGAAATGGGGGACAAGAAGCAGTCCCGTTCGTTCTTCAACGTCGGCATGGCAAAAAAGTTCATGCAGACCATGCTGGTCGCGGATGCGTTGGCCGAGCTGCAGCAGGCCGATCTGACAACCTCGTTGAGGGAAATCTACTACCGCACGAAGCACACGATCCAAGACTCGCACGAAAACACGTTTGATACGCAGGACGAGTCCGACCCGATCATCGAGGATCTCGAAGTGTCGTTGGTGGCCTTGCGTGAGGAACTCCACGTGCGAGCGGAGAACAGTGGGAGCATCGTCGGGCCGGTGGTCTTTGGCGATGACGGCGATCGGGTGGATTGCGCCAAGCTGGGCAAGGGCGGCTATTCCGTACCCTCCATCGTCGAGCCGGAGTATCTCGAAATCCGTCGTTGCACGGCCGATTTTCTTCTCTTGGTGGAAAAGGGCACCCAGTGGAACCGGCTGTCGGAAGACAAGTTCTGGCGGCGCTACAATTGCGTGCTGCTGACCGGCAACGGTCAGCCGCCGCGCGGTGTCAGACGGCTGGCGCGCCGTCTGCATGAAGAATACAAATTGCCCGTCTACGTGCTGGTGGACAACGATCCCTGGGGGTACTATATCTATTCCGTCGTGAAGCAGGGGTCGATCAATCTCGCGTTTGAAAGCCAACGGATGGCCATTCCGAAAGCGAAATTTATCGGGCTGTCCAGCGCGGACCCGGAACGGTACGAGTTACCGCGCAACGTGGGGATCAAACTGAACGAGAAGGACATCACCCGCGCGAAAGAACTGCTGAACTATCAATGGTTCCAGAAGCCCGCGTGGCAGCAGGAAATCAAACGCATGCTCACGAGCGGGCTGAAGTACGAACTCGATGCGTTAGCCAACAAAGACTTTCAGTACTTGACCAAGAAGTACCTGCCGAGAAAATTGAAAGAGAAGGATTGGCTGGACTAGTGCCGGCCGTGAGGGGATCGTGAGGACACAGGGGCTGGTCCGGCGGTTGATGCATGTGCAGGCGTTCGGCGTCGGGCTCGGTGCGTTGTTGTGGCTGGCGCCCGCGCTCGGGATCGCGCAGACGACCTCGCCGCCTTCCCCTCAACAAACGCCGCAGGGCCAGAGCGCTCAGACTCCTGGAATTCAGCCGCTGATTCAGAATCCCTTCGCGCAGCAATCCACCATCTCGTCGACCGCCTCCGGGGCCAGTGCGCCCCAAAGCAACACCGTGCCATCCAGCCAAGGCAAGTCGTTCGGGACTATCGGCAAAGGGTTGCCGGGAATGACAGGCGGGCCGGCCCTGAACGCTCCCCTGGGATCGCAGGATCCTTCCTCACGCTATATGCGGCCCACCGTGATTCCGCCGCTGTTCTGCGATCCAGCCATCAACATTCCTTGCTGATTGGCGCGGTCGAGGAAACGAGCGAGCCGAGACTTTGCCTTTGAGGTCTTTCAGGATTTTCGCGTGAAGGTGCCGCGTGGTTCGATCCGGATGCTGCCGGTCGGCGTCATGGCGCCCTGAGGGTTCTCGGCGTCCAGCCACACGTTGAAGCGGACGGTGCCGGGTTTGCCGAAGCAGAGACTGGCGTATTGCAGCGGCGCGATCGTCACCGTGTCCTGCGCCACACCGAATTGGGAGAATCCCCTCCCGCACTCGAGACGTGTTGGATTGCCTTCTTCGAGCAGCCGTAACCGGACTGGTTCGGAATTCAGATTCTGCCAGCGAATCTCATCGCCGATCTGTACAATCAACTGTCGAGGGGCGATGTCCGTTCGGATATTGAAGTACCGAACGGTGCCTGTGAGCTTGGAGTTGGGTGTTGTGGTGCACCCGCTGACGAAGCCGGCCGTGAGAAGCAGTAGACAGCATGCAATGACGGTACGCATGGGCGATCCTACAAAAACCGCGCAGGCCTGCGCCACTAGGATTGTTACCAGGTGAGGGCGAGGCAGAAGTACCTGTCAACCAGCGAGACCTCGGATCGTTGTCCTGCATAACAATCACGGTATTGTGCGAGCACCGCCCATGACGCTGACCTTCGATGAAGCCCGTCATCTCCTGTCCCGTACAGGTTTCGGTGGATCTCTCGACGACATCAGACGATTCATGACATTCGATCGCCGGGCTGCGGTTGCGCAGGTGCTCTCCATCACCACGACCAAGGCTCGTACTCCGCCGCCGGTGTGGATCCACGGGTTGCCTCCCTTGCACCACAGGCGTGCGCGGTGGAGCGAGCAGGAGCGGAAAACCTTCCATGAGCAACTGAAAATTCAGGGCCGGGAATTAAAAACCTGGTGGTATCGTGAGCTTGTCACGACGCCCAATCCGCTCTTGGAGCGGATGACGCTCTTCTGGCACAACCACTTCACCTCGAGTGTGCACAAGGTCAGATGGCCCGCCTTCCTCTATCAGCAGAACGTGCTCTTGCGGCTTCATGCGATGGGGTCCTTTCGGACGCTGCTTCATGCCATTGCGAAGAATCCCGCCATGCTGCTCTATCTTGATACACAGACGAACCGCAAGGAACATCCGAACGAAAACTTTGCCCGAGAACTCTTCGAGTTGTTTACGCTCGGTGAGGGGCATTATCACGAACAGGACATCAAGGAAGCGGCGCGCGCTTTTGCCGGATGGCACCTGGATCTGCGCACCGGGGCATTTCGTGTCGATGTGCGACATTTCGACGACGGGCAGAAAACCCTATTCGGCAAGACCGGCCGTTTTGAGGGCGACGACGTATTGTCGCTGACGCTGGAGCAGCCTCAGGTCGCCCGCTATCTCACGGGGAAGCTCTGGAGAGAGTTTGTGTCCGATGAACCGGAGCCGGATGAACTGGCGCGCCTCGCCGAGTCGTTCAGGCGAAGCAACTACGAGATAGGCCCATTGTTGCGTGACCTCTTCCTGACGCCACAGTTCTGGGCGCCGGAGAATCGCGGTGTCCTGATCAAGTCTCCGGTGGAACTGTTGGTGGGCACCATGAGGCTCTTCAATGTTCCGATAGAAGACGCCTCACATCTGATCGGTGTCGCTCGCCGGATCGGCCAGGATGTGTTTGATCCGCCTAACGTGAAAGGTTGGCCGGGCGGGACTCGCTGGATTACCACGTCCACGCTACTGGATCGGCACCAGGTCCTGCATCGGATGATCCGCGGCCATGAATTGGGCCATCCGCAAGGCATGGGCGAAATGAATCCGTCGCATGGGGAGAACTGGCTTGCCACGGCACCTCTCGATCTGGTGCAAGCGACGCTGCTTCCGTTGGCGCCGGTACAGCCGGTCGTACTCGAGGAGGATCGTACCCAAGTCGTCCATCAGTTGGTCTTGGATCCGGTGTATCAGTTGAAGTGAGGTTCCCTCATGACGAATCGAATGACCCGTCGCGCTCTCCTGAAGGCCGGGCTGGCCCTGCCGCTGTTGTTGTGGCGTGCTTCGCCGCCGGCGCGAACATGGGCCGCTGAAGCCAGGACCTCCTCCGGTGTCGGTTCGATTCGAGAGCGGATCCTGCTGCTGGTTGAACTGCATGGTGGAAACGACGGGCTGAATACCCTCATTCCCTATGCGAGTGAGGCGTACTATCGTGCTCGTCCTCAACTGGCTATTCCCCGCGATCAGGTTCGTCAATTGACCTCGAACGTCGGACTGCACCCTGCGCTCTCATCCCTGATGCCTCTCTGGGAAGGGAAAGAGATGGCCTGGGTGCAGGGTGTCGGCTATCCCAGGCCGAACCGGTCGCATTTCCGGTCGATCGAGATTTGGGATACGGCCTCGGATAGTGAGCAGGTCCTGGATCAAGGATGGTTGTCAGGCTTCTTCGAACGTGTTCCATTGCCGGCGCGATTTACGGCGGAGGGAATTGTGCTGGGCAAGGGGGATGCCGGTCCACTGAGTGGAGGAACGGCGCGCACCATTGCGCTCCACGATCCCGCACAGTTTCTGCACCAGGCCGGATCGGTCAAGCCGGCCGTGTTCAGGACGACAAATCGAGCATTGGCGCATATTCTGGACGTGCGACGGGAGATTACCCACGCCGCGAATGATTTGCAGGGCCGTATTCAGCAGGGTCCCCTCGTCGAACAGGCATTTCCCGTGCATCGCTTCGGGAGACAGATGGAACTGGCGGCCAGGTTGATTGCCGCCAAGGTTCCGGTTGCGGTGATCAAGGTAACCCATGGAAGTTTTGATACCCACGCCGGCCAGTTGGCCACTCACCATCGGCTGCTGGAGGAACTGGCTCAGGGGCTGGTGGCCTTTCGTGCGGCGATGGAGCAACTGGGGCTTTGGCAGGACATCCTGGTGATGACCTATTCGGAGTTTGGCCGCCGAGTCGCCGAGAATGCCAGCCATGGAACCGACCATGGCACGGCGGCGCCGCACGTGTTTCTGGGGGGGCGAGTGAAAGGCGGACTCTATGGGGCGGCTTCGTCACTGACGGATTTACAGGACAATGATCTAAAGCATACCGTGGATTTTCGGAGCCTGTATGCGACGGTGGGCGAGAAGTGGTGGGGGGTGTCTGGCGCGTCGATCGGTTTTGGGCGTTACCCGGTGCTCGACGTGTTGGCTTGAGCCGCGGGGCTTGATTTCACGCAGGATTCTTCCTATCCTGGCGGACTCAGACAAGGAGGACGCCCCATGCTGAAGCACAGACTGCGAGACATTCGAATGGTGTTGGCCGGCGGATTGGTGTCGTTGGTCCTGACATGGACGGGGGTGACGTTGCCCGTACAGGCGGAGATGCTCGGGGTGTCGAATGAGGCGTCCGGCAGTCAGTCGTCCGCACACCGCAATACTGCACTGCAACAGACTCCGGCCCCGGTGGAGCCGTCGCTGCCGCTGCTCGTAGCTGAGGGGTCTAATTCCTGCGAGATCGTTTCCTGCGGCATGGGAATCAAACAAACCTGCCAGATCACCTGTCCGGCCGATAAGACGCCCAAGTGCAGCTGCGACTGCGAGCGGAGCTTCGGTCCGATGTGTATGGACTATAAGGCGAACTGTCGCTGCGAGTAGGGCTGTTGCCGCCGATCACTCACTATCTGGTACAGAAGATTCTGACCCGCTCACCGTCAGGCTCGGTCCTGCCACGCGGTATTGTTCTCCCGCCCACGCTCCCAGATCGATGATTTGACAGCGCTCGGAACAAAACGGACGCCAGGGATTGCCTTGCCAGGTGGTCGGCTGGTGGCATTCAGGACAGCGGCGTTGGGAAGAGGGAGAAGGAGACACGGCCTGCACCTCTCGGCTGCTGATGGTTGGCGTTACTCTACCATCCTGGTGCCGAAGGCGGCAAATAACTCGCCGGTCAGGTAGGCCGTCTGTGCCGTGTCACGCCAATGTTTTCGGCGCATATAGTCGTTGAGCACCCGACCGTCGGCCGAGCGGTGGACATGCGGTTGCGCAACGTTCATCCGGTACCGCTCGATGGCGCCGGCGACCCGGCTGATGAACACGATCGTGCCGTCGCGCTCGACCGCCTCCACGATTCCCACATGGGTCAGCGGGTCGTTGACGAGGCCATCGCCATTGAAGTCCCACGTATCGTTGAAAAAGACCAGATCGCCTGCCTGCACGATCGGCCCCCGGTGGAGACGTCCGTGTGTCCGTAGATGGCTGTAGATGAGACCGACGCCGTTTGATGGTCCCTCAGAGGTGCTGCCTTCATACAGATCGATGCCATGCGCCAGGTAGATGGCGCGTGTCACGCCGGCGCAATCATAGTTGATGCGCCGTCCCTGGCTCTCGATCGCTTTTGCGCCGACCAGGTTCGCGGCGGTCCGGACGATGGCCTGCTGGCGAGCATCGGCTGTGGTGGTGCGGCAGCAGTCAGGCAATGGGGTGATCATATGGCGGGGGACCTGCGATGAGGGGGTTGCGCAGGCGCTCAAGGCCGCAATCAGGAGCAGGTTGAACAGGGTGCGAACAAGTACCGGCATACTGCTTCAAGTATAGCTGGTCCGTGGCTTTCCTGGATCCGACCAGATGCCACTCGCTTCGGGCTGCCCGGCCAGCGTTCAATCAGGCAGCCTCCGAGTCTGCCGCTACGCCCCTGCGGCGGTGAATACCTGCTTGATCAAGGCCTGCGCATCGTCCTGAATCCGGCGGAGGTGGGCCTGCCCCTTAAAGCTCTCGGCATAGAGTTTATACACATCCTCGGTGCCGCTTGGGCGAGCCGCGAACCATCCGTTGGCGGTGGTGACCTTGAGTCCTCCAATGGAGGCGTGATTGCCCGGCGCATCGGTCAACATGGCGGTAATCGCCTCTCCCGCGAGTTCACGGCGTTGGACTTGTTGCGGGGAGAATTTCTGGAGCGCGGCTTTTTGTGCTCTGCTCGCCGGGGCATCGATCCGCTCATAGATCGGTTCGCCCAGTGAAGCGGTCAAGTCGTGATACAGCACAGACGGGTTCTTTCCGGTGACCGCCAGCATTTCCGCTGCGAGCAGATCCATGATGATCCCGTCCTTGTCGGTCACCCAGGTGGTGCCGTCGAGGCGCAGAAAGGCGGCGCCCGCGCTTTCTTCTCCACCGAATCCCAATGACCCGTCGCTGAGCCCCGGGACGAACCATTTGAAACCGACCGGTACCTCAACCAATCGGCGTTGTAGTGATCGGGCCACGCGATCGATGATGCTGCTGCTGACCACCGTCTTGCCGATGCCTGCGCCGGGTTGCCAACCGGGACGATGAGTGAAGAGGTAGGCAATGGCGGCGGCCAGGTAATGGTTGGGGTTCATCAACCCGGCATCGGGGGTGACAATGCCGTGTCGATCCGTATCGGTATCGTTGCCGAAGGCCAGATCAAACCGGTCTTTTAAGGTGATCAAGGAGGCCATCGCGTGGGGGGATGAGCAGTCCATGCGAATCTTGCCGTCCCAATCCAGCGTCATGAAGCGGAAGGTGGGGTCGACGCGATCATTCACGATCTGCAGGTCCAGTCCGTACCGTTCGGCGAGCGGACGCCAGTAGGCGACGGCTGCGCCGCCTAGCGGATCGACGCCGAGCCGCAGTTTGGCCGCCTTGATCCGGTCGAGATCGACGACCTTGGCCAGGTCAGACACGTAAGCGTCGACAAAGTCATGGCGTGAGGTGGTGGAGGCCTTGATCGCCTGTTCGTAGGGGACGCGCGTTACCCCGTGCAGCTTTGCCGCCAGCAATTCGTTGGCTCGGGTTTCAATCAGCTTCGTCACGTCGGTGTCGGCGGGGCCGCCGTGGGGCGGATTGTATTTAAAGCCGCCGTCTTCAGGCGGATTGTGCGAGGGCGTCACGATGATGCCATCGGCACGGCCGGCTGTTCGGCCACGATTCGTGGTGATGATGGCATGGGAAATCACCGGGGTCGGGGTATAGCCGTCCTGTTGGTCGAGACGGACGTGAACCCCGTTTGCCGCCAAGACCTCCAATGCGCTTCGTTGAGCCGGAGCGGAAAGGGCATGGGTGTCCTTGCCGATGTAGAGTGGGCCGGTCGTCCCCATCTTGCTCCGGTACTCACAGATGGCCTGCGTGATGGCCAGGATATGTGCTTCGTTGAATGTGCGCTTGAGGGACGAGCCGCGATGCCCGCTCGTGCCGAAGCTCACCCGTTGCTGGGGATCAGCCGGATCGGGCAGTTCCTGGTAATAGGCCTGTTCGAGTGTGTCGAGTGCAACGAGTTGTTCCGGTTGTGCCGGTTGTCCGGCGCGGGGATGGTGAGCCATGGATTCCTCTGGAGGATGTGATGATGGACGCAGGATTGATGAACGGCAGTATATACGGCTCGATCGTGAATGTCAGTGGCGTGCTTGGTTGCGCGGTCCTTGGCCCGGGTGTTAAGATCCGCTCACGTTGAGGAGAAAGGTTGATTATGCCGAATATTACCTTGTTGCATTCACCAACCTGCGGAGCCTGTCCTTCGGCCAAGCGCCTGTGGAAGGAACTGAGGGTGAAGTATAGCTTTAGCTATCGCGAGGTCGACATCACGACCCCAGATGGGCAGGAGTTGGCGAATCGACATTCGGTCAGGGCGGTGCCCGCGACTATTATCGATGGCCGTCTGACCTTTGTCGGGGTGCCGCCTCGTCAGAGCGCCGAAAAAGCGCTGCAGCTGAAAATGAAACCGCAGGGCGCGTGAGATCGGAGCCATATGACTCTTCCAGATGACGATGATTTCGAGTTGCCTGTCCTTCCCATGATCGACAAGGGGCCGCCTCCCGAATGCGGCACCTGCGGCGACCCGATGAAGTTTATCGACGGCGACTGGGCCTGTGTCGATTGCAACGGCGAATTGCTTGGCCCCGAAACCGGGTAGCCGGTCGTTCGGATGTCGCCCGCACCCTGTGAGGTGGACGACCGGAGCCGGCAGATGAGTGGGGTCCTCTCCGCTTCGCAGTTCATGTTCGACGACTGACGGTTTCCATGCTCCGCCTCGTTACCGGCCCATTTCATCCCACCCTCGAATCTCAACTCGTTCACGATCTTCGTGCTCTCAAGTCGCAGGACCCGCAAGCTGCCGTGGCGCTTATCGTGCCGTCGGATCAGCTGCGGCGTGCCCTGAAGCAGCTTTTGGTCAGGCGGCACGGGCTCGCTCTGTTCAATGTCCACATCTTGTCTTTTCACCAGCTCGCGCTACAGCTGAATGGTGAGCAGCAAGGTCGAGCAGGAACTGTCAGAGAGAAACCTCAGCTTGAACTGGTGACGGATGTGTTCTTCGAACACTTGCTGCAGCACCTCAGCCGGCGACGCCTCCCGCAGACCGATGCACTTCATCTTGAGGAGTTGGCGCCGGGCGCCTGGCCGGCACTGTGGGCCAGCCTGCGTGACGTGAAGGATGCGACGATCGATTCACGCGTCGCGCTCCGCGCGGTGGAGGAGGGGCAGTTTGCGGCGGAGGATGAGCCAAAGCTCAAGGGATTATTTACCTTGTCTGCGGCAATCCGGGAAGGGGCATCAGCGTTGGGAGTCGGGTCGCCGGACGATCTGGCCGCGCTGGTGACAGAGGAGGCCCCGAACTCACCCTTCCTGAATCGTCTCAGCGGGCTGTGGTACTACGGTTCCTACGACTTGACACAAACGCAATTGACTCTGCTGGAAACTCTGGCCGGCTCATTTCCTGTGACGGTGTACTTCCCCGTGGGGCCGGCGCCCGGTTATGCCTTCGCGCAACAGTTTCTCGAGCGGCACCTCTATCCGATGGCCGGAACGGCGCCGCGCGCCGCGTCCTCCTCCTTGCAGACGAACCTGTTCGATTGGGCGGAAACGAACGTATCGGTTGAGGTTCGCAATGCCGTGGGCGTGGACGATGAATTGACGCTCGTCTGCAAGGAGATCCTGACATTAGTCGAGTCGAACAGCTATCGCTTCGAAGAAATCGGCGTGGTGGGTCGGACCCTTGTGCCCTACCAGTCGTCCCTCGCGAGAATCTTCGACCAGCACCGCATTCCCTTTGTGTCGAGTGCAGCGCTGCCGCTGTTGCAAGAGCCGGTCGTGAAGACTCTCCTTCAGCTGGCCCAGTTGAAGTCGAATGGATTGCATCGAGCCTCGATGTTGGAGGTGTTGACGTCCCCGTGGAACCGTCGATTGATGGCCGGTGGCGGTAGGCTTGCGCCTCGTCCCGATCAGTGGCGGCTGGCGGCGCAGGTGTTGGGTATCACGCGGGGTGAGGAGGAATGGCGACGGCTGGAACAGGTGACACAGCTGGAATCCTGGCCGGACGAAGGCTCGCCTCGATGTACAGACCAACAGGAGCCTTTTCCCGTCGATGCCAGGCAACTCCGATGGCTCTGGAACGGTCTCTCCCCTCTGCTCGACGACCTGAGGGGCCTGCCGGAGTCCGGGGGGTATGCCGCGTTGACGGAGGCCTTCTGTGCGCTGGCAGAACGCCACTGTGCGATCGACCTGGAGACAGAGCCATCCGGTGACGCGGCGACGCCAGGAGAGGACGCGCAAGACGTACAGGAGGCGCTGGTGGGTGTGTTCGCCCAGATGCGGATGCTGGACCGGCTTGGGCTTACCGTCAGCTGGAAGGAATGGATCGACACGTTCCTGACCGTCCTGGAACGCACGAGGTATGCTCTCGCACCATCCTCTCACCAGGGCGTGCACGTGCTGGATGCCATGGCGGCAAGGGGCGTGGGATTCCGTGCACTGTTTGTCATCGGGATGAATGAAACGGTGTTTCCCCGGGCCATCCAGGAGGACGGGTTTCTTCGTGACCGGCATCGGCTTATTTTGAGTGAGACGTTGGGCTATAAGATCGATCAGAAGCTGCAGGGCTATGGGGAAGAAGCGCTGCTGTTCGAACTCCTCTCGGCCTCCGCGCGGGAACGCGTGTATCTCTCGTATCAGCGCGCCGATGCCGCCGGGCGTCCCCTGGCCCCATCGGGGTATCTGGATGCGATCGGCGCGGTGTCGAAGGCCGGCCTCGCGGACTCGATGTTTCCCTTGCCACGCCGATGGTCGGAGCGTCGTGACTTGCCGCTGTTTGTCCCGCCGCTACTGACGAGGGAGGAGTTGACGGTGAGTGCGGTATTGAGGGGACGCGATGTGTCGGCGCTGTTGGATCTTGTCGGGCGCGAGGGGACGGTGTTTTCCCATGGCGTGGCTGCTCTGGGCGTTATGGAACAAAGTCACGCGCCGTTGAGCGGCTACGATGGCATGCTGCAGGATCCGATCATGCATTGGCAGCGGGTCTGTGAAAAAGGATTCTCACCGACTGCTCTGGAAACCTATGCCCGTTGTCCCTTCCAGTATTTTGCCGCCCAGGTATTGGATCTCACATCGGTCGGCCAGGAACCCTCGATGGAACTGCCGCCGCCGGCCATGGGGCACCTGTGCCACGACGCATTGCGACGGTGTTACCAGGCCCTGATTGCCCAGGGCCTGGCGTCGACCGGTTTCTCGACAGGGGCGGTCACGACCGCCGTGACACAGGCGGTCGAGCAGACATTCGCCGCCTACGCGGAGCGACACGGCACGGGATATCGGCTGACGTGGGACATGGCGCAGGAGCGGGTGCGGCGGGTTGTGACGGCAGTCTTGGCCGATGATTGCGGAGCGGCGGCTTCCGGGTTTGTCCCGTTCGCCTGTGAAGTCGAGGCGAAGGGAACGCTCCCGGATGGGACCGTGGGCATGACCGTATCTATGCGTGGTCGACTGGACCGTGTCGACCGGCATCCGGTCTCCGGTGTGGTAAGAGTCATCGACTATAAATACCGTGCGAATAGCCGGGTTGAGGCGAAGGATCGCAATCTGCTCCAGGCGGCTATACGGGCTCATCGCCTGCAACCGGCTTTGTATGCCTTGATGACCCTTGCCGAGCCTCTCGATGGTGCAAGGCACGCCCTTCCCGAACGGGTTGAATTTGTGTATCTGCTGCCGCAAGGTGAACCAGCCGTCGATCGGGCGTCTTTTGACTCGTCTGCTTGGCAGGGGCCATCCGGGCCGTTGCTGAGTCGGGCGGTGCAGACGTTACTGAACGGCATCCGGGAGGGCCGGCATTTTATTGTGCCGGATGAGACCCATTGCAGTCATTGCGACTATTCCGCACTGTGTCGTCGTACGCACCAGCCTACCTGGTGGCGAGCCTACGGTGCGGCGGCGGCGAAAGAGCTTCGAGAGATACGGTCGCAGAAGGTGGCGCGTGACTGAAAGTACACAAATTCCAGACCAGGCGGCACGGGAAGCTGCCGCGACGACCTTCGATCGTAACGTAGTGGTCATTGCCGGGGCGGGAACCGGAAAGACCACGTTGCTAGTCAACCGGCTGCTCTATCTCCTCATGCGTCATACCGACCCGCTGGATCTCTCGCGCATCGTGGCATTGACCTTCACGAACAAAGCCGCCACTGAAATGAAACTCCGGTTGCGTGAACGGTTGCGCGGGTTGATAGAGGCCGGTTGTCGGGACGCGTCGCCGCCGCAGAGTGGAACGGTCTCGATTGACGACCTGCGGCTTCGCTACGGCTGGACGACCGACGACATTGTCGCCAGAGCGACGGCTGCCTGGCGAGATCTGGAAAAGGCGCAGATCGGGACCTTGCACAGCTTCGCCGCCCACCTGTTGCGTTTGTATCCGATCGAAGCGGGCGTGACACCGACGTTCCAGACGGATGAGGACGGCTCGCGTTTCGATGAACATTTCAGCGCGGAGTGGGCCCGGTGGTTGGAGGTGGAATTGGGGAACGATGGCCAGGATCACGATCGTTGGCGACAGCTGCTGACGTCCTGGAGTCTGGACGACATACGAGGGCTCGCCTACAGCCTACACAGCGATCTCATCGATCTCGAGGGACTACGGCAGCAGATGGGGGAGGAGCGGCTGAGTCCCGGCGTGTATGCATGGTTCCTTGCGAGGCAAGAACGGGCCGAACAGCTCTTGGCCCGGTATGATAGCCCCAAACCGCGCAAGATCGAATTGATGCTGGCGGCAATGGCGGCACTGTTCGAGACCCTTCTGACCGGAGGGCTTGGTGCCCTGAAGACCTTCCCGGATGAATTTCGCGAACTGCTGGCGAAGGAACTCGGCAAGGCCCCGACCGGCTGGTCGGACGTGGATGCTGCAGACGTCGAGTCGTTGCAGCGGATCGCCAAGCGGCTGCTGAAGGTCGATCAGGCCGCGCTCTCGACCCTGTTGGATGTACTCGCTCCGTTTGTCCGCTCGGTACGACGATCGTTTGTGGATTCTGGTTGGCTCACTTTCGATGGTCTGGTCGGCAAGGCCCGCACGTTGCTCCGAGAGCATCCGACCATTCGGGAGCAATTGAAGCGCGAGTACCGTGCGTTGCTGGTTGATGAGTTCCAGGATACCGATCCCGTTCAGTACGAAATTGTTTTATACCTGGCAGAGCGCCAGGGTCGTCACTCGGCATCCTGGCGTGAGATCGACCTTGAGGCGGGCAAGTTATTCATCGTCGGCGACCCGAAACAATCCATCTACGCATTTCGCCGGGCCGATATCGAAGCGTTCGACTATGTGGTGGACCGGATGGAGCGTGACGGGGCGCTGCGCTGCGAATTGGCGACGAACTTTCGCAGCCATGCTCAGGTGCTGGAGGTGGTGAACGGCGTATTTAATACGCTGTTGATCGCGGAGCCCTCGATTCAGCCTCCGAATGTGCCGCTGGTCGTGCAGCCGAATCGATCCAACCAGATGCGACAGTCCGGCGTTGAACTGCAACTGGTCGTATCGGAAGAGGACGACGATGTGGATTCCTCCTCGGCCACGCGCATGGAGGCGGAGCAGATCGGGCGCACTCTCTCCCGTGTGCTGGGTGGATCCGACGAAGCTGGTGGGACGGCCGGGGCGAATATGTCGTTGCGGCCAGGCCATGTTGCGCTCCTTTTTCGAAAATTGACCCAGTCAGAACCGTACCTGGAAGCTCTTCGACGGCATGGCATTCGGTACGTCATCGACGGGGAGAAGCACTTCTATCGGCGTCAGGAGGTGATCGACCTGGTGAACCTTCTGCGCTCCATCGGCGATCCGTACGACGGCATTGCGCTGGCGAGCGTCCTGCGCTCGTCGTTGGGAGGGCTTCCCGATTCCGCCTTGGTGCAGCTCAAGGAGTTGAGGGCTCTGGATTACCGCGAAACCGAGCGGATCCTCACCTGGAAGAGTCCACATGCCGATCCGATCAGGCGCTTGTATGGTGTGCTGACCCGGTTGCATGAGCGGGCGTCACGGGTGCCGCTGCCCCAGGTGCTGGATCTCATCTTTCAGGAACTGCCGTTGCTGGAATTGGCTGCCGCCTCCCTCCATGGTGAACAGGCCATGGCCAACCTACTCAAGGTCAGGCTCATGGCTGCGGCCCTGGCGGATCGTCCCGCCCTCACGCTGCACGGATTCATCGACCTGATGTGTGCACGGCTCAGGGAGGAACCCGATGAGGCGGAGAGCGCCCTCTCTGAGGATACGCTGGATGCCGTACGAGTGTTGACGATTCATAAGGCGAAGGGCCTCGAGTTTCCGCTGGTGATTCTGGCTGGCTTGCACCATGGAGATGGTGCCGGACGAGGCCGTTCCGGGCCCCTGATTTGGCATGATTGGTCGACCGGCATTCAGGGGCTGGACTTTGGTGAGTGCTCGTCGGTTGGTGCGGTTGTGGTGGCAGAGAAGGCTCGTGCACGCGAACAAGCTGAGCGCCGCCGTCTGTTTTATGTTGGTATGACCCGTGCCCGGGAACGATTGGTGTTGTCCGGAGCCCTGTCGAAGCGACCGGTGCGTGGCGCTCTGCTCGAGTTATTGGAGGAAGCCGCCGGGACCGAGCTCGACGGGCAAGAGCGGGCGGTCATCTCATTGGCCGGCGTCGAGTTGCCGCACACGATTCTCAAGGGGAGCGGCCGGGTACCGTCGAACGAACGAACCAGGCCGGCCATCTTGCAAGAAGAGGTGGTAGAGACGGAGGTTTCCCGTCGGTGGGAGGAGCGCGACCGCATTTGGCGAGCGTATCGATCGGAAGCGCCGATTGTCTCGCCTTCCGACTTTGTCCGCAAGCCGCTGCAGCTCTCCACAGCGAATGCAAGGACAGTGAAGCCTGGGCTGGCAGGGAAGACTCTCGGGACCATGGTGCATCGATTGCTTCAGCATTGGGATTTCGCTGCGGAGGTGGAGTCACAACTGGCGGCCATGAATGTGACGGCTCTTGGGCCGGATGATCAGGTCCAGCAATCCGTGATGGAGGAGATTGGCCAAATCGTTCGTTCGTTTGCTCAGTCAGCACCCTACGATCGATTGCGGCGGGCGACAGTGATCGGCCGGGAGGTTCCGTTCCTGATGCCGTGGAACGAAGGCCGGCAGATCCTCGAAGGGGTCATCGATCTCTTGTATCGCCTCGACGGGAAGCTCTGGATTGCGGACTACAAGACCGATAGGGTCCCGCCCGATCAGATCGCGGCGAGGGCCGAGGCTTATTGTGAACAGGCACGGTTGTATCGGGAAGCGGTCGCACGCTCACTGGGAGAGCCGGTGGCAGGTTTTGAATTTATTTTCCTCCGGCAAGGAGTCTCGATCGCGGTCTAAGTGAAAGGAGGGGAGATGCGGCGCATACTTTTGGCAGCGGTGACGATCATTACCTGTATCGGTTGTGCTGGGCCACGCAAGGCGGAGGTGCGGCCACTCCATGCACCGGCTGGTACGAGTGCGGCAGTGAGTCAGCAGTTGGAGCAGGGAAATCGATTATTGGCGCAGGAGGACTGGGCGGGGGCCAGGCAGGTCTATCTGGACACGATCCAGGCCGACCAATCGTTGGCGGAGGCTCATTACAATCTGGCCTTAACGTTGGAAAAATTGGGCGAGAAGGCCGAAGCCAGGAAACACTATGTCGCTGCGGCGAACTTGGCTCCCGGCAACAAGGTCATCTGGGACGCTCCACCCCTGCGGAAATACGACAGCGAGCTTGGGTTGAACAAGAAGTCCTGGATGGACGCCAATCCAAAGTAGTCTCCGGCTTGGGTAGGGATGCGTCACCCTAGAGCGGGGCTGCGGAGCCGGAATCGGTCTGAAGCGGCCGCTTGCGCTGGGATGCGATAGCCAGGATGACCGCACCCGCGACGATCATCGGAATGCTCAGCAGTTGTCCCATCGAGATCGAACCGACGAGAAAACCGATCTGTGCGTCTGGTTCGCGAAAAAACTCCACCACGATTCGGCAGACTCCGTAGCCCATCAGGAACGCCCCAAACACGGTTCCCGACGGGGGAAGCCGGCGGGTGATCCACCACAACACCGTAAACAGCAAGAGCCCTTCGAGGAAGGCTTCGTACAGCTGGGAAGGGTGTCGGCACACCATCCCGCCTGCGGGGAAGACCATGCACCAGTCCACGTCCGTGGGGCGACCGTATAGCTCACCGTTGATGAAGTTGCCGATTCGCCCCAGCCCAAGACCGACCGGGGTCACACCGGCGGCAAGATCAGCCACGGTCAGCACCGTCATGCCCTGGCGTTTGGCGAATAAGATCAATGCGACGATCGTCCCGATCAATCCGCCGTGGAACGACATGCCGCCTTCCCATACGGCCAGGATCTTGAGGGGATTCTCCAGATAATAGGAGAGGTTATAAAAGAGTACATATCCTAATCGCCCGCCGGCGAACACTCCGACCGCTGCGTACACGATCATGTCGTAGACGTGATCCTTATCGAGCGGTAACCGTTGTGCCTTGGCTCGCGCCCCAATGATGAAATAAGCCAGCGTGAGTCCAATCAGATACATCAGGCCGTACCAGCGGAACTGCAGTGGGCCCAAACGCAAAAACACGGGGTCGATGTCGGGATAGGGAATGGCGTGCAACCAAGGCAGCATAGAAGGACTCCACATAGTTTCGCGATCTTATGTGAGCGTGATCGACATTGCAAGGCACGCCGCGAACCCGCGCCGGACAAGGCCTGAGCCGTGGGCATGAGTTTTCCTTAGGCGTACCTGTCGCTTTTCTGAAACGGTTGTCTCCTCTCGATGTCCACAAAACAGCACCCTTTATGAGGCGCCTTTAACCTGTCCTTATCGAATCCTGCAAATCCGGCTCAAAACTTCCGTGACCATGGTCTGGCACAATTGATGCTGTCTATAACGATAGCTACTCGCCGAGTCAGTGAACCATCAACCTTGTTGTATGAGAGGGAGGAAGTCACGATGTCTACCAAGGGGCGTGAAGCAGCCAAGATTGCAGCAATCATCGGTGGCGGGGCGGTGGTGGGCGCGGCGTTGGGTGTCCTGTTGGCGCCGAAGTCCGGTGCGGAGACGCGGCGCGATGTCGCCCGATATGCCAAGAAAGCCCAGCTTCAGGCAACCCGCTTCGGCCGTTCCGTTAAGACCGGCGTGTCTACCATGATGGAACGTAGTAAAGCTCTGGTGAAGAGAGACGATCACAAAGAAGCCGCTTAGCGGCAGGTGAGAAGGGGAGCCGGCCGGATACAATGTCTAGCACTGGTCTGTCCTCGTAGCGGACAGGCCGGTGCATAGCCATGAAGATCTTGATCCTGCGGCTTGACCCTCCGATACCCGGGTGTTAGATTTCGCCGCGACGCATTGTCCTCTGCGGGAGTGGTGGAATCGGCAGACACCCAGGACTTAAAATCCTGTGTCATACCAATGGCGTGCGGGTTCAAGTCCCGCCTCCCGCACCACAATGCCTGCGTCAAAGGATCTTCCTGCCCCCACGATCGTTTCCCATTGACGCCGCTTCCTCCTTCTCACAGAATCCATTTAAGCGGCTGATTTCAGCAAGGGTCGTGGCAGGGCTGCTCGGCCGAATGAGCCTGCAGGGGATGATCCGATGGAGCGCTTGTGGGCGAGAAAGGAGGCGGGAATTGTGAGGCGCACAGAGGTGCGCCCCGCTCGGTTGGCGTTAGAGCCCCCGCACCGACCGGATCGGCTTCATGTAGTTTTGATCCTCGGTTCCCAAATCTTCATGACAGATGCGCGAATCCGTCGACGCTTTCACCTTCTCGATGATGTTGTGTGACTGTAGCGCCTGCTTGAGGGTATCCGGGGTGGGATAGCTGTCCATGATCACGGCGGGGCAGACAATCAGGGTTCGTTCGACGACCTGGTTGAGAATGACTTTGAATTTGGTGTCGGCCAATGGGTCTCTTCTTGGCACCACCGCCTCAACGAGGTAGGGAGACTGAAATTCCGTCTCGAGAAACTCCTTAATGATCTGGACTTTCCGTCGTGCGTAGTCGTCTGTCACGATGCGTGTTCCTTTCAGGCTTCGCGTTCGCCATGGGGGCAAACCGGGGGATGTCTCTCTGGGTTCGGTTTTTGCTCAATCAGATCCATGCCTCATAACACGTCGATCTTAAGAGATACGCATGGCAAATTCCAAGACTGTTTGTCGGCGGTGTTCCCTGAATGCCCTCAGCCACCGCCATGTGCCGGATAGATTCGCGGCCATTCAGTGTTCTATGGGCGATCGCACAACGCGTCTTCTCACGCCTGGATGGACGATCCGCTTTCTCTCTGTGCTCAACAGGTTAGGACACGACCCCGCCTATGGTCGGGAGGCATGGTCTCAGCGGGAGATGATCTGCTCACGCGCCGAGGTGTCTGGTGAGGTCTGATATACTTGCCATAGTTAACCATGGCGCTGTAGCCGTGATGGACAGGTGGGGGAGATCCGAACATGGTACGACGCGCCTCAGAGGTGTCTGTGCAGCAGGATGAATGCTCAGGAGGCGGCAGCAAGCCGATCGGACCGGCTTGTGCATCGGGCCATCCTCCCCTGGCCTCCTCTTCAGACGGCTGCCAGCTCTTGCGCTGTCCTGTCAAACAATGTGACGGGTTGCTCACGGCCAGTGAGAGAGACTACCACTTCCGCACAGGACTCGAGACTTGGATTTGCAGTGTGTGCGGGCATCGGGGGTATCGCTCACGGGAGGGAGTCATTCCCTTGTTTCGCGGGGGCCATGAGTTCAAGTTCAGTTACGGACCGTCCACGCACACGATCACGGTGGTACTCAGTTCCGCATCCGTCAACTTGTGGGGCACACACGGTGTGAATGAGGAACAGCTGGCGAAGATGGCGGCCGAGTGGGCGCTGTTGTGCGGGAATATCAAAAAGCCGGTTCATCTCGGACTTCCCTCCGAAGAGTTTGCCGAGTTCTATATCTACTTTTGCGGTACCTGACGGGCTTTCGGCTCTCGTGCAGGCACTGTGAGTGTCAGGCTACCGTTCCTCCCGGTTGGCTTCTTTTCACTCTCAGGCATTTTCTGCGGCTCTCCCTCGCAGGACGGTCACCATTTTCCCAACCAGTTTCGACACCCGGCATAATAGGATGCAATCGCGATAGCGAGGACGAACAGTGTCTGCATGACGTGCTGCACGAGCACGCTCGGGTCGATCGTCCGGGTGACGAAGAGAATGCCGGAGGCCACCAGGGTGACGACGAAGGTGGTGCGCTTCGGACAGAGACTGCCATCGCGCTTGCTCTGCATGGCCAGCATGATCCACACACAGGCCCAGCCGATGGCACCTACGACCAGGGCTGCGGCCAGGTCCGTCAGGCCAACCATCAGGCTGCTGAGACCCAGTTCCATCTTGGGGCGTCGCGGCAGTTCGATGCGGATGCGATACAACTCTCCAACTGAAAGCGCCAGCCAGATCAGGAGGATTCCAAGCACGAAACTGCCGCGACCCATTTCGTCGGAAAACATCCGCTTCTTAGGGGTGGCATCGCCGACGGATTTGAGCGGGAAGCCTTGAAAGTGCGGAGTGAAATCGTACCCGCATTCGCAATACTGTGCGGCATGGGGATTCGCCAGCAGGCAGCGCGGACATTCCAGCGGGATAGGTGCACTCATTTTGCCACGACACTCATGGTAGAATCGCGCGCTCAGTTCTTGATCATGGTTTTCAGGAGGGCCCTATGCCTGGTTCACCGCGCCCGTTGCGTTTCGCGTCTCTCGGCGCGCTCTTCGCCGCCACATCCGTTGCCGCCGGGGCATTCGGGGCGCATGCGCTCAAGTCGATTCTCGATCCGTCGATGTTGGCCGTCTATGAAACGGCGGCACGGTATCAAATGTATCATGCTCTCGGCTTGTTTGTCGTAGCCTGGGTCTGGCGAGAAACGGAACATCCGTTGGCGATCAAGGCCGGCTGGTTGTTGTGCACCGGCATTGTCTTGTTCAGTGGAAGCTTGTATCTCGTCGCACTGGCCGGGATCAAGTGGATGGGGGCGTTGACTCCGTTGGGCGGGGTCTCGTTTATCAGCGGATGGATCTGCGTTGCGCTTACCGCCTGGCGAGCCGGTCGCGATCAGTGATGCTGACGTCGTGGTGATACCGGTGCCTTTCCTGCTCCGTCGTTGAAGCAACTCGCCGTACGTTTCCCGGTGATCGATCCCCATCCCCCCGCCGTATTGACGAACGTGCCTTCCAATCGCTGTCCCTCCGCCGAAAAGAGCAGACTGTCTTCCTGTACTCCGGCTCGGGTTTCCCATCGCAGATAAACGCTGTCGCCGAGGACCGTAATTTCCGCGGGACTGTTCGAGGACACCGCTCCCGGAGGCGCAAAGATCACGGAGGTTTTCTCTTCACGATGATTTTGATGATTGTGAATCGACCATTGCCAGGTGCCGCAGAGTCGTGTGAGGCCGCGTTGTTGTCGGACCTGATCCTTCCAATTGTAGATGCGAAACCATTCGCGATGCGCGGTTTCGATCGCCCAGGCCTCGATGCGGGCTGCGGCTCCGCCGAGTTGGGCGGCCGTGTCTTCAGTCAGCGGCTCGTTGATGAGTGTCGGGATCGGTCGGAGTGATGATTCAAGCGGGGTGCCTTCGGTGAGCCACGCCATCTGAGCGTCGACCTGGTGTTGGAGCGCCTGTCGTTGCTCGCTCGTGGAGGTCGGCCCCAGATCTTTGGTTGCGTGCGCCAATTGCCAGGCGGCGAGCGCACGAACCAGATCATTGGCCGAATGTGTGAGATCGGTAATCAGCAATTCCCGGCTCATCGTCGGGGTGAGCCCCTTGGCCCCGACGGTCATGGCTGCGTCCTGCAACCCCAACTGCGGGCCGATGGCCGTCTTGAATAATCCGAGTGTCTCGCCCTGCGCGGGCAGCGCCGCCAATTGAGCGGCATTGGCTTTCGCCACCTCGTGGAATGCCGGCAGGCGGTTCGCCAGTGTCGGCTGAGTTGGTGGTGGTGTCGGCTCTTCAGCTTGGGCGGCGACTGGAGCAGAGAACAGGGTGGTCAGCGCGCAGGCGAGAAGCAGGCTACACACGGCATGATTCGGCATGACTGAGGGGGCTTTCTCCATTGGACGGTGCGAGTGGCGTAGTGGCGGTTAGGCTCCCTGGAACGAGGTTTTGAGGAATGCCACAGTGGCGTCCCAGGCTTGCGCGGTGGCGTCGGCATTGTAGCCTCCCTGCCTGGTTTCGTCGCAGAACGCATGGGTGGTACCGGCGTAGGTCTTGATCTCGATGCGTTTCCCTTGACCCGCGGCCGCGCGGAGAAGATCCACGTCCTGCTGGGTCGCCCACGTATCCTGTTCAGCTTGGTGATACAGCAGCGGGCTCATCATGTTGGTCAGTTGGTCGGGCGCCGTCACCTTCCCATAGTACGCCACGGCTGCGCGCAGGCGCTTGCGTTGGCAGGCGAACTGGATGGCCAGGGATGCGCCAAGGCCGAACCCAACGACGGCGTGAACGTTCCGTTTGATGCGTTCGGTCGTATTGAGGTATTCGCAACAGGTGTTGATGTCCTGCAGAAGCAGCTTGTCGTTGCATTTGGCCGCCAAGGCTTCCGCCACTTCGGCATTGGCCGTGACCATGCCCCCGAGCCGGCCGTACAACTTCGGAATGATGACGCCATACCCTTCGCAGGCCAAGCGAGCCCCCAGGGCCGTGATCTGAGAGTTCAGTCCCCACCAGTCGTGCAGGAGAACGATTCCGGGGTAGGAAACCTTATCTTGCGGCCAGAACTGAATACACTCGACGTGGACGTCTTTGCTCACCCGCGTGCGGATGTATGGATCAACCATTGCATCCGTCGGCGTCGGAATCGCCATTCCGCTCGGGAAGCGAGCCGTACCAGTTCCGATTTGATCCAGCGAAAAGGGGGCGGTCTGCGTCGTCATGGGTAATACGGTCCTTTCTCGTGTGATCGCGCGTCCGACGATGGTCGTTCGGTACTATAGGGAGCGGATTTGGGCAATGTCAATCGAGGCGGGAAGCGGTGACGGGCCGCCTTGACCGCTGATGGCGAGGTCGGTAGAGTGCGCGGCAACCATGTCACCGGATGTACGTTCTCCGCTCGGAATCGGGCTGATCGGGCTCGGCCATCATGGCACCCGCTATGCCAAACACCTCGTTCAGGATCTGCCTGACACACGTCTGGTCGCTGTCTGCCGGCGTCGTACTGGAGTGGGGAGCGGGCTGGCCGTTGCTCCTGCGGTGCCCTGTTACGCTGACTATCATGACTTGATTGCCGATCCCTTGGTGGAGGCCGTCGTAGTGGTGACCCCTCCGGCACTGAATCGAGAGATTTGTGTCGCGGTCGCCCGGGCAAAGAAGGCCTTGCTCGTGGAAAAACCGTTGGCGACGACGGCGGACGACGCGCGAGTGATCGCGCAGGCGGCGCGTGCCTGCGGACAGGTCATGATGACGGCCCAGACGTTGCGATTCGATGCCGCGGTGCAGACCTTGCGCCAGCGGCAGGCTCAGGTCGGCCTGCCTCAATACCTCAGCCTGGCCAGCCGCATGGAACCACACGGCATGAGCGAAGAGGCCCGTGGGTTCGGCGGTCGAGGTTGTTTGCTCGAGACGGGGATCCATTTGCTTGACCTGGTGCGGCTGCTGACGGGAGAGAACATCCACACCGTCTCGTGTGAGATGGACGTGGTTCCTCCGGATGGAGCGGAGCGGAGGGTGCTCGGGCGCCTGACTACGGAGCGGGGCCTGCGTTGCCTATTGGATGTGTCGCGCGTGACGTCAGGACGGGTTGGGCGAATCGAACTCGTCGGCGCCGAGGGGCAGCTTTCGGCCGACTGGTGCGGGCAGCGAGTCACTCAGGTCTCAGCCCGGCACGGTGCCGGAGACTGGCCGACCAGGATGGAGCCGACGGTGTTGAGCACGTTACAGGCCTTCGTGCGTGCCATCCGCGACGGCCTACCGCCTCCGGTGTCGATCGAAGACGGCAAGCGTGCGGTTGAAATTGCCGAAGCCTGTTATGCGTCGGCCCGCCAGGGTGGACAGGCGGTTCGAGTGGACTATCGGTAAGCTAGGTTTCCGCGACAATGTGGGTATCGGTTTCCTCCACGCCGTCGATCGCGTGAATGCGCGTGATGACGACGTCGGACAGTGACCGTTCATCCGCCACATTGATAAACACGAAAATATCCGGTTGCCCGAAACAGGCGTGAATTTGTTCGACGCCGGCAATACCCTTGAGTGCTCCGAGCACCGACTTTCCCTTGCCCGCCTTGACCTTAATCAGAATGTACGCTTTGGTTGCCATGTTGCCTCCTTGGGATACGGGTCGTGAACCGTGTGAGTGTTGTGGGTGACGATTGTTGCCGTGAGTGCAGGCTAGTCGACTTTGGCCCCCGGCATCTCCCGACGGCGTTGAGCATAGACCTGCTGGAAGGTGGTGCCCTTGGTGGAAAATGCGCTGTTGCTTTGGCGGTAGAGTTCCGCCAGCAGATCGAAATCCTGTTTCCCGATATTGAATTCCCGGAATCCCTCGCTGATACCGTCGGCGATCCAGGCATTATTCTGTTGTCCGGCCGCAATCACAGCTTCGAACGTGTCTGCCGACCAGCCGGCGAGACGGAAGGCTGCCTCAACCTCTTCCGCATGGTCACCGAGCGTGGCTCGATGCGCATCGCTAAAAAACTGCCGGATGGCTGGATGCTCGCTCTTGAGGAAGGCGGATTGGAATTGAATGACGGCTTTGATGATTCGGTTTGCCTGCGGGGTCCCTTCCGGCGGAAGAATTCCGGCGTCTTCAAACGTCGCCAGCATAGCCATGACCGAGCCGATATACACCGACGACGTGCGGCTGGATTGGACGACGGTGTGCAGGGGGAGAGCCTGGCTGGTCGTCAGGGGGGGACCCCAGGCTTCAAGAGCGAAGAGCCCACTGAGGGCGAACAGCACAAGCGTGAGCTGCAGGTGGAGCGTGCGGCCTGGCGAGCGACATACGGGAAGTTCCGACGACGTGACCCTGTTCATGCAAGCGGGAGAACCGTACCGATGATCACGTGGGGTCGGCATGAGGGCATTATACAGAAGCGGTGCAGGGCACGCTACCGCGTGACAATGGGGCCAAGGGCGCAGGGGCGCGCGATTGAATTCGTGCGGAGTGACTGCCTATAATCGCGCGACTGGAGCCGGTTTTCGGGTAGTTGACTCTCGGTTGACACGTGATGCGAACGACGGCGTTCGGGGGGACTTGTGCTGGCCAATGTGTTGAGTGCTGCGATTGTGGGAGTCGATGCGCATCTGGTGGACGTCGAAGTCGACATTTCCGCCGGGCTGCCTCAGTTCTCCATCGTCGGGCTTCCCGATGCCACCGTGCGTGAGAGTCGTGATCGTGTGCGGGCGGCCCTCAAGAACAGCGGGTTTCATTTTCCCGTCAAAAAAGTCACGGTCAATCTCGCCCCCGCCAACATCAAAAAAGAAGGTGCCGGCCTCGATCTTGCGATTGCCCTGGGTATTCTGGTGGCTGAAGACATCATTCCGTCTGAGGCCGTGAAGGGCTATGTGTTCGTGGGGGAGTTGTCGCTGGATGGCCGTGCCAAGCCTGTACCGGGTGCCCTGTCAATTGGTGTCGTCTGCCGGCAACGGCATCGTATGTTGATATCAGCCGACAATGCCGAAGAAGCAGCGCTGGCCGATGGCACCGAGGTGTTCCCGATTCATACGCTCCCCCAGGCTGTGGAGTTTTTGCGCGGAGTGCAGACGATTGCTCCGCAAGCCTCCTCCTCGGAGCGGGCAGCGGGTTCTGCGCGGGCCGAGGAAGAGGACTTTGCCGATGTGAAGGGGCAGGCCCATGCGAAACGAGCCTTGGAGGTGGCGGCGGCTGGAGGCCATAACCTCTTGATGATAGGGCCTCCTGGTTCAGGGAAAACGATGTTGGCCCGACGCCTGCCGGGCATCTTGCCGCTATTGAGGCAAGACGAGGCGCTGGAGACCAGTCGCATCCACAGCGTCGTCGGGCAGCTGGCCCAAGACCAGCCGCTGCTTCGGCGCCGACCGTTCCGTGCTCCGCACCACAGCATTTCCGAGGCCGGTCTCATCGGCGGCGGCTCGTTGCCGCGTCCCGGTGAGGTGTCTCTGGCACACAACGGCGTGCTGTTTCTGGATGAGGCCGGCGAATTCGGTCGCTCAACCCTTGATGCGTTGAGGCAGCCGCTGGAAGATGGCCATGTCACTGTGACGCGTGCCAGTGGATCCTTGCGGTTTCCAGCCCGGTTTATGTTGGTGGCTGCGATGAATCCCTGTCCCTGCGGGTACTATGGCGATCGCGCCAGAGACTGTGTCTGCAGTGTCACGCAGGTACGACGCTATCGGGGGAGACTATCCGGTCCGCTCCTGGATCGGCTTGATCTTCAAATCGAAGTCCCGGCAGTGCCCATCCGCGCATTAGGGGATGACACAGTGCCGACCGACTCGTCGGAAACCATCCGGGCGAGGGTGGTGGCGGCTAGGGCTCGACAAGCGGAGCGGTACCGGGGCGACGGGATGTACACGAATGCGCAATTGAAACCGCGCCACCTGAAGCAGTATTGTGCACTGGATCCTCAGGGACGGGACCTGCTGGAGCAGGCCATGGCTCGCCTGGGGTTTTCGGCTCGGGCGCACGGGCGTATCCTGCGGGTGGCCAGGACTATTGCCGACTTGGCCGAGTCTGATAGTATCGGTCCGGTGCATCTGGCCGAAGCCATTCAATATCGAAGTTTCGATCGTCGAGTGGAGTTGTGAAGGAATCTCCCGTTATTCATACGGCCCGTGTGTTTGCCTGGTGGTTTATCGTCGGTGCCACCATGGCGTTAGCCGTGATTCTGCTTCAAGGGGGGATGCGTGAGGCGATGCAGGCGCAGGGATCGGTCTGGGAACTCAAGTTGGTCGAGTTTCTGACGACGATCTTGGGTGGCGGGTTACTCGGCGGGTGTATCGCATTGATTCTCGATCGTATCAAGAAGGCCTGACCGGCGTCGTCGGATGTCGTGCAGCATAAGGGGTGGTGAGTATGGATATTGAGGTTGGGTCGAATTTGTATCGGAACTCCAACGGGATCATCGATATCGAAGGAGTTCCGCAATTTGAAGTCGCCATCAAAGAACCCTCTCGGGCGTTGCTCGTGAATTTTGCCCTCTTCGACGAAGTCGGGCGGATGATGGCCAAGGTTGTGGACAGCAATCTCACCTTCAACGAACGTCGCGCCTATCAACTGGCCAAGAGCCCGACCAGCGTATCCCTGAAACATGAAGAGTCGGGGACGGTCGTGTTCGCCTTGGAACTGACAGACGGTAATCGGGTCGTGTTCAGCCGAGGGTCATTCCATACCATCAAGGGCCACCGCCTGGACGTGTCGCAAAGCGAGTGGCGCATTGATAAAAAGCGATTCAGCGGGAAAGAGACGGATACGAAGGGTGGGGCGGTGTTCCTCGGATAGCCGCCCTCACGCTGCCTTCGCCTTACTGCGAGACTGTTTGTGGTGCGACCGTCGGCACGATCACAATCTGCCCGTCTTTCAGATCAACCACCGCCGTATCTCCATCCCGTAACTCACCCTTGATCAGCTGACGTGCCATCGGTGTTTCGATCTCCTGCTGGATAAGCCGCTTCAGCGGTCTTGCTCCGTAGACCGGATCATAGCCGCGGCGACCGAGATTCTGGAGGGCATCTGGAGTCACCGTCAGCGTGATCCGCCGTTCCAGCAATCGGGCCCGCAACCGTTCCAGCTGGATTTCCACGATCTTCGTCAGATGTTCGTGCCCCAGCGCGTGGAACACCACGATTTCATCCACTCGATTCAGAAACTCGGGCCGGAAGTGCATGCGCAACTCGCCCGTCACTTGCGCCTTCATGGCGTCGTACGTGGCTCCAGCCTGTTGTGCCTCCAGAATATGCTGACTGCCGATGTTCGAGGTCATGATCAGCACCGTGTTCTTAAAGTCCACGGTACGCCCTTGTGAGTCGGTCAGCCGTCCATCATCGAGGACCTGTAAGAGGATGTTGAAGACGTCGTGATGCGCCTTTTCGATCTCATCGAACAGGATGACCGAGAACGGATGTCGACGGACAGCCTCGGTCAACTGGCCCCCTTCTTCGTAGCCCACATATCCGGGAGGTGCGCCGATGAGACGGGCAACCGTGTGTTTCTCCATGTACTCGGACATGTCGATCCGGATCAGGTTCGATTCGTCGTCGAACAGGGTCACGGACAGTGCACGGGCCAGTTCAGTTTTTCCGACGCCGGTGGGGCCAAGGAATAAGAATGAGCCGATCGGTCGATTCGGGTCCTTGATGCCGGAGCGTGCCCTCACGACGGCATCGGCCACGGCCGTCACGGCCTGCTCCTGTCCCACGACGCGGAGGTGTAGGAGTTCGTCGAGTTTGAGAAGTTTTTCCATTTCTCCTTCAACGAGACGGGTGACGGGGATGCCGGTCCATCGACTGACGACCGCTGCAATATCTTCTTCGTCCACTTCTTCCTTCAGCAGTCGGGTCTCATTTTGCTTTTTGCCGAGCGATTGCTGCTCCAGTTCCAATTCCCGTTCCAGCCTCGGCAGTTCGCCATACCGCAATTCTGCCACCTTGTTGAGGTCGTAGGCTCGCTCGGATCGGTCGATATGTTGCTTGACCTCTTCAATCTGCTGACGGATTTTGCGAAGCTTGCTGACTGAGTTTTTTTCGGATTCCCAGCGCGTTTTCAGCGCCTGAAGATCTCTATTTTTTTCCGCTAGTTCCTTTTCGATAGACTGCAGCCGAGCTTTGCTCCCTGCGTCGGTTTCCTTTTTGAGCGCTTCGCGCTCGATTTCCAATTGCAGCACCTTGCGTGACACTTCGTCGAGTTCGGCGGGCAGGCTGTCGATCTCCGTCCGGAGGCGCGCAGCGGACTCGTCGACTAGGTCGATGGCCTTGTCGGGGAGAAAGCGGTCGCCAATATAACGGTTCGAGAGTTTTGCTGCCGCCACCAGCGCGGCGTCCTTGATGCGCACTCCGTGATGCACCTCGTACCGTTCTTTGAGGCCGCGCAATATCGAGATGGTATCCTCGACGCTTGGCTGATCGACGAGGACGGTCTGGAATCGGCGCTCCAGGGCCGCGTCTTTCTCGATGTGTTTGCGATATTCATCAAGCGTGGTGGCGCCGATCAGATGCATTTCACCTCTTGCCAACATCGGCTTGAGAAGATTCGCCGCATCCATTGCGCCTTCCGCAGCTCCGGCTCCCACGACCGTATGGAGTTCGTCGATAAAAAGCAGGACCTGGCCCTGCGCCGCCTGGATTTCCTTGAGTACCGCCTTCAATCGCTCCTCGAATTCGCCACGGAACTTGGCGCCGGCCACCAAGGCTCCCATGTCCAGCACGACTACACGCTTCTGCTTGAGCCCTTCCGGCACATCGCCCTTCACGATGCGTTGCGCTAACCCTTCGACGATGGCCGTTTTGCCGACGCCCGGCTCGCCGATGAGCACCGGATTATTCTTCGTGCGACGGGAGAGAATTTGAATGGTGCGGCGAATTTCGTCATCGCGCCCAATGACCGGATCCAGCTTTCCCTGCCCGGCGAGCTTCGTCAGGTCCCGACCATATTTCTCCAATGCCTGATAGGTGCCCTCCGGATCCTGACTGGTCACTCGCTGGTTCCCTCGGACTTGCTGGAGCGCGGTGAGCAGGCGCTCGCGTGTCAGATTCAGCCGACGGAACACGCCGCCCTCTTCCACCATGGCCAGGACGACGTGTTCCACACTCATGAAGTCGTCCCGCAACTCCTTCATGTGGTCTTCGGCTTTCGTGAGGAGCGATCCTAATCGTGAGGTAAGATGTATTTGCCCGGGAGCTGCGCCTGGCCCTTGAACTTGCGGCACTTTTGCCAACGCCTGCTCCGCAGCTTGCCGGACGGCAGCAGGGGAGACACCGGCCTGCTCAAATAAAGAACTGGCGACCCCTCGGTCCTGCTCCAACAGCGCCATGAGCAGGTGTTCGACATCAATTCCTTGATGTCCCCGCCGCACGGCAAGCGCTGAGGCACTCTGCAGGGCTTCTTGTAGCTTGACGGTCATCCGGTTCATGTCCATATGGCGAACTCCTGGGTGGGTAAGTCTCTCTCTCTATTGGGAGAACATAATCATACCCAGGGCCAAGTCAATAGTGGCATGATGGCTAATCCCGTTCGATGTGAGCCGCCCTCACGAGGGCCTATCGACTTGACCTGTCGATGGAATACGGCTTATTGTCCGCGTCCATGTGGGGTCTGGAGCCCTCCCGGGATTGCTTCCATAATCACTTCTCCTGCGATGTCTAAGCCATGTTGACGATCGTAACTTCTACCCTGCAGCTCTATCGGGACGCGTTTCACGCCACAGGCCGATCCCTGGTTCGTGGCTGGTTGGTCATTCTTTCCGTGGTGGTCTTCACCATGCTGATGTTGTTGGCGCATCAAATCGCCCGTCCGCTTGGCATGCTCGGCGGCTTCCTGCTTGGCGCCGTCAATGCCCTGCTGATCGGAGCCACGTTGAGTCTGATTGAACAGGCTATCAAGGGGATGCGGACCATCACCTTCAGTGACGTGTTGGAGAGCATGGGGCATTATTTTTGGGATGTCATCAGCGTGGGGTTTGTCCTCTGGATTCCTACGATGTTGTTGGATACGAGTTTGCGTGCAAACCCAGACAGCCAGTTTTTGGTGACCGCCTGTCTGCTGCTCGTATTCATCCTGTTGAACCCCGCGCCGGAAGTCATTTATCTCACCAGGCACGATTCCCCACTCGATGTCCTGAAGCGAAGTTATGATTTCGTGATCGACAATTGGATTGAGTGGTTCCTGCCGATGGCGTTGGTGTTGGCTCCCTTGGGGCTCTCGCTTTTCTTTAAACTTTCCAGTCAGCTGGGCAGAGGCGCCGGTCTCGATTTCATTCAACTGGTCTTTGTTCCTTTTACCGTGCTGAGCGCCTGGTTAACCGATCTTGGAATTTCCGCCAGCCTCACCGGTCTGGTGGCGCTGCTGTTGACCCCGCCGTTGATGGTTTCGATGCTTCTGTTCCGCGGGCACTTGTTCGCCGCCCTGTCGTCCACATCGAGGCGGCAACGGCTGTATCAGTCGCAATTCTCTGACTCTGCTCGATAGGAGATGCTTCCTTCGTCCGAAGTCTCCCTCGGCGTTCTGCACAATTTGGAGAACTTGTTGAGGGGATGGCTGAAGTGGTGTATGGCTAGACCTACACTCCTGAATGCCTGGACTCGCATGATTGACGGGAAGGGCTCACATCGTGCGCCTCTCGATCTTTTGGCGGCTGATTCTGACATACCTGGTGATTATTGCCGTCATGACCGCGGTGAACGTCTATGCGTTGCTCCAGATCCGGACGCTGGCAGGGTTAAATACCGAAGTTGCTTCTCATCATCACCCAGAAATCGATTCGGCGAAGCGGTTACTGGCATCGTTGTACGAACAGGTACAAAGCGAGAAGAAGTATGTAGCGGTACCGGCATCGACGTTTCTGGAGCACTTCGATGGGGAGAGCAAAGAGTTTCAACTGGTCTTACAGGGGCTCTTGGCCCAGGAGGCATCGGAGTCGGAGACGCGTCTGTTGAGGGATGTGGAACTGATACAACAGAGCCATTTGGCTCTTTTTCAGGCTCAGCTTGCAGAGCCAAAGGGACAGTCAGCGCAGGCGGCTGCCGGGTATGATGCACGGCGGGATACGCTGACGGCAAAGATGACCGCGGCACTTCAGCACTATATCGGTCTGCACGAAGCGCGCATCGCCGTTGGTGTGAAAGCCTCCCATGCCAGCGCGGCTCATGCAGAGTCGCTTACGAGAAATTTGGTGCTGGTCGCGCTTCTGTTCGGTCTCGGTATGGCCGCGGTCGCAAGTTACAACATTCTTCGCCCGTTACGCCGTTTGCAGGCCACGATTCAGGAAATGGGGCAGGGGAATTTTCGCGCGACCTTGGATGGTCAGGCGCCACGAGAACTGCGGGAGTTGGGCGATACCGTCAAATGGATGGGCGCGAGGCTTCAACAACTAGACGACATTAAAAGCGAATTTCTCGCTCACGTCTCGCATGAACTTCGAACCCCGATGGCATCGATCCAGGAGGGAACCCATCTGTTACTTGACGAGATTCCCGGCCCATTGACGCAAGATCAACGAACGACGCTTCGCATCATGTCGGACAGTAGCCGGCGATTGATGTACCTCATCTCGACCATTCTGGATCTGTCGAAGATCGAATCCGGCATGATGGAATACCGGTTTGTGCCGACGGATCTACGCCGAGTGGCCGATATTTCTCTCAATAAAATCCGCCTGCTCGCGGATGCCAAGCAGGTTCAACTGCTGGTGGAGGCCCCCGTAGAACGTTATTGGGTCAGGGCCGATAGCACCCGTATCGAACAAGTGCTCGACAACGTGCTGTCAAATGCGTTGAAGTACAGCCCTGAGGGAGCAGCCGTCAAATTACAAATGACCCCGCAGCGCGAGGAAGGCTTGCTCCATGTCGATGTGTCGGATTCGGGCCCCGGCATACCGGCAGAGGAAGTCCCGCATATCTTTGAGCGGTTTTATCAGGGCCGCACAAAGACGAGGCATGCGTCGGTGGGAAGCGGACTGGGGTTGGCTCTTGCGAAAAAGGTTGTGGAAGCCCATGGTGGACGAATTTGGGTGGAAAGTGAAGTGGGAAAAGGAACAACCGTGCGGTTTATCCTGTGCCTGACGAAACCTGGGATGTTGGTCTAGTGCGAAGTTTGCGCGACAAAGGAATCCTGCTATTGCTCGGCACTCTGTCGGCGTGTAGTACCGTTCCTCCGCCCTCTCTGCACAGTCCGTATTTCCCAGGGGAAGGGGGAGATGGAAAACTCTCACAGGTCCTTATACGTAAGGATCCTCAGGTGGCCGCCAAATGTGCTAGTAAAAATACCTGTGATCATGTATTCTTCACCCGCGCGTTGGCCTCTTTGTATGAAAGTCGAGAGACGGCTATTCAATACTTCGAAAAGGTCATCGCTGTCGCGCCGAAAAGTCAGATGGCCGTCTCGAGTCGCCTATGGTTGCAGTTGCTTCGGACCGGCGAACTGCCTTCCGATCCGTCGTGGTTGCGATCGGTGATGAATGGACCGGCTATAGCTCAGACGCAGAGTGTTCTCTCTCAGACGATTGAGAGAACTGTTCGTGACCTCCTTGATCGGGAACTGACCATTCAACAGCTGCGGGCGTTGCAGGACAGCGAGGCGCAGTCACTTGAGGCGATGCAACGTGAGTTGCAGGATCAGGAGCGGAAGGCAGAGCTGTTTAATTCCAGGCGAGAGTCTCATCGAATGTCGGTCGATCCGACTATGCTTCAGAATCTCCAGCGGCAGGTTACTGATCGCGATCGGAAAATAGAAGAGCTGACGAGTCAGTTGGAAGCGTTGAAGCGTATCGATCAGGAGATGCGAGGAAAAACTCGCCCGATTAAACCACCGTCCAATCTTCTGCCTCCCCAGCAGTCGGAGCAGGTCAAACCCTAGGGACCGTTATGGAGCAAGAACGCATTCTTGTTGTGGATGATGACGAAGGTCTCCTGCACCTGTTGAGGATGCGTCTTTCAGCGCTGAGGTTCTCAGTAACACCCTGCACGAATGGGCAGGACGCCTTGGCGGCTGCGCGGCAGGAGACGTTTGATATTGCGGTGACCGATCTGCGGTTGAGAGCAGAAGATGGGCTGGCACTGACCGAAGAGCTGCTCCGCATTCAACCGGGCTTGCCGGTCATTATTCTTACGGCCCATGGCAGCATACCGAATGCCGTGGAGGCGATGCAGCGGGGCGCCTTTGGGTATTTGACCAAACCGTTTGATGATAAGGAATTAAAGGCGACCATCGACAAGGCACTGATCCAGTTGCGAATGACCCGTGAGATTCAACGATTGAAGTCGTTAGTCAAAGAACTGTACGGCTTAGAAAACGTCATTGCGAGAAGTCCGGCGATGCAACGCTTATTTCAGCAGGTTGCTCAGATCGCCGATTCTGATGCCACTATCCTTCTCACCGGCGAAACTGGAACTGGCAAAGAGGTGCTTGCGCGAGTGCTGCATGCCAACAGCCGACGCTCAAAGGGACCTTTCGTGGCTCTGAATTGTGCGGCGGTCAGTGAGAGTCTTTTCGAAAGTGAGTTGTTCGGACACATTCGAGGAGCATTTACGAATGCTGTGACTGCAAAACAGGGCCTCTTTCAAAGTGCGAATGGCGGCACGCTGTTTCTCGACGAGATCGCAGAAATGTCGCTTCCTATGCAGGTCAAGTTGCTGAGAGCGGTGCAGGAGCGGGAGGTGCGCGAAGTAGGGGCGGGTTATGCGACGAAGGTCGATGTGCGAATTATTACGGCGACCAACAAAGACTTGGCAGAATGCGTGAAAGCAGGAACCTTTCGCCACGACCTGTACTACCGAATATCCGTTGTTCCGTTAGCCATCCCGCCCTTGCGAGAACGAAAAGATGATATTCCGTTGCTTGCTCAGCATTTTTTAATACACAGTGCTAAACGTGCCAATAAGGATGTGCGTGGGTTTACCACTGCGGCCATGCATCGACTCATTGCCTATCCATGGCCGGGAAACGTGCGGGAACTTGAAAATGTAGTTGAGAAAGCGGTGGTGATGTCTCGGCAAGACATGATAGTGCCCGAATTGCTCCCCTCAGTCGGTGTATCGACAGACATTGGCCTCAAGCCTTTGACTGAGGCCAAAGAAGAATTTGAACGTTCCTATTTGCGCAATGTGTTGCAGATGACGGGTGGGAACATTTCACGAGCTGCTCAATTTGCGGGGAGGTATCGGGCTGATTTTTATAAAATGTTAAAGAAGTATGGGTTGCACCCTTCTATGCTGAAAGAGCGCCATGACTTTGACTCAACCGGGATTGAGAATGAAGAGGAGGAGGTAAAAGACGCCTAGCCCTGCATGTGAGAGCCTGCGTGAAGATGGCGGCCAACGAGGCGTGTTAGCCGTCTGCTTGCCGAATGGCGTATCTTCGTTATTCGAACTCCGAAATTCTTTCCGCTGACCCACTGTACGACCGCTTCTTCAATCTCCAACGGTTTTTTATCTTCTGGATGATCCAGCCGCAGTGTGACCTTCATCCCTAATCTGACCTGATGGTCGCCTTGAATGCGCCAGCCTCCCGGCGAAATGTCCCAAACGATACCCTTTCCCAGAAAATCTTCCGAAAGATAGTAACAGGAACTGCACAGCAGGACCCGCTGATAGGTGCGCAACTTAAAATGATTAGCCATGTGCGGCACTCCTGCGAAATCCAACCTAGATGCCGGTCACTCTACCCGATTGATTACCTGCCAGTGGCGCCGAGAAGAAGAACGCGTTCGCTCCAGCGAGGTGCCTGATGTAGGATGGGATGCTTCTTCACTAACTGTTCTAGACGGCGTTGCTCTTCCTGAGACGTGCGAATAAACTCCACCCCAAGTCTACAACCATCGACCCATCTGACGGCTGCAAGAGCCACATGCAGCGGTGTGGCGTGGTCTGGGAGAAACAGCCTCAGTTGAATGTACTCCCCCACGGTCATTTTCTTAGGGCTTTCGAGAAGGCAGCCTGGGAGTGAAAGGTCTAGAATTCGCCCTTCCCCGACGATATTCTCACCCGCAAACATCACTGAACAATTCATCGCCACACGCTGACTATATCTGCTCTGCATGATGCCTCCTTCCTGCTTCGCTCAGGGCCTCTGGGCATGTAGCTGCGCTGTTGAATCAAACTATATTCTAAGGTGGCGTTGAGGCCTAGTCCCCAGAATTGTTAACCCTTTGGTGGGAAGAAATTTACGGAACTGGATGATTCGAAGTATCGGGTTATATAAGGCTATTTGACGATTGAAAAATCAAAGCCGCTATGGGTGACCCAAAACCCGAAAAGTAGCCCAGGGGGAGCTTGAGGAAATGGCCGGCGGCGTGGTCTTCTTTACCACAAGGAGGACCCGACGATGGCACGACGACGAGGGCATACGGAAGAGCAAATTCTGGCCGCCTTGCGCCAGGCCGAGAGTGGCACGACGGTCGCAGAAATCTGTCGTACGGTGGGCATTAGCGAGCAAACATTCTACGTGTGGAAACGTAAGTATGCGGGGCTGGCCCTCAGCGAGCTGCGCGAGCTCCGACAGTTGCGGGAAGAAAACACCAAGCTGAAACGGTTAGTCGCGGATCTCTCGCTGGATCGTCACATGCTGCAGGAGATTGTCCGAAAAAAGCTGTAAGGCCTCGGGACCGGCGGGCGCTGGCTCGCTGGGCGCAGACGACCTACCAGGTCAGTGAGCGCCGAGTCTCGAGGCTGTTGCCGATGGCGCGTGCCTCATTGCGGTATCAGGGGCATCGTGATCCGCAGGAGGCGTTGCGAATGCGGATGCGTGAGTTGGCTGCGGCACGGGTGCGGTTTGGGGAGCGACGCTTGACGGTGTTGTTGCGACGCGAGGGGTGGTCGGTGAATGCCAAACGCATCTACCGGCTCTATTCGGAAAAAGGGCTGACCGTGCGCACGAAACACCGCACGAAAGCCGCCGGCCGAGCCCGTGTACCGCAGCCAGGGGCCACCGCCCCGAACCAGCGGTGGAGCATGGACTTCATGAGCGAACGGGTCGCCGATGGTCGGTCGTTTCGAATCCTGACGGTCGTCGATCAGTTCACCCGTGAATGCCTCTGCCTGCTGGCCGATCGGTCGCTGACAGGCGAGAACGTCGCACAGGCCTTAGAGCTGCTCGTGGGGCAGCGAGGTGTCCCGCACTCGATCACCGTGGACAATGGCAGCGAATTTGCCAGTCGTGTCATGGATGCCTGGGCCTCTCGCCACGGGATTCAGCTCGACTTCATTCGACCGGGCAAACCGGTGGAGAATGGTTTCATCAACAGTGACGTCCTCCCAGAAAACTGGACCAGCGAAAACTAGAAACGTGTGTTAGCCTGACAGCCCTCCAGAGGAAGGAGGAGGGCATGAAGAAGAGCAAGTTTTCGGAGGTACAGATCGCCGCGGCGC
>WBZQ01000036.1_pt1 | contig 155960 bp, 146 predicted proteins | sample 5204251 | NCBI WGS metagenome assembly WBZQ01 (sample SAMN12412402, study PRJNA552823) | activated sludge metagenome | isolation source: activated sludge from nitrification reactor of wastewater treatment plant... | place: USA: Virginia | collected 2017-09 | reverse complement strand
AGAGGCTCCCCCACCAGGACTCGAACCTGGAATGCCTGAACCAAAATCAGAAGTGTTGCCGATTACACCATGGGGGATCACTGCGCTGACGATTGTGCCACAGCACGTCGCCGGCGCGGCAACTCGATTCCCGCTCACCGTTTCGGCAGACGCTCACGTTGTGCGGTGAGCGTCTGCCGACCGGGTGAGCGGGAAGCGGGAAGTGTCAGTCGCGCGGGCCGCCGGCGACGTAGATGACCTGGCCGGAGACGAAGCCGGCGCCTTCGCTGGCGAAGAACGAGGCGGTGTGGGCGATGTCCTCGGGCTCACCGACGCGGGCGACCGGGATGGCGGCGGCGTTGGCCTTCTTGAACTCCTCGAAGTCCATGCCGACGCGGGCGGCGGTGGCCGCGGTCATGTCGGTGGCGATGAAGCCGGGGGCGATGGCGTTGGCGGTGATGCCGAACTTGCCGAGCTCGATGGCGAGGGTCTTGGTGAAGCCCTGCATGCCGGCCTTGGCGGCCGAGTAGTTGGCCTGGCCGCGGTTGCCGAGGGCCGAGGTGCTCGACAGGTTGACGATGCGGCCCCAGCCGGCGTCGACCATGTGCTTCTGGCAGGCCTTGCTCATGTTGAAGGCGCCACGCAGGTGGACGGCCATGACCGAGTCCCAGTCGTCGACGGTCATCTTGAACAGCATGTTGTCGCGGATGATGCCGGCGTTGTTGATCAGGACGGTGGGGGCGCCCAGTTCGGCGACGACCTTGTCGATGGCCGCGGCCACCGAATCGGCGTCGGAGACGTCGGCGCCCACGGCGATGGCCTTGCCGCCGGCGTCGGTGATCGACTTCACGGTGTCGGCGCACGAGTCGGCGTTGAGGTCGAGCACGGCAACCGCCAGCCCGTCGCTTGCCAGCCTGCGCGCAACCGCCGCGCCGATGCCGCGGGCCGATCCGGTGACGATCGCGACCTTCTGTGTGCTCACTACAGGTACCTCCATTGGTGACTCAATTGTTGAACTCCCCGTCACATTGGTTTTATCAGGTGCGGCCACCTATCCTGGCCACCGGCTTTGGGCTTGATACTCACAGACGGGCCGCAGCGCCCGGGACGAGCGGAGAAAACCTCATGACCGACATCGCGGTGATTGTCCTCGCAGCCGGTGCGGGCACCCGGATGAAGTCGAAAACCCCGAAGATCCTGCACACCCTCGCCGGGCGCAGCCTCGTCGGCCACGCCCTGCACGGCGCCGCCGGCCTGGACCCGAAACACCTGGTCGCCGTCGTCAGCCACGAACGTGAACGGGTCAGCGCCGCCATCGATGAGGTCGCCGCACAACTGGGCACCACGGTCGCCATCGCCGACCAGCCGCAGCCCCTCGGCACCGGGGACGCCGCCCGCGTCGGCCTGGGCGCACTGCCCGCGGACTTCGCCGGAACCGTCGTCGTCACCGCCGCCGACGTCCCCCTCCTCGACGCCGGCACCCTGCGCGCCATCATCGGCACCCACACCGACGGCGACGGCGCCGCCGTCACCCTCACCAGCTTCGTCGCCGACGACCCCGCCGGCTACGGCCGTATCGTGCGTTCGGCAGACGCGGTGGAGGCCATCGTCGAGCACAAGGACGCCACCGTCGAGCAACTGGCGATCACCGAGGTCAACGCCGGTGTGTACGCGTTCGACGCCGCACTGCTGCGCGATGCCCTGGCGCAGGTGTCCACCGACAACGCCCAAGGCGAGTTCTACCTGACCGACGTCATCGAGATCGCCCGTAAAGCCGGGAAGAGCGTCCGCGCGCACCTGGTCGATGACCCGTATCTGGTGGCCGGCTGCAACGATCGCGCTCAGCTCGCCGACCTGGCCGCGGAACTGAACCGGCGCATCGTGCGCCGCCATCAGCTCGCCGGGGTCACCGTCGTCGACCCGGCCACCACCTGGATCGATGTCGACGTCACCATCGCCGCGGACGTCACCGTCGAACCCGGCACCCAGCTGCGCGGGACCACCACGATCGCCGAGGACGCCGTCGTCGGCCCCGACAGCACCCTCACCGACGTCACGATCGGCACCGGCGCACAGGTTGTCCGCACCCACGGCAGCGAGGCGGTGATCGGGGACGGTGCGACCGTCGGGCCGTTCGCCTACCTGCGGCCGGGCACCCGGCTCGGCACGGGCGGCAAGATCGGCACCTTCGTCGAAACCAAGAACGCACGGATCGGCGATCACACCAAGGTTCCGCACCTCAGCTACGTCGGCGACGCCGAGATCGGTGACCACACGAACATCGGCGCCTCCAGCGTGTTCGTCAACTACGACGGCGTGAACAAGCACAAAACAGTGATCGGTGCCCACTGCCGTACAGGATCTGACAATATGTTTGTCGCCCCTGTTCGGGTCGGCGATGGCGTCTACACCGGCGCCGGAACAGTCCTGCGTGACGATGTTCCGCCGGGGGCGCTTGCGGTGTCGGCTGGATCACAGCGCATCATCGAGGATTGGGTGCCGCGCAAACGCCCCGGAACCCCGGCGGCGCAGGCAGCACTTGACGCACAGAAACGGGCCGCCGGCAGCGGTGACCCCGGTGGCGACGACAACTGAAGATCGCACGACAAACACCCACCCCGACAGCCCCGAGTAGAAGAGATTTCATGTCCTGGACGACTGACAACCAGAAGAACCTGATGTTGTTCTCTGGCCGTGCCCACCCCGAACTCGCACAGGCCGTCTCCGACGAGCTCGGCGTGAAGGTCACCCCGCAGACCGCCACCGACTTCGCCAACGGTGAGATCTTCGTCCGGTTCGAGGAGTCGGTGCGAGGATCGGACGCTTTCGTCCTGCAGAGCTGCCCGCACCCGCTCAATCAGTGGGTGATGGAAGCACTGATCATGATCGATGCTCTCAAGCGCGGCTCCGCCAAACGCATCAGCGTGATCCTGCCGTTCTACCCGTACGCCCGCCAGGACAAGAAGCACCGCGGCCGCGAACCGATCTCCGCCCGGCTGATCGCCGACCTGCTCAAGACCGCGGGCGCCGACCGCATCATCACCGTCGACCTGCACACCGACCAGATCCAGGGCTTCTTCGACGGCCCCGTCGACCACATGCACGCGCTCGGCCAGCTCGCCGAATACGTGCGCAACAACTACGGCACCGACAACGTCTGTGTCGTCTCCCCCGACGCCGGCCGCGTCAAGGTGGGCGAGAAGTGGGCCGACGCGCTCAACGGCGCGCCGATGGCGTTCGTGCACAAGACCCGCGACCCCGATGTGCCCAACCAGATCAAGGCCAACCGGGTGGTCGGTGACGTCTCCGGCAAGACCTGCGTGCTGATCGACGACATGATCGACACCGGCGGCACCATCGCCGGCGCGGTGAACGTGCTCAAGGAGGCCGGTGCGGGCGACGTCATCATCGCCACCACGCACGGCGTGTTCTCGCATCCGGCGGCCGAGCGCCTCGCCAACTGCGGTGCCAAAGAGGTCATCGCCACCGACACGCTGCCGATCCCCGAGGACAAGCGGTTCGAGAACCTGACCGTCCTGTCGATCGCGCCGCTGCTCGCGCAGACCATCCAGGAAGTGTTCGAGAACGGCTCGGTGACGAGCCTGTTCAACGGCAGCGCATAGTCGCTCTCGCTCAGCCGGGGCGCCGTTTCAGAATCAGGGCGGTGCCACCGGCGAGCAGGAGCCCCGCGCCGGCCGCCACCCCGATACCCACGTAGCCCCGGCTGCTGCCGCTCGAACCCGGGTCACCCTGGGGTTTGGTGGACTTGATCGGGGAGAACGCGGGACCCGCGTGGGCGATGACGGCGGCGGCATTGGACGACATGTTGTCGCACAGCGACGCGCCCCACTCGTCTCCCTTGGTGGTCACGCCACCGCCGGGCCAGCCGAGCACGATGGTCTGCGTCTTGCCCTCGGTGAGGGTGATGCCGCAGGCACCGGCCGGCGAGGCGCTGACGATGGTGATGGTCTCGGGCATGCGCCGCTTGTAGCTGCGCACCACCCGCACCACATTGCGCGAGCCCAACCCGTCATGCTTCACCGAGACGGGGGTGCCGACGATGATGGCGCCGGCCCGGTCGGCGATCTGTTCAGGGCTGCTCGGCGCGCAGGAACAGGCGCACGCCGGAGACGTGCCGACCGCCGCCGACAGCGCCGCACAGGCGACGAGTCCCGCCACCAGCGCCACCACCCGTGTCCAGCGGCTTCGGGATACTCGAGTGAGATCGGCCATACCCGCCATGATCCCCGAATCCGCACGCCCCACCCACCGTCCGGCGCCGATTGCGCCGACCGAATGACCTACCGTGGACGGTATGGACGCGACGATTTACCACAACCCCAAGTGCTCGACCTCGCGCAAGGCGCTCGCCCACCTCCAGGAGGCGGGAATCGAGCCGAACGTCGTCAAATATCTGGACACCCCGTACACGCGCGAACAACTCACCGAGCTGCTCGCCGACGCCGGGCTCACCGCCGGTCAGGCGGTCCGTAAACGGGAGGCGCTGTACAAGGAATTGGAACTGGCCGGCAAGTCCGACGAGGAGATCTTCGAGGCCATGCTCGAGCACCCTATCCTGGTGGAACGGCCATTCGTGGTGACCGCCAAGGGAACCCGGCTCACCCGGCCGATCGAGAAGCTCGACGAGATCATCTGACGCCTGCCCCAGACCCCACCGATATCCGGCGGCATCGCAATAATCTCCGCGCCGGGGCGTATCGGTGGGGTTTGCGTCAGATCTCCCCGATCAACCGGACCACCGCGTAGACCAGCCACACGCCCAGCACCGCATAGGTCACCCGATGCCGGGCGATCGCCTCCAGCGCGGGCGGCGGACGGCGGCGGATCCTGCGACCCACCACCACCGCCGCGAGCACCACCACGGCGGCTATGAGCAGCGGGCCGAAGATGTTGGCACCGAATGCCGCAGCCCAGTCACCGTGCATCGTGTACACCCAGGATCGGGTCAATCCGCAACCGGGGCAGGATAATCCTGTGATCAACCGGAATGGGCACAGGATCGGTCCATCCTCGATCGTCGCGGGGGAACGTACACACGCCACACCGACAGCGGCCACTCCGAAAGCCGCCACCCATTCGGTGTCGGCAGGTCGAGCTCTGCCCACGGATGTCGCCATCGGTTCAGACGAATCTACGAGAGTGTCCGGGCATAGTTGACGCGGCCCGAAACATCGATCATGGTTGCGGGCGATGCTGCCGGGATATTCGAAACATGTTGTACCCCATTGGCTCCGCGCACCATGACCTGAATGTATCCGGTGGTGGCGCGGTCCTTCATCAGTAAGAAGAACAGACTGAACACACAGACGAACAGAAAACCCAGAATGGCGAGCACGATACCGGTCGTCGAGACCTTCTCCGTTGTCGATGACATGTCGGTGACGGACCACTGAGCGCCCGCGATCGGAAAAGTACCGGATGGGGTGATCACCTGCGTCTGGGTGCACGTGATGTCCCCCACCGTCACCAATGGTGCATCGGGAACCACGCCACCGGATGGCATACCGAACGCATCTGCCCCGAACGCGGGATTCCCGCCCTGACCGTGATTGAACTGCTGCCCACCGTTGTACGGATCGGGCACCCCGCCCTGATATGTCATCGGTCCATCATGGCATAGCCGCCGACGCGGTCGGTTTGCCGCCGCGATGCCTCGGTTCACGCGAGCGACCTGGATTCAACCAGCTCGACGGCGAAATCATCACCACCCGCGATCTCCCGCTATTGAGCTTCTCCCGCCGACTGGATCCGCCGGCACGACACGCACATGGTCGACGCGGTGGCGGCTGACGTTGAGCACTTCCAGGCGATATCCGGGGACGAGCACCGCATCACCGGGGACCGGGATCCTGCCGAGTTCGGCCATGACGAAACCGGCGACTGTCTCGTAGTCGCCGTCGGGCAGCTCGATTCCGGTGGCCCGCGCGAACTCCTGGAGGATGAGACCGCCCTGCACGCGATAGGTGCCGTCGCCGCGATCGACCACCGCGTCCTCGGGTTCGATGGTGGAGTCGTACTCGTCGTAGATCTCCCCCACCACCTCCTCCACCAGGTCCTCCAGCGTGACGATGCCCGCGGTGCCACCGTATTCATCGACGACGACCGCGATCTGGTCTCGCCGGCGGCGCATCATCGTGAGCGTCGCCAGCACCCGATTGGTCTGCGGCACAGTGAGTATCGGCCGCACCAGGTCGGCAACGACGGCGGCGTCGGTGCGCTCGAACAGATCCCGGACGTGCACGAAACCGATGACATCGTCCACTGATTCGCCGGTGACCGGGTACCGGGAGAACGGCAACGGATGTACCTCATGGCGCACCTGCGGGATTCCGGCGGCGGCGTGAAGAAATCTCACGTCCGGCCGGGGCCGCATGACCTCGCGCAGCGTTCGTTCGCCCGCGTCGAGAACATCGGACAGGATCGTCCTGCTGCCCTTGGGCAGGCCGGGAATCTCGCTCACCACCACGGCCAGTTCCTCGGCGTTCATGTCCGCGGTGGTGGCGTCCGGGTCACCGCCGAGCAGCCGCACCACCGCGTTGGTGGACACCGACAGCAACCAGATCACCGGACGCACCAGCCGCGCGAACCCGGCCAGCACCGGCCCGACGATCCGCGCGATACCCGCCGCGTTCTGCAGGGCCAGCCGTTTGGGCACCAACTCGCCGAATACCAGTGACAGGTACGCCACCGCCAGGGTCATCGCGACGAATGCCACCGGTTCGGCGGCCGCCTCCGGCAGTCCGGCCCGCTCCAGCAGCGGCGCGACGTCGGGGGCGAGCACCGACGCGCCGTAGGCGGCGGAGAAGAACCCGGTGACGGTCACCCCGATCTGCACCGCAGACAGGAACGTGTTGGGGTTGCGGGCGAGGCGGGCGGTGGTCCGGCCCCGGCCGCCCGAGCTCTCCAGTTGCCGGATCTGCGACTCGCGCAACGACACCAGCGCGAACTCGGTGCCGGAGAAGACCCCGCCCAGCAGTACGAACAGCACCACGAGCGCGATGTTGATCAGCGTCTGCGTGTCCATCCGCCAACCCTAGTGGCCCGCGGCGCACCTCACCTGCACGGGCACAGGATCGGCCCGTTCCCGATGTGCGCGGGTGAGGCCACGCGGGCGGCATTCAGCGTGGACACGGCCTCACCGGCTCAGGCCAGCGGCCGGCCGCTGCTGTCGCGGAAGTTGCGGGTCGCGATCAGGATGATGTCGACCAGCCACCAGATGGAGAATCCACCGCAGGTGATGAGCTTGAGGATGCCCAGACCGACCTGGCCGACGTAGAAACGGTCGACACCGAAAGAACCGAGGAAAACCGACAACAGCAGTGCGGTCAGCCATTCCGAATTGGAGAACAGGCCGGGAACCTGCCGCGCGGGGAAGGGCATCGGACTCTCGGCGGACCGGATGAGGGTGTCGCCGCGCACCTGGCCCGAGATCGCCATCTGCTGCAGCTGGGCGTAGTTGATGGGTCCCTGCTCGTACCCCATCTGATTGACATAGAACTGGCCCGGCATCCCGGGCATCGACGCGGCGCCGTGCTGCCCTGGCTGTCCGTACTGCCCGCCCGGCTGTCCGTATTGCCCGCCCGGCTGTCCGTATTGCTGGGGCGGCAGACCGAACTGGGCGTTCTTGTCGAAGTCGGGCGATTCGTAGCTCATGAGCGCACATAGTAATGGCAGGTCAGTGGCGGGGCGGCGCCGTGCCGCCGGAGCATTCGCCGGAATGACACGCCCATGGTCGAGGCGGTCGACCACCGCATCCTGGCGGTTCGGTGGTGGAGTCGTACTCGTCGTAGAACTCCCCCACCACCTCCAGCAGGTCCTCGGCCGTGACATGCCGGCGGTACCGTCCCCGAAAGCCCGCCGCGTCCGCGACATGGCTCCGGCAGAACCGCCCGGCGATCGGTCAGATCGAGATACCACCGTCAACCGGCAGCACCACACCCGTGACGTAGCCCGCCTCATCCGAGGCCAAGAAGCCAACTGCCGCAGCCATTTCGGAAGGATCCGCGAAGCGTCCCATCGGGATCGCCGCGGCGAGTTCTGCCTTCTTGTCGTCCGGGATCGACGACACCATCCGGGTCTCGGCGTTGGGCGAGATGGCGTTGACGGTGACACCGAAACGCGCGAGTTCTTTGGCCGCGGTCTTGGTGAAGCCGATGATGCCGGCCTTGGCCGTCGCATAGTTGGCCTGGCCGGTGTTGCCGCGCAGGCCGGTGTACGAGGTCACGTTGATCACGCGGCCGAAACCCTGGGCCCGGAAATGGGGGACGCAGGCCCGGGTCAGCCGGAACGTGCCGCCGGCGTGCGTGGCGAGCACCTGCTCCCAGTCGTCGTCGGTGAGTTTCCAGAGCACCTTGTCCCGCAGGATGCCCGCGTTGTTGACGATGATGTCGACGCGGCCCGTGTCGGCGACGGCCTGCTCGACGACGCGCTCGATGTCGGTGGTGCTGCTGACGTCGGCGGGTGCGGCCTTCGCCCCGATCTCGGCCGCCGCGCGCGCGGCCTCGTCACCGTCGAAGTCGATGATGTAGACGGCCGCGCCGGCGCCGGTGAAGAACCTGCTCAGTTCCAGCCCGATGCCGCGGGCGCCGCCGGTGATCAGCACCGTGCGCCCGGTGAAGTCGTAGGTGAGGTTGGTCATGTCGTATCCTTCCCGGCCGCACCAGATTCAGGGTGACGACCGATCTTATTGTCCTTCAGAAGCTTTCGCGTGTCACGAACACTCAGGCACGCTTGCTGACGCCGGAGATCCAGGTGTCGACGAGCGTTTCGCCGGCGACCTCGATCGGCACGTCCTTGATCACGCCGTCGCAGAGCACAAAGCGCTGGAAGGCGTAGAACTCACTCATGCTGCCCAGCATCTCCGCCGCGACCTCGATGTCGATGCCGGTCCGGACGACCCCCGATTCGATCCCGCGCCGCAGGGCATGGGCGATCCGCCCGTAGAACGCCTGCCGCGAACCGGCCCAGATCCGCCGGACCTCGTCGTCGGTCTGGGCCAGTTCGACCAGGAGGCCGAACAGTTCGCGGTTCGCGTCGTAGAACCGCAGGTACAGCTGCGTCGACCGCAGCACCGAGGCGCGCGGATCGTCACCATCCCACGGCACCCGGACAAAGTCGAATGCCTCGTCGGTGAGTTCCCGCAGCAACTCGATCATGAGCTCGTGGCGGTCGGTGAAGTACCGGTAGAACGCGCCACCGGAAATGCCGGCCGCCTCGGTGATGTCGGTGATACGCACCCGCGAATACCCGCGCTCGCCGAACAGCCGCTTCGCCTCGGCCATCAGGCGGCGGCGGGTGTCGCGGCCCTTGGGCGTCAGCGGCCGTGTGTCGTCCATAGCCGGGACACTACGCAGGGCAGGCCCATAAGTAAATGTTGCGCCACTTTTTCTTTTTGCCCGCACGCGGACGGCTGACTACCCCTGACGACGCAGGATGAAGCGCTGGATCTTGCCCGACGGCGTCTTGGGCAGCGCCTCGACGAAGTGCACCGTGCGCGGGTAGGCGTGCGCGGCGAACCCGGTCTTGACCAATTGCTGCAGTTCGGCCTCGAGTGCGTCGTCGCCGGTCAGCCCCTCTGCGAGGACGACGAATGCCTCCAGGACCTCACCGCGCATCTCGTCGGGGCGACCGACGACCGCCACATCGATCACCGCCGGGTGCGTGATCAGCACGCTTTCCACGTCGAAGGGACCGATGCGGTAGCCGGCCATGATGATCACGTCGTCGTCGCGGGCGGAGAAGTAGAAGTTGCCGTCGTCGTCGACGCGGCCGGTGTCGCCGGTGAGGTACCAGCGGCCGTCGTCGGTGTAGCGGGCGGCGGTCTTCTCCGGGGCGTCGAGGTAGCCGGGGAACCAGAAGGCCGGGCTGGCGGGTACGTCGATGGCGATCTGGTCTCGCACGATACCGGTGACGAAACCGGGCATCGGCCTGCCCATCGAGCCCGGGATCAGTGGTGTGCGCAGTTCATCGGCCCAGTGGTTGTTGATGAACATGCCGTGTTCGGTCTGGCCGTAGTGGTCGCGGACCTCGGTGCCCAGCGCCTGCTGCGCCCAGCCGATCACGTCGGGGGTGAGTGGCTCACCGGCCGAGGATGCCCGGCGCAGCGTGAATCCGTCGACGACCGGCGTCTTGCTCAGCGAGCGGTACACCGTCGGGGCTGCCGCGAAATTGGTGACACCGAGCTCGCCGAACACCTTCGCGGTGACCTCTGGTGAAAACCCGGCCTGCAGCAGGATGTTGGGCCGCCCGACCAGCAGCGGCCCGAGGATCCCGTAGTACAGGCCGTACGCCCAGCCCGGATCGGCGGCGTTCCAGAACACATCGTCATCGCTCACATCGAGGCCGTACCGCATGTAGGTCCGGAACGAGGCCAGCGCACGGACCGGTACCGGCACCCCCTTGGGGGTGCCTGTCGTACCACTGGTGAACAGCAGGATCAGATGCCCGTCGCCGCCGACCGCGACCGACTCGGCGAGCGGTTCGGCTCCGGCCAGCAGGGTGTCGAAGCCCCGGTCACCGGTATCACCGGCGACGATCGTCGTCAGCCCGTCGATAGGCGCCAGCTTGTCCGCCTGGCTGGTCTCGGTGATCACGATGGTCGCGTCACCGCCACGCAGCCGCATCTCGATAGCCGGTGTCGCGAACGCGGTGAACAGCGGGATGTACACCGCACCGAGCCGGGCGAGCGCGAGCAGCGTCACCACCAGTTCGGTGCGTTTGCCCATGAGCACGCCGACCCTCGTGCCGCGGGTCACGCCGAGCCTTGTCAGCGCACAAGCCAGGCGGCGGGACCGGTCCGCGAGCTCGCCGTAGGTGACATCGGTGGTCACCAGTCCGTCGGCACCGGCGGGCGCCACGGTGGTGAACGCGACACCGGTTGGGTCATGCCTGTCGACGAGCAGATACGCCGCATCGGCGTCGGCGGCACCGTACTCCGCCAGCCAGGCCCTCACGTCGGCGTCGACGGCGGTGGGGACGGTGTAGGTCATGTTCTCTCCCGGCTGTGTGTTGGCCAGATCACATATCGCCACCCATTCTGCCCGCACGACGACATGCGGCGATGTGACTTTCGGTGACCGCGTGCTCTACGCTGGTTGCCGTTGTCTCGGCGAGGGTGACCTGATCACCGTTATCGGCGCGACCATCGTGACTCTCCTGCGCGGTGCCTTCACGCACCCCGGTGCCCGTCGTGGTGTGCGCCACTCACCGCGGCAAGAACCGATTCACGAGGAGAACATCATGTCGAACACCACCAAGCTCGCCGTCGCCACCCGCGACGACAAGGGCAAGGGCGCCGCCCGCCGCGCCCGCCGCGAGGGCAAGGTTCCCGCCGTGCTCTACGGCCACGGCACCGACCCGGTGCACCTGCACCTCCCGGCCCGCGAATTCGCCGCCGTCCTGCGCGCCAACGGCACCAACGCCGTCATCGACCTCGACATCGAGGGCAAAAGCCAGCTCGCGCTGACCAAGCAGGTCGACGTGCACCCGATCCGCAGCTACATCGAGCACGTCGATCTGCTCGTGATCAAGCGCGGCGAGAAGGTCACCGTCGAGGTCACCGTCGCCGTCGAGGGTGACGCCGCACCGGGCACCCTGGTCGTTCAGGACGCCAGCGTCATCGAGGTCGAGGCCGACGCCCTGTCGATCCCCGAGCACATCGTCGTCGATGTCGAGGGCGTGGCGGCCGGCACCGCCATCCACGCCGGTGACGTGACCCTGCCCGAGGGCGTCACCCTCACCAGCGATCCCGAGCTGCTGGTAGTCGCCGTCAACGAGGCACCGCAGGCCGCCGCTGACGACGAGGCCGAGGCCGAGGGCGACGCCGCCGAAGCGGCGGAGTAGTCCTCCCCGAGTGAAACTTGTTGTCGGCCTGGGCAATCCCGGGCCCCAATACGAGAAGACCAGGCACAACGTCGGCGCGATGGTCGTCGACGCCCTGGTCGCCTCGGCAGGCGAGCGGTGGAAGGTGCACAAGAAATCGGGTGCACAGGTGGCCACCGCCCGCCTCGCCGGGGAGCCGGTGCTCATCGCCCGGCCCACCACCTACATGAACACCACGGGCCGGCAGGTCGGCCCGCTGGCCAAGTTCTATTCCGTCGCACCCGAGGATCTGATCGTGGTGCACGACGAACTGGACATCGACTTTGGTCTCGTCCGGCTCAAACGCGGCGGCGGCGAAGGCGGGCACAACGGCCTGCGATCGATCAGCCAGGCCATCGGTACCCGTGACTACCTGCGTGTACGCCTCGGCATCGGACGCCCACCGGGCCGGCAGGATCCGGCCGACTACGTGCTCAAACCGTTCCCGTCGGCGGCCAAGGCCGACGTCGAGTTGCTGATCGGCAACGGCGCCGAGGCCGTCGAGCTCCTGGCCCGGCAGGGCCTCGAAGCAGCCCAGAACACCGTGCACGCCTGGTGATCGGTCGTTCGGATCAGGGCGAATCGGAGATACGGCCCTCCGGGCCTAGAATCCTATTTCTATGACATCCGCATCGATGCGGGCAGCATCCGGGAGGTAGACGTGGTACAGATCGCAACCAAGACTGGGCAGCAGAACGTCGCGATGCTCGGGGTGGGCGCCTGCCGGCCCACACGCGTGATCACCAACGACGAGCTCTGCCAGACACTCGACTCCAGCGACGAATGGATCTTCGAGCGCAGCGGTATCCGTTCGCGCCGCTGGATCAGCGGCGACGAGTCGAACCGGTCGATGTCGGTTACCGCGGGCGAACGCGCGATCCTCAACAGCGGTATCGACCGCTCCAAGATCGACTGTGTCATCCTGTCCACCAGCACCTGGCCCACGATCACCCCGCACGGTGCGCCGTCGGTGGCCTACGACCTCGGCATCAACGGGGTCCCCGCCTTCGACCTCGTCTCGGGCTGCGGCGGCTTCTGCTACGGCGTGTCCGTCGCGAGCGCGCTGATCAACGCGGGCAGCGCCACCAACGTGCTGCTTATCGGGTCCGAGACGATGTCGTTGAGCCTGGATGTCACCTCGCGGTCGACGGCCTTCCTGTTCGGTGACGGCGCCGGCGCCGTGGTCATCGGTCCCGCCGAGGAGAACGGCATCTCCCCCACGGTGTGGGGCAGCGACGGCGAGAACGCCTCGGCCATCGGGCAGACCATCAACATCCCGGACTTCATCAACCCGGAGCTCAAGGAGAAGCCCGGGATGTACCTCACCATGGAGGGCCAGCGCGTGTTCCGGTGGGCGGCGATCACGCTGCCCAAGGCACTCTCGGGTGCACTCGATGTCGCCGGGCTGCACGCCGACGACATCGAGGTCTTCATCCCGCACCAGGCCAACGCCCGCATCAACGACCTGATGAAGAAGAACCTGGGCCTGCCCGACGACGTCCCGGTGGCCAACGACATCGAGTTCACCGGCAACACCTCGGCGGCATCGATCCCGCTGGCCATGGAGGAAATGCTCGCCTCCGGCAAGGCGAAGGGCGGGCAGACTGCGCTGATGCTCGGTTTCGGCGCCGGATTGTCGTATGCGGCGCAGGTCGTGACACTGCCGCCGGCACCCACGATCACCAGCCTCGACGATTAGTCGCCACGGCACGGACCTGCCGACCGTTCGGTCCATGCTGTCGCATTCGGTTTCCACACTGACGCATTTGGGTCCATGCTGGGAGGCGGACATCTTGTCGTCTTCCAGGAGGGCCGCGTCATGCACCTGCGCACCCGGCGCAACGTCAGCGCACAACACTCCGGCCGAGTCAGACACTCCGCGACAGCGGCGGCGACCGTCGGCGCACTGTGCGCGGCCGCGGTGGCCGGCATCGCACCCGCTCAAGCGGCTACCGCACCACCCACGCTGCGGGTGACCCTGTACGACGGTCCGCAGGACTGGACCGGCTGGCAATCGGCGATCGACACCAGGAACAACCGCGAGTGCCGGATCAGGGTGGCCGCACCCGCGGCGGCCAAGCTGAACCGGAACGCCGCCATCAGCGGTAGGGGCGCGTTCGCGTGGCCGCAGAACTACCTGCCCGCCGGCCAGTACCGCCTGCGGATCGTCTGCCGCCACACGGCCTCACCGGCGGTGAGCTTCTATTCGCCGCGCAACCAGGTGAACGATGCCCGCACCAGATTCAGCGACTACACGAGGGGCGCACTGGGGCTCTAGGGCACCGCCGGGCCGCAGGTGACCCGCACCCGGACAGCCCACCCGCGGGGCCAACGGAACAGGGCGCCGGTGGCTGTGATATTGATTGCACCCGAATTCTCGGACCGGCTCCCCAATCGGGACAAAACCCCAGGAAACAGCCGACAAACCCCCTTACGAACCCCGAGTCACCGACCTCCGTCCCCCCGAACCGGTGTCACCCGGCCAGAGGACCACCGGTAATGCCGTCTTGACAGTTCGCGATCTATAGCCAAGATGGGAACGTACACCAATTGGGGGGTGTGAAAGTTGGTTGGACGTTCACTGTGTCCGGTTCAAGTCCGTGGAAGGGTCTTCTGATGCGCGCTCGCAAGCCACGCACGACGGCGTGGGGCAGGCGCGAGACCAGGACAGCCACGTCGGACACCGCGGAAATGCCGAAGGCGACCGGCGCCGCGGAGACTCTTCCCGAGTGGCGCGATCCGCACAAGGGCCTATGGCTCTCGGGCCTGATCATTCCGCTGACACCCTTCCTCGCCTGGGGCCTGGTGTCGCTGCTCGGCCCCGGCGTCTTCTGGGCGGCCGGTCTGCTGGTGGTCGCGCTGATCCCGTCGATCGACCGCTTCTACGGACCTGACCGGACCAATCCGCCGGACGAGGTGATGAAGCAGCTGGAGAACTCGCGCTACTACCGGTGGTGCCTGTTCCCGTACATTCCGCTGCAGTACGCGGGTCTGGTCCTGGCCTGCTACCTGTGGACCCACGCACCGATGGGCATTCCCGAACGCATCGCCCTGGCCACCACGGTCGGCGTCGTCGGCGGACTGGCGATCAACGTGGCCCACGAACTGGGTCACAAACGCACCAGCCACGAGCAGTGGCTGTCGAAGATCGCCCTCGCGCAGACCTGGTACGGCCACTTTTACGTCGAGCACAACTACGGACACCACATCCGCGTCGCCACACCCGACGACCCGGCCAGCGCGCGCTTCGGCGAATCGTTCTGGCGGTTCTGGCCCCGCACCGTGTCAGGCACGTTCAAGCTCGGCTGGCAGATCGAGAGCAAGCGGCTCAAGCGGCAGGGCAAGAGCGTCTGGAGCCTGCGCAACAACGTGCTCAACGCCTGGCTGATGTCGGCGGTGCTGTACGTCGTCCTCGTCGCCGTGTTCGGCTGGGCGGTGCTGCCGTACCTGATCGTCCAGGCCGTGTTCGGCTTCTCGTTCCTGGAGATCGCGAACTACATCGAGCACTACGGACTGCTGCGGGAGAAGCGACCCGACGGCAAATACGTCCGGGTCGCCCCGCATCACAGCTGGAACAGCGACTACGTGATGAGCAATGCCGTTCTGTACCACGTGCAGCGGCACAGCGACCACCACGCGCACGCCGGTCGGCGTTACCAGACGCTGCGCTCGTTCGGTGATTCCACGCCGCAGCTGCCCGGCGGCTACGTGTCCATGGGTGCCTGCGCGCTGATCCCGCCGCTGTGGCGCCGCGTCATCGACCAGCGGCTCCTGGACTACTACGACGGCGACGTCACCCGCGTCAACCGCGGCCCGGTAGACGATGCGGACCCGGCCGAGAAATCCGCGGCCTAGCGGGATTTGTCCACGTCACCGGCGGCAAAGTAGCCTCGTCGGGTGAGCACTGAAGGTCAGACGAACACCGGAGACCGATCGGGCGGGGACGAGTCGGTTCGCGTGGCCCGCGAGGTGCGGCGGCGGCGGACGTTCGCCATCATCTCCCACCCCGACGCCGGTAAGTCGACGATGACCGAGGCGCTGGCCCTGCACGCACGCATGATCAGCGAGGCGGGCGCCATCCACGGCAAGGCCGGACGCAAGTCAACGGTGTCGGACTGGATGGAGATGGAGAAGGCGCGCGGCATCTCCGTCAGCTCGACGGCGCTGCAGTTCAACTACACCCCGTCGGGGTCGCCCGCCGCACCGCCGGACGATCCCGACGCCACGTACGTGATCAACCTCGTCGACACACCCGGCCACGCCGACTTCTCCGAGGACACCTACCGGGTGCTGACCGCCGTCGACGCCGCGGTGATGCTCATCGACGCCGCCAAGGGTCTCGAACCGCAGACGCTGAAACTGTTCCAGGTGTGCCGTCACCGCGGCATCCCCGTGATCACCGTCATCAACAAGTGGGACCGGCCCGGCCAGACCCCGCTCGAACTGATCGACGAGATCACCGAACGCATCGGCCTCATCCCGACGCCCCTGCTCCTTCCCGTCGGCATCGCCGGCGACTTCCGGGGCCTGCTGGACCGGCGCACCGGCGAATACGTGGCGTTCACCCGCACCGCCGGCGGAGCCAAGATCGCGCCCGAGGAGATCATGGACGCCGACGCCGCGTCGGCCCGTGAGGGCGGCGAATGGGAGTCGGCGCTCGAGGAGAGCGAACTGCTCTCGGAGATGGGTCAGGACCACGATCAAGAGATGTTCCTGGCCGGGCAGACATCGCCGATGATCTTCGCCTCGGCCATGCTCAACTTCGGGGTGCGACAGCTGCTGGAGGCACTTGTCGCACTCGCCCCCGCCCCATCGGGCAGGGCATCGGTGAGCGGCGACGTCCGCGTACCTACCGACCCGTTCAGCGCGGTCGTGTTCAAGGTGCAGGCCGGGATGGACACCAGCCACCGCGACCGGCTGGCGTTCATGCGGATCGTGTCCGGCGAGTTCGAACGCGGCATGGTCGTCACCCACGCGCAGACCGGCAAACCGTTCGCCACCAAGTACGCCCAGGCGGTGTTCGGCCGCGACCGCTCCACCGTCGACCGCGCCTACCCCGGCGACGTGGTGGGCCTGGTCAACGCGATGACGCTCGCGCCGGGCGATTCGCTGTTCACCGGACCCAAGGTGCAGTTCCCGCCCATCCCCTCGTTCGCGCCGGAACACTTCTCGTCGCTGCGGGCCACCACGGCCGACAAGTACAAGCAGTTCCGCAAGGGCATGGACCAGCTCGACAGCGAGGGTGTGGTGCAGGTGCTGCGCAACGATCTGCGCGGCGACATGGCGCCCGTACTGGCCGCGGTGGGCCCGATGCAGTTCGAGGTGGTCACCGCCCGCCTCAAGTCCGAGTTCAACGTCGACACAGTGATCGAGGGTCTCGGCTATTCGCTGGCCCGGCGCACCGACGAGGCCAGCGCCGCCGAACTGAACCGGCAGCGCGGCGTCGAGGTGTTCACCCGCACCGACGGCGCACTGCTGGCCCTGTTCAGCGACAAGTGGCGGCTGCAGTTCGTGGAGAAGGAACACCCCGAGCTGACCCTCGACCCACTCGTCGCAGCAGCCGATTAAGAAACGCCGGGAGCCGCTAGTCGCCGACCAGTCGGCGCACCTCGGCCGGGTCGACGGCGTCGATCGTGGCGGGGGTGAACGCGGGGTTGCGGTCCTTGTCGACGAGCACGGCGCGCACGCCCTCGGCGAAGTCGGGGGTGGCGCAGACGCGGGCACCGACGCGCAGTTCCCGGTCCAGGCATTCGGCCAGGCTCGACGTCCTGCCCGCCTCCAACAGCGCCGCGGTCACCCACAGACTCGTCGGTGAGGCGTTCCCGAGCAGGCCCACCATATCCTGCGCCCAGTCGTCGCCGACTGCGCCCTGCAGGCCACCGACGAGAGCGTTGATGTCGGAATCGCTGAAGTATTCGGCGATCCGGCGCAGCGGCAGGTCCGTCTCCACCGGTGCCGACCGTGGGCGCAACGCCTCCCCCAGCGAGACCCCGGCGCGGATGTCGCCGGCGAGCGCGGGCAGATCGGCGGCCTTGACGTGGTGCGTGGCCAACCCGACGGCGACGGCGTCCGCCCCGCGGAGCCGGGCACCGGTCAGTCCCAGCCACAGCCCGACGCCCTCGGGCAGGCGAGGCAGGAAGTAGGTGGCGCCGATGTCGGGGAAGAACCCGATCGCCGTCTCCGGCATGGCGATCAGCGCGTTCTCGGTGACGACGCGGATCTCCCCGTGCACCGAGATGCCCAGTCCCCCACCCATCGCCGCACCGTCGATCAGCGCCACATAGGGTTTCGGGTATTCGGCGACCAGTTGATCGAGCCGGTACTCAGCGGTGAAATAGGTCTCGATGGCTTCGGCGTCACCGTCGAGAGCATGCTGGCGGATGGCGCGGATGTCGCCGCCGGCGCAGAATGCCCGCTCGTGCGCCGAGGTGACCAGCACCGTCTCGATCGAATCGTCATCACCCCAGGTCAGGAGGGTCTGGTGCATCTCATCGATCATGCTCTGATCGAGGGCGTTGAGCGCCTTGGGCCGGTCGAGGATGATCTCGCCGACGCCATCGGCCACGTTGGTCCGGATAAACGACATGCCCATCACGCTAGCGAACCCGACCCGTACTTCCTCCGCCAACCGCAGGATCCTCCGTCAGCCAAGGGAGGATCCTGCGGTTCGGGGTGGATCGGTTAACCGGTTGCGGACCGTGACCTCGTGACCTACGGTGGGTAGCCGTGAGTCCAGGGGCCTGATCGCTCCAGGGAGTGACAACGCCCGGACCACAGGCATCTGTCGCCTACCAGAGGAGCTGATTCCCGGAATGAATGCCTGAAGTGCCTTCGAACCGGCGCGATCCCGCGTCGCCTCATCGAGTCACTTCTGGAGTTGTCATGTCCGAGAATTATTCTGTTCCCGCGTCTTCCGCCGCCCTGATCGTTTCCGATCTGAGTTTTTCCTGGCCCGACGGCACGCCGGTGTTCACCGGATTGTCGTTCTCCGTCGACCGCCGCACGCATTCGCTGGTCGGCTCCAACGGCGCCGGGAAGACCACCCTGTTGCGGCTGATCGCCGGTGATCTGCGCCCCGCGTCGGGCAGCGTGAGCACCGTCGGCGACGTCGAGTTCGTCACCCAGCACCCGCAGGCCGATCCGTCCCGCACCGTCGGCGATGTCCTGGAGATCACCCCGGTCCTGGCCGCGCTCTCCCGGGTGGAGTCGGGTTCGGTGGACCCGGCAGACTTCGAGATCATCGGCGACGACTGGGACATCGAGGAGCGCGCCCGCGCGATACTCGCCGAATCCGGTCTGCCGCATGAGGATCTGCACCGCACCGTCGGCACCCTGTCCGGCGGCGAGGCGACGCTGCTGACCATCTGCGGTGCCCTGCTGCGCAGACCGGCGGTACTGCTGCTCGACGAACCCACCAACAATCTCGACACCCGCGCCCGCACAAGCCTGTTCCGGATGATCGACCAGTTCTCCGGCGTGCTGCTGGTGGTCACCCACGATCTGGAACTGCTCGAACGGGTCGAGGCGACGCTGGAGTTGCACGACCGGTCGATCCGGCTGTTCGGCGGACCGTATTCGGTGTACCGGAAGATCCTCGACGCCGAACACGAAGCCGCCCTGGCCGCCGTCGCCGACGCCCGGTCCGATCTGGCCAAGCAGAAACGGGAGAAGGAGGAGGCCAACATCAAACTGGCCCGGCGTGCACGCACCGCCCGAAAGGCGGAGCGGGAGAAGCGGGTTCCCAAGATCATCATGGGTTTGCGGCAGAACGACGCCGAGGTGGCGGCGGGGAAACTCGCCAACCGGCACCGCGACGACGTGATCGCGGCGGACGACCGGCTGCGGGAGGCCCGCGACGGGGTACGCGCCGACGCATCGGCACGCATCACGCTGCCCGAGGTGTCACTGGCGAGCCGCGCCCAGGTGGTCGACGACGATCGCCTGACACTGCTCGGCCCCGAACGGGTCGCGGTCGCCGGACCCAACGGCTCGGGCAAGACGACGCTGCTGCGGTCGCTGATGTCCACCGATGACTCGATCTGCGTTCCGCACGCCTATCTGCCGCAGCGACTTCGGTTCGCGGACGAGTCGAAGTCGTTGGTGGAGGCGCTCACCGAGGCCAACCCCGCGGTGGGTGAGAACGAGATCCGCGGCCAGCTGGCCCGGTTCCTGTTCCGCGGCAGGCGCGGTGACCGATTGCTGTCGGAACTGTCCGGCGGGGAACGCATCCGGGCGGCCCTGGCGTCGGCGCTGCTGCGCCGGCCCACGCCCAAGCTGCTGATCCTCGACGAGCCCACCAACAACCTCGACATCGACACCGTCGAACAGCTCGCCGACGCCCTCGCGGGCTGGCGAGGCGCACTGATCCTGGTATCTCACGACCCGGAGTTCGTGCGGCGCGTCGGGGTGGATCGAACGATGACCCTGTAAGCGGACCGCAGTTGTCCGCGATCGGTGACACCCTGGGTTTCATGCACGAGGAGATCCGGGTGCGCGGGGCACGGCAGAACTCGCTGAAGAACGTCGACGTCGACATCCCGAAGCATCAGTTGGTGGTGGTGACCGGGGTGTCGGGGTCGGGCAAGTCCTCGCTCGTGTTCGACACGATCGCCGCCGAGTCGGCACGGCAGCTCAGCGAGACGTTCCCGGCGTTCGTGCAGTCGCGGATGCCGAGCTACGCGCACCCGGATGTCGATGTGCTGGAGAATCTTCCGGCGGTGATCATCGTCGACCAGAAGCGGCTGCACGGCGGACCGCGGTCGACGGTCGGCACCATCAGCGACATCGGTGCCCGGCTGCGGCTGCTGTATTCGCGGATCGCCGAGCCGGTCGCCGGGTTCTCCAATGCGTACGGCTTCAACGATCCGGCCGGAATGTGCCCGAGGTGTGAAGGCTTGGGAGTGACAGCGCGGGTTGCCGAGTCCAGGATGGTCGATGACTCGAAGTCCCTGAACGACGGCGCCATCGATTTTCCGATGTTCGCACCCGGCCAGTGGATGTGGAAGGCGTACGCCAAGTCCGGGTTCTTCGATCCCGCGATGAAGATCGGCGACTACACCCAGGAGCAGCGGTGGATCCTGTTGCACGCGCCTGCCGGTGAGCTGCAGGCGCCGGCCGGGATCGATGCGGTCGGCAGCGCCTACGAAGGGGTGATCGCCCGTTTCAACCGCATTTATCTGCGCCGCGAACCCGATTCGTTCAAAGGGGCGCAGCGGGAGGCGTTCGAGCGGATCGTCGAACGCGGCGTGTGCACCGACTGCGGCGGCACCCGGCTCTCGGAAGCGGTGCGCGGCAGCCGTGTCGGGGAGTTGTCGATCGCCGACTGCAACGCCATGCAGATCAGCGACCTCGCGGAGTTCGTCTCCACTCTCGACGTGCCGGCGGTGGCGCCGCTGATCGACAGCCTGCGGGTGCATCTGGACCGCATGGTGACCGTGGGTCTGGGCTATCTGAGCATGGAGCGGGCCACCTCGACGCTGTCGGGCGGCGAGGCGCAGCGCATCAAAATCGTCCGGCATCTCGGCAGTGCGCTCGCCGACATGCTGTACGTGTTCGACGAACCCACCGTGGGGCTGCATCCGCGCGATGTCGCCGCGCTCGGCGGGTTGCTCGGCGAACTCCGTGACCGTGGCAACACGGTGCTCGTGGTGGAGCACGACCCGGACATCATGGCGATCGCCGACCACATCATCGACATGGGGCCCGGCGCCGGTGCTGCCGGCGGAACGATTGTGTACCAAGGTGATTACCCAGGACTGAGCGGGGCGGACACCGCCACCGGCCGCGGCCTGGCCAAGCCGCATCCGTCCGTGCGCGAACGCCGCGAACCGCGCGGCTGGATCGATATCACCGGCGCCTCGACACACAACCTGCGGAACGTCGACACGCGGATTCCGCGGGGGGTGATGACCGCGGTCACCGGCGTGGCCGGGTCGGGAAAGAGCAGCCTGATCCTGGGCCACCTCCCCCAGGCCGAGCCGGACACGGCGGTGATCGACCAGCGCCCGATCCGTGGGTCGCGCCGGTCCAATCCGGCCACGTTCACCGGGATGCTCGATCCGATCCGCAGACTGTTCGCCAAGACCACCGGTAAACCGATCGGCCTGTTCACCGCCAACTCGACGGGCGGGTGCACCGAATGCGACGGCAACGGTGTCATCTACACCGACCTCGCATTCATGGACGGTGTTCTCACCTCGTGCGACGCGTGCGGCGGGCGGCAGTTCACTCCGGAATCACAGGCCATCACCATAGACGGAGTCAGCATCGCCGACGTTTACCAGATGAGTATCGCCGAGGCGCTCGCCTGGTTCCGGCCGCGGCCGATCGTCACGATCCTGGAAACCATCCGAGACGTCGGCCTGGACTATCTGACGCTCGGACAACCGCTGACCAGCCTCTCCGGTGGCGAACGTCAACGCCTCAAACTCGCCGCCCACCTCGGGACGCCCGGGCACACCATCGTTCTCGACGAACCGACGAGCGGCCTGCATATCGCCGACACTGAGCGCCTGATCGCTCTGCTCGACCGCCTGGTGGACCAGGGGTCGACCCTGGTGGTGATCGAACACAACCTGGATGTGATCGCGGCGGCTGACTGGATCATCGACCTGGGCCCCGACGCCGGCCACGACGGCGGCCGGATCATCTTCGAAGGCACCCCCGAGACGATGGTCGAACACGGCTCCGGCCACACCGCCACCCACCTACGCCGCACCTCGCCTGAGTTTGCCGACTATCCCGTTTTCCGAGACCAACTGCAAACTCAGACAACATGACGGTCCCGCTCCCTCGTCCTGACCCATGACGGACAAGGTTCGTGGGCGGTCACGGCCGACGCCCGCGGCACGACCGACATACCCGCACCCGGCTTGGACGACGGCCGAACGGTTTCCGGCGTCGCCAGCCAATCGGCGAGGGCTCGCGGCGACAGCGGTTCATCCTTGAGTGCCGTCAGTGCTACCCGCACCGTTCAGGTCCTGCTATCTGATAGGTTCGAGATCCTGCTGTTCGTATAATACAGATCCTGCTAACTGTAAGATTCAACCCCTGCTGGATGTAAGATTCGGGCATGGACTACCAGCGACGCGCACTCGATGATGAGCTGGACCTGATGCTGTCGGCGCTCCCGGCGATCGCCGTCGACGGCGCCAAGGCCGTGGGCAAGACCTCGACCACGCAGGTCCGAGCCGCGAGTGTCTTGCGACTCGATTCACGCTCGGTACGTGAAGTCGTGGCCGCAGATCCCGCGTCAATCCTGCTCCGCCCACGGCCACTGTTGATCGACGAATGGCAGAACGTGCCCGATGTCTGGGACGTCGTACGCAGAGCGGTCGATGAGGACCGCACTCCGGGCCAGTTTCTGCTGACTGGGAGTGCAACACCCAAAGAAGGCGCGACCGCGCACTCCGGCGCTGGTCGAATCACTCGCCTGCGGATGCGTCCACTCGCGTTCAGCGAGCGGGGCAACACCACTCCATCCGTCAGCCTCGAAGGACTCCTGGCCGGGAATCTCCAGGTCGAAGGCCACACCGATATCCGGCTGCCGGACTATGTCGAGGAGATCATGGCGTCCGGCTTTCCCGGGCTGCGCGGGCTGCCGCCGAGGCTTTTGCGCGGTGAGCTCGACAGCTATCTACGCAACACCGTTGATCGAGACATCCCGGAACAAGGACTCTCCGTGCGCAAGCCGGCGGCGTTGCTCGACTGGCTGCGCGCCTATGCGGCAGCCACCTCGGGTACTGCGAGCTACACAGAAATCCTCGATGCATCCACTGCAGGCATGTCCGAGAAACCGGCCCGAGCAACAACGGCCGCATATCGTGATGCCCTACGACAGTTGTGGCTTCTCGACCCACTACCGGCATGGGCGCCGATCGGAAAGGAATTCACCCGTCTGAGCCAAACTCCGACGCACCATCTCGCCGACCCCGCACTCGCCGCGCGGCTTCTCGGGCTCACTCAACGGTCACTGCTGGACGGAGCCGGAACACCACTGGGTCCACAACAGGGCACTGTACTGGGAAGACTGTTCGAGTCGCTGGCCACGCTCAGCGTCCGGGTTCTCGCACAACGTGCCGAAGCAGACACGGCCCACCTCCGTACACGCAATGGCGATCACGAGATCGATCTCATACTCACCGACCCCGAGGGCAAGGTGCTCGCCATCGAGGTCAAACTGAGCAACACCGTCACCGATAATGACGCCAAGCACCTCGCGTGGCTGTCGAATGCCTATGGCGACCAGATCATCGACCGAGTCATCATCAACACCGGACCGGCGGCGTACCGCCGCCCAGACGGCATCGCTGTCGTCCCTCTGGCGCTGCTCGGTCCATAATTGTGCCACTCAGCAACCCTTCGGCTAAGTCGACAGTCCCTGCGGAGCTGACAGCAAGCTCAATGGCTCAGTAGCGATCCAGTTCGGGGCCGAGGCGGGCGGATTTGTCGTCGGTCCAGCCGGGGACCTGCAGGATCGCCTGCCAGGCGTAGGGGATCTCGGACGAGTAGTTGTGGCCATGGCCGTCGGGCACCTTGTCGGAGGAGACCATGTCGGCCGAGATCTGCAGGAAGGTGACCAGCGGGAACCACTGCATCTTCGGGTGGACGTCGGCGCCGCGCTTCTCGCGCAGCCAATCCGGTTTGCGCAGAATGGTTCCCGGATCCCACCAGACCACCGGATCGGAAGCGTGCTGCAGGAACAAGATCCGGCTCGCCGACGGCCACGGCTGTTTCTCGGCCGCGGCGATGTCGTGGCGGTTGGCGACGAACCGCACCAGGTCACCGCCCTCGAACACCGGCAGCCGTTCGGGGGTGCCCTTGTCGCGGTCACGCAGGGTCGCCTTCCACAGCGGATTGTTCACGATCGGACCGGCGAAGAACGCGCCATCGGTGCGGGCGGCGATGTCGGGGATGGTGCCGAACGGGGCCTCCGCGCCGGAGGTGCCGAGGCTCTCACCGAACACCACCAGCTTGGGACGCCGCGCCTCCGGGATCTTCCGGACCCGCGCCGACACCGCCTCGAACAGCGCCTGACCGGCGCGCCGGCAGCGTTCGTTGTCGACGAGGAACGACAACCAGCTCGGCAGATACGAGTACTGGATGGCGACGGTCGCGGTGTCGCCGTTGTACATGTATTCCAGTGAGTCGACGGTGGACCGGTTGATCCAGCCGGTGCCGGTGGTACCCGCGACGGCGATGATCTTGCGGGTGAAGGCCCCGGTGCGTTCCATCTCGGCGACGGCCAGCCGCGCGTTCACCCGCGGATCGGCCTCGTGACCGAGACCCACGTATGAGCGGATGGGTTCTTTCGCGGGGGCGCCGTTGAACCGTTCGAGATCGGTCACCGTCGGTCCGGTGCCGATGAACACCCGCCCCTGCAGGCCGATCGAATCCCACGTCACCAGTGATCCCGGTCCACCCGACCGCAGTCGCGAGTTGGTCGGCTGGGATTCGGCGGTGGTCTCGTCGTTGAGGGAAGCGAACGACGAGTTCATCGCCCGCATCGAGTATTTGGCGACCACACCGTTGAGGACCAGTACCGTGAGCACCAGGACCAGCAGCACCGAGGTGACCGCGGCGATCCGCGGCGGGGTGTACCTGTCGATCCAGCGGTACAGTGCCCGCACGGCGTCGGCCCACGCCCAGCCGAGTAGGAGGAGCAGCACGAAGACGGCGTGCGCGACAATCGCGATCACCGGATAGGCATGCCACGACATGTGCGACATCCCCATCAGGTCCCGGATCTCGTCCTGCCAGCGGGAGAACCAGTACAGCATCACGGAGGTCCCGGCCAGCGCCACGACCACCAGCGCGATCCAGTGTGGACGCCGCGGCGACGGCCACGGCCGATCCCGGGACATCATGAACCGGATCAGCCACGACACGAACACCCCCAGCAGGTAGCCGGCAGCCGCCGAGATGGCGCTGATCAGTCCCTGGAACAGGGCGTCTCGCGGCAGCAGTGACGGCGTCACCGACAGCCACAGCATCACCAGCGCCATCGACAGTCCGGCGAAGCTGTACCGCTGCCGGTACGCGTCCAGCAGCCGGCGTGGACGCGACGGCTTCGGCAGGTCCGCCCGGTCCCCGACCGGCCCGCCGGAATCGACCGCCACCGCCGCGCTGTCCTCGTTGTCGCTGCTCACGGACTTCTGTCTACCGCACCCGGCGGTACATCCGTGCCAGCCCACGCCATGACATCGGCCACCCGGCGTCGATCACTCCATCAGCTCGGCCAGCTCCAGCCACCGTGCCTCGGCGGAGTCCTTCTGTTCCACAACGGACTTGAGTTCGGCGTTCAGAGTGACGAGTGTGCCCGGCTCGGTGGCCGCGGCGACGAGGTCGGCGTGCAGCTTGTCCTCCTTGGCGGAGAGTTGCTCGATCTGTCGTTCGAGTCGATTCATCGTCTTACGCGTCTCACGATGCTCGGCCGCCGACATGCCGGTAGGTTCCGGTGTGGAATCAGATTCCGCTGCAACCTTTTTGGTGGCCGTCTTATCTTCGGCCGCTGCGAGCTCGCGCCGTTTGCGCAGGTACTGCTCGATGCCGCCGGGCAGGTTGGTGAGCTGGCCGTCACCGAACAGCGCCCACGTGCTGTCACAGATCCGCTCGATCAGATACCGGTCGTGGGAGATCACCACCAGGGTGCCCGCCCACGAGTCGAGGATGTCCTCCACCTGCTGCAGGGTGTCGATGTCGAGGTCGTTGGTGGGCTCGTCGAGCAGCAGCACGTTGGGTTCGGCCATCAGGACGCGGGTCAGCTGCAGGCGGCGGCGTTCACCGCCGGACAGATCACGCACCGGGGTGCGTTGCTTCGCCGGGGTGAAACCGAGCCGTTCAGCCAGCTGGGATGCCGACATCTCCTTGTCGCCCACCACGATCCGGGTGGCCACATCCTCGACGGCGTCGAGGACGCGCTGGTCTTCATCGAGGTCATCGAGTTCCTGCCGCAGCCAGCCGATCTTGACCGTGGTGCCCTCGATGCGGCGGCCGGGCGCGACAGGCACCTCCCCGGCGAGCGCACGCAGCAACGTGGTTTTGCCGGATCCGTTCACGCCCACCAGGCCGACCCGCTCCCCCGGCGTCAGACGCCAGGTGAGGTCGTCGAGAAGGGTTACGCCACTGGGTGTTTCGAGGTGTGCGTTCTCGAGTTCGATGACCACGCGGCCGAGTCTGCGGCGCGCGAACGCCGACAGGGTCACCGTGTCGCGGGGCGGCGGCACGTCGGCGATGAGTTTCTCCGCGGCCTCGATCCGGTAGCGCGGCTTGGAGGTTCGGGCCGGTGGGCCGCGGCGCAGCCAGGCGAGTTCTTTGCGGGCGAGGTTGCGGCGGCGTTCCTCGGCGGCGTCGGAAAGCCGGACACGTTCGGCGCGGGCGAAGATCCAGTCGTTGTAGCCGCCCTCGTACTCGTCGACGCGGCCCGAATGCACCTCCCACGTACGGGTGGCGACTGTGTCGAGAAACCAGCGGTCGTGGGTGACGACGATGAGGGCGCTGCGCCGGGACACGAGATGATCGGCCAGCCACTGCACGCCCTCGATGTCGAGGTGGTTGGTGGGCTCGTCGAGGATCAGCAGGTCGGCGTCGGCGATGAGCGCGGTGGCCAGTCCGACACGGCGGCGCTGCCCACCGGACAGTTCGTCGACGCGCCGGTCGAGCAGGCCGTCGATACCGATGCCGGCGAGGATGCCACGCACCCGCGCGTCCCCGGCCCATTCGTGCACGGCCACCTCGGGACCGCCCACCACCACCTCGGCGACGGTCGCCCCGGCGGGCAGCTCACCGCGCTGGGTGACCGTCTCGACCCGGATGTCCCCGGCCCGCGACACCCGGCCGCTGTCGGGTTCGGTGATGCCGCCGAGGATCTCCAGCAGGGTGGTCTTGCCGCCACCGTTGAGGCCCACGACGCCGATCCGCTGGCCCTCGTGGACGCCGAGGCTGACCGAGTCGAGCAACTGCTTGATGCCGAAGCTCTTGCTGATGCGGTCGGCGTTGATCAGGGCCGTCGGGTTGGAGGGTGCCACCCGACGACGATAGCTCACCGGCGGCTGTGCGCCTGAGCCACAGAACGTCACCGGGGTACGAGTACCTCGACGACGGCAGTCTGGCCGTCGTCGCTGTGATGCACCCGACATCCGAACCCCAGATCTGCGGCGAACGCCTGCGCGGCGGGCGCCTGTCCCCGGTGGCATTCGCACAGCACCACACCGCCCGGCGCGCCCCAGCGCCGGGCTCCGGCGAGCAACCCGCGCACCGCGTCGAGCCCGTCCTGGCCGCCGTCGTGACTGTCGGCGGGTTCGTGGTCGACGGCCTCGGCGGGCAGCAGCGCCCGCGACGCGGTGGGCACGTAGGGTGCGACCGCGGCGAGCACGTCCACCGATCCCAGCACCCCCGCGTCATCGAGCACCGTGCTGAGACCGTCGGGCACCACGGCGCGCATCACCAACGCATCAGCCGGCAGGTTGATACGCGCATGCGTCAACGCCTCAGCGCGATGGTCGACGGCGACCAGCCGCGCCGCCGACGTGCCGAGTCGGGCCGCCACCACGGCCGCGATGGGCGCGACCCCGCAAAACGCCTCGACGAGAACGGCCCGCGGTGCGCGGGTCTCCACGGCCTCCACGGCCAGACCGGCCAGGAACGCCGACCGCCGGCGCGGGATGAACACCCCCGGCCCCACCGACAACCGCAGCCCGGCGAATTCCACACCGCCGACGATGTGTTCGGGCGGTTCGCCCCGTTCGCGGCGGCGGACCAGCGAGTCGAGCAATTCCGGGTCGAGCACCCCGTCGCGGGTTGCGGCCTCGGTGAGTATGCGGGCCTCGTCGTCGGCGAACACACAGCCCGCCGCGCGCAGCCGCCCGGCCAGATCCGCGACACCGTCGGGTGCCCGCCGCTCAGCCGTGATCGACCACCTTGGCGCCGGGCACCGGGCCGCCGGCCACACGCACACCGCGCGCCACCCCGGCACCGGCGAGTTCGGCCGCCACCGCCACCGCCGAGTCCTGGTCGGCGCACAGGAAGGCGCACGTCGGTCCGGATCCGGACACGATGCCGCCGAGCGCACCTGCCTCGGTGCCGGCGCGCAGGGTCCGGCGCAATGCCGGCTTGAGGCCGAGCGCGGCCGGCTGCAGGTCGTTGTACAGCAGCGGCGCGACCGCGTGCGGGTCGCCCGAGGCCAGCGCGGCGAGCAGGTCGTCGGGCCGGGCCGGCTCACCGGGTCCGGCCTCCGGCCGCCCGTCGCGCAGCCGGTCTAGTTCGGCGAACACCTTCGGCGTGGACAGGCCGCCGTCGGCGAGTGCGAGCACCCAGTGGAACTCGCCGCGCGAGAGCACCGGCACCAGTTGTTCGCCGCGGCCGGTGCCCAGGGCCGTGCCGCCGTAGAGGATGAACGGCACATCGGAGCCGAGGTCGGCGGCCAGCGCCGACAGTGCGGCGCGGTCGATGTCGAGTTTCCAGAGTTCGGCGACGGCGACGAGGGTGCCCGCCGCGTCGGCGCTGCCGCCGGCCATGCCGCCGGCCACCGGGATCGCCTTGTCGATGTCGATGTCGAGCCCGGAGCCGTGGTTGGCCCAGGCCGCGAGCGCCACCGCCGCGCGGTAGGCGAGGTTGGTCTGGTCGTCGGCGACGAACGCCGCGCCCTCGCCGCGGGTCCGCACCGTCAGTTCGGGGGCGGCGCGGACGGTGATGTCGTCATGCAGCGACAGCGCCTGGAAGACGGTGACGAGGTCGTGGTAGCCGTCGGGGCGGCGCGGTCCCACCCCCAGGTGCAGATTGACCTTGGCCGGCGCGCGCACGGTGACCGACGGGGAGACCACGGACAATGACGCACCTGACACGAGCTAGAGCCTAGTGGTCGGGGGCGGCGGGGATCTGAGCGAGGCGGACGAAATCGGCCACACCGAGCTTCTCGCCCCTGATCTGCGGGTCGATGCCCGCCGCGCGCAGCCTGCGTTCGGCCTCGACGGCGCCGCCCGCCCACGACGCGAGCGCCGAGCGCATCGTCTTGCGGCGCTGGGCGAAGGCCGCGTCGATCACGTCGAACACCTGCCGGCGCAGGGCGTCGTCGCGGGGGTAGGTGTCGGTCCGGCGGATGCGGACGAGGCCGGACTCGACCTTCGGTTCGGGCCAGAACACGTTGCGCCCCACCGCACCTGCCCGGGCCACGTCGCCGTAGTAGCGGGCCTTGACGCTGGGCACCCCGTAGATACGACTGCCCGGATCGGCGGCCAGCCGATCGGCCACCTCGGCCTGAACCATCACCAAAGCGGTTGTGATGCTGGGCAATTCGGCCATCAGATGGAGCAGCACGGGCACGGCCACGTTGTAGGGCAGGTTGGCCACCAGGGCCGTCGGCTCCGGCAGGTCGGCGCGGCGCACCGACATGGCGTCGGCGGTGATCACCTCGAACCGGCCGGCCTGACCGGGTGCGCGTTCGGCGATGGTACGCGGCAGCCGGGCGGCGAGCTTCGGATCGATCTCGACGGCCACCACCCGGCCGGCCTCCGCGAGCAGCGCGAGGGTCAGCGAGCCCAGACCCGGACCCACCTCGAGAACGGTGTCGTCGGGGCCGATGCCGGACGCCGCGACGATGCGCCGGACGGTGTTGGCGTCGTGAACGAAGTTCTGGCCGAGGGTCTTGGTGGGCCGCACATCCAGTTCGGCGGCCAGTTCACGGATCTGTGCCGGGCCGAGGAGCGCCGGTCCCCCACCCGGCGCCGGATCAGGGGCGCTCAGCGCAGCCCCAGCTTGGACGAGCAGGACGGCCACGCGCCCCAGCCCTGAGCGGCCTGTGTCTTGCTGGCGATCGCGATCTGCTCCTCACGGGTGGCCAGGTCGGCGCGCGGGGCGTACTCGAGCCCACCCCAGCGCTCCCAGGTGTTCTGGTCGAACTGTACGCCGCCGAAGAAACCGTTACCCGTGTTGATGGCCCAGTTGCCGGTGGCCTCACATTGCGCGAGCTGATCCCACACCGAGCCCGGCGCGACGTACGGGGCGCCCGGCTTGGTGCCGATGCGCACGGTCGCGGGCACCGGCTCGGTGAGGGTCTTGGAGCCGAGCTTCTCCCGCTCGGTGACCTTGCCGTTGACGATGGTCAGCCGGTAGGTGACCTCGGAGGTACCCGGCTTGCCCGCCTTCTCGACGACCTTGCGGTCCTTGACCAGCGTGGGGTCGTCCTTGGTGACGGGATCGGCGCTGAACTTCTCGGTGACCGTCGACTCCTCGGTGCGGATGCGGGTGACGACGATCTTCATGCCGGGCCGGATCGGGGTGTCGGCGGCGGGCCGCACCTTGTCGAGCGGGGTCAGCGGCTTGCCCGAGTTCTTGAGGACCTCGGCGACCGTGCGGGCGGCGATGTCGGTGCGGTAGGTGGTGGTGCCGTCGGTGATACGGATCCGCTTGGGCAGGGTCACCTGCACCAGGCCGCCGGTGAGCGGGACGCTGTCGGGCCCGAAGTTCTGCGGATGGGCGAGCGCGTCCTCGTAGCCGTTCTCGTCGAGGATCTGCTTGATGTCGGTGGCGGTGGTCTGGACGGTCGAGGTCTTGCCGTCGATATTGAGGGTCAGGGTCTTGTGCCGGTTGAAGACGATGGTCTGCCCCTCTTTGAGACCCGACTTCAGACCGGGCAGCACCTGGTCGGCATTCGACGGGCTGTAGCCCTGGTCGCGCAGCACACGGTCGACGGAGAACGCCATGGTGGAGATCTGCTGGGTCTTGCCGTCGACGGCAAGGGTGATGTCCTTGTGGCTGGTGATACCGACGACGCCGCCGGCCATCACGGTGAGCAGCGCGGCACCGGTGGCCACGCGGGCCGCCTTGGAATCGGACCTATGGATGTGGAGCAGAGCAGACACGTTACGAAATTCCTCGTTGACAACAGATCGGCCCGCGTTCCCGTTTGTCACAGCTCCGGCGGGGTCACGGTCAAGTGCCGTGATGGGGAGGCCGGCTACGCGGGGGTGAACCTCTTGGTTACGATACGATAACGAACAGAATTGGTTAACGCAAAGGTATGCCGTAAACCCGGCGTGCGTTGGCCCCCACGATCTCGGCCAGTTCCGCCTCGCCGATGCCACGGGTCTCCGCGATATGTCGTGCGGTGTACGGCAGGCAATACGACTGATTTGGCTGGCCACGGTAGGGATGTGGCGTCAGGAACGGCGCATCCGTCTCCACGAGAAGCTGGTCGTCGGGCACCAGCGCCGCCGCGACTCGCAATTCATCGGAGTTGGCGAACGTCACAGTTCCGGAAAAACTCAGCAGGTATCCGCGGTCTATGCATTCGCGTGCAACGTTTCGGTCACCGGAGAAGCAATGCATGATCACGGATTCGGGCGCGCCTTCGGCCGCCAGAACGTCCAGCAGATCGGCGTCGGCGTCACGATTGTGGATCATCAGCGGCTTGCGCAGACGCTTGGCGAGGTCGATATGCCAGGCGAACGCCTCGTACTGCTGCTCCTTGGTGGCGCACGTATCGGACCTGCCGATCCAGTAGTAGTCCAGGCCGGTCTCCCCCACCGCGACGACCCTGTCGGCGGCGGCCATCTCCTCGATCTCGGCGCGGGTCGCGTCGTCGAGTTCACCGGCGTGGGTCGGGTGGATGGCCACCGCCGCGTACACCCGGTCGTCCCACTGTGCCGCCCGGTGTGCCCAGCGGGCGTCGACGATGTCGTCGGCGACGGTCACCACCGCCCGCACCCCCACCGACGCGGCGTGGTCGACGATGGCCCGCACCGATTCGGGGTCGCGTCCGCCGCACGCGGCCAGGTGGGTGTGGGCGTCGATCAGTCCGGCCAGCGGCGCCGGATCAGGCGGGGGCTGTTTACGCAGCCGCCTGCGCGCGGCCTTACTGCTCTCGGTCTCGGGTGCTGCCGGGGCGTCACTCACGCCCATAACATTGACACAGCGTATGATTCAGAGCGCGACCGTACCCTCGATGACGGTGACGCAGTCGCCGCCGACCCAGATGTCAGTGCCGTCGTCGGTGATGTAGACCCGCCCGGCACGCCCGATCGCCGCACCCTGGGCGGCCACATACTCCGGTGGCACCCGGCCGGCGGCCCGCATCCACATGGCGACGCCGGCGTTGAGGCTGCCGGTGACCGGGTCCTCGGGCACGCCGACGCCGGGCGCGAACGCCCGCACCTCGTACGAGATCGGGCTGCCCGACGGGTATGGACCCACCACGCCGACCTTGTGGGTCCCGAGCGCGGCCATGTCCGGTTGCAGGCTCAGGACCCGCTCGCCGGAATCGAGGACCAGCAGCATCCAGTCGGGTCCGTTCACCACCCATTCGGCTGCGCTGATCTCCGTACTGTCCAGGCCCAGCGCGGCGGCGACCTCGGCGACCACGGCCTGGTCGACGGATCCGGTGCGGATCAGCGGCGGTGCGGCGAACGCGAGCCGTTCACCGTCGCGGCGGATGGGCACGAGCCCGACGCCGCATTCCTGCACGATCCGTTCGGCTTTCGGCACCCCACCGGTCGCGAGCCAGGCGTGCGCCGAGCCGAGCGTCGGATGGCCGGCGAAAGGCAGTTCCCCGCCAGGGGTGAAGATCCGCACCCGGTAGTCGGCGTCGGGATGCGCAGGTGGCAGCAGGAACGTGGTCTCCGAGAGGTTGGTCCACCGTGCGAACGCGGCCAGTTGCCCGTCGTCGAGGCCGTCGGCATCGACTACCACGGCGAGCGGGTTGCCGCGGGTCGGTTGCGGTGAGAACACATCGAGTTGAGCGAATCGTCGGGTCACCGCCCCATCCTGCCGGGGCCCGCCGGCGGCGGTCCAGAGGTTTTCGGTCAGCGCACGCTGCGGACGAGGAGCACGCTCAGGCCGCCGAGGATCCCGAGAACCGCCGAGGCGACGAACAGGCCCGTGAAACCGCCGGTGGCCTCGACGACCAGGGCCCCGACCAGCGGGCCGAGGGCCTGCGGCACGGCCATCGCGATGTTCATGATCCCGAGGTCCTGGCCGTTGTGGTCGGGGTCGGGCAGCACCTGCGTCGCCAGCGCCTGATCGACGCCGAGGAAGGCGCCGAAACCGGCACCGAGGAAGGCCGCGGCCACCATCGTCATCGTCAGATCCGCCTGTGCGGCAATGCAGAGCGCCGCGATGCCCTGGGCGAGCCCGGCGGCCAGGACGAACGGCTTGCGCCGCGCGATGCGGTCGCTGACCGCGCCGCTGATGAACGCGCTCGCGATGACGAACAGCATGTAGACGGCGCTCACCAGCAGCAGATCGTTGTCCGGGTCGTCGACGCCGAGGCCGAAGGTCAGGAAGAACCACAGCAGCGAGGTGCCCAGGGCATTGCCCAGGTTCACCAGGATCCGCCCCAGCAGCGTCCAGCCGAAGTCGGGATACTTCGACGGCGAGATCCACAGTTCGGACACGATATTGGCCACGGTCAGCTTCCCGAGCCCGGCGTCGGCCGGCAGCGGATCGTCCAGGCGCAGCACGAACGGCAACACGCAGACGACGAGCGCGCCCGCGTACACCAGGTACGCGGGCAGATACCCGAGCTCGAACGACGACACGATCGCCATCCCGACGATCACGCCGAGCGCCTGCGGCGCCGACACGAAACTGGACACGACGCCGCGCTGGAACACCGGGACCTGATCACTGATCAGTGCCGTCAACGCCGCCGAGGTGGTGGCGAAACCGGTGATCGCCGCCGACCACAGCACCGTGATCGCCACGATGTCGCTGACCAGTCCCAGACTGATCAGCGACACCACAAACAGCACCATGCCGCCGACGATCCAGGGTTTACGTCGGCCGTACCGGCTGCGGGTGCGGTCCGACAGCGACCCGGTCAGCGGAAACGCCACCAGCGCGAAGATCGCCGAGATCCCGGACACCACACCGAATGTCAGCACGCTGCGGTGCCAGTTGCCGGCGGTGACGTCGTCGCCGATGTCGAGCCAGTCGTTGACCTGTTCGGGCAGCGTCAACTGGAACGGGGCCAACTGCGCCAGCCACACCCCCATCCAGGCGAGCCCGAAAAGTCCGATCCACCTTCGGGATACGCGCTGCCACACCGGCGCCGCGGCCGGACGGGAATTCATCGGGTCAACCTATCCCACCCGGCACCCACTTCGTCGGTTGAGGTGCGAGCTTGCGAGCCTCGACACCTCGCAAGACAACACTGCCCGCTCACCAGGTTTCGAGGCTCGGTCGCTGGGCGACCTCACACCTCAACCAGCGAGGAGGTCGGCTTTGTCTCATGGATCAGCGCACAGAGCGGAAGGGTTTGAGGCGCAGGATATGGCGGAGCACGAAACCGAGGATCGGCCGCACGAAGGGCACCGCCCAGCGCCACGGCAGCCAGCCCACCCAGCGGGGCGAGCCGGCGATCGCCCAGGTGACCACGAGGGTGCCGCGGGGACCGTCGGTGATGGTCCAGCGTTCAGCGAAGCTGTGGATGGCCAACGGGAACGAGACCGCGGTGCCGGTGAGGGTCAGTTCGGCCTCGTCCTCGACGTGCGTGACGCGCTCGGAGACCGACATCAGCGTTCCCGACATCGTGCGCGCCGCACCCACCGGAACCACCGGGGTCGCCCCGGGGATCACGTCGTCGCCGGACCACACCGGTCCGGACAGCAGCGGCAGGCTCGACATGTACTCGACGTTGACGACCCGGTCCCAGACCTCCCGGCGCGAGAGCGGCGTGCGTTCGGTGAGCACGATCGCGAAGGCCGCGCCACGCTCGATGTAGCGGTCTATCTCCTCGGCCGGAACCTCCTTGCGTACCGCCGACCTGCCGGGATTGCTCGCGGTGCCCCACAGCACCACCAATCCGACAATTCCGACGACTCCGAGGGCCGCCAGCACCCCGATAACCAGCCACACAATCTGCGACGTACTCATCTGCACCCTTCTGACCTGGCCATACCCCGAAGTCCACACTCCAGGGGATGTGAAGCTTTACATTTCATATATGAAACATGCTAGCGTGCTCGCTGAGAGCCAGGCCACATAACCGAAGGGGGTTGTCGGTGGCATTCGACCTACCGGCGTCAAAGGGTCCCATCAGGGACCTCGCCACCGAAGCCGGGCACACGCTCGGCTTCGCACTCCAGGCGATCGGGGCAACCGTCGTCGCAACTCTGCGGGGGCGATTGTCGCTCGGCGAGACACTGGGTCAGGTCGTGTTCATCGGCCGCGTCAGCACCGGCCCCGCGCTGCTGCTGATGATCCCCGTCGGTGTGTTCATCGCGGTGTCGGTGGGCGAGCTGGCCGGCCGGATCGGCGCCGGCGGCTACTCCGGCGCCGTCGTCGCCTTCATCATCGTCGGCCAGGCCTCGGCTCTGGTCAGCGCGCTGATGATGGCGGGTGTGGCCGGGTCGGCGATCTGCACCGACCTGGGTTCCCGCAAGATCCGCGAGGAGGTCGACGCCATCGAGGTGATGGGCCTGAACGTGATCGAACGACTCGTCGCGCCCCGCGTGGCCGCCGGGATCATCGTCTCGATCATGTTGTGCTCGTTGATCACCGTCGTCGGCGTAGGTGCGTGCTACGCGTATCACATTTACGTGCAACACCTTCCGGCCGGCGCATTCATGGCCACGTTCAGCCAGTACGGACGGATGTCGGACTTCATCATGGCGCTGGTCAAGGCCGCGGTGTTCGCACTCATCTCGACGATCGTGGCCTGTTTCAAAGGACTTCATGCCCGCGGCGGCCCACGAGGGGTGGCCGACGCGGTGAATGAAGCGGTGGTGATCGCCTTCGCCCTGGTGTTCGTGTTCAATACCGTGCTCTCGCAGCTGTATACGGTGATCGTGCCCGCGGTGGGGGCCTACTGATGGTTGCCACCCACGACGCCACGTACCGCATCCGGCGGTCGGCCACTCGCAAGTTCGAGGGCGCCACCTCCGGGGTAGTGCGGCTCGGCGAGTACGTCACCTTCATCACCCGTGCGGTGCTGGCGATCCCGTTCACGCTGGTCCACTACCGCAAACACGTCCTCAACCAGATCTCCGAGGTCACCTTCGGTTCCAAGTCGCTGCTGTCGGGCGGCGGCACGCTGGGCATCGTGCTGGCGATGTCGCTGGCCGCGGCCATGATGCTCGGTGTCGAAACCTACCGGGGCCTGCAACTCGTCGGCATGACCTCACTGTCGGGAATGCTGTCGGCGGTGGCCAATACGCGCGAACTGGCCCCCGTGGTGGTGGCAATCGCCCTGGCCGCCAAGGTGGGCACCGGATTCACCGCACAGATCGGCGCCATGCGGATCTCCGACGAGATCGCCGCGCTCGACGTGATGGCCATCCGCTCCATCCCGTTCCTGGCCACCACCCGCATGATCGCGGCGATGGTGTGCGTGCTGCCGATCTACATGATCGGCCTGCTGTCGAGCTACATCGCGACCCGCCTCGTGGTGGTCTGGTACAACGGCGAATCGTCGGGCACCTACGACTACTTCTTCCATCTGGCGCTCAATCCGTCGGACCTGCTGTATTCGGCCATCAAGGCGGTGTTCTTCGCGGGCATCGTGACCCTGGTGCATTGCAGCTACGGCTATTTCGCCTCCGGCGGCCCCGAGGGCGTGGGGCAGGCGGCGGGCCGTGCACTGCGCACCTCGATCCTGGCGATCGGCATCTTCGACGTCATCCTGACCTTCGGCCTGTGGGGACTCGTACCCGAGATTCCGGGAATGGGGATCTGACGACATGACCATCATGCTTCCCGGCCGCCAGGTATCCAAGGCCGGCTACATCTTTCGCGCGCTCGTCGCGACAGCCCTGCTGCTGGCCTTCGCGCTCTACATGATCTCGCGCAGCACCGGTCTGTTCGATGACACCGCCGAGGTGCACGCCGAGATCCCGGTCGAGGCCGGACTGATCTCGCCCGGTGCACCCGTCCGCTACAACGGCGTCAAAGTGGGCAACATCGATTCGATCGAGGCGGGCACAACGTCGTCGCGGGTCGGCCTGGCCGTCGACCGGTCGATGATGAAATCCATCCCGGACAACGTGACAGTGCGGGTCGCCCCGCGAACCTTCTTCGGCGACATCTACATTCAGCTCATGCCGGGGACCGGCGGGTCGACCGGAAAGCTGCGCGGCGGTGCCGACCTCCCCGTCGACAGCGGCGCGGACGCGGTGAACCTGTACGACGTGTTCACCAAGCTGTCCACCCTACTCGGCGAGGTCAAGCCCGAGAAGATGAACGTCGCACTGAGCACGGTGAGCCGGGCCATCGGTGACCGCGGCAACCAACTCGGCATCATGATCGACGACTGGTGGGTCGCCTCGCGCGAACTCGAGTCGACGATGAACCAGTTCCTCGATGCCACCCCCAAGTTCCGGGCTGTGGTCGAAAGTCTGCGCCGCGCAACACCGGACGTCATCAGGACACTGTCGTCGACCACGTCGATCTCGCGCGGCATCGTGGAGAACCGCGACCAGTTGGTGGCCATGTTGTCCTCGGCAGCGGGCTATCTGGATTCGGTGACGCCGTTCGTGGCCGCCCAGCGCCAGAACCTGATCACCATCGTCGATTCGACGTCGACGATCATGTCCACGGTCGCCGACAACCCGGACGGCCTGTCGACCACACTGGCCGAGGCCGACAAGTTCGGCGCCGCCGGCACCATCCTGTTCGCCAGCGGCAAGTTCAACATCACCGCGGTTCCCACGTTCTCCCAGCCCATGCCGTACACGGCGGCCGACTGCCCGCATTACGGAAACCTGCGCGGCCAACGGTGTTTCGGCACCGGACCCCGACAGGGCGTGGGCCCGGTGCGGGCCCCGGGCGCGCCGAACGGCACCATCCTGAATCCACCGCGAGGAGAAAATGAGTCGCGCGACACCACGTCCGGAGACAAGAAGACTCGTGACACGGCATCCGGCAGGGACACGTCCGGCCGCGGCCAGTCCGGTGCCGACGATTCCGGTACCGACGATTCCGGTACCGACGGGTCCCGGCAGAGCGCATCGCGTGAATCCGTCATCGACGGCGCCGCGGAGAACGAACCGTTGAGCAACCTCGAATCGACCGTCACCGGCAAGCGATCGTCGGCCAAAGGCACCCCCAGCCCGGCGACCAAGCTGATGGTCGGTCCGATGGTCCGAGGAATGAAGGTGCAGGTGCAGGAGCGATGACCAGACTCCCCCTGTCCGTCACCGTCAAGGCCCTCGCCTACGTCGTGGTGGGCATCATCGCCGCCGTCCTGATGAGCAACACCCTGCGGGTGCCGGTGCACGGTGACACCACCGGCTACCGGATCGCGTTCCACGACGCCGAGGGCCTGACCGCCGGCAACCCGGTCACGATGGCGGGAGTGCGGATCGGCCGCGTCGACGAGGTGGACCTGCGCCCGCAGAAGGACGGCACCGCCCTCGCCGAGGTGAAGGTGACCATCGCCAAGAAATACACACTGCCCGACAAGGTGCATGCCACGGTGCGGTACGGCGACATGCTCGGCGCCCGCTACATCGCACTCGCATCCAGCCCGGACACCCCGGCGCGCAGCGGCAACCGGATCCCGGTCGGCGCCACCACGGCAGCGGTCAACCTGACCGCACTCATGAACGGTTTCCAGCCGCTGTTCTCGGCGCTGGACCCCGATCAGGCCAATACGCTCGCCCGCGGCTTCGTCGACACCTTCGAGGGCCGCAGCGGGTCCGTTCAGACTCTGCTGCGGCAGATTTCGACGATGGGCCAGAACCTGGCGGCCAACGGCCCCGTGTTCACCCGCCTGATGTCCAACCTCACCGCCCTGATGACCACCGTCAACGATCGCAGTCCCGCGCTCACCGAGCTGTTCAACGGCCTCGGACAGCTCAGCGCCACGCTGATCGGTGACAACGGGCAACTGACCACGCTTCTCGACAGCGGCGACAAGGCCGTCGCCGCCCTCGCGGACATGATGACCGCCGCGGGCGACAACTTCGAGACCTCACTGAAAGGGCTCAAGAACATCACGTCGGCATGGATTCCGCAGACCGGTGAGTTCACCAGTTTCCTGAAGAACTTCCCGATGCTGGCGACGAAGCTCAACCAGTCCGGCCGCTACGGGGGATTCATGATGCTCTACTTGTGCAACTTCACTCTCGAAGCGCAGGGCCTGAGCGCCAACATCTTCGGTCCCCTGCACTCGCCGTCGTGCCTGCCCACCTCCAGGGCTCAGGGGTGATGCGCTGATGTTCCTGGTCAAACTCATCGACGTCTTCGTCGGCATTCTCGAGTTCATCTTCAAAGCCGACAAGCGTGCGCAGGGAGCCTCGGCGGCCACCCTGGGCACTGCGGGCATCATCACATTGCTGGCGATCCTGCTCGTCGCTGTCGGCGTGCCCCGCATCATCTACTACAACAGCACCGACCAATACACCGCCGAACTGTCCAACGCGTCGGGCCTGACCACCGCCGACCCGGTGCTGGTCGCGGGTGTGCCCGCCGGCCGCATCGAGAAGATCTCGCTGGCCGGTGACCGGGTGAACGTGAAGTTTCGCCTCGACAACGGTCAGCCGCTCGGCGATCAGACCACCGCCGGCGTGCGCCTGCGCACGGTGCTCGGCAAGCGGTACCTGGAGATCATCCCCGCGGGCTCCGGGCCGGTGGGTACCGGCAAGAACGGTGCCAAGAACGTGATCCCGTTGTCGCGCACCACCTCTCCGTACAATCTCGACGACCTGTCGAGCGATGCGGTGAACACGTCCAAGGAGATCGACGTGGACGTGCTGCGCACGATGATGACCACGATGACCAAGCTGATGCCCGACTCGAAGGCCACCTCCGACTCGCTCAGCGGGATCACCGCGGCGGCCTCGACCATCACCCGCAGCGGCACCCAGCTGAGTCAGCTGCTGACGGTCTCGCAGCGACTGGCCGCCGTGACGTCGCAGCAGAGCGAGACCATGTCCGACGCCTTCTCGTCCACTCAGGCACTCGTGCAGATGCTGTCGGTGCGCCACCTCGTGCTCACCCGGCTCACCGACAATCTGCGGCTGATCCTGCGGCAGATGGCGGCCACCTTCCCGAATGTCCCGATGGCCGAACTGACCGTCAACCTCACCAAGATCACCAAGACTCTGGCCGACAACGCCGGTCAGGTGAACGAGATCCTCACCCAGGTGCCACCTTCGCTGCGCACCATCACCGATGCCAGCGGCAACGGCAACTGGGCCGACGTGGTCTCCCCGTCCGCGGTCATTCCCGACGGGCTCCTGTGTGTCCTCGGCGTCGTCAAGGGGTGCAAATGAGTTTCCGTCAGGTCCGCGAAGTCCGGAAGCGTAAGCGCCGGGGCGGCAAGATCTTCACCGCGCTGCTGGTGATCGCCGCGATCGTCGCCGGCTGCTGGTACGTGTTCGGCCGCGGCGACAACAACCGCACCGTGCACGCCGATTTCGCCTTCGTCAACGGGCTGTACCAGGGCTCCACCGTCACGGTCCTGGGCGTGCCCGTCGGTACCATCGACAAGGTCGAGGCGCGCGGCGATCATGTCCGGCTCACCCTCAGGGTGCGCGAGGACGTGAAGCTGCCCGCGAAAGTCCAGGCGTACGTGCTCAATCCGTCGGTCATCAGCGACCGGCACCTTGAGCTCGGCCCCGCCTACACCGAGGGCGACACGTTCAAGGACGGCGGCGTCATCCCGACCGAACGCACCCACTCCCCGATCAGCTGGGACAAGCTGATGGAGAGTGTGAAGACCCTCACCCAGGTGATGGGGCCGGGCACCGACACGGCACGGACGGCAAGAGCGACGAGGGCCTGGGCGCCCTGCTGTCCCAGACCGCCAAGTCGTGGGACGGCCGCGGACCCGAATTCGGAACGGCCATGTCCACTCTCGCCTCCGCGTCGGGGATCTTCGGTGCCCGCAGCGAGGACATCGCCGGTCTCATCGACAGCCTCGACCTGATGATGACCACCTTCAAGAACAAGCAGGTCTCCCTCGACGGACTGATCACATCGATGAGCAGACTGTCGGACGAGTGGGCCACGGCCAACACCGACATCACCACGCCCATCAAGGATCTGCGCACTGTGTTCGACCAGATCAACAACTTCGTCCTGCAGCACGGCGGCGACGTGGGTGTGGTGGCCGAGAACCTCGACACCCTCGGGAAGACGCTGGTGAAGAACAAGGCCGGCATGGCCGAGTTCATGGACCTGGCCCCACTGATGATGCAGAACCTGTCCAGCACGATCGGGCCCGACCGTCGGGGGCGGATCCGGTTGAACGTCTCGACCACACTCACCCAGTTCAAGACGCTCAAACCGCTGTGCGATCAGTTCCCGATGCCGATCTGTGTGGGCGCCGGGCTGACCAACCCGATCTCGTTCCCGATCTCGGCGTCCGATCCGCTCGGCATCGTCTCGGCCATCTCCGGTGGCGCCCTTCCGAAGAAGTCAGGAGGCCGCTGATGCGTACCGCCCGTGTCGCCGCCCTGGCACTGACGGCGGGCGTGAGCCTGTCGGCGTGCGCGACCGGCCTGCAGGACCTGCCGATGCACGGCGTCGGCAGCGATACCTTCACCATCACCGCCGACGTCGACACCGCCGACGGCATCGTCGCCGGTGCCGACGTGCGGCAGGGGCAGCAGGTGATCGGCCGCGTCACCGACATCGCACTGGTGGACAACAAGGCCCGGCTGACGCTGACCCTCGACGACGCCGTCAACGTCCCCGAGAACTCGACGCTGCGGGTGGAACTGCCCTCGGCACTGGGCAATCCGTTCATCCGACTGAACAAGCCGGAGAATCCGCAGGGCGCCCTGCACCAGGGATCGCACATCTCCTCCCGCGACACCTCCCTCGGCCCGCAGGTGGAGAGCACGCTGGCCGCGCTCGGAAACCTGATGAGCGGCAGCGGAATCGGCCAGTTGCAGTCGGTGATGACGAGCCTGAACACGGCTTTCGCCAATCGTTCGGACAAGGTGGGCGACCTGATCGACACCCTGAACCGGCTGCTGGCCCGGTCCTCGCAGCACACCGAGGATTTCAACGCCGCGATGTCGGCTGCCGCCGACGTGAGCGACCTGTTCGTCGCCCGGCAGCAGTTGGTGGAGAACTTCCTCGACCAGACCCCCGCCGCCGTCAAGGTGCTGGCGGGCCAGCGCGAGCGGATCGGCGCGCTGATGCAGCAGACCACCACGCTGGCGGCCAACATGAACCAGATCGTCAGCGGCAGAAGGTCGGAGCTGAACAGCCTCGTCGGCGACGCCCGGGTGGTGCTCGAGTCGCTGGGCACGTTCAACGACAACGTGGGACAGACGCTGCGCCACATGAACACCTTCCTGGTCAACTTCGGCAGCGCCATCCGCGGCGACTATCTCGTCTTCGACGGCGGTCTCGACATCCCCGCCAGCATCGACAAGGTGCTCACGGGCGGTCTGTACCTGTCCGGGCAGCCGGCACCGACGATGGGTGAGCTCCGCGACCTCATCACCGGCGGCATCGACAAGGACCGCCGGGCCAAGGCCAAGAAGAATGCCGCGGGCCATAAGAGCAAGCCGAAGTCGACGGCTCCGAAGAACACCAAATCCACTGGGACACCCAAATCCACTGGGACAACCAAGTCCACTGAGACACACAAATCCACTGGGACAACCAAATCCACTGGGACAACAAAGACCCCCGCGACCACGACGGCCACCCAGGAGGGCACGCGATGAAGCTCCCCACGTCCGACCTCACAGCGTGGTACAAGCGGCTGCCGGCCGGCACGCTGCAGTTCGTGATCTTCCTGGCGATCGCCGCGTTCGTGATCCCCTACGGCATCAACTTCATCGCGGGCCCCGAGGGTTTCGGCGCCAAGCTCACCCTCAAGGCGCAGATGCGGGACGCGTTCGGTCTCACCAAGGGCACCGGCGTCACCGTCCGCGGCGTCGACGTGGGCACCGTGTCCGAGGTGAAGCTCTCGCCGGACGGCAAGGCCGCCGACATCAAGCTGGTGCTGCGGGGCAATGTGAAGATCCCCAAGAACTCGTACATGCAGGTGACGATGGCGACGATGGCCGGCATCCAGAGCGTCGACATCATCCCGGAATCGTCGACCGGCCCGTACCTGAAGTCGGGCGACACGGTGTCGGCACCGGCCGACCGGCAGCCGCAGCAGATGGACACCATCATCTCCGACGCAGCCAAGGTGCTGCGCAGCATCGGCGACGGCGACTTGTCGACGGTCGGCGACGAGATCTACACGGCCTTGGGCAAGAACGAGAAGACCTTGCAGACGTTGCTGACCAATGGATCCCAGTTGGCCACGCTGGTACGGCGCAACGCCCCGATGCTCCGCGGCATCTTCGACGAGTGGCTCACCGTTCTCGACGCGATGAGCGACAACACCGCCTCCTTCGAGCGGGGCATGAAGACCACCGCGACCTTCACCGATCAGCTCGACGCGCAACAGCCGGTGTTCGTGTATCTGCTCGACCGCTCCCCCAAGGGCCTCGACCACGCCCGCGCCCTGTTCGACAAGTACCGCGGCACTTTCGGTGGCGTGCTGGCGAATCTGACTGTGGTCGAACCGATCATCAGCGACCGGCAGGCCGCCCTGACCACAGGCCTCAAGACCATCCCCCGCGGCATGGAGGACCTGCGCTCGATCGTGAAGAACGGCCGCGCCGACTTCTCCCTCATCGCCACGCAGGGTCCGGTGTGCATGTTCTATGACGAACCCCGCAGCAGCGTCGGCGATTTCACGGTCGCCGCCCCCAACCTGGCGCGCTACTGCCCACCCACCAACAGCTCCGGCCAACGTGGTGCGGTCAACGCCCCCCGACCGAACAACCTGGGCACCTCCACCTGGACCCAGCCGGGCCAGCCGTCGGGACCCGCCGTCGTCGACGATCCCGTACTCATTCCCAACGGCACCGAGCTGCTCGACTGGTGGCGCAAACTCGAAGAAAGGGCCAAAAATGGCAACTGACACAGTGACATCCAGCACAGAGGAAGTGGTTGCCATGGGCGATGCCGAGAACACGCCGGAAGGCACGGCGGAAACCGAGTCGAGTGCCCCCGGCGCGGACGCCGGCAGGCGTCCCGCCGCCGCCCGGACCGCACCGCTGCGCAAACAGACCGTGCCGCAGGGCAAGTCGCGCCTGAGCAAGCCGGACACGGCCACCTCCGGCAACGCCGCGACCGGGGAATCCGAATCCGCCCCGGCGACGACGCGGTCCACCTCCGGGCGCAACCGGATCGTGTTCGGTGCCGTCGCCGCGTTGCTCGCCGTGGCGGTCGCCGTGGGCTGCTTCTTCGCCGGCCGGGCCACCGCCCCCGACGGCGCGGACTCGGGCGGTGACCGCGCCGCGGTCACCAAGATCGCCCGTGACTACGCGATTAAGCTCTCCAGCTTCGACTACCGGAGCCTGGACAAGAACCGCGAGGCGATCACCGCGATGTCGACCCCCGACTTCGCCAAGAAATACGACGAGATGGTGCAGGCACTGACCCAGATCGTCCAGAACGGCAAGGGCGAGGCCACCGCCACCGTCTCCTACGCCGCGGTCGATTCCATCGGCGCCTCGTCGGCGAAGGTGATGCTCTTCGTCGATCAGCAGGCCAAGAACGTCGTCTCCCCCGACGGCCGCTCGCAGCCCTACCGGATGGTGGTCACGCTCAAGCATTCCGGCGGCAAGTGGCTCGTCGACAACGTCGAAACAGTCTGACACACAGCACAACCCACCCACAGCAGTCGAGTCGTAAAGGAGAATCCCGTGCCCGCTAGTTACCTGCCGGATCTGGAGACCGCAACTCCCGAACTGACAACTCCCCGCACCCGTATCCGCATCACCACCCGCAAACGCCGGGTCACCAACGCCCGTAAGCCGGCGCTGATCGCCGAGGCACTGGACTTCTGGTCGTTCGCCGGTGCCGCCGCCAACGTGGTGATGCAGCTCGGCTGGCCCGAGGTGGCCTACGGCGTCATGGAGTCGAAGGTCGAATCCGGCTCGCTCGTGCACCATCCGTGGAAGCGGGCACGCACCACCACCCAGTACCTGGCGGTGGCCGTGCTCGGTACCGAGGAGGAGCGCACTATGTTCCGGGATGCGGTCAATACCGCGCACCGGCATGTGCATTCGGACTCCGAGAGCCCGGTGAAGTACAACGCGTTCAACAAAGAACTCCAGATGTGGGTCGCCGCCTGCCTGTTCATCGGCTTCGAGGACTCCCACCAGTTGCTGCACGGGGTGATGAGCGAGGAGGAGGCCGAAACCTTCTACCAGTCGGCCAGGCCGCTGGCCACCACCCTGCAGGTGCCCGACACGATGTGGCCGGCCACCCGCAAGGAGTTCGACCACTACTGGAACGTCGGCTGCGAGCGCGTGGTCATCGATGACACCACGTGCGAGTTCCTCAACGACCTGGTCGACCTGAAGATGATCAACCCGCTGATCCGGTTGCCATTCGTCAACCTGCTGCGCTTCCTGACCACCGGCTTCCTGCCGCCGCTGTATCGCGACCAGCTCGGACTGGAATGGACCGAGGACGATCGCCGCCGTTTCGAGCACCTGTTCACGTTCGTCTCCATTGTGAACAAGTTCCTGCCCAAGTCGATCCGGTTCGGCGGGAGCCGAATGATGATGAAGGACCTGCGGCGGCGTTTGAAGCACGACAAGCCGATAATCTGATCGGACGACACGCGTACGCCCGGACCAGCCACGACTCACCCCCGACCACATCGATACCGCAGGTGGATTCACAGATGACAGCGCAGAGCCTTCGCCGCACACAATTGACCGACGAGGTCGCCACCGTGTTGCGGAACCGGATCATGACCGGAGACCTGCGCCCGGGCGACTTCGTCCGGCTCGACGAGACGGCGTCGGCGCTGGGATGCAGCGCGACACCCGTCCGGGAGGCACTGGTGACGCTGCGGGGCGAGGGGCTGGTCCGGTCGTCCCCGCACCGCGGTTTCATCGTCGAACCGCTCGACCGCGGCGACATCGTCGACATCTTCTGGATGCAGGCCGAACTGTCGGCGCGGCTGGCGACCAACGCGGTGAGCAACCCCGACCTGCCCGCCCACCTGGCCACCCTCAGCGGTCTGGTGGACGAGTTCGACGCCGCCGTCGCCGCCGGGGACCAGCGGCGCGTGCTGCACACCGAGTTCGCCTTCCACCGCGAGATCAACCTGGCCGGCAACAGCAAGAAGCTCGCCTGGTTCGTCCACGCCGCCAGCAAGTACAACCCGCACGAGCTGTACGCCCGCGATCCCGAATGGCGCAGGCAGGCCGCCGCCAGTCACCGGCGGCTGGTGGGCCACCTGCGCCGCCGCGACACCAAGGCCATCCGCACCGAGATCCATCAGGGCTTCACCGATGCCCGCGACCGGTTGATCGCCCAGCTCGAATCGATCGGCTTCTTCGACGAGCAGTCCCGCACCGAACGCGCACCGGCCTGAGCCAGATGGTCGGGTCCCGGCCGCTTCCCGCGCCGAACCGGCCCGGTACAGGTAGCGTTGGCCCGGTGTTGGGATTGCCAGAGACAGTGACGGTCGCGCTCTTCGACCTCGACGGGGTGTTGACGTCGACAGCGGTATTGCACCGCAGCGCCTGGAAGCGGGCCTTTGACGCCTACCTGCGCGAGCGCGACCCGGAGGGCTTCGCCGAGTTCACCGCGCAGGACTATCTCGACTACGTCGACGGCAGACCCCGCACCGACGGTGTGCGCACCTTCCTCGCCTCCCGCGGCATCACCGACGTCGACGAGGCGACGGTGGAGGAGATCGGCACCGGTAAGAACGAGATGTTCCTGACCGCCCTCGAATCCGAAGGGGTCACCCCCTATCCGGGATCGGTCCGCTATCTGGAGGCCGCGAAAGCGGCCGGTCTGCGTATCGCCGTTGTCACCTCGTCAAAGAATGGAGAAGCCGTGCTCGAGGCAGCCGACCTGTCCAAGTACGTCGAGATCCGCGTCGACGGACTCGACGTCGTCGCCCGCGGACTGAACGGGAAGCCCGCACCCGACTCGTTCCTGCTCGGCGCCCGGCTGATGGGCGTCGAACCCGCCCACGCGGCAGTCTTCGAGGACGCCATCTCCGGTGTAACGGCAGCCGCCGCAGGCAATTTCGGCTACATCGTGGCCATCGACCGACACGACGGCGAGCAGACCGAGGCGATGCGCGCCGCCGGCGCGAGCGTCGTGGTCGCCGACCTGGACGAGCTGGTGCCGGCATGACTCTTCACGATCACACCTATGGCTTCGAGGTCCACCCGTGGCGGCTGCGCTGGAGCGGCCTGGACACCGACGCGCTGAAGAAGACCGAGACCCTGTTCGCGCTGTCCAACGGCCACATCGGCCTGCGCGGCACCTTCGAGGAGGGCGAACCGGTCGACCACCCGGGTACCTACCTGAACGGCTTCTACGAGGGTCGCGGCCTGCCGTACGCCGAAAGCGGTTACGGCTACCCCGAATCCGGACAAACCGTGGTGAATGTGACCGACGGCAAGATCATCCGGCTGCTCGTCGAGGACGAGCCGATGGACCTGCGCTACGGGCGCACCGAGGAGCACGAACGCACCCTCGACTTCCGCACCGGCACGCTGCGCCGCTCCACCCTGTGGACCTCTCCCACCGGACACACCGTGCGGATCAAGTCCGAGCGCCTGGTGTCGTTCACCAAGCGCACCATCGCCGCCATCCACTACGAGGTGGAGCCGATCGGCGAGGACATGAAGCTGGTACTGCAGTCCGACCTGCTCGCCAACGAGCCGGTGCCCACCCCCGGCAACGATCCGCGCCTGGCCGCCGCACTCGACGCCCCGCTGGTGGCGGACCTGGCCGCCTGCCGCAACTACTGGTCGATCCTGGTGCACCACACCAAGAACTCCAACCTGCACATGGCCGCGGGCATGGATCACGAGATCGACTTCCCGGACAAGTTCGACGCGTTCATCCGCGCCGACGGCGACCTGGCCCGGCTCACCGCCGCCGCCAACGTGCCGCAGGGCACCAAGCTGTCGCTGACCAAGTACATCGGCTACGGCTGGTCGGCCCGGCGTTCGGTGCCCGCGCTGCGCGCCCAGGTCGACGCCGCGCTGGCGATGGCGATGGAAATCGGCTGGGAGGCACTGAAAGCCGAGCAGGTGGCCTACCTGGATGACTTCTGGCGCGACGCCGACATCGAGCTCGACGGTGACGCCGAACTGCAGCAGGCCGTGCGCTTCTCGCTGTTCCACGTATTGCAGGCCGGTGCCCGCGGACAGTCCCGGGCCATCCCCGCCAAGGGCCTCACCGGTCCCGGCTACGACGGCCACACCTTCTGGGACACCGAGAGTTTCATCCTGCCGATGCTCACCTACACCGCGCCCGCCGCGGCCGGTGAGGAGTTGCGCTGGCGACACGCGACGATGGACAAGGCCAAGGCCCGCGCCGCCGAACTCGGCCAGCGCGGTGCGATGTTCCCGTGGCGGTCCATCAACGGCGACGAATGTTCGGGCTACTGGCCGGCGGGCACCGCCGGTGTGCACGTGTCCGCCGACATCGCCAACGCCACCGCCCGCTACCTGCGCGCCGCCGAGGACGAGAAGTTCGAAACCGAGTGCGGGGTGGAGCTTCTCGTGGAGACGGCGCGGCTGTTCGCCGGGCTCGGCCATCACGACGTCAACGGCAAGTTCCGGATCGACGGCGTGACCGGACCCGACGAGTACACCGCCATCGTCAACAACAATGTGTTCACCAATCTCGCCGCCCGGCAGAACCTGCGCGACGCCGCCGAGATCGTGCACCGGCGCCCCGACATCGCCGGACAGCTCGGGGTGACCAATGCCGAAGTGGCGCACTGGGAATCATGCGCGGACGCGATGACCATCCCATTCGACGAGGCGCTCGGGGTGCATCAGCAGTGTGAGTCGTTCACCCTGCTCGGCGCCTGGGATTTCGAGGCGTCGGTGGGCAAATACCCGCTGCTGCTGAACTATCCGTACTACGACCTGTACCGCAAGCAGGTGGTCAAGCAGGCCGATCTGGTGTTCGCGATGTACACCTTCGGCGAGGAGTTCACCGACGAGCAGAAGCTCAAGAACTTCGACTACTACTATCCGCTCACGGTGCGCGACTCGTCGCTGTCGGCGTGCTGCGAGGCCGTCACCGCGGCCGAGGTGGGCTACCTCGACCTGGCGTACGACCTGCTCGCCGAATCGGTGTTCACCGACCTGCACGACCTGCACAACAACGTCAGCAGCGGCCTGCACATCGCGGCGCTGGCCGGTGCGTGGACCGACTGTGTGGCCGGGTTCGGCGGTATGCGCGACTTCGGCGGCAACATCACGTTCGCGCCGCGGCTGCCCACCCGACTCACGTACCTGTCGTTCAGGATGGTGGTGCGCGACTCCAAGATCGTCGTCGCCATCGACAAGGGGCACGCCACCTACCGGCTGCTGTCGGGTCCGCCGATCGAGCTCGCCCACCACGGCGAGGAGTTCACGCTGCATGACCAGCCGGTGTCGTTGCCGATCCCGGAGATCGAGCACCGCACCCCGCCCAAGGCTCCACCCGGCTGCGAGCCCTACCAGCGCAGCGTGTGATCCGTTAGGCACCGGCGGTGCGGGGTCGGTAATCTGGCGGCATTATGTCTGCAGACACCACCCCGACCTCCGGTGCCGAGTCCTACGGCGGCGGCCGTCCGTACTACCTGACCACCGCGATCGCCTATCCCAACGGCGTACCGCACATCGGCCATGCCTACGAGTACATCTCGGCCGACGCCCTGGCCCGGTTCAAGCGCCTCGACGGCTTCGACCTGCGCTTTCTGACCGGTACGGACGTGCACGGGCAGAAGATGCAGCAGACCGCGCAGGCCGAGGGCATCGCCACCGCCGAGCTCGCGACCCGCAACTCCGACCGGTTCCAGGCGCTGCAGGATCGTCTCGGCTCCAGCTACGACCGGTTCATCCGCACCTCCGACGCGGACCACAAACGCGCCTCTGAGGCCATCTGGAAGCGGATGGCCGAGGCCGGTGACATCTACCTGGACAAGTATTCGGGCTGGTACGACGTCCGCGATGAGGTCTTCTACGCCGAGGCCGACACCACCGTCGACGACGACGGCAACCGGGTGGCCGCCGACAACGGGCACACGCTGACCTGGACCGAGGAGGAGACCTACTTCTTCCGGCTCTCGGCCTACCAGGACCGCCTGCTCGCGCTGTACGAGGAGCATCCGGAGTTCATCGGCCCCGATGTGCGCCGCAACGAGGTGATCAGCTTCGTCAAGGGCGGACTCACCGATCTGTCTATCTCCCGGACCACCTTCGACTGGGGTGTGCCGGTGCCCGATCATCCCGGTCACGTCATGTACGTGTGGGTCGACGCGCTCACCAACTACCTCACGGGTGTGGGTTTCCCGGACGACCCGGACACCACCGGCCGGTACTGGCCGGCCGATCTGCACGTCATCGGCAAGGACATCATCCGGTTCCACTGCGTGTACTGGCCGGCCTTCCTGCTCAGCGCGGGTATCGAACTGCCCAAACGCGTGTTCGCGCATGGCTTTTTGTTCAACAAGGGCGAAAAGATGAGCAAGTCGGTGGGCAATGTGGTGGACCCGGAGAACCTGATCGACCAGTTCGGTCTGGACCCGGTGCGCTACTTCTTCCTGCGTGAGGTGTCCTACGGTCAGGACGGCTCGTATTCGGCGGAGGCGATGATCAGCCGCATCAACGCCGACCTGGCCAACGAGTTCGGCAATCTGGCCCAGCGCACGCTGTCGATGATCGGCAAGTACTTCGACGGCGCCGTACCCGAGCCGGGTGAGTTCACCGACGCCGACCGCGCGCTGCTCGGCTCCGCGGACGCACTGCTCGACGCGGTACGCGGACACTTCGACACCCAGGCCATCCATCTGGGCCTGGAGGCGCTGTGGTCGGTGCTGGCCGACACCAACCGGTACATCTCGGCGCAGGAACCGTGGAAACTGGCCAAGACCGACCTGGCCCGCACGGGAACGGTGCTGTACGCGTGTGCCGAGGTGGTGCGGATCGTCGCCCTCCTGGCGCAGCCGGTGCTGCCCACCTCGTGCGGCACGATCCTCGATCTGCTGGCGGTGGGTGCCGACCGGCAGTTCACCGCGGTCACCTCGCGGCTGGTCCCGGGCACGGCGCTGCCCAAGCCGTCGCCGGTGTTCCCCCGGTACGAGACGTCTTGACCCTGTGCCCCAAGAGGTTCCGGGACCGCTGGAGGTCCTGGGTGCGCTGATCGAATACACCGGTGCCCATCGCCTGCCGCCGCCGGCGGCGCTGGTCGGTGACTGGTGGGGCGCGGACGCGGTGATCGCGCCGTCGATCGACATCGTCGCCGGTCATCCACCACCGCCGGTGGCCGAGCGATTCTGGTTCGGCTACCTGGGATTTCCCCAGTATCCGGCGACCCCTGCCGGTGCTGTCGACGGCGTCATGGACGGCGGCGGGTTGCCCGCGGTGGCCGGTGGGGAGACCGACGGCGTCCTGCTGCTCCGCGACGGCCGGTGGGAATACCGCAGCGTCGACGGGTCACCTTGTCCGGCATGGGTTTCCGAATGTATAGCAGCCGCCGGGTCGATCGGGGTCCCGCAGCCACCGCGGGTGCGGTGGACCCCGCCGGAGCGGGAACCGCATCTGGCGGCCGTCGAATCCTGTCTGGAGGCGATCCGCGCGGGCGAGGTGTACCAGGCGTGCGTGTGCACCCGCTTCACCGGGCAGATCGACGGCCCGCCGTCGGTGTTCTACCGACTCCTGGCCGCGGCCACCGTGCCCGCGAAATCCGCCTTTCTGCAAGGTGAGTGGGGCGCGGTGGCGAGCTTCTCGCCGGAGACCTTCCTGCGCCGCACCGGCGGTGTGGTCACCTCGGCCCCGATCAAGGGCACCATCCCTGCCACCGGTGACCCCGCCACGCTTGCGGCGTCGGAGAAGGACATCGCCGAGAACGTGATGATCGTCGACCTGGTCCGCAACGACCTCGGGCGCGTCGCCGACATCGGCAGTGTCACCGTCCCGGCGCTGCTGCGGATCTCCCCCGCCCCGGGTGTCTGGCATCTGGTGTCGACGGTGGCCGCGGAGGTGGGCGAGCACGTCACCACCATCGACCTGCTCGACGCGGCGTTTCCGCCGGCCTCGGTCACCGGCACCCCGAAGCTGCGTGCTCTGTCATTGCTGGCGGGGTGGGAGCAGCACGCGCGCGGGGTGTACTGCGGCGCCATCGGGATGAGTGGGCCCGGCCAGGCGAGCGAATCGGGACCGGCCGGGGACCTCGACCTGAACGTCGCCATCCGCACCGTCGCCGTGACGCCCGGCGGATCGGCGGTGCTCGGAGTGGGCGGCGGCATCACCATCGACTCCGATCCCGGACGCGAATGGCAGGAATGCCTGGACAAGGCGTCGTCGATAGTGTCGGCCTTCACCCGCTGAGCCACAGAATTCCCCCGCGGAGACCCCGGCCCGATGCACCCGACCCGTTAGTATGCTCACTATGGGGTTGATCACGCCGGGCGCAGATCTTGTGGAGGTACGCAGCCGGCTCGCGGCCGTCCACGAGGCCGTGGTCGGCCGCGGCGAAGACGCACCGGACGACATCCGCGAGGAATTGCTGACGTCCTGGCGGGCATCGGCGGCCGCCGGAATCGACCCGGACGTGCTCGACCCACCGCTGGTCAGCCGCGCGACGGTATCCGAACGACTGGCCCACCACCCACTGGCCGGTGCCATCGACCGCATGCGGCAACTGTTCTCCGACGCCGTCACCGACCCGCACCTGATCATGCTGCTCGTCGATCCCGACGGCCTGGTCATCCACCGCAACGCGTCGGCCGACCTGCTGCCGATCGCCGACGGGATCCGGCTGCTGGAGGGCACCCGCTGGGATGAGTCGTCGGTGGGCACCAACGCGATCACGATGGTGATGCGGACCGGCCGCCCGCAGCTCGTGTTCGGCCCCGAACACTACTGCCGTGCCCTGCACGACGTGTACTGCGCCGCCGCCCCGATCCGCGACCGGTCCACGGGTGACATCGTGGGTGTCGTCGCCATCACCGGCCCGTCCACCGCGCTCCAGCACGCCACCACCGCCCTCGTCACCGCCTTCGCCGCGCTCGGCGAACGTGAGATGGAGATGGCCCACGAACGCAACCTCGCCGAGCTGCGCGGACGCACAGTCGCCCAGCTCACCGGCCTCTCCGGTCCTGCCGTGGTGGTCGATGACAACGGCTGGGTGGCCGCCGGGACCGGCTTCACCGCACCGACCCGCATCGACCCGCCCGAAGCCGGCGCCAAGCAGTTCATCTCCGGCATGGGGGTGTGTGAGGCCCAGCGGGTCACCGGCGGATGGCTACTGCAGCCGTCTGGACCCGGCCACCCGGTGGTGGCCACGCTCGATCTGCGCGGCGAACCGAGCATCATGGTCACCGGAGACGAGGGCGACTGGCGGTCGGTGCTCACCCGGCGGCACGCGCAGATCCTGCTGCTGCTGTCCGAGGCCGGCGAGAGCGGTATCACCGGCGCCGAACTGAGCCGACGGCTGTTCGGCGACGCCGAGCACCTGGTAACGGTGCGGGCCGAGATGTCGCGGCTGCGGCGGGTCATCGGCACCCTGGTGGTCAGCCGCCCCTACCGCCTGGCCCGCGGCGTCGAACTGCGAATGGTCGGCAACGTCGAATCCGCCAGGGGCGACCTGCACGCCGTCGAGACCGACCCGGCGCTCACCGGCTAACCGGCCAACCTGCTAACTTCGGCGGTCGAGCACGGCCTGGTACACCTCGCGGCGCGAGACCCCCAGACCCTCACAGACCTGCGCGCAGGCGTCCTTGAGGCGCATCCCGCCGGCGGCGAGTTCCTCGGCGGCGGCCGCCAGCGTCGCCACATCGGGTTCACCCGACCCCGCCTCGGCACCCTCGATGACGACGGTGATCTCGCCACGCACACCGCCGGCCGCCCACCCGGCGAGCTCACCGAGCGTGCCGCGCCGCACCTCCTCATGCGTCTTGGTCAGCTCCCGGCACACCGCCGCCCGCCGGTCGGGCCCGAGCACCTCGGCGGCGATCTGAAGGGTGTCGGCGAGGCGGTGCGGTGACTCGAAGAACACGGTGGTGCGGGGCTGGCTGATCAGTTCGGTCAGCCACGATCGCCTGGCCCCCGGTTTGCGGGGGGCGAAACCGTCGAAGCAGAAACGTTCGGCGGGCAGCGCCGACAGCGCCAGCGCCGTGGTGACCGCGGACGGCCCCGGCAGGCAGGTCACCGGCAGGCCGGCGTCGACGCAGGCCCGCACGACGGTGTAGCCGGGATCGCTGACCGACGGCATGCCCGCATCGGTGATCAGCAGCACCGTCTTGCCCTCGGCGACGGCCTCGATGAGCTGCGGGGTGCGGGCGGTCTCCACATGGTCGTAGTAGCTGACCACGCGACCGGCGATCTGCACGCCGAGCGAGGCGGCCAGGTTGCGGGCGCGGCGGGTGTCCTCGGCGGCCACCACCTCGGCCGTCCCCAACGCATCGCGCAGTCGCGCGGAGGCGTCACCGGCCTGCCCCATCGGTGTCGCGGCCAGCACGAGACGGCCCGGGCCGGTTCCCGGCGGGGTGCTCTCCGCCGGGACACTCTCATCTGGGGAAACCTCGGGCGCGCTCACCGCATCAGGGTAGCCGCGCCCCGCACCCCGTCGCGGCCGTACCCGGGGCACACCGGACGATGCCCTACCATCGAGCGGGTGACCCTGACCGCCGACCGCTCCGTGCGCCCCCACGGAACGCGGGCCGCGGAGGCGCCCGTCGCCGGGAATCCCGGCCTGCTCGAGGTGCGCGGTGCCTCGGAGGATCTGGGCACCGCACCGCGCCCGATCGTCCCCGAACCGGTGTTCGGCGCCACCGACCGCGCCCGGGGCCTGATCGTCGGGGTGATCCTGGCGCTCGCCGCCGCCGCGACGCGGCTGTGGAATCTGTCGCACCCCACCGACCACGGCACCCCCGTCTTCGACGAGAAGCATTACGTGCCGCAGGGCTGGCAGGTCCTGACCGGTGCCAACTGGATCGAGGACAACCCCGCCTACGGACTCGTCGTGCACCCGCCCGTCTCGAAATGGCTGCTGGCGGCCGGTGAGGCGATGTTCGGATACGGGCCCGTCGGCTGGCGCATCATGCCCGCGATCGCCGGCATCGCCATCGTGGTGATGATCTACCGGGTGACGCGCAGGCTCACCCGGTCGACGCTGATCGGCGCCATCGCCGGGGTGTTCGCGATCTGTGACGGCGTGCTGTTCGTGCAGTCACGGATGGGGATGATCGACATCCTGCAGACGGTGTTCATCGTCGCCACGTTCACCGCGCTGATCGCCGACCGCGATCAGGTGCGCGCCCGCATCGACCGGGTGTACCGCGAGGGCCGCATCCACGACAGCGTGTACGGGCCCCGCTACGGTTTTCGCTGGTACCGCTTCACCGCCGGCGTCATGCTGGGTCTGACGTGCGGCACGAAGTGGTCGGGCATGTACTACGTGATCGCCTTCGGCCTGCTCGCCGTCGCCTTCGACGTCGCCACCCGCAAGGCCTATCACGTGCGGCGGCCGTGGAAGGGCACCCTCGTCCGCGACGTGCTGCCCTCCGGGATGAGCCTGGCCGTGCTGCCGGTACTGATCTACCTGGCCTGTTTCGTGCCGTGGTTCAACTCCGAGACCGCGGTGTACCGCTACCAGGTGGGCAACACGATCGGCACGGGCGGACCGTTCGCCTGGGTGCCGGGAGCGTGGCGTTCGCTCTGGTACTACGAGTCCGGGATCCTCGAGTTCCACGCCGGGCTCACCAACGCCGCGGGCAACCACCATCCGTGGGAGTCGAAACCGTGGACGTGGCCGATGAGCCTGCGGCCCATGCTGTACGCCATCGAGAACGGCCCCGACCACTGCGGGGCGGGCGAATGCGTCCGCGCGCAGATGCTGATCGGTTCACCGGCCATGTGGTGGCTCGCGGTGCCGATGCTGCTGTGGGCGCTGTGGCGGCTGATCGCACGCCGCGACTGGGCCCACGGCGCAGTCCTGGTCGGCTATCTCGCCGGGATCCTGCCGTGGTTCACCTCCATCGACCGCCAGATGTACTTCTTCTACGCCACGGTGCTGGCACCGTTCCTGGTGATGGGTCTGGCCCTGTGCTGCGGCGACCTGTTGCGGTCGGCCGCCGCCCGGGTGCGCACCCGGAACGAGCCGGGCGCCCCGGCGGTGGTGCGCACCGAACGCCGCACCCTGGGGCTGCTGGTCGTGTCGTTCTATGTCGCACTCGTGGTCGCGAACTTCGTGTGGTTGTGGCCGATCCTCACCGCGAGCCCGATCTCACCGGAGCAGTGGCACAACCAGATCTGGCTGCCCAGCTGGAGTTGACCGGCCGGGGTTCGGTCAGCGGCCGGGGTTGGTCAGCGGATGGGTTCCTCGCGCGAGACCGGGCACGCCAGGCAGCGCGGACCGCCGCGGCCCGTGCCCAGTTCACTGCCCTCGATCTCCAGCACCTCTATGCCCGCGTCCCGGAGTCTGCGGTTGGTCTCGGTGGCGTGGGCATACGCGACGACCACCCCTGGCGCGACAGCCAGGGTGTTACTGCCGTCGGCGCCGTACACCTGCTGGTCGTGGCCGCTGATCGCGGTCTCGATCACCCGGATCCGCGCCAGCCCCATCGCCCGGGCGGCGACATCGGCGAACTCATCCGGACCGGCGACGGTGAGGTCGTCGGGACCGCCACCCTGGACGCGGCTGACCGTGACCGTGGCGGCCCGCCGCACCTGCGGATTCATCACCATCGCGTCGGTGTCGACCATCGTAGCCATCGTGCCCAGGTGCATGTAGGCCCGCGACTGGGCGATCCCGACGGCCAGCACAGTGTGCGCCAGTTCGTCCCGGAACAGGCTGCGCGCCAACGCCTCCACCCCCGCCGGGGTGGTGCGCTCCCCCACCCCGACTGCCACCACACCGGGTGCGAGCAGCAGCACGTCGCCGCCCTCGACCGGGGCGGTCCGGGACTCGTACGCGCGCCGGGTGCCGAGGAACCGCGGATGATGGGCGAAGATGAGATCGGTGAGCGAGGTCTCCCGGCTGCGGGCGGCGAAGGCGAGCCGGGTGATCGCGAACCGGTCACCGACCCAGAACGAACTGTCGCGGGTGAACATCAGGTTGGGCAGCGGGTCGATCACGAAATCGGTTCCGGCGTGCATGAAACGCACCAGCGAGGTCGCCGACGTGCCGATCCCGGCGGGCAACTCGTCGAACGACAGACCCGCGATCAGCACTCGCGCCAGCTCGGCGGGCGGCAACGCCCGCAGGTATCCCGACACCTCGGCGGCCAGCTGCGGCCCGAGCCGCCGCTCGCTGACCGCGGCGGAGATCCCCTGGATCCGGGCCGCCCCGCTGTGCTCGATGGTCTGCGGCAGCAGGTCACCGAGCAGCAGGACCTCGGCACCGTGCTCGCTCAGCACCCGCGCGAACGCATCGTGTTCGGCACGCATCTGGCCGAGCGAGGGGACGACGTCGAAGAGCAGCTGGTCGCGGTTGGCCTCGGTCAGCCGGCTCAGTTCGGCACCCGGCCGGTGCAGCAGGACCGCGCGCAACCCGCCGACCTCCGAGGTCACCCCAAATTCACCCATCACATAAATCTAACGGCCGGGGCGAGCTATTTATGGTCGGGCGCCCCGAGATCCGGATCCGGGATCTGCGGCCCGGATCCGTCCGCGCGGGTGAGCCGGACCGGTGCGGTCTCGGGTGCGAACAGCCACATCAGCAGCGCCACCGCGGTCACCGCGCCGGTGACCGCGAACGCCGTGGTGAACCCGGCTGTCGACGCGATGAAGCCGACCACGATCGGTCCGCTGACCGCCCCGAGATCCGACGCCATCGTGAACGCCGCCAACGCCGAACCGCCACGGACGCGGTTGCCCAGCACATCGGCCAGCGTCGCCTGTTGGGTGGGCACGAACATGCCGGAGCCGAGCCCGGCCACCGCCGACACCGCCACCGTCACCATGATCGACGTGGTGAACCCCATGGCGGCGGTCGCGGCAGACACCACCAGCAGACCCGGCAGGATCAGGATCTTGCGGCCGTGCGAGTCCGACAGCCTGCCGGCGGCCATGATCGCGACGACGTTTCCGGCGGCGTACGCGGCGAGCACCACCCCGGCCAGCGCGGCGTCCTCATCCAGACCGTCGACGACGAACAGCGGCACCACCGCCACCCGCACACCGAACGACGCCCAGCCGTTGGCGAAGTTGGACACGAGCACCGCGCGGTAGGCACGGTTGCGCCACGCGGTCGCCAGCGCCACCGGCTCGCCGCCGCGCTGCGTACCGGGGCCGGCGGACTCGCCGTCGGCGCGCAGTTGGGTGGCCACGACGGCGGAGGCCACGAGCAGCGCGATCGCGTACACCACGAACGGCATCCGCAACCCGAAACCGACCAGCGCACTGCCGATCAGGGGTCCGCTGATGTTGCCGATCAGGAAGCCCGCCGAGAAGTAGCCGGATACCCGGCCGCGGATGTCGTCGGGTGCCATCCGGATCAGCAGACCCATCGCCGACACCGTGAACATCGTCGACCCGATGCCGCCGAGACCGCGGACCACCAGCAGTTGCCAATAGTTCTGGGCGAACGCGCAGGCCAGGGTGCTCACCGCCACGATGAGCAGCCCGATGAGGTAGACGCGGCGCTCCCCCACCACCGAGATCAGCCGGCCGGCCGTGGGCGCGAAGAAGAGCCGCATCACCGCGAACGCCGACACCACTGCCGAGGCCGCGGTGATCCCGACGTCGAAGCTGCGGGCGAAGGTGGGCAGGGCGGGAGCGATCAGCCCGTATCCGAGTGCGATGACGACGTTGGCCGACAGCAGCACCCAGATGCCGCGGGGAATGCGTCTCACTCAGACCCGTTCCGGCAATTGGTCCAGCGCGGCCGCCGTGAGCGACCTACCGATCGCGATCAGCTCCGCGGCCTTGTGAAATTCCAAGGTGCGAGCGGCTTTTCGCGGGATGCGGATGAGCAGGTCGGGCGGATGCGAGGCGGTCTGGTAGCGGGCGAGCGCCTCCGACATGATGTCGAGCGAGCGGGTGAGCACCTCCACCTTGCCCATTCGCACCCGCGCCGGGTCGGTTTCGGGATCCGCGTCGGCGTCGGTCGGTACGAGCTCGGACGACCGGGTGTCGGAACTGTCGAGGTAGTCGGGGAACTCCACCCCGAACCGGTCCCGGACCGCTTTGACGAACTCGTTGTCGAGCAGCGGCGCGACGTTGCGGCGCACCACACCCCCGACCAGTGAGCCCCGCGAGGCCCCTTCGTCCGGGCTGAAGTCGTTGCCGAAAATCACCCCGACGGTCACATCACTGGGCACCGCGACGGTCGGCGCCACCGGCAGCGGGTCGAGGATGCCGCCGTCGCCGAGGATGCGTCCCTGGTAGGAGTGCGGGCTGATCACGCCGGGGATCGCGATGGAGGCGCGGATCGCGTCGACGAGGCTGCCGCGCTGGTACCAGACCGAACGGCCGGCGGTGAGGTCGGTGGCCACCGCGGTGAAAGGGGTGGCAAGTTCCTCTATGGTGACCTCGCCCAGGATCTCGCGGACCCGGGCCACCACCCGTTCGGCACCGATCACCCCCGATTTGGACAGCGACACGTCCATCAGCTTCACCAGGTCGAGCTGTGTCAGCGACGACGCCCAGTCAACGAATTCGTCGAGTTTGCCCGCACAATGCAGCCCGCCGACCAGCGCACCCATCGACGATCCGGACACCGTGACGATCTCGTAGCCGCGGTCGCGGAGTTCTTCGATCACCCCGATGTGGGCGTAGCCGCGGGCGCCACCACTGCCGAGGGCCAGCGCCACCCGGGCGGGTTTGAACGGTTTGTCGGCGGTGGCGTCGGACACCTCGGCGCCCGGGCGCGGCGACACGTCGTCGCCGGGCTGTTTCACCACGGCGTTACCCGGGCGCTTTGCCACCGCGCCCGGGTTCCGCTGGGCTACTTCATTTCCGCTCGGCCTCGCCATGCGTCGAGACTAGCGGGCGCGGTATTGGGTGTGATCAGGCGCGCACCACAAGCACCGGCACCTCGGCCGCCTGCAGCACCTTCTGGCTGGTGGAGCCGAGCAGCAGGCCCTTGAAACCACCGCGGCCACGGCTGCCGACGACGATCAGCGAGGCGTCCTCGCCGGCCGCGTCGAGCACGGCCTTGGCCGGTTCGTCGGGCAGGACAGCGTGCTGAACGGTCACGTCCGGGTAGTCGGCGGAGTAGCCGGCCAGACGCTCACCGAGCGCCTCCAGCGCCTCGTCGGACATCCGGGAGATCTCGTCGGGCTCGATGCCGTAGCCGTGCAGTGCGTCGGCGTCGAGCGGGGTCCAGGTGTGTACCGCCAGCAGCGGCACCCCACGCAGCGAGGCCTGCCGGAACGCCTCGGCCACCGCCGCATCGCTGACCGGCGAATCATCGACACCGACTACCACCGGACCGTCGCCACCGTCGCCCGCGATGACCCCGACCCGGCCGTGCGCGTGCGCGGCGACGCTGGTGCTCACCGAGCCGAGGAACAGACCGCGGACGCTGCCGAGGTGCCGGGTGCCCAGCACGATGGCCGAGGCGTCCTTGCCGAGTTCGAGCAGCACATGCGCGGCGTCACCGTCGGTGATCGACCCCTGCGCGGTGACCGACGGAGCGGCTTCCTTAGCGACCGCCACGGCGGCGTTGACCGCGTCCGACGCGTCCTGACGGACCGCCTCGATGACGTCCTGCGGGATGATCAGGCCGGGGGCGTAGTTGCTCGTGCGGACGTCATAGACCCCGATGATCTTCAGGTCGGAACCTTCGAGTTCGGCGGTCCGTGCCGCCCAGCGCACCGCGCCCGTCGAAGCTTCGGATCCGTCGACGCCGACGAGGATCGCGTTCATGTGTGGCCTCACTCTCCGTTGATTCTCAGCCCTACCCTTCCATGATGCCCGCTCCCGACACCGGAGCCAAGGGGAGTTGGTCCTGATCAGGGGCACTTTTTGTCCGCGTAGACTGGTGTTCGGTACCGCGTTGCCGGGCCGTCACCGCACCGGTGATCGCCTGGGAGCGACCGCCTGTCGCACAGCGGGACCGCAGATCGTGCGACACCGCCCACCGGTCTCACCGGACACACAACCCTCAGGAAGCAGGCAATGAGCACAGGGCAGCATCACACCGGGTCGGGATCCGACATCCGGCGCGCGGTGAGGCACGGGATCATCACCGTCGTCTTCGCGCTGGCCTGCTTCGCCGTGGCGGCGTTGTCCCAGAACCCGCTGCACGAGGCGATGATCGCCGCCGCGCCGGCGGTCATGTTCATCGGTGCGTTCAGCGCGCTGTGGGTCACCTTCCGCACGTGGCGTGCCGGTGGGCGCTGGCAGGTGTGGCAGGGTGCCTCGTGGTTTCTGCTCGCGGCGTCGGTGATGATGCTGATGGCCACCGCACCGGTGCTGCTGGACTGAGACCTGCCCTAGGTGGCCCGCGTGCGGTCACCGTACCGGCGGCGGAAGCGTTCCACCCGGCCGGCCCTGTCGACCGGCCGTGCATTGCCGGTCCAGAAGGGATGCGAGTCGCTGGTGACGTCGACGACGATCAGCGGGTAGGTGCGGCCGTCCGGCCACTCGACGGTCAGTTCGGAGGCCGCGGTCGAGCGGGTCAGGAACTGCCTGCCGGTGGTGGCGTCGCGGAACACGACGTGACGGTAGTCGGGGTGAATTCCGGATTTCATTGTTGCCCTTTCGGTTTCATGGAGTTGTCGGACGCCTGGTCCGGAGTGCGGAGGTCCTCCCGGCACGGGTCGGCGTGTTCGAGCCCGAACGGGTCGTCGTAGGCCATCCACAGGACCTGCCCCTGGGCCATCTCGTCGTCGGTGAGGCAGGCGCGGCGCAGCGCGGTGCGAATGCGGTCGGGATCAGCCCGGTACGCGAGGATCACAATGCTGGAGTGCCGGTCGCCGTACTCGTCGTCCCAGCGCAGCGCCGCCATCGCGCGGTGTGCGGGTTCGGCCGTATCGAGTTCGTCGTCGTCCATGGCCGCCAGCCACGGCGCCCCGGCATCCACACGCAGCCCACCACCGGCCGACTCCAGCCACAGCGCGCGGTTGGGTTGCGTTGCCAGCCAAAGCCTTCCGCGCGCACGAACCACGCCGTCGAGCAACTCGTCGACGGCCTCGTGCAGCCGTCCCGGGTGAAAGGGACGTTGCGCCCAGAACTCGAACAACATCACACCGCAGTCCTCATGCAGCGGCGGGCTGCCACGCAGCAGCGAATCGAAGGGACCCGCGATCCGGCCGTGCGGGGTATCGTCGGGTATCGCCGCCAGCAGTACGGCCGCGACCTGCGGGGTGAACGGGCGTTGGGGTATCTCCATCACCATCGCGGCCCCCGGCGCGAGGCGTTTGAGCACCGCTGCGGTGCGCGCGGTGAGCCAGGCATCGCGTGCGGCCGCGTCGCAACCGGCGATGATCAGCGCGTCGGCGAATTCGACCTGTCCGACGGCGACCTGCACGAGAGTGCGTTCATCCTCGCTCACCGCAGCCGCGAGGCCGGCCTCGGCCATCGTGATATCGCCCGTGGCGGCCTCCAGCCAGTCCATCTCCGCCACACACGCAATCGTCATCGACACCCGCACCTCGTGGGCCGCCGGGGCGTCGACGAATCCGGGCATCCCGGTGACGACGACGTTCTCGACAGCCCAGGTGACCGCTTCGGGTTCGAGTGCAGGATCGAGCGCGACGACGACGGCGGCCACACCGTCACGGCGATGAAGTTGCCGCAGCAGCGGCAACAGGTCCGCGCGAACCGTGCAGGACCCACACGCGTGTTCGAGTTCGACGGTGCCGACCACGGTGTGCTCGCCGGTACGCACGGTCCGGGTCACCATGCCTGATCCGAGTTGTGACAGGTCGTATCCGACCACCGGCACCGCGGCGCCCGTCGCCGTCTGTGTCGCCGCGGCAACAGCGTCGGACACCCGCGCGATGGCGCCCCGGTCGAGCCCGGTGACCAACACCACCGGCGTGCGCGGACCAGAGTTATTGGGTTTGATTTCCATTTGCACGACGGAGACGCTACCGTGCATCCGGCACTAATGCCAATCATTACCAATAACTCGCCAGCGGAGGTCACATGTCCGCACACTGCCAGGTCACCGGACGCAGTCCCGGTTTCGGCAAGCAGGTGTCCCACTCGCACAAGCGAACTACGCGCCGCTGGAACCCGAACATCCAGCGACGCCGCTACTACCTGCCCGCCGAGGACCGGTATGTGACCCTGCGGGTGTCGGCCAAGGGCATCAAGACCATCGACCGTGACGGCATCGAAGCGGTGGTTGCCCGCATCCGGTCCCGGGGGGAGAAACTCTGATGTCCGGCAACGATATCCGGCCCATCGTCAAACTCCGGTCCACCGCGGATACCGGCTACACCTACGTGACGCGCAAGAACCGCCGCAACGATCCGGACCGGATCGTACTGCGCAAGTACGACCCGATCGCCCGTCGGCACGTCGATTTCAGGGAGGACCGCTGATGGCCAAGAAATCCAAGATCGTCCGCAACGAGCAGCGACGTGTCACCGTGGCCCGCTACGCCGGGCGACGCGCCGAGCTCAAACGCATCATCGCGGACCCGGCATCCGACCCCCGCCGGAAATCGATTGCGCAACAGAAGCTCCAGCGCCTGCCACGCGATGCCAGCCCCACCCGGTTGCGCAATCGCGATGCCGTCGACGGCCGGCCCCGCGGCTACCTGCGCAAGGCCGGACTGTCCCGGGTGCGTTTTCGCGAACTCGCACACCGGGGAGAACTGCCCGGCATCGCCAAATCCAGCTGGTGACCACCACTCTCGCTCCAGGAGACCCGATGGCATTGCTGCCCTTCGCCTCCCACGGAAAATAGCCGTTCACTCGGCGGCGCGCATATCCAGGCTGATCTCCTCGGCATCGAGCTGGGCGAGTTCCCGGGTGAGCAGACCCGAACTGTAGACGCCGGATTCGCGATGCCGCAGCAGGATCTCGCGTTGCGCGGCGATGATCGCGCGGCGGATCCGGGTGTATTCGGCGCCGACCTGCGCCGGCGACATCCGGGTGTCGTCGTCCTCGTCGTCGGCCTGCTTCTGCTCGTCGGCGCGTTGCGTCCACTGCACGACCCGGGCCCGCAGGGCGGGTGATTCGCGCACCGCCGGCGACTCGGCGATCACCCTGCTCGCCGCGACGCCCATCTCGCGGCGCAGCCTGGCCCGGCCCGCGGCCCGGTTCTGCGACATGTCCCGCAGCGTGAGCCGCTTGATGAGCAGCGGCAGCGATCCGCCCTGGATGAGCAACGACAGCGCGGCCACCACGAAGGCGATGAGCACCAGCATCGGGCGTGCCTGGGTGTCGGCCGGCAGGGTCTGCGCCGCGGCGAGGGTGACCACGCCGCGCATCCCGGCCCAGATGATGATGGTGGCCTCGGCCTTGCCCATCGGTGCCGCCAGCACGTAGTCGATGTCGGCGAGCCGCCGCGTCAGTCGCGAGTCGTACAGCGCGGCGGTGTCGGCCGAGACGTTGCTCAGGTCGGCCTCGCCGAGTCCATCCAGGCGCCTGCGGCGCAACCGCCGCCGCACGCCCGGTGCGGTTTTCCTGCTCCGTTCGGCATTGCCGAACTCCAGCCTGCGGGCATGCACCGCCTCGCTCGCGTCGGCGAGGATCTCCCGTTGCCCGGACCGTCGTCTGGCCTTGCGTTTGAGCAGCCACACCAATGGCACGACATACATCGCGCGGATCGCCGTGATCACCAGCAGGGCGGCGACGCCGATCCCTATGGCCGCCAGGACACCGGTGTGGTCGCGCTGCGCGTCGCGGACCAGTCCGTACAGCTCCAGCCCCATCACCAGGAACACCCCGCCCTCGAGGATCAGCTCGATGGTCCGCCAGTTCTGGCGATCGGAGAAGCGGTGCTGCGGAGTGAGGTATTTGACGGCGCCGGTGCCGGTGACCAGACCGGCGGTGACGGCCGCGACCAGACCGGAGGCGCCCAGTTCCTCCGCGGGCAGGTAGGCCAGGAACGGCACGGTGAATGAGATCGCCGTGTTGACCGTCGCATTACGGACCAGGGAGCCCACACGCAGGTTCACCACGCCGACGACACCGCCGACGACCACCGCCGCGAGCACCGCGTACACGAAGTTCGCCGCCACCCCCGCGAACGAGATCGACGACGCGGTGGCCGCGACGGCCGCCCGCAGCAGCACCAGCGCGCTCGCATCGTTGAGCATGCTCTCACCCTCGAGAACGGCGATGACCCGGCTCGGCGCGCCCACCCGTTTGGCGATCGAGGTGGCGACCGCGTCGGTGGGGCTGACGATGGCGCCGAGGGCGATGCCGGTGGCGATGTCGAGTTCGGGGATCAGCCAGGTGAAGAAGAAGCCCAGGGCGACGGCACTGACCAGGACCAGCAAGAATGACAACGCGCTGATGGTGCCGAGTTCGCGGCGGAAGTCCATCGCGGGCATCGACACGGCCGCCGAGTACAGCAGCGGCGGCAGCACGCCGACGAGAATCCATGCGGGGTCGAGTTCGATCTCGGGGACCATCGGCAGGATGCCGACGATCGCACCGGTCACCACCAGGATCAGGGGCGGGGATATCCGGATGCGGGGACCGATCTCCTGTGCCAGGGCCACGACGAGAATCCCTACGACAACGACGAGAATCTTCTCCATCGCTCCATTGTCTCAGGGCGCCGGGAGCCCGGATGGTCACGAAGACACATCAGGTATCCGTCTCTGCTCGCAGAACCGCCGGCGGGCTTCTAACGTTGGTCGGGTGTCCGTCCGGGTAGAGGGAGGTGACCGGCACCGGTGAGCACGATGTTCTCACGGCTCGACTACATCGATGCCGCCCGCAACGCCTGCGATCAGTTCCTCGCCCTGACGGCGTCACTGCCCGACCCCGATGTGCCGCTGACCGTCAATCCCGCGCTCAGCGTGTGCGAATGCGTCAGCCAGGTCTCGCGCACCCCGTCCTGGTTGCTGGCCCTGGCCACCGACGCCCGATCGTGGTCGGGTGACCCCGAGGACATGCCGACGAACGGGGTCGGGGGGATCGACACGATCCGGGCCCGCCACGTCGGCGCCTGCGTCGACCAGCTCCGCACCGATCTCGACATCCTGCTCGACACGGTGAAGAACATGAGCGCACAGGTGGCGTGTGCGGTGCTCTCCGACGGGTCCAAGGTGCGTAGCGATGCCGCGCTGGGCATCCTGATCGGTGAGCTGCTGATCCGCGGCCACGACATCGCGCGCACCCTCAGGCTGCCGTGGAGCATCCCTCCGGATTCGGTTCCGCTGGTCGCGCGTGGCCGCCACCAGGTGCTGCCGCGCTGGCTCGACACCGAGGCGTGCAGCGGCCACACGGCCACCTACGAGATCCGGCTGCGCGGCACCGACGAGCGGTATCTGTACGAGTTCACCGACGGGAAACTGGCCGTCAATCCGGGCGAGCCGCGGCCCGTCGACGCGCACATGCGGATCGATCCGGTGACCGCGCTGCTGATGTCCTATAACCGGTACTCGCCGACGCGGGCGGTGCTCACCGGCCGCGCCGTGGCCTGGGGCCCGCGGCCGTGGCTGCTGCGATCGATGCCCGCCAAGTTCCGCACCCAGGCCACGCCCTAGGTTGTCCTAGCCGTTCCGGGATGCCACGCCGCGCCCGGTTCGGGAGGCGCCGCCGCGGGACGAACCCGTCCGGGTGTTTCCGCCGCGGGCACCCGCACCCCGGGTGCTGCCGCCGCGCGATTCCCCGGTGTGTCCGGTACCGCGGCGCGATTCGCCCCTGGTGCCACCCTCGGCGCCACCGCGCCGAGTGCTGCTCTGCTGTGCCCCGCCGCGTTGAGCGCCGCCACGCTGCCCGCCGGTGCCACCGCGGCGCGAGGACTGACCGGGCCGCGAGGTGCCCTTGTTCTGTGAGGTGGTGCCACTCTGCTGCACCGGTTGCGGTTTCACGCGGGGAGCGCGTTCGCCGACCAGTTCGTCGACGGCCTCACTGCGGGCGTCGGCCTGCTGCGGGCGCACCGAGATCTTGGCCTTGCGCAGCAACTGCGCCACGTCGCGGCGCTGCTCGGGCAGGCATACGGTGACGACGTCGCCGGAGCTCCCGGCGCGGGCGGTGCGGCCCGAACGATGCAGGTACGCCTTGTGTTCGGCGGGCGGGTCGACGTGCACGACGAGTTCGATGCCGTCCACGTGCACACCACGTGCGGCCACGTCGGTGGCCACCAGCACCCGGACGCTGCCGTCGGCGAACGCCGACAGGTTCCGGTCACGTTGCGGCTGCGACAGATTGCCGTGCAGGTCGACCGCCGGAATACCGTCGGAGGTCAGCTTCTTGGCCCACTTGCGGGCCTGATGTTTGGTGCGGGTGAACAGGATCCGCCGGCCGCTCCCGGAGGCCAGTTCGGCGACGAGATCGTTCTTGCGGTCGGGGGCCACCTCGAACACGTGGTGGGTCATCGCCGGGACGGGCGAGGACGCCTCGTCCACCGAATGCAGGGTGGGCGAATGCAGGAACTTGCGGGCCAGCACGTCGACACCGTTGTCGAGGGTCGCCGAGAACAGCAGCCGCTGGCCGTCGGCGGGGGTGGCCTTCATGATGCGGGTGACGCCGGGCAGGAAGCCCAGGTCGGCCATGTGGTCGGCCTCGTCGAGGACGGTGACCCGCACCTTGTCGAGCCGGACGATGCCCTGACTCATCAGGTCTTCGAGGCGTCCGGGGCAGGCCACTACGATGTCGACGCCGCGGCGGAACGCCTCTACCTGGCGGCCCTGCTTGACGCCTCCGAACACGGTGGTGACCACGAGGTTGGAGGTCTGTGCCAGCGGGCTGAGGGTGGCGGCGATCTGGGTGGCCAGTTCGCGGGTCGGGGCCAGGACCAGGCCGGTCGGGGCGCCGGGTGCGCGACGGATCTCGCCGTCGGCCTTGGCCTGCGCGAGGCGGGCGACCATGGGAATGGAGAAGGCGAGGGTCTTGCCGGAGCCGGTCTTGCCACGGCCGAGCACGTCGCCGCCGGCGAGGGTGTCGGCCAGGGTCGCGGCCTGGATTTCAAATGCTTCGGTCTTACCCTCTGCCGCAAGCACTTTCACAAGACTTGCGGGCACGCCGAGGGACTCGAATGTTGTGGTCACTGATGTGTGCTTTCACGATCTGGACATGCCTGCGACGCCACCATGGGCGGAGGATGTCAATGGGCGAACACGCGGGCTTGCGAGCTCGTTCGCCGTACGAAAGTCTGCTGGCGGGTGGATCACCCGCAACGAAGCGTTCTACGACGCGTTGTCGCACCGTGGTGCGGACACTTCCCTCGACACTACCCGCCGGTAACCACAGGGCCAATTCTTTTCGGGGTGACGTCGCCCACTACCGGCGCCAGGTGGGACTCACGACACCTCGGTGATCATCACCGCGACGGTACCCGGCTCCAGCGCCTCGAAGACGTGCTCGACGTCGCCGGGATAGGTGACGAAGTCGCCCGCGCGCAGTTCGACGGCCGCGCCGACGGGTCCGAGCCGCGCCGACCCGGCGCTGATCACCACATGCTCGACGGCGCCCCGGACATGCGGCGCCGACACCTTGGGCACCCCCGGTTCGGCCCGGATCAGGTACATGTCGCGGCGCGAATGCGGCGGTGCCGGCGACAGCAGCGTCGTCGTGTATTCGGCGGTGGCCGCCGCGATCACGGGTCCGTCCCCGAACCGGATCACCTCAACGGGACGGGACGGACTGTCGAGCAGATCCGAAAACTGAACTCCCAGAGCATTACTCAACGACCACAGGGTTTCCACACTGGGATTGCCCTCGCCCGATTCGAGCTGCGACAGCGTCGATTTCCCGATACCCGCCCGGCGGGCGAGTTCGGCGATGGACAGGCCGGCCCGGGTGCGCTCGCGTCTGAGGGCCGCGGCGACCAGTTGCTTCGGGTTGACCCGCGCACGCTCGTCCGGCACACCATTGCCCGACATCCCGGACGATCGTTCATCCTGGCGGAGCTCATCCATGGAGGTCATCGTAGTGGCCGCACGTTCATGGCGATGTTCTCAGACTGATGGATTCGACTCCGTCCCGACTGAGCATCAGTATCGCGTTCTCGTCGGCGTAGAGGGGCGTCGCACCGGTGGGCAGCGGGTGCTGTCCGAACTGGCGGAGGTCGGACCGCCGCAGAAAGCGAATCCGGCCGGGCTCGCGGATCGCGATGATTCGCGTGTTCGCGATCACGCCGACCTGCCACTGTTCCCATTTGTGGGCTTCGATAGGCAGTTCACGGGCACGGCCGTCGGCGTCGACGAACACCGATCCGGTGACCAGATAGTCGGTGCCGCACGACGGGCCGAACAGGGTCCGGCGGGAGCTGTACAGTACCCGCCCGGAGTGCGGGTCTATCAGCGCCCAGCCTGTCGGGGTATCCAGGACGGGCAACAGACATGTACGCGCTGTCGGCCCCGCAGAACTCGGGCTCATTCCGCCGACCGCGCCGAGCACCCGCCCGGAGTTATCGTGCAGGACGGTCGTCGCGCGGCTGGTGTCGCGCTGGTTGATGCTGGTGGCAAAGCCCGCCAGATAGCTTGTCGCACCGGCAAACCAGCGGTTGTCCGGGTGCTCGACCTCCTCCCGCGCGATGATCCGGCCGGTTTCGCGGCTGCGGACCTCCCAGCTGAACGCCGCCGACGATCCGTAGAGGCCTTCGGCGTTCACGGTGCTGGAGACGGTCGGAGGTTCGGTGATGTCGCCGCGTTGCCGGGCGAGCGCCGACCGGATCGTGGTGGACCGGCCGCGGTCGAGCCTGCTCATCGTTTCGCCGTCCCGGTCGAGGATCACACGGCCGGTATCGGCAACCGAGCCTGCCTCGGTGTCGGCGGGGGTACACCAGATCCGGTCGGCCCTCTCGAAGAAGCAGTCGCGCACGTCACGGCGCTTCCAGCCAATGCGGCCGTCGCGCCTGTCGATGGAGAAGATCATGTCGTTGTCGTCGTCGTCCGACGTCTGCAAGAGCAGCGAGCCGGGCAGCGTGTCGAGGAACCGGACCCGATTCTCCACACGATCCCGGATCGTCGCGATGCCGAGAGAAGCCGGAGTCAGATGCCAGCCGGTCGGCGTGAGGCTCCGCTCCGAACCCGCTGCGGGCGCCGATCCTTCCATGGAGGACGGTGCCGTTCCGGTCGTGCGCGGGGAGCACCCGACGAGAACCGCGGCGGCCATGACCATGCTGAGAGCCACAGCCGCCGGTGGTCGTGGACCAGCCCGAACCCGGCGCGCATCGTTCGATATACAGGACGATCGTTCATCTTGACGGATTGCGTCCATGGGTCCACTATAGTGTCCATGCGTTCATTATGGCGAACATTGACTGCGGGAGACCGGCGCACAATTCTGGTCATCTGCGCATCGATGGTGATCATCGGGATGTCGTACGGGGTCAGCGCACACGAGGGCGGCTTCCCGGTGTGGCTGACCGTGCTGATCTCGGCCACAGTGCTCGGTGGGTCGTCGGAATTCCTGTTCATCGGCATCGTCGCCGCCGGTGGCGCCCCCCTGCTCGCGGCGCTGGCCGGAATCCTGGTGAACACCCGATCCCTCGGCTACGGACTGGCCGTCGGACGGTACCTGCCTCGCGGCCGGCGCATGTTCCCTGCCGCACACCTCCTCAACGACGAGACCGTGGCGCTCAGCGCCGCCCAGACCACGCCGGCGAAAGCCCGTGCGGCGTATGTGATGTGCGGTATCGGGGTGTTGCTCAGTTGGCCTCTCGGTGCGCTGCTCGGCAGCGGACTCGGCCGGCTCGTCGCCGATCCGCAGTCCCTCGGACTCGACGCCGCGTTCCCCGCTCTGCTCCTGGCGCTGGCGATTCCGTCGTTGCGCGATCCGCAGACGCGGTGGGCGGGGATCCTCGGTGCCGGTGCGGCGGTGGCGACGACCTCCGTCCTGCCGGCAGGAGTGCCGATCGTCGTATCGCTGATCGGCGTCGCCGTCGTCGAGCTGTGGCGACGGGTTCGGGGTACGGATAACGCAGTCGTGCAGGATGTTCCGGAGTTGCAGGAGGCCGCACGGTGACCTCTGTCCTGATCGGTGTGGCGGTACTGGCCGTCGGCACCTATCTTCTCCGGCTGGCCGGTCCCCTGCTGCAGTCCCGGATCCGGTTGTCCGACGGCACGCGGCGGGTGCTCGATCGCGGCGCCGTGGTCCTGCTGGTCGCGGTCGCCGTGACCGGAGCACTGTACGCCGACGGCGATTTCACCGGCTGGGCGCGACCGCTCGGAGTCGGGGCGGGTGTGGTGGCAGCATTCTTCAAGCCTCCGCTGGTGGCGATCGTGCTGATCGCCGCCGTCACCACCGCCGCCCTGCGCGCCGCCGGGGTCGCCTGACAACTCCTGCCAGGTCCGGAAGATTATGTTGTCCAACGGTTTGCCGGCTACCCGACGTCAGCGGACCACCGCCGGGTGGGTACAACTGTCGGGAACCGACACCAGCGAGCAGGGCACCGGCAGCCGCGTGGGACGGTAACCGGCACGAACGCCATGCGCCCTGGTGATCTCGCGGTACGCTGCTACGGCATCGGTGGGCCGCCGGGTCAGCGTCGGATCATGTTGTACATCAACCGAATACAGACCGAACCGGGGACGGTAGTCGCCCCATTCATAGTTGTCGGTGATGCTCCAATAGTTGAACGACACCACGTTGATGCCGTCCTGTTTGGCGCGCTGAATCCAGTAGACGGTGTCGCGCAGGTGATCTCCGCGCCGGTAACCGTCCGGCCGCACCCCACTCGGGGAGCCCGCCATTCCGGCCTCGATGATGCGGATCGGTGTGCCCGGATAGCGCTGCGCCAGATGACGCAACACGTAGTAGATGCTCTCGGGGGCCTGGGTGGCCTTCCACAGGTCACCGGTGATCGCATTGGTGGTGCTCAGGTCGGTCGCCGACACCGAGTAGTAGTTGTCGACGCCGATGAAATCCATGCTGCCCCGAAGCCGTTCGGGGAACAGTCCTTCGAGCCAATTACCGAGGCCGGGCACCGGGAAATAGGCGATGTTCGAAGACACCTGTGCGTTCTTCTGCACTGAATGGATGTAGCGGTAGAGCCGCCGGTGGGAGTCGATGATGCCGTCGACCATCCGCATCGCGTTCTGCGGGCGGGTGGCGCCGTACATGAGCTCCCGCCGAACGTATTCGGTGGGTTCGTTGAAGGTGATCCACAGCGGATCGGCCCACTGGTAGCGGTCCACAACCCGTTTGCCGAAGGCCACCATGTCGTCGGCCATCCCGGGCCGATTCCAGCCGCCCCTGTCCACCTCCCAGCCGGGGTGGACCCAGTGATTGAGCGTGATCATCGGCCGCATCCCGGCGTCGACGATCGCCCGCACCACCCGGTCGTAGAACGTCCAGCCGGCCTCGTCGTACCGCCCCGGCGACGGCTGCACCCGCGACCATTCGACGCTGGTGCGGTAGATGCCCACCCCCAGCGACTTGGCCCGGGCGATGTCCTGGGCGTACCGGTGATAGAAGTCGACGCTGTTGCCGACCTTCTGCTCCACCTTGCCCTCGTCGCCGTACCGCACCCAGTTCGAATCCCTGTTGTACCCCTCGGACTGGAAACCGGCCTGCGCCACCCCGAACTGGAAGTCCGGCCCGAGCGACGGCACCGCCGCCTCCGCAGCCGGCGCCCTGCACACCAGCCCGGCCAGCATCACCGACACCACCATCACCGACAACCGCAGCCTCATACCGTGGTTCTATCGTGCGCAGGCCCCCGACCCGGCCGGTTTGGAAAGACTCCCGGTGAGGCTGCTAGAGTGACACACGGTCGATCGCTCGCGATCGCCCGGGGCTATGGCGCAGTTGGTAGCGCGACTCGTTCGCATCGAGTAGGTCAGGGGTTCGATTCCCCTTAGCTCCACCGAGAAACCCCAGGTCAGAGCACTAGCGACCTGGGGCTTCGTCATTCTCCCGCCTGCATGTCCCGCAGTGGTCCCGCAGTAGTTCATTCAGGCCCCGGAACTTGCGGTCCATCGCCACGGCAACCAGGTCCAGGTCGTCGGTCGAACAGGTCAGCGTAGGTGTCCAGCGTCTTGCTCGCCTTAGCGTGCCCGAGCGCCCTCTGCACGGCCTTCACCACTCCCCCGACTTCGGAAAGTGGGCACTGCAATGAGGCTGTCCATCACATCCGACCAGCTCACAGAAGCGGCCGAAGCGATCGAGGGGGTGGAGGAGGAGTGAGGCCCGCCATTTCGGGCATCGTGGCCGAACACCACCTCGCAGGCACCACCGGCGGCGACGCGGTCGCCTACTGCGGGTGCGGCTGGCGGGGTCCCGACGACGCCGAGCTGGAACAGGCGTGGGGCGACTTCGCCGCCCACTTCCTGGACAAGCTCGCCGAGGCTGGGTATCAGGTAGTGCGGCTGTTCGACTGAGACGACGCCCTGCGCTTGGATACCTTGCGCAGGGCGTTCTTGTGTTCGGGGCGGATTCCCGTGCGAGAGTGCCGGACACCGGCGATCGTCATGATGTTCGTGGTCAAGCCGTCCACCATGTGCTTCGGTACACCCTTAGACCGCAGAAGTCGGTTGAGCGTGGTCCACGGCTCCGGGTTGGCCCTCCATTAGAGCGCACCCTCCCCGAATGCCCAATACCTCTTGAGGCGAAGGGTCTTGGCGTCGTCGTCAAGGTTGGACCAGGTCACAACACCCTCCTGACGATAGGATGATTCCATGTTAAACAAGCGAGAACAGCGACTGGCGGAGGAGCGACGATTCCTCGATTCCTTCCGGGAGGAGCACGGCGGATTGCCGCCCCTGGTATTCCTGTGGCCGCAGGAGTTACAAGACGAGTTCGACCGACTTGATCGAGCCCATTTTGCCACGTGGTCACCGGAGGCTGAGGACTCCGTACCACGTTGAGCCACGCATAATCCGATCGCCCAAATCTGGTTCTGCCGATGTTGCGAGCCGTCTGATCTCTCGCGGCGTCGGAAAATCGGCATGTAGAACGGGATTGCCTGATGCGTCGGTGACCAAGCGCATTCTGTCCGCAATCTCGTAAATCGCCCGCCTCCCCTCTTCCGAGACCGGGTTCGTGACACTATCTCGAACCGCCGCCATGTTCGGTAGCAGTCCAGCTACGCTGCGCCCTAGTCGGTCAGGTCGGCCGTCGAAATCCACACCATTCTGCGCCCAATGAGCGCCGCCGTCCTCCATCGACGCCATAACCTCGACTCGGTCGACGCCGTTTGCGATGAAGAACTCGAGCATCTGCGCCTGTAGCGCCTCGCCGAATCCCTGCCTTCGATAGTCCTCGTCAACATTCAACATCGAGGCATCGACGACAAGATCGCCGTTGACGTCCATGAAGCCTAGTGAGCCGAACGCGGTTCTGACCCCGCTCCCGTCCCGCTCTGTGTAGGCATTGAACGGCACCTTCCGCATCATCGGCGTCCCCGGACCGCCCAGGGTATTAAACCGTGCCCAGAACGGCCCATACTTGCCCGACATCTTCTCCGCCGCTTCATCGAGTGGCATGTCGCCACGCATAACCGCAGCGAGGTCAATCTTGCCCAGTCGCGGAGTGTCTGGGATCGGTTGGTGGTCATTCGTCCTATCACCACCGCTATTGACGGCCTTCGGCATCGCGGCCACCGCCGCGACCGGCCCTGCCTTCTGGGCTGCGCGCTTGACCCGGCCCGCCTTCTGGGCCGCAACCGCCTTGGTGGCGACGTCGGCCATGTGCGCCGACCCATTGCGCGCGGCGACCGGCTTGACCTTGGTGCTCTTGGCCTTGGCCGCGACGTCTGGCTTGGTCGCCGGGTCGTCTCGCGGCTTCATGCCGTCGGGCCGGATGATCTCGCCGATCTTCTGGCCGAACTTCTTCTCGCCCTCAGGGGTCTGCACCCTGGACGGTTCGCGCCCCGCAGCTCTCCGCATCGCCGATGAGTGCTTCGGGGAGAGCGTGCGGGGTTTGCGCATCAGTTACCCGACTGTGCTTGCCGAGTCATCTTCCGAATCTCGGCCTGAGTCGGCGGACGGCCATTCTCGCGCTCGAACTGCTGGCGCATCTTCCACACCTTGGCGCTTAGCGCGATGCGCTCTTCGCCGTCGGGGAGATAGCCCTCCTTGCTGTCAGCCTTCATCTCCCGCCGGTCCTGCCGGGCCTTGGCCGCTTTGTCGGAGCGGGCCTGCCGTTTTGCGGCGGCTCTCTCGGCCCGGAACTTGTCGGCCCTGTCGACCAGGTCTTGACGGTCCTTGGCAGCTTTGCCGGAGCGGGCCTGCCGCTCTGCGGCAGTCAGGGGCGCTTGCTGCCCCGCCTCGTGAGGCTGAGCCTTCCAGCCCTCGGGGTCCCCGGCGGAACGGGCGAGTATCTCGTCGACTTTCCCCAGATACGCTCGCGTCCCCTTCGGCGTCGGTGAGTTCGAGGGTCGACCACCTCCCTCGCGCCGCGAGCCCGACTTGTTCGACCCTGAGGTTTCCTTCCACTCGCCCGCCTTCCGCGCAGCGCTGACCTTCTTCGCCTCGGAGATCGGGGTGCCGATCGGAACGCCGTAGCGCTTGGCACCCTCGGGGGTGCGGACCTTGCGCTCGCCACCGCCAGACGAAGCCTTCTTCATCGCCGAGCGGTTCTTGCTACTCAGCTTGCGCTTGAAAAAACCAATGTCATGCCTTTCAGGAGGTGCGGCGACGGTTTGCCGCCGACATCAGTGCGTAGTAACGGGCGAGGATCGGACTGTCGTCGTCAAGCTCCTTGCCGCGCACTCGCTTTCCCAGTAGTTCGATCTCGCGGCGTAGCTCCCCGGAGGTCATCTCCGACGGAGCTTTGCCGCTGTACCTGGGGCCTGGAGACTTCGGCTTCGACTCGGGTGGCGGACTGGGCATCGTCGTCCAGTCCTTCTGTGCGATACGAGGATTGCGGCGAAGTCCTTGCTGGCGACGTCCAATCTCGGCTCGCACGACCGGCAGGTCGGCCTTGGCGCGGGTTGCTATGTCCCGGTCGGCACTCTTGGTCGCGGCATGAAGCTGTCCCGCGTAATCGAGAATGTCCTCGTCCGACATGGTCGCGACCGACTTGAGGTTGCGGAAATGCGGGCCGGCGGGCCGGTAGTGCCCGGGCTTGACCTTGACTTCGGGGGTTTCCGCTTTCGAGGCATCGAACCTGCCGCCTGCTGCGGCCCGGGCTGCCTCTCGGAATTCGGGTGTCATGTCTGCGTGGGGGCCGGTCAGTAGCGCCTTGTAGACGTCGGCCTCGCTCATGCCCTTCTGGGCTGCGACGTCCTGGACGTGCGCCTTGACCTTGCGGATGCGCTCAGCCTTATTGTCCTTCTCACGCTGCCCGGTGGCCACCGGGACATGGGCAACCTCGTTGAGGTCATGAGCCGTGCCCTTGGCCCACGCTGGTGATGTGTCCGGTGCGTTCGCATTCGCCTCCCGAACCGCGCGGGCACGCGCCTCGGCGTCGGCGCGTCGCTGCTTGTCCAACTGGGCCTGGTTACGTTTGGGCGCAGGAACCTCTTGCCCGAACAGGCCTGTCTGACCGAGGGGAGCCGCAGGCGTCAACATAGTCGTCGAGAGCGGGGACGTGGAGCATCCGCCAGGGGCCGTCGCGGGTGGCGTTGACTCGGTAGGCGATGGGGTCGGTCATGCGAGGGTCTCCTTGCAGGAGTTGTCGATGCCGGGACCCGTTCCGGTGACTACATTCACTCATCGATCGGAAAGCTCGGCGGGCGGCCGATCTGACCCACGATCACGCTGAGCTGCCGCGGTGCGGCGGTGAGTGTTTGAACATGCTGCGGCACAATGCTTCTTACTCGTTCCATCGACAGCGGCAGCCACGGGCGTGCCGCGCGGTCGACGGGTACGCTGGGCGAAATGGTCACCACAGGTGTTCGGAGATGGTGTTTCGTAGCGGCCTCGGCCGCATCGATGGTGCTGGCCGCGGGGTGTTCGTCGGGTACGTCCGATTCCACCGCGAATACCTCTGCCGCTCCGGCCGCGAGTCCGGCTCCGGCACAGACGCGGTCGATGACATCCACCGCACCGGCCGTGTCACAACCATCGACAACAGCCGTCGACACAGCGGCGAAAGACTGTGTGACGGCCGATCTCCAGGTGTCGGTGACACCTGATCAGGGCTCTGCCGGTCACATCGGTTACCTCATCGGGTTCACCAACACCGGTCAACAGTCATGCTCGATGTTCGGCTATCCGGGTGTTTCGGTTGTCGGTGGCGGCAACGGCACCCAGATCGGTCAGGCGGCGGACCGGCATGACTGGGCGCACGCCCGGGTGGTGGTCGCGCCGGGGGCAACCGTGACCGCCGGGCTCCTGGCGGTGAACATCGGCGACAACGGCGGGCCGCTTGCCGATCTCTGCAAGGTCGTCGACGCGGACGGCTACCGTATCTATCCGCCCGGCAACACCGCGGCAGCGTATGTGCCGCAACGGAATATGAAGGCCTGCTCCAGCGACACCCACTGGTTGCAGGTGTATCCGGTCACCAGTCGTCCCCTGGGACACTGAACGGCGGATCCATTTCGTCCCGCACGGCTGGAATCTCCTACTGGGGGTAGGGGGTTTCGCCGCGGGCGAGCATCGCGACCAGGCGATCGATCCGGTTGCGCCTGGTCTGCGGACTCTGCGCGGTGACCACCCGGTGCAGGACCGCGTATCGATTCTGGGCGTTGAGTGCGTCGAATGTTGTGCGGGCGCCTGCTGTTCCATCGAGGGCGGCGGCCAGGTCGTCGGGTACCTCGATGGTGGCAGCACCGGCGTAGGCGGCGTCCCATCGGCCGTCGGCCTGGGCGCGTTCGATTTCGGCGACGCCACGCGGACGCATCCGGCCCTCCTCGATGAGCGTGCCGGCCTTGCCCACGTTGCGTGCCGACCATAGGCTGCGCCGCCGCCGGGGCGTGAACCGTTGCCGGTAGGTCGCGACGTCGACCGACTTGGACTGGCCGTCGATCCATCCGCTGCACAACGCCTCGTCGAGCGCCTGTGCGTAGGTGAGCGACGTGGGTGTGGTGGTGCCCTTCTTGGCCAGCAGCAGCCAAATGCCGTCGGAGGTGTCCTCGTTCTGATCGAGCCAGGACCGCCAGGCCGAGGCATCGCGCACGACGACCACCTCGACGCCGCCGGTATCCGGTGGTTCCCGATCCGCCTGTGCGTCGCTGCCCATCGACGTGCCTCCTGAGATTCGATGCCGGATCTGCCGAAAGCATATCGCCGGCCCCGGGCACCGGATGTGTGCCAGGGATCGGCTGCCGATGTCCTCAGTCCCGGAGCGTTGCGGCGTAACGGCGCAGCAGCTCGGGCCATTCGGTGAACTTGGCACGTTCGGCGGCGTTACCGGCGGTCCAGCCCCCGTGCGAGAGCCTGACCAAAGTTGCCTCGCCTGCCTTGACGAACTCCGCCGACAGCGTGGTCGGATACTCGGAATCGACAGCGAGAGTGAATGTTTGAGAGTACCTGACACCGCGTTCGGCGTGGGTCACCGTACCGATCGGGTACTGCGCGTCGCGGTGGATGAGCAGTACCGGCTCCCCCACCGCTCCCACGTGGACACCCTCGAAGGTGGCCGGCTCGGGTGAGAGCCGCCGATCCCACCACCGGCCGATATCGATGAACGCGTCGTACGCCGTCGCCGCGTCGACGGGCACGGTGATCTCGCTGACGATCGGCGCGCCATGTCCCTCGACGCGCTCGGCCTTGCTCGTGCGGGATTGGAGGAAGATGATCCGGTTGCCCGCCGGGTCCTGGATGGTGATCGTCAGGCCCCAGGGCTGGGTTTCCAGTCCTGGCCGCGCGAACCGGTACTCGCGGGCCACCAGGTTCCGTTGCAGCGTCGCGGCATCGGCGACGTCGATGATCGTGGCGCTTCCGGGAGTCGCGTCGCCGTAGTGCTCGGACAGGTGCAGGCGCACTCCCTCACGCTCAACCTCGAGGTATTCCGGCGAATGGTTGTCGAATCGATGCCTGCTGTTGACCGTGAATCCCAGAAAGTCCACGTAGAACTCCAGGGTCCGGGTGAGGTCGAAGAACCGGAAGATCGGGATCGCGCTGTGTGCGGCCGGTGGTTGTTCGGCGACGATCGGCGCGGCCGCCATGCTATTCCAGTCCTTGTACCCGTGCTGGTGCGCGACGAGTTCGAGTGCCTGGCTGTGCGTCACTTCCACGCCGGCGGCCGACAGGTCGGCGCGCAGACGCCTGGCCATCGTTTTGGCGTCGGTGATAGGCATGACTGAATCCTTCGTGCCGGTCACGAGAGTCGGTGCTTGCGTTGCCGACCGCGACCGACCGGGATCGGATAGTCAAGGTCCACTGGGTGACACATCGTCGGTGTTCACCTCGATCGGTCAGATCGTGCAAGCGGCCGGCCACCAACACGCCGTTCTGTCACGCTAGCACCGTCGGCCCCCGTCAACACCCTCCCTCGCGCTCCCGGTCAGGCCGAACCGTTCCGTTACGACCAATACCGCGACGACCGGTACCGCGCACCGCTGAGAATCATCAACTGAATCGATCTCAGATACCCCATGGGGGTATAGTGGTCCGGGACGACGACGATGGGAGAATCACATGCGACAGCGTCTGACGGCCGTCCTGGCCGCGGGGATCGTGGGCGGTGCGCTCGTCCTGACCGGCTGCTCCGGTGACGACAAGGAGTCCACCACCGGCGCACACGACCACGGCACCTCCAGTATGCCGATGGACCATTCGGGGATGGATCACGCCGCCGACGGCGGTCCCGCACCGGCGGGCATCCAGGGCGCAACCAACCCGACATACGCGATGGGCAGCGAGGTGACCCTGAACGCCGATCACATGCCGGGAATGAAGGGCGTGAAGGCCACCATCACCGGGGCATTTCACACCTTCACCTACTCAGTGAGCTACACCCCCACCAACGGCGGTGCCCGCGTCACCGATCATCGCTGGGTGGTGCAGGAAGAACTCAAGGACGCCGGGGACAAGCGACTCGCCGACGGTGCCGAGGTCACCCTCCTCGCCGACCACATGACGGGGATGAAGGGTGCCAAGGCCACCATCGACAGTTCCACCGACGAGACCGTCTACATGGTCGATTTCGAGGCCGGCGGCATGATGATGACCAACCACAAGTGGGTCGTCGAGAGCGAGATCCAGCCGGCGTCGTAGCCGTCGACGCACCTCGGACGCCGCCAGTCCCCGCACCGTCGCGACACGACCACCCTGTGGCGCCCGGCGCCGGCAGGTGTGCCGCGAACCGGCACCGTCACCGGGTGTAAGTGTTGTTCTTCCCCGTATCCGTGGCCGGACGCCGGGCACCCTCGCTCCAGTTGACGGTGTTGGCGCTGCCGTGCACCTCCAGCCTGTCGATCGCGCCGCCAACGATGATCGTGGATCGATCGCCGTTGAGGGTCAGCGTGCCGATCCCGTCGGTGTTGATCGTGCCGCCATCACCGTCGACGGTGGCGGTGCCGATATGTGTGCCGGTGACGCGGGTGTTGGCGGCGGTCAGGGTGAGCCGGTCGATCCGATCGACATTCGTGCCCGAACCCGCGCCTTCGATGGTGACTGTGCCCCACGTCTCGCCGAGCAGCGTGACGTCGGATCCGCTGATGGTCACCTCGGCGGCGGATTCGATGTTGCCGCGCACCTTGTCCGCCGAAACCGAGATGGTGCCGCAGTCGCCGCTGATGATCGGCGACGCACCGACTGTCGCGATGACGATATCCTCACCGGCCGAACAGGTTCCTCCGCCCGAGAGATCACGCGAACCGCTGCCCGGAGGTACCGCCGTACCCGAAGGTGCCGCCGCACCCGACCGCGATGTCGTGCCCGGCTGGTCGTCGCCCGAACCGGAGCAACCGGCGACGATCATCGCGCCGGCAAACACGGCCGCTACCGCGAGGTGTCTCCCGGACCGGTGGATCTGACTGAAGCTGACCATGGTTGAACCCTATCCGCACGGCCCCGCGTGGCCGAAACCCCACCGATACGCCCTGGCATCGCAATTATTGCGATGCCAGGGCGTATTCGTGCGGTTTGGGGCATGACAGATGTCATGCCGTAATGCTGACATCCGTTCTATGTCCCCGGCGCCCGCGGCGGGCAACGTAGTGGACATGATCAACACACCGGCAATCGCACTGACCGAGCTGCGCAAGAGCTTCCGCGGGCCCGGCAACACCACGATCAACGCGGTCGACGGCATCAGCCTGACCGTGGCCCCCGGCGAGGTGGTGGCCTTCCTCGGCCCCAACGGCGCGGGCAAGACCACCACGCTCGACATGCTGCTGGGCCTGACCACCCCGGACTCGGGCACCGTGCACGTCTACGGCACCTCCCCCCGCGAGGCCACGAGCAACGGGCGCATCGCGGCGGTGCTGCAGAACGGCGGGCTGCACCCGGACTTCACGGTCGCCGAGACCGTCGAGATCGTCGCCTCGCTGCACGGACGGCTCGACGACGTGGGCACCGTGATGTATGCGACCGGCCTCACCGATCTCGCCGGACGCAAGGTGTCCCGCTGCTCGGGCGGCGAACAGCAGCGCATCAAGTTCGCCCTCGCCACCCTCCCCGACCCCGACCTGCTGGTCCTCGACGAGCCGACCGCCGGCATGGACGTCGACGCCCGCCGCGCCTTCTGGTCGACGATGCGTGCCGACGCCGCGAACGGCCGCACTGTCCTGTTCGCCACCCATTACCTGGAGGAGGCCGACGCGTTCGCCGACCGGATCGTGCTGATCGCCGGTGGCCGCATCGTCGCCGACGGCCCCACCGCCGACATCCGCAACATGGCCGGCCGCCGGGTGGTGTCCGCGATCGTCGACGACGCCGACCTCACCGAGCTCACGAGGGTCGTTCCCGGTGTCGAGATCATCGAACGACGAGGTGGGCGAACCTATCTCGCGGCACCCGATTCGGATGTGCTGGCCCGGGCCCTGTTCAACACCCCCCGGGCGCGTGAGGTGGAGATCGCCGGCCACAACCTCGAAGACGCCTTCCTCACCCTCACCGCCGGTGCCACCCGCGCCGAGCACTGACCGCCCGCAATCCCAGAACCGAAACCCGCTGACCCACAAGCCAGAAGGATTCCCCATGACCACCGCGCTTCCCCTCGGAATGTCAACAACCTTCCTGCGCACCGATCTTCGCCGGGTGCTGCGCAACCGCCGTGCCCTCGTCTTCGCCGTCATCATGCCGGCCGTGCTGTACCTCGTCTTCGGTGCGACGCAGAAGTCCTCCGACACAGTCGGATCCGGAAACGTCGCGTTCTACGTCCTGGTCGGCATGGCTGTGTACGGCGCCATCATCGCCGCGGCCTCCAACGCCGCGTCCGTGGCGATGGAGCAGGAGTCGGGCTGGACCCGCACCCTGATGATGACCACGCTGCGGCCCACGGGCTACGTGGCCACCAAGGTGGCCGTGGCGCTGGCGATGGGCGCCCTGCCGATGGCCGTGCTGGCGGTCGCGGGCCTGGTCACCGGCGCGGAGGCACCCATCGGGGTGTGGATCGGCTGCCTGGCGCTGGGCTGGCTCGGCTCGGCCGTGTTCGCCGCGTTCGGCCTGACCGTGGGCGCCCTGTTCCGTTCCGACGGCGCGATGCAGGTGATGGGCGGCGGTATCGCCCTGCTGGCCTTCGCCGGCAACGTGTTCGTGCCACTCAAGGGCACGATGCTCACCGTCTCGCAGTTCACCCCGATGTTCGGTGTGGTCACCATCGCCCGCTACCCGCTCGATCACGGCATGACCGCCTACGACGAACACGTCTCCCTCACAGTGGCGATCATCAACGCGATCGCCTGGGCGATCATCTTCACCGCGGCCGCCGCCTACACCTACACCCGCAGCACCCGCAGGCAGTGACCGATACCCTCGGCATAGAGATGACCGCAGGCACAACAGATAACACGGATAAATCCGGCAAGACCGGCCGATGGGCGCCCTGGCGTAATCTACGCTGGGCGTTCATCGCCATCTGGCTGGTGTTTCTCGCCTACCCGATGCAGTCCTTGGCCGCGGCCGACGTGTCCGCCGCGGCCAAGGTGCTCGGTTTCGTCCTGCTCGTCGCCTTCGCGGTGGTGTACACCATCACCGCGGTGCACGCACTGGCCGGGCCACCTGGGCACGTCCGCGAGGGGCTGATCGCGCTGGTATCGCTGACCGCGATCACCGTCGCCCTCACACCGACGATCCACGAGAACGCACTCGGCACCGGGCCATTCCTGATGGCGGTGGCGGCATTCACCCTTCCGCTCGCCTGGGCGGTCGGGGTCATCGCGGTGCTGCTCGCGGCCACCCTCCTGATCCCAGGCTGGGCCGGGTGGGGCTCGGACACCAACATCGCCATCATCATGACGGTCGTCGCGTTCACCATGCTGGGCATCCGGTTCCTGCGCGCCCGCGAGGTGGAGCGGGAGGAGGCCGAGGAGGCCCGGCGCAGCCTCAACGAACGCCTGGCGGTGGTCGCCGAACGTGAACGTCTCGCCCGCGACGTACACGACATCCTCGGGCATTCGCTCACCGTCATCACCGTGAAGTCCGAGCTGGCGGGCAAACTCCTCGACCGCGATCCCGACCGCGCCCGCGAGGAGATGACCGACATCAACACCCTGGCCCGCCAAGCACTCTCCGAGGTCCGCGCGACCGTCGGCCAACTCCGCACCCCCGACATGCCGACGACGCTGGCCTCGGCCGCGACGGCCCTGCGCGCCGCGGACATCGAGGCCGCCATCCCCGACCCCGACGACGTGCCCGACGACGTGCCCGACGTATTCGCGTGGGTGCTGCGCGAGGCGGTGACCAATGTGGTCCGGCACAGCGGCGCCACCCGATGCGAGATCACCCTGACACCGACATCGATCACGGTGCACGACAACGGTTCCGGCCTGAATGATGCCATCTTCGGCAACGGCCTGGGTGGCCTGCGCGAGCGCGTGGCATCCGCCGGTGGCCACCTGACCGTCGAATCAGTCACGGACGGAACGACTTTGAAGGCGGAGATGAACAGATGACGATCCGGTTGCTGCTCGCCGACGACCAGGCGCTGGTGCGCGGCGCCCTGGCCGCACTGCTCGATCTGGAACCGGACCTGGAGGTGGTGGCACAGGTCGGACGTGGCGACGAGGTGGTGGCCGCGGCCGTGGACGCGGCGGCGGATGTGTGTCTGCTCGACATCGAGATGCCCGGTTGCGACGGCATCGAGGCCGCCGCGGCATTGCATACGGCGGCTCCGGGGATCCGGTCGCTGGTCGTCACCACGTTCGGGCGGCCCGGATATCTGCGCCGCGCCGTCGACGCCGGGGTGTCGGGGTTCGTCGTGAAGGACACCCCGGCCGCCGAACTGGCCGACGCAGTGCGCCGGGTGCACGCCGGGCTGCGGGTGATCGACCCGACTTTGGCCACCGAAAGCCTCACCAGCGGCGACAATCCGCTGACCGCCCGCGAGTGCGAGGTGCTGACGGCGGCGTTGTCGGGGGCACCGGTGGCGCAGATCGCAGCGCAGGTGCACCTATCGGCGGGCACCGTCCGCAACCATCTGTCGTCGGCGATCGGTAAGACCGGCACCGCGACCCGCGCCGAGGCCGCCCGCGTGGCCCGCGAACGCGGCTGGATCTGAGTCGGTACCGGGCAGATCCCGGCGGGGGCTAACGTTGGCCTATGGCCGAATCCGTCCCCGCACCGCACCCGCATCCGACCACCACCGCCGAGTTCGCCGCCAACCTCGCGGCCGTGCGGGCCAACATCACGGCAGCCGCGCAACGGGCGGGCCGTGCCCCCGCCGAGGTGCGGCTGCTGCCGGTGAGCAAGACGGTGCCCGAGGACCGGCTGCGCCTGGCGATCGAGGCGGGCTGCCACCGGCTCGGGGAGAACAAGGTGCAGGAGGCCAAGCGTAAGTCGGAGAACCTCGCCGAGCTGGGCGTCGAATGGGCGGTCATCGGACATCTGCAGACCAACAAGGCCAAGGATGTGGCCGCCTTCGCCGCCGAGTTCCAGGCCCTGGACAACCTGCGCGTGGCCGAGGCGCTGGACCGGCGGCTGACCGACCTGGGCCGCACCTTGGAGGTGTTCGTGCAGGTCAACACGTCGGCGGAGGAGTCGAAGTTCGGTCTGCCACCGGAGGAACTGGCCGGCTTCCTGCGGGAGTTACCACGGTTCGAGACACTGAAGGTGCAGGGCCTGATGACGCTGGCGCTGTTCACCTCCGAGGCCGACCGTGTCCGCGAGTGCTTCCGCACCCTGCGCACCCTCCGCGACCGCGCGCGTGCGGACTCTCCCGAGCTCATCGGGCCGGGTGAACTGTCGATGGGCATGTCCGGCGACTACGAACTCGCCATCGAGGAAGGCGCCACCTGCGTGCGGGTGGGGCAGGCGATCTTCGGCGCCCGCAACACCCCCGACAGCCAGTACTGGCCGCCCACCCGGCCTCAAAACTGATGTATCAGAACTGATCAGGCCTTCACGTAGGCGGACTCGAACATGACGGTCCGCCCGCCGGCCCGGATCCGCGAACCCGGGACGAGAATGTGCGGGCGGCCCGGAGCGAGCCGGATCTCCACCGTGTTGGGAGTGGAGACGTAGGTGCCGTTGGCCGAATGCAGGTCCAGGATCTGCACCGTCCACTCCACGAGCCGGAACTCGACGTGCTTACGCGAGAGCAGACCCGAATCGTCCCGGACCTGAATCAGTCGGGGCGCACCTTGCTGCTGTGGGGTCGGACCGGCGCCCGTGAGTCGGCCCAGCACCAGGGTTTCGTCGAGGAGCACCTCGGTGCCCTGATCGAGGATCAGCCTGCCCAGTGGTGGCCGCTCCCCCTTCACCAGCACCCCGGGCCCGAGGGCGAGCGGCTGCCTGCACTCGGCGCACCAACGGGCCTCGGGATGATTGAGATGACCTTGGGGACAACGGATTCCGTAGGCCATCGGCCGCGAATGCGCCACATCGGTGACGGCGTCGAAACCGTCGGACGGATGGCCGGGCCCCGAAACCCCAGGAACCGGTGCTCCCGGAACCGGCACGCCCGGTGCGGGCGGACCCGGCTGCAAGTACGCCTCGTCGAACTGGGTGGGTGCCGCCCGTCCAGGGGTGGCCAGGCCCCGCGGCGGAGCCTGTGGAGGGGCCGGTGGTGGTGCCGGCACGCCGGGACGCCCCGGAACGGGTGGGGCGGGAGAATTCGGCGGCGGCGCGGCCACGTTCTGGGCAACAGGGTTCTGGGCAACAGGGCCTTGAGCAGCGGGGTTCTGGGCAACAGGGTTGTGAGCCGGGGCCTGGGGTGAGGGAGCGTCCCCGGAGGGCCGCCGGACCGGCGGCGACGGGATCGAGGTGATCGGTGCGCGTGAACCCGACTGTGCGGGTGCCGATTTCGCGGGCGCGGCCGGCGGATCGGACGATACCGATCGGAGGTCGTCGGTCGGTGGCACCGGATCGTCGCCGGACCGCGCGTGTTCGGCGCCCGCGGACTCCGCGGACTTCGGGACATCCTCCGGCAACGGTTCGGTGGCGGCCAGATCGTCCGGCGACCAGGGCTCGGTACCGGCCAGTTTGTCCGGCTGCCACGGTTCGGTACCGGGCTGCACCTCGTCGGCGGCTGGTGGAGCCGCTGCCGGAGAAGGGGTTTCGGTGGCCGCCAGGGGCGCGGTCGCGGGCAGATCGCCCGTCGACGGACGGGCCTGCGCCTCCGGCGTGGCCGTCGCGGCAACAGACTGGGAGAGAGCGGGGCCGGAGTCGGCAGCCGCGCGCAGCCGCGCCTGCTCGCCCGTGTCGGGAACGATCTGGGTGCTGCGCAGCCCCACCGGCACATGCAGCAGCGCTCCGCCGGCGGGGACCATGCCCTGCACCAGATCGAAGCGCTCCCGGCCGGGTTCGGCGGGCTTCACACCTGCCAGGTACAGCCCGAATCCCTCGTGCGCCCACGGCAGCGCCCGGTCGAACGGGACGCCCGGTTCGGGTTCGATACGCCGCCCGTCGGCCTCGGCGAACACCTGCCCGTTCAGGAAGGCGGCCACGCCGACCCGGTCGGTGGCGGCGAAGGCGATGTCGATCTCGTCGTCGGCGGTGGCCACGAGCTGGGCGATGGCCCGCACGAGGTGCCTGCCGCGCCGGGTGACGCCGTCGGGTGTCTCCACCACCGATTCGATGTCGGCGATGGCGGCGAGCATCTCATCGGACACCCCGGCCGCCACGACACAGAAGAACGCCGGTTTCCGGATGACAACCCCATCACCCGGAACCAGCGTCACCTTCGGTAGTTCAACACCCGACGACATGGCCCCACTGTAGCCCGCCGGACGCTGTGTCACGGCGGGCCACGGCGGGCTCGGTTGCCTGCGTTATTTGGCTGTGGCGATACCGAGCGAGGGGAAGTAGTAGCAGGTGGCGTCACCCTTCTTGATGGTTCCGTAGATCGCGGCGAGGACAGTGCCCTCACCGGTCTCGACGAGGCCACCGCGGGCGCCGTTGGTGGGCAGCAGCTTCACGACCGGCTTGAGCACCTTTTCGGCGGTCGACTGGGCACCGGGGACACCCGCCTCCTTCAGCCGCTTGGCGACGGCGTCGACGACGGTCTCGGCGAGGCCGTCCATCGGTGCGCCGAGGCCGCCCTTGAAGGTGTTGACGTTGAACCAGGCCACCTGCATGCCGGATTTGTCCTTGCCGTCGGTGAACTTGCCGACGGGGACGAAGCCGAACATGATCTCGCCCTTCTTGATCGCGTTGGCGTCGATGGTCTTGCTCAGCGGCCAGGGCAGCTTGACGCTGAGGTCGCCGACACCCGGGGTGTACGGCCCGGGCACCGCACCACCGAGGGCGGTCGAGATGCTGAAGTCGGTGCACGCGCCGACAGTCGGTGTGAACGGCGTGATGCCGAGGCTCTTGAGCAGCGTGTTGGCGGTGTCGATGCTGTCGGCGACCGTGGTGTCGTACTGATGCTTGACCAGGGTCTGGCCGACCACATCCTGCAGGGCGAGCTTGATCGCAGCGGACTGGTCGACCGGGGCGGGCGCCTGGGGCGCGGCCGCTGCGGTCGGCGCCAGCGCGGCCCCGGTGACCAGCGCAGACGACATCATGGCCGCGACCAGTGCACGGCGGGCACGCAATTTCATGAGTTCTCCCTCGACGAGTGGATTTCGGCTGGTGGACTCCCGCAGGAGCGTCTGTGAAACCCGCGGACGTTTGTGAAACTAGCGTACTTCTGTGACTGATGTGAATGCTGAGGTGTTGTTGTTACCGTTTCGACGCCCAGCGGGGGTGTGTCGCTCACCGGCCGCCAGTTCCGTCATTGCCAGTCGCATCCGTATACCGAATGGCGCGGGACCCGATCAACGGGAAGAGGCCGCCGAGGCCGGACTGGTGATATGTCAGACTTGGGTTGATATTTCAAATGTGAGGAGTCTCCGTATGGTCAGCTACCGCCCCCGCCGATCGACGCTCGCCGTGCCCGGTTCGAGCCAGAAGTTCATCGACAAAGCGCGCTCGCTCAACCCCGATGCCCTGTTCCTGGACCTCGAGGACGCCTGCGCCCCGGCAGCCAAGGCCGACGGCCGGGTCAATGTCGTCAAGGCACTCAACGAGGGCGGCTTCGGCGACACCACCCGGGTGGTGCGGATCAACGACTGGACCACCGAGTGGACCTACCGCGATGTCGTCGACGTGGTGAGCGGTGCGGGCGCCAACCTGGATTGCCTCATGCTGCCCAAGGTCCAGTCCGCCGCGCAGGTGCAGGCGCTGGACCTGCTGGTCACCCAGATCGAGAAGGCCGAGGGACTGGAGGTGGGCCGCATCGGTTTCGAGATCCAGATCGAGAACGCCAAGGGCCTGCTCGCGGTCAACGAGATCGCCGCGGCCAGCCCCCGCAACGAGACCCTGATCTTCGGCCCCGCCGACTTCATGGCCTCGATCCAGATGAAGTCCCTGGTCGTCGGCGAGCAGCCCGACGGCTACGACGTGGGCGACGCCTACCACCACATCCTGATGACGCTGCTGATGGCCGCGCGCGCCCACGACCTGCAGGTGATCGACGGCCCGTACCTGGCCATCAAGGATCTCGACGGCCTGCGCCGGGTCGCCGGGCGTTCGGCCGCCCTCGGATTCGACGGCAAATGGGCGCTACACCCGACGCAGGTCGACATCGTCAACGACATCTTCTCCCCCCGGCAGGCCGACTACGACCACGCCGAGAACATCCTCGACGCCTACGACTGGTGCACCTCGGTCGAAGGCGGTGCGCGCGGCGCGGCGATGCTGGGCGACGAGATGATCGACGAGGCCTCCCGCAAGATGGCGCTGGTGATCTCAGCCAAGGGCCGCGCTGCCGGGATGTCGCGCACCGACGTCTGGACTCCGCCGCAGTAGGGCTGGTGTGATCAGGAAAACCTTGCTGATATATCAGATGGGTACTAATGTGTCTGTATGTCGTCAGCGCAACCCATATCGTCGGCCGTGACCCCCGAGGAGTTCGCGGATATCTTCCGCGAACACCCGGGTGGGGTGGCTGTGGTGACCGCCGACGCCGGTGACGGCCCGGTCGCGATGACCGTCACGTCGGTGTCGTCGGTCGACGTCTCTCCCCCGATCCTCATGTTCTCGGTGTCGGGACGCTCATCGAGCGCGCCGACCATCCGGGCGGCCCAGACGGTCGTCGTGCATCTGCTCGACACAGAGGACGTGGAGATCGCCAAACTCGCCGCGACGCATGGGGTCGATCGCTTCGCCGACACCTCGGCGTGGTCCCGGCTGCCCACCGGAGAGCCGCTCTATCACGGCACGCGTGCGTGGATCCGCGGCATGACCGTGTCCTCGATGGACGCCGGCGATGCGACGATCATCGCCGTACAAGCACTGGAAACCGGTGCGGCCGAAGGAAAGTCGGCCCCACCTCTGGTGTATCACTCCCGCACCTGGCACGGCCTGGGTGACCACAGCAAACTCGACCACCCCGCCGGTTGAGGTGCGAGCAGCCTAAGCGACGAGCCTCGAAAACCTCGTGAGATGACAATGTCGTCTCACCGGGTTTCGAGGCTCGCAAGCTCGCACCTCAACCGGCCGAACTGGTGTCAGCGGCGACCGAGGTGCTCGGCCAGAAGCTTTGCGGAGATGTCGAAGTGACCTTCGGCGATGCGACGGGCGGAGGCGCCGTCGCGGGCGGAGAGGGCGCGGACGAGGTCCTCGTGGTCGTCGAGAGAACACGGAACCCGCTCAGGGAACAGGGCGAAGAAGCGGCGCGGGATCATTCGTCCCGCGTCGGAAAGCATTCCGATGAGGCGAGGTGAGCCGCACGCGCGGTTGATGGCGGCGTGGAAGAGCCAGTTGAGGGTGGTGATGTCCTCGCCGGCCTGCGAGGCGATCCGGATTTCGCGCTGAAGCTCCTTGACGCGCAGCAGGTCTCGTTCGGAGATCTTGCCGGATGCCCATTGCGCGGCCACGCCTGAGAGCGCCGCCATCAGCTGGAAGTTCTCGATGGTCGATTCAGGGGTCACGCCGATGACGGTGACACCGCTGCGCTGCACCACCTTCACCAGGCCGTCCTGGGCGAGGGCCAGGCAGGCCTCGCGGACAGGGGTGCGGCTGGTGCCGAACTCGGCGGCGTACTTGTCCAGGTCGATGCGCTCTCCGGGCGCCAGCTCGCCGGCCAGGATGCGTTCGCGCAGAACGTCACCGACACGCTCGCGTCCGGTACGACGATCCGCCGGGTCTGCGTCGACCTCACCGACCACCCAGGGGCCCTGCACTGCGTCACTCACCGGCCACACCTCTCATCCGACCTGCCCAGTATCACCGACCAGCATCCCCGATCGGAGGCCCCGCCCTTGACGGGCCGCGCTTGCGTCTATAAATATATCAGTTATCCGGTGATACTTTTAAATCCGAGAGGCATACCAATGACCGAACCTCGTACCGACAAGCTCACCCTCGTCGCGTTCATGCAGGCATCCAACGTGTCGGTGTTCTCCGGCTCCTGGCGTTACCCCAGCTCAGCCGCCGACTACCTCGACCTGCGCTACTACCAGCGCATCGCCCGCACCCTCGAGGACGGCAAGTTCGACCTGATGTTCTTCGACGACCGCCTCGCCATGCCGTCGATCTACGGCAACTCCCCCGACGAGGCGATCCTGCGCGGCGCCCGGCCCATCAAGCTCGACCTGACCGCCATCCTCGGCGCGATGGCCGCCGCCACCGACCACCTGGGCCTGGGTGCCACCTACTCCACGACCTACTACGAGCCGTTCCACGTGGCCCGCACCTTCGCCACCCTCGACCACCTCAGCCGTGGCCGCGCCGCCTGGAACGTCGTCACCTCCGTCAACGACGCCGAGGCCCGCAACTTCAGCGTCGACGCCCACACCGAACACGACCGCCGCTACGACCGCGCCGACGAGTTCATCGACGTCGTCAGCAAGCTGTGGGATTCGTGGGAGGACGACGCGATCATCGACAACCGTGCCGACGCCGTGTTCGCCGACCCGGACAAGGTGCACGAGCTCGGCCACAAGGGTGAGTTCTTCTCGGTACAGGGACCGCTGACCGTGCCCCGCACGCCACAGGGCCGCCCTGTCATCATCCAGGCCGGCCAGTCCGGCCGCGGCCGCGAATTCGCCGGCAAGTGGGCCGATCTCATCTTCACCAGCGCCCCCAGCCAGGCACTCGCACAGGCTCATTACACCGACCAGAAGGCGACGATCGCCGCCGAGGGCCGCGACCCGGACAACGTCCGCATCCTGCCGATGGTGTACGTGATCACCGGTGAGACCGAGGACATCGCCCGCCAGAAGGAGGCGATCTTCCTCAACGAACTCGTCCACCCGCAGGCCTCCCTCGCGCTGCTGTCGGAGGTCACCAACTACGACTTCTCCGGCCACAGCCTCGACGACGAGATCACCGACGAACTCGTCGACAACATCTCCGGTATCCGCGGCCTGGTGCAGGGTGTCAAGAAGCACCTCGGCGATCAGCCGATGACGCTGCGGGTGCTGGCCAATCACCGCGCCACCCTGTTGCAGGGCCCGCGCTTCGTGGGCACCGGCGAACAGATCGCCGAGCAGATGGCCGACTGGTTCCAGTCCCGCTCGTGCGACGGATTCGTCATCGCCGCAACCCATTTCCCGGGCGCGTTCGAGGACTTCACCCGCCTGGTGGTGCCGGTACTGCAGGATCGCGGTCTGATGCGCACCGACTACACCGGCAACACGCTGCGCGAGAACCTGGGCCTGGAACGCCCCGCCAACCACTTCACCACGCCGGCCGGTGCCGACGACGCCACCGCCGAACCCCTCCCCGAGGCCGTCGGTGTCTGAGCAGGAGAACACCCCGCCCCGCAGCACCATGCTGTCGGGGATCCGGGTGCTGGACATGGCAACCCTGGCCGCAGCCCCGCTCGCGGCCACCTACCTCGGCGAGTTCGGCGCCGACGTGATCAAGGTGGAACAACCGCAGGGCGGCGACGCCATCCGCGGCTGGGGCGTACAGCGCAACGGTATCGGGCTGATGTGGAAGAGCGTGGGCCGCAACAAACGTTCGGTCACCATCGACCTGCGCACCGACGACGGCCAGAAATTGCTGCGCGAGCTGGCCACCCAGTGCGACGTGGTGATCGCCAACACCCGGCCGCTGACCCTGCGCAAGTGGGGCCTGGACTATGAGCAACTGCGACAGGTCAATCCGAAGCTGGTGATGCTGCACATCACCGGCTTCGGCCTCGAAGGCCCCAAGGCGCCGCGGCCCGGCTTCGGCACGCTCGGCGAGGCGATGAGCGGCTTCGCCCACCTCACCGGCGAAGCCGACGGCCCGCCGACGCTGCCCGCGTTCATGCTGGCCGACGGCGTGGCCTCGCTCAACGCCGCCTACGCGGTGATGATGGCCCTCTACCACCGCGACGTGCACGGCGCCGACGGCCAGCTCATCGACATCAACCTGATCGACCCGCTCGCCCGGCTCGTCGAACAGTCCCTGCTCACCTACGACCAGACCGGCGAGATCCCGCGCCGGGCCGGCAACAAATGGGATATCTCCGCGCCCCGCAACACCTATCGCACCTCCGACGACAAATGGCTCGCCTTGTCGGCGAGCGCGCCGACCATCGCGATGCGGGTGTTCCGGGCCATCGGGCGTGAGGATCTGGTGGAGCACAATGACTTCGCCGACCCGCAGCGCCGACTGGCCCGGGCCACCGAGGTCGATTCGATCGTCGCCGCATGGGTCTCGGCACGCACACTCGACGAGGCGATGCGGGTGTTCGAGGACGCCGAGATCGCCGCCGCCCCCGTCTACGACATCACCGACCTCATCGACGACGAGCAGATGAAGGCGCGTGGGGTGTTCGTCCGCATCGACGACGACGACCTCGACAGCATGCTGGTGCAGGCGCCGGTCCCCCGGTTCTCCGGCAGCGAGGGCATCGTCGACTCCCTCGGTCCGGCGCTGGGCGCACATACCGACGACGTGCTGGCTGAGGTCCTCGGCATGGACGCGGCGTCGATCGCCGACCTGCACGCCCGCAATATCGTCTGACACAGAACTGCGAGAGAAGGCCTTTCACTGATGACCACCCTCACCCGTCCCATCCGCAGGCGATCGGAGCTGGCCACCCCGGCCTCCAATGAGCGCATGTTCGCCAAGGCCGCCGCGTCGGCGGCCGACATGGTGTTCCTCGACCTGGAGGACGCCTGCGCCCCCGCGCTCCGGAAGGAGTCGCGGACCAAGGTCGTGCACGCCCTCAACGACTACGACTGGGGTGAGACCGCCCGCGCCGTGCGCATCAACGACATCTCCACACACTGGGCGTACGGCGACATCATCGAGGTCGTCACCGGTGCGGGCGCCAACCTCGACACCATCGTCGTCCCCAAGGTCACCGCGGCCCGGGACGTGTGGTGGGTCGACGTCCTGCTCACCCAGCTCGAGACGGATCTGAACCTCACGCGGCAGATCCGGCTCGAAGTGCTCATCGAGGATGTCGCCGGTGTCGCGCACGCCGAGGAGATCGCCACCTCCAGCCCGCGCCTGGACGCGCTGATCTTCGGCGCAGGCGACCTGAGCGTCTCGCAGGGCGCCCGCGTGGACACCAATTTCGTTCCGCGCGACCCGTATCCGGGCGATTTCTGGCACTACGCCCGGATGACCGTGCTCACCGCGGCCCGGATCGCCGGGATCCTCGCCATCGACGCCCCCTACCCCGACTTCGCCGACGCCGAGGGCTATGAGCAACAGGCCCGGTACGCGGCCGCGCTCGGTTACAACGGGAAGTGGGCGATCCACCCCTCCCAGATCGAACTCGCCAACAAGGTGTATTCGCCGACGCCCGAGGAGGTTTCCCGGGCCCGGCGCAATCTGGAGGCCTATCGCGACGCCGAGGCCCGCGGTCTGGGCGCCACCAGTGTCGACGGCCAGCTCGTCGACGCCGCCCACGTCAAGCTCGCCCAGGCCGTGCTGGCACAGGCCGAGGGAAGCTAGCGAAACCCCCTACGCCGGTTGAGGTGCGAAGAGCCGCTAGGCGATGAGCCTCGAAACCCCGTAAACGTGACAATGTCCGCAACCGCTTTCGACGGTGGTTGCGGACATTGTCGCGTTACGGGGTTTCGAGGCTCATCGCTAACGCTCCTCGCACCTCAACCGGCGAGGGCGGTGGGGTCAGCCGACGGCGCGGCGGTATTCCTCGTCGGAGGTGCCGTCGAAGTACAAGCGGCGCGGCCCGCTGGGCAGATGCTCGAACACCGGATCCTCGTCGTCGATCTCAAGGACGACGGCTCCGCCCGGGCGACGGCGGCGCGGCGGTTCGGGCACGACAGGACGGATCCGCGACTGCTGTTCCTCCTGCTCGCGGCGGCGGGCCTCCTCGCGCCGCAGGCGGGCGGCACGGGCCGCACGCTGTGCCCGGGACTGCTGTTCGCGGACGACGGCCCGACGCAGAAATGCCAGGTAAGCCACCAGGCTCACCGTGGCCAGTGCCATCACGACCCAACCGACCAGGCCGAGCACGATACCGGCGATGATCGAACCGAAGAACAGTGCGACAAATCCGATGAGTACCCGCTGACGTTCCTTGTAGCGGGCGTCGGAGTGCTTGTCGGCCAGGCTTTCCTTGGAACGCGACGGCGAAACCCTGCGCGGCACAGTGGTGGTCACCGGGGCCTGCTCAACCCGCGCAGGACCCGGCTTCGCCTCGGCAAGCAGATCGTCATCAATCAGATCGTCTTCCAGATCGTCGGCAGGCTCGGTATCACCCAGGTCGTCGGACTCGTCCTCCAGATCCCCGGTCTCCTCCGGTTCCCCGGTCCGATCCAGATCCACTGTCTCGTCCAGATCATCGGACTCGTTGACGGCCTCGTCCGACTCATAGTATTCGCCTGCGGCCGTATCTGTCTCGGTGTCCGTCGGAGATCCGACGATATCCGCGTCGAGATCGACACCCACGGCGGAGGTCACGCGCAGTTCCGCGGTGACCTCGTTGTCCGCGTCGGCACCCTCGGTGTCTGCGTCGGCACTCTCGGTGTCAGCGGTGCCGCTGTCGGGAGTCTCGACATCGGTCACGTCCGTATCGGCATCGGCGGTGGCGGCATCGACGTCCTCGACGGGGCTGACCTCCGTGTCGCGCTCGGCGTCGACTCCGGCCTCATCGTCGGCGGAGTCCTCGGTGTCCGCCTCCGCGACACCGGTCACGGACTCGTCGTCCGCGGCCTTCTCGGCCCGGAGTTCGGCTTCCTTCTTCTCCAGCAGTGCGATCGCCGTGGCCGACGGGGTGCGGGAGGGTTTGTGTGCCGGATCCGACGGATGCGCGCCGGGCTTCTTGCGGCCCGCGGTCGCCCGCCCGCCGCGGTGCAGCGTGCGCGTCGAGGTCGCGACCGTCGTAGACTTACGCACCTGCGGCCTGCCCCTGTTGATCACCATCGGCACCAGCACAAACAGCCAGACGGCGACGAGGCAGATCCATAGGACGGAGTTCGGCATCGGATCACTCCTTCACTCATGCTGCAACCGCCACTCTGGTCACATTGCCACCGTGAACAATCTATGCTGCATCACCGATGACATGAGGTAGACGCGCCGAGACGAACCGGATTGGCCGCCGTTCTCAGGAAACGTTCAGTAGCTCGCGCGGCCCGACCGGACGAGGGCCTCCACCGCGGTGCCCGGAAGATCCTCGACGGTGAGCGCGAACAACAGGTGATCGCGCCACCGCGAATCGACATCCATGTAGCGCTCGAGCAGGCCCTCTGTGCGGAATCCGACCTTCTTGAGCACCGCCTGCGAGGCCTCGTTGGCCGGTTGCACGGTCGCGTCGAGACGGTGCAGGCCGACCCGGCCGAAACAGTGGTCGACACCGAGCGCCACGGCCGCGGTGGCGATGCCCCCACCGAAGTGATCCGAGTCGATCCAGTAGCCGATCCACGCGCTGCGCACGGCGCCGCGCTGGATGTTCCCGACGGTCAGTTGTCCCACGTACTGCCCGTCGAGCTCGATGACATACGGCAGTACGGTGCCCCGCCTGGCCTCCGATTTGAGGGCCGAGTACAGCGGCCCCCACTGGCTGCGATGATGACGCTGCACCCAGGAACCGATGCCGGTCGGCTCCCAGGGCACCAGCGTCTTCTCGTTTCGGGTGCGCAGTTCGCTCCAGATCGCGCCGTCACGCGACCGGATCGGCCGCACCGTCACCGCGCCGGCCGAGGTCCGCAGCGGACCGAGAGTCGACTGCCACACCCTGGTGTGCGGACCGCCCAGCCAATTCAGCACACCAACCACCTTGACAAAGGGACGGGCCTGTTGCGGGACTCGCGCCGATCAGACCGGGCGGAAGCCGGCGCCGTAGCCGCCGTAGTAGTTGAGCTGGTCGAGCACGACCGACACCTTGGTGGCGATCATCGGCGAGTAGATCGGGATCGCCGGATGCAGGCACTCGACGATGATGCCCGCGTTGGTGAACGGGATCGCCACGCCCGCGCCGCCGGTCAGGATGCCGACGAGCTTGCCGCCCGCGATCACCGGTCCGCCCGAGTCACCGGGGGCCGCGCAGACGTAGCTGAGGGTCTCGTAGCTGCGCGGACTGTTCTCGATCACCTGGCCGCACGAGTAACCGGTGGTGCGGCCCGACTTGCAGACCCGCGCACCCGCTGCCGGGTGCTGCCCGATCGAGGTGACGGTGGCCTTGCCGACCGTCCGCACTCCGCGCACCACAGCCTTGTTGAAGTTGATAACCGAGTAGTCGACCTGCTTGTTCTTGGCCACAATGGTGCCGATCACGCCGGAGCGCCGGTTCTCCAGCGCCACCTTGGAACCCACGTTGCCGCAGTGCCCGGCGCTCAGGCCGATCAGCCGGCCGGCCTTGTCGTGGCCGGCGACGGCGAGGGTGCAGGCGGCCGAGGCGTCGACGACGATCGCCGTGCCGGGACCGACGGTGAAGCCCGGGGCCGCCTGCGCGGGCGACGAGACGAGCCCGGTGGGAATCAGGACGGCGAGCACTCCGGCGAGAGCGACCAGGATCCGCGAGGCGGTAGGCATAAATCTCCGATCGAGATGGACGGCATCGGACACAGCGCCGTCCCGTGGGGACCACGACTGTGAGGGGCGAAACACGACCGCGACTTTAGCGCACCGGTCACCACCGCATCGGCGGCGAGTCAGGACACTGTGCACCCGGAGACGGATCAGATCACCCTCCGAGAGCGTAGCCGACCCGTCGGCACACCGATAGTCGCATCACGCGACTCTCCTGTCACAAAATCGTCGCTGTCCCCAGCCTTGGTGACAGGCGCTCCTGGTCCCGGGGCGTCAGCCGCGCTGGGCGAGGAAGGCCACCTCGACCTCGTCGCCGGTGCTCAGTTCCTCGACCTCAGGCTCGACGACGATCAGGCAGTTGGCCTCGGCCAGCTCGGCGAGCAGGTGCGACGACCCCGTCGGCGAGGCGCCGAGCACCTGCACCAGATACTCCCCCGACCGTTCGTCACGCATCAGTTGTCCGCGCAGGTAGCCCTTGCGCCCGGCCGCCGACACGATCGGCCCGATGGTTCGGGCCCGCACCGTGCGCCGCATCGGCTGCCGCTTGCCCAAGGCGATCCTGATCAGCGGACGGACCATCACCTCGAACGCCACCAGCGCGCTCACCGGATTGGCCGGCAGCAGAAAGGTGGGCACCTCGTCACGGCCGAGCCTGCCGAACCCCTGTACGGAGCCCGGGTGCATGGCGATGCGGGCGACCTCCAGATCGCCGAGATCACTGAGCGCGTTGACCACCGCGCGCGAGGCACTGCCGCCGACCGCGCCGGTGATCACCACGATCTCAGACCGGATCAGCTGGGCCTCCACCACCTCACGCATCCGGGAGGTGTCGCGTTCGGCGATCCCGACCCGGTTCACGTCGGCACCGGCGTCGCGGCCGGCCGCGGCCAGCGCGTAGCTGTTGACGTCGAAGACCTGACCCGGCCCCGGTTCGCGGTCGATGTCGACGAGCTCGTTGCCGATCGAGATCACCGACATGCGCGGGCGGGGATGCACCAGGACGCGTGCCTGCCCGACCGCCGCCAGCAGCCCCACCTGGGCCGCGCCGATGATCGAACCGGCGCGTACCGCGACATCCCCGGGGGCCACGTCGTCGCCGACGCGGCGGATGTAGTCGCCGCTGCCGACGCCGTGCCCGATTTTCACGCGCTGCTCGCCGCCGTCGGTCCAGCGCAGCGGCACCACGGCATCGGCGAGGGTCGGCATCGGGGCGCCCGTCTCGACGCGCACCGCCTGACGCGGCTGCAACCGGGTGGGGGTGCGGGCACCGGGTGACACATCGCCGACCACGGGTAACCCGACGATCAACGGTTCGCCCGCCTCCAGGTCGACGAACTCGGCACCGCCGGGATCGAAGTCGTCGAGGTCCTCGGGGGCGAGTTGACCGGCCAGCGCGACGTCGACCGCCCGCACGGCATAGCCGTCGACCGCGGCCTGGTCGAACCCCGGCATCGGCCGCTCCACGACGACCTCTTCGGCGCACATCAGGCCCTGGGCCTCGGAAATCGCCACCCGCACGGGCCGCGGCGCAACCGCCGCCGCGGTCACCAAAGTCAGATGATCCTCGACCGAACGCATGTCACCTCTCGCACCTCAAGAACTGCCGGTGCAACGTTATCCGGCCGTGACCCGATGGGAAAGCAGGCGCGCTGAGTGGGGGCCCAGGTGCGCCGAGCGGCGCGTCAGTCCTCCGCAAGCCGTTTGACCAGCCACTCGCGCAGCTCCGGACCATAGTCGTCGCGGTCGAGCGCGAAATCGACGGCGGCCTTCAGGTAGCCGCCGGGATTGCCCAGGTCGTGCCGGGTTCCGTGATGCACCACCACATGCACCGGCTCGCCCTCGGCGATCAGCAGCGCGATCGCGTCGGTGAGCTGCAGTTCCCCGCCTGCACCCGGGGTGATGCGGCGCAGGGCGTCGAAGATCTTGCGGTCGAGGATGTAGCGGCCGGCCGCGGCGAGATTGGACGGTGCGTCCGCCGGTTTGGGCTTTTCCACCATGCCCTTGAGGCGCATGACGTTGGGGTTGTTGGCGTCGGGCAGTTCCTCGACGTCGAACACACCGTAGGCGCTGATGTGGTCCTGCGGGACCTCGATGGCGCACAGCACCGAACCACCGCGGCGTGCGCGGGTGCGGGCCATCACCTCGAGGACACCGCCCGGAAGTACCAGGTCGTCGGGCAGGAGCACGGCGATGGCGTCCTCGTCGTCGTCGAGGTATTGCTCGACGCAGCCGACCGCGTGCCCGAGGCCCAGCGGTTTGTCCTGCACCACAGAGGCCACCTCCAGCAGCGACGGTGCCTTGCGCACCTTGGCCAGCATCGCGGCCTTGCCTCGCTTGGACAGGGTGTTCTCCAGGACGAGGTCCTCGACGAAGTGCGCGACCACGCCGTCCTTGCCGGGCGAGGTGACGATCAGGAGACGTTCGGCGCCGGCCGACTTGGCCTCCTCGGCGACGAGTTCGATGCCCGGGGTGTCGACGACCGGCAGCAATTCCTTGGGCACCGTCTTGGTGGCGGGCAGGAACCGGGTGCCCAGACCCGCCGCGGGAACGACCGCGGTACGCGGGATCGGTGGCGTGTTGGGAACCGTCTCGTATTCGGCGGACAGATCCGCGTGGGTGCTCGTTGGTGCCATGGATCCACCCTAGGCTGTGACAGGGGCCGATGCCGCGTGTGAGCGGAGGACATCACACCTTCGCAGACACCGCACAGCGGACGCACAAGCAGCACATCCGAACAGGAGAGAACGCCGTGACCCGCACAAAAGACGAGGTCCGCGCGGCCGTCCGGGCAACACGCCGGGCGCGGCCCGACGCGGAGCGTGAGCAGGCCGCCAAGGATCTGGCCGAGTGGATGACGTGCGCGCCGTTCCGGCTCGAATACGACGTGGTGGCCGCCGCCTACGTGCCCGCGGGCACCGAGCCGGGGTCACGGGCGATGCTCGACGCGCTGGCCGGGCAGGGTGTCAGGGTGCTGGTGCCGGTGGTGCCGCCCGGTCCGCCCGGCCCGCTCGACTGGGCGCGCTATGACACCGCGGACACGCTCTCGGCCGCCCGCTTCGGCCTGCACGAACCCGGCGGCGACAGACTCGGTGTCGGCGCCGTCGAACGGGCGTCGGTGGTGTTCCTGCCCGCGATGGCCGCCTCCCGCACCGGGGTGCGGCTGGGACGCGGTGCGGGCTATTACGACCGGTCCGTCGGGGCGGCGGTCGCCGGCCCAGCGCGGGCGGAACTGGTCGCGGTCGTCTTCGACGACGAACTGTTCGACGACCTGCCCGCCGATCCGCACGATGTGCCGGTCGACTGGGTGCTGACCCCCGGCGGCGGATTCCTCCGCTGCGAACCGGGAGCCTAGGCGGACGCGCCTGCGGTGCTCTTGGTGGTCGTAGCGGAAGAGCTCGAGGAGGAACTGCTTGAGGACGATTCGGACGACTTCGAGGACGAGGATTCCGACGACTTCGAGGACGAGGTGCCGACCGACGACTCCGAACTCGACGCGGACTCCGAGGCGGTGGAGCCCGACCGGGAGTCGGTGCGGTAGAAGCCGCTGCCCTTGAAGACGATGCCGACGGAGTTGAACAGCTTGCGCAGGCGGCCCGTGCACTCGGGGCATTCGGTCAGCGAGTCGTCCGAGAACGACTGGACGATGTCGAACTTGTTGTCGCATTCCGTGCACGCATATGAATAGGTGGGCACCAAAACCTCCGAAGATGAGAACCTGCCGACGCGTATTCTAACCGAAACTGGCACTCACTCATTCCGAGTGCCAACCGTCCGGGACGTACATCGCCGTCACAGGCGTCAATCGCCCCGCTGGTACACGTCGGGAATGCCGTCGCCGTCCGCATCGATGCTCTCGACCCGGGCCGCCTCCCGGTAACCGAGTTCGCGCATCCGCAGCACCGCCGCCGCGACCAGCGCCGCACCGACCGACCCCAGCAGAACTCCCACCTTGGCGTGTTCGACCGCCTGGTGGTCGCCGGGAAACGCCAGCTCGGTGATCAGCAACGACACCGTGAAACCGATGCCGCCGAGGATGCCGATCCCGCACACGTCGGGCCAACGCAACCCGTCGTCGAGCGAGGCCCTCGTGAACCTCGCCAGCAGCGCGGTCGCGGACACGATGCCGACCGCCTTGCCCACCAGCAGCCCGAACAGCACGCCGAGGGTCACCGGGTCGGTCAGGGCTGCGCGGATCCCGGACAGTCCCCCGAAGGTGACGCCCGCGGCGCAGAACGCGAACACCGGAACGGCGATACCCGCCGACAGCGGCCGCAGCCGGTGTTCGAAGTGGTCGGCCATGCAGAAGTCCCCGCCGCCGGCATCGGTCCGGCGGATGACCGGCACGGTGAAGCCGAGCAGCACACCGGCAACCGTCGCGTGGATGCCCGAGGCATGGATCAGCGCCCACGTGCACAGCCCCAGAGGCACGAGCAGCCACCACGACCGGAGCCCGCGCCGCACCGCGGCCGCGAACAGCGCGAGCGGGATCAGGGCCAGACACAGCGCGCCGAAGTCGAGTCCGGAGGCGTAGAAGACCGCGATGACGACGATCGCGAGCAGGTCGTCGACCACGGCGAGCGTGAGCAAGAAGGTCCGCAGCACCGACGGCAGCTGGCTGCCGATGACCGCGAGCACGGCCACCGCGAAGGCGATGTCGGTGGCCGTGGGGATCGCCCACCCGCGCAGCGTGTCCGCCCCGGTGAGCGCGTTGATGAGCACATAGATGACAGCGGGGACGACCATGCCGCCCACCGCGGCGACCACCGGAAGCGCCGCACGGGCCGGATCACGCAGGTCGCCCGCGACGAACTCACGTTTGAGTTCGAGCCCGACAACGAAGAAGAACAGCGCCAGCAGACCGTCGGCGGCCCATTGGGCGACCGTCAGGTCCAGGTGCAACGCGACCGGGCCCACGGACGCCGCCATCAACCGGTGGTATCCGTCCTGAGCGGGGGTGTTGGCCAGCACCACCGCTGCCAGCGCGGCCACCAGCACCAGCATGCCGCCGACCGTCTCGCGGCGGAGGATCGCGGCCACCCGGCCTGACTCGGGCCACGTTCCGCGCCGGAACAAGGCCCGGCCGCGTCCGTTACCGGCCTCCGTGCTGTTGCGCTCTGGATGGTGATTCGGGTCTGGGTGCACGGCGTTGCTCCCGCCTTTCCGGTCGGTTCCACTGCTGCGCGGAGCGCGCTGCGCGGCCACTCGCCGACCAGACTTCCCGGCACACCGGGGCGGAACATTACGGCCCCGGGTCTCGCGGCGCCACTCGCCGCGCCCGTGTCAACCCCGATTTCCCCAGGTCACAACGTTGTCCACAGATTGGCCGCGCGGGCCGGATCCGGCGTTCTCCGCCCTTAGCGTGATCTCATGCCCCTGCCGCGCCGCGATCAGCTCGCTCCCCGATTCGTCGACCGCATCCGTCACCTCGCCCGCCCGTCGTGGACGCGATCGGTCATCGTGCGCCGGGTCGCCTCGGTCGTCCTGGTGGTGACCGCGGTCGGGGTCGGCATGACCGGGCAGGCCGACGAGACCGACCGGGCGGTGGTGGTCGCCGCCCGCGAACTGCATCCCGGCGTCCGGCTGTCGGCCGCGGATGTGTCCGTGAGCCGCGTTCCCGGCGCACTGGTCCCCGACGGCGCGCTGCGCCTGTCGGCGGACGGGTTGGGCCGGACCGTGGTGTCCCATGTGCGCCCCGGCGAGATCCTGACCGACGCCCGCGTGCTCAGCACCCGGCTGCCACGGCAGCTGACCGGACGGCCGACGGCGAGGCTCGTTCCGGTGCGTCCCGCCGACGCGTCGGTCGGTTCGATCCTGCGGGAGGGCGATGTCGTCGACGTGCTGTCGCCGGATTCGGTGGTGCTGGCGCGCGGGGCGATCGTGGCGCTCACCGCCGGTGTCCCGCCCACCTCCGGTCCGCTGTCGGGGGCCGGTTCCGCATCGGCTCCGATCCTGCTGGCCATGGACGAGCAGGCGGCGCACCGGGTCGCGGCGGTGGGTCTGGATTCGGCACTGGCGCTCGTCCTTCACTGACCGGGTGATCTCAATCACATTCGATGACCGGTGGCGCATACCGGAAATCCGCAGGCCAGACGCTCGTACTTCTTCCAGACCAGGCGCATCTTCACCAGCGGCAATATGGGCATTCGGATAGCGAAAAGGATCGACACGCGCCGAGACCCGATGAAACTACTTTCACTCGTTTATCATCCTGGATAGGCTTCACCGGAGTGCGCTCCCGTCACGAGGGTCCCGACACAAGGGTTGCAGTGACCTCACGGACCGACCGTACTGACGTACCACTGACAGAAGTAGTGACGAGCAGGTATCGACCACGAGAGGACCACCGTGCTCAAGGGATTCAAGGAATTCATACTCAGAGGCAATGTGGTCGAGCTGGCGACCGCAGTGATCATCGGCGGTGCATTCACCGCGATCGTCACCGCCTTCACATCCAGCATCATCGAACCGCTGTTCGCCGCGATCCCCACCGGGGACTGTGACGGTGCCGCAGCACCGGCCGCGGAGGCCGCCGAAGGAACAGTCGCCGGACCGATCCAGAGCTGTCCGCTCGGATTCAAGATCATCAGTGATAACGAAGCCACGTTTATGGACTTCGGCGCGCTGCTGACCGCGATCATCAACTTCCTGATCATCGCCGCGGTGGTCTACTTCCTCATCATCATGCCGTACACCAAGCTCTCGCAGCTGCGGAAGAAGCCCGAAGAGGAAGAGACCCAGGACGAGGTGTCGCTGCTCACCGAGATCCGCGACCTGCTCGATCCCGACGGCAAGATCGCCGCCAAGAAGGAAGCCGAAGAGGCCGCCAAGAAGGAAGCCGAAGAGAAGGAAGCCGCGGCGAAGGCCGCCGCCGAACGCGAACTGACCGCGAGCCGGCTCGGTGGCGAACCGCCCATCCCGCCCGGCGCGACGCAGCGGTTCACCGCTCCCCCGCCCGCTCCGCAGGGCCCGCCCCCCGGTGGCGCTCCGCAGGGCCCGCCGCCGGGCGCCGCCCCGCAGGGACCGCCTCCGGGTGGACCGGGTTACGACGCACCGGGAGGGCCGCCGAGCCAGCCCCTGTACCCGAACCCTAATCCTCAGCATTTCGGTGCTCCGTATGAGCAGCAGCCGCCCGCCGGCGGTTACCCGACGCCGCCCCCGGCACAGGGCAACTACCCGGCACCGGGCAGCTACCCCGGCCAGTTCCCGCCGGAAGGCGAGTACCCGCAGGACCCCGACGGTCCGGGCCGGCACTCCCGCTGACAACTGAAATACAAAAATGGCTGCCACGGAACCTCCGTGGCAGCCATTTTGTATTGCTCGTCGCGCTCAGGCCGGCGGTGGCGACGGCCGGCCGAGCAGGAAGTTGTCGGCGACCGCCTTGACGTCGCCGGCGAACACCGACCCGACGTGACTGCCCTGATACCAGTGCACCCGCCCGTTCCAGTGCTGGTGCAGCCGCTGCGCCGCGGTGACCGAGGTGATCCGGTCGTTGAGGGCGGCGATCACCATTCGCCGGTCCGGCTCGGCGAACGGTTCTACGCTGAGCGGATCCATGACAGCCGACACCGTGCGCACCGGTTCGCTGCTCAGCAGGTCGGCCATCAGCTTGCCCCGGATCCCGCCGCGGGCCATGTGGTGGGTGAGGGTGCGGTGCATGTCGAGCATCGGGACCGTCGCCAGCACCGATGTCACCCGCGGATCGAGCGACGCCACGAGAGCGGCGATCGGACCGCCGAGCGAGGTGCCGGCGATCGTGATGTCGATGGGGTCGTGGGTCTCGATCCAGCCGATCAGCGACCGGATCTCGGCGACCGCCCGCATCGTGATCAGCACGTTGAGGATCGGATCGAAACCCGGGTACGCCACGCCCGGCACACCGCGCGGGCCGTGCGCCGGGAGCACCGGCAGCACCATCTCGAAGTCCAGGTTGTGGTGCAGGTGCGCGGCCCGGAAGGAGAACAGGTCGTCGGGTCTGCCCTGTGCGGCGCCGTGTACCCAGATCAGCCAGCGGCGTCGGGAGCCACCGTGGCTGAGCACCCGCGCCTGCGCCTCGTCGTCGGCACCCGGATCGAACGCCGCCACCGACGCGGGCAGCGGATCGGCCACCCGGAAGGTGAGCTGCTCGTAGGGCGTGGCCATGAATCGGCGCGACTCACGCGAGATGATCTCCGGCGGCCCGGGATCCTCGTTGGCCCCCCGCACGCCGAGCGCGGCGAACTCGTCGGCGATGGCCGCACACCGGTCGACGTACGCGGCGATCGCGTCGTCGGGCGGGATGTCCCGGAGCACCGAGTTGATGGCGATGAAGAACTCGTCGAAGACGGTCTCGCCGACGGCTCGCGGCCCCCACCCCGACCGGGGCCTGCCGCTGCGGGTGTCGCGGATGTGTGCGATCCGGGCGCTGCGCAGCGACCGGGGCACCACCTCGGCGAACATGTAGGCCCGGCTGAACCCGGTTTCCCAGCTTTTCAATGCTTTTCCTCAACCTTCCGGCCATCGGACCCGGTGCCGGCGAGCCACGCTGTGTCAAGCCAGTCACGGCGCGGACTCTCCGGCAGGCCCAGTGCCCGGGATACTTCGTTGAGCGAATCATGAACGCGCTCAAGGAAACTGTGCGGATCGGGCATCGACTCGGGAGTCGACACCAGACCCATCGTGATGCGGCCCGCGTAGCTGTACGCGGTCAGGTTCACATCGGCGGGCGCGATCGCCAGCGCAAACGACACCCAGTCGACGACCTCGATGTCGCCGACCCAGCGGGTCTTCTTCGGGCCCGGCATGTTCGCGGTGGTGATGTTGTTCATCACCCGCGGCATCCGGTGCGCCGCGAGGATCCGGAACACCGGTCCGAGCCGGCCGGTGTAGGCCGATGTCTTCTCGGTCAGTTCGAAACCGACCTGCCGGCGGTAGGCGACGGCCTCACCGCAACTGGTGGCCGTCTCCTTCACGCGCTCCACCGGATCGTCCAGGTCGGCACGCAGGTACGCTGCGGCGGTGGCGATCTCGTTACCCCAGGTCCGGGGCGAGGTGATGTCCTTGCACACCCCGAACACGCTGACCTGCGCACCCGGATCCTCACCGCGCGACAGCAGTTCGGCGCGCATCGCCCCGGCGATCACCCCGTGCAACGCACCGTTCACGGTGGTCTCGGTGGCCACCGCGATCTTCTGCACCGCGGCCAGCGGGATCTCGCCGCTGGCACAGACCCGCACCGCACCACTCGGAGTGTTGAAACTGTTGCGCGGCACCGTCAACGGCTTGGGCAGGGTGGGGGTGTTGCTCTTGATCTTTGCCGCCCGGGCGAAGCCACCGACCATCCCCGGGATTGCCCGGAACAGACGTCCCGATTCCGCGCGCGCCATCTTGCCGAGCACCCGCCGGTCGGCCGGGGCGGAGGTGGGGTCGATGGGCGCGGGTTCGATCACCCCGCCCTCCTCGGATGTGGCGCCCATGAACGTGTTGAGCGCGGCCAGGCCGTCGGCCACCGCGTGGTGGACCCGCACCACCACCGCCTGCCGGCCGCCGGTGACCCCGTGCACGAGGGTCAGCGCCCACAGCGGCCGGTGCCGGTCGAGTTGCTTGACGGCCAGTGCGGCGAGCACCGCGTCGAGTTCGGCACGGCCGCCCGGTGCGGACAGGGTGACCTCATCGAGATGGTTGCGGACGTCGAAGTCCTTGTCGCGCACCCAGAACGGACGAGCCTGATAGGCGGGCAGGCGTTCGAGATGCTGGGTGGCACGCGGGAACCTGCCCAGATACCGGGGCAGGACGTCGACGAGCTCGTCCAGGGTGACGGGCGCACCGCGGCGCGAGGTGTCGATGACCGCGATCTTGAGCGTGTGCATCGGCGTCGTGCGCGTCTCCATGTTCAGCATGAGGGCGTCGGGCCCGCTCAGCCGTTCCATGTCCACTCCCACCCTGATCTCGGTGCCGGGTAATGCCGGAACTCCATTGTCGCTAACCCACTTTCACTTCCGGGCCACCCGCCGGCGGGCCGCCGAGCGCACGTTTGAGCACCTTGCCGGTCGCGTTGCGGGGCAACTCGTCGAGGAAGTGCACCTCGCGCGGCACCTTGTAGCCGGCGAGCTGCGCTTTGACGTGCTGTTTGAGGTCGGCCTCATCGAGTTCCGCGCCGGGACGGGGCACGACGTACGCGGCGAGCCGCTGGCCGAACTTCTCGTCATCGACACCGATCACCGCCACCTCACCCACGCCCGGGTAGGCGCCGAGGACCTCCTCGACCTCCTGCGGGTAGACGTTCTCGCCGCCGGAGACGATCATCTCGTCGTCGCGGCCGACCACGAACAGCAGGCCGTGGCTGTCGATGCGGCCCACATCTCCGGAGACCATGTGGTTGCCGGCGTACGCCTTGGTGTCGGAGGAGGTATAGCCGTCGAAACCGGAATTGCTCTCCACCACGATCCGGCCGATCTCGTCGGTGCCGAGCTCACGATCGTCGTCGTCGAGGATCCGCACATGGGTGCCGGTGAGCGGGCGGCCTGCCGTCTCGGGCGCGATGCGCATGTCGGCCGGGGTGGCGGTGCTGATCAGCCCGGCCTCGGTGGCGTTATAGCTGTTGTAGACGATGTCGCCGTAGCGGTCCATGAATGCCAGCAGCGCCTCGGTGCGCATCCGCGAGCCGCTGGCGGTGACGAAGCGCAGCGACGGCATCGGCCGGGTGTCGAGCACCTCGTCGGGCAGGTCGATGATGCGCTCGAGCATCACCGGCACCACCGCCAGCCCGGTGGCCGAATGCTTGCGCACCAGGTCGAGGGTGCCCTGCGGGTCGAAGCGGCGGGCCATGATCATCGTGCAGGTCATGGTCGAGGAGATGGCCATCTGGCCGAATCCCCAGGCGTGGAAGATCGGGGCGGCGATCACCGTCGACTCCCCCGCATGCCACGGGATGCGCTCGAACATCGCGGCCAGCGACGAGACGTCGGTGCTGCCGCCACGGCGGGCGCCCTTGGGGGTGCCGGTGGTGCCGGAGGTGAGCAGCACGATACGGCCCGCCTTCGCCGGGCGTCGCGGCCGGTGGCCCCAGTGCGCCTCGATCAGGCCGTCCAGTGATTCCTTGCCGGCCGCGTCGGCGGCGGGATCCTCGACCCAGGCCCGCACCACCCGCAGGCCGGGCAGACGTTCGACGGCCGGGCCGAGCAGTGCGTCGAACTCGTCGTCGGCGATGAGCACGTCGGCCTGTTCCCGGGCCAGGACGTCCGCGAGCTGCGGCGCGGCGAAACCCGTGTTGAGCAGCACCGAGTCGGCACCGAGCCGCGATACCGCGGCGATCGACTCGACCAGACCGCGGTGGTTGCGACACATGATGGCCACGGTCTCCACGCCCGGCATCGCGGCCAGTGCCGCGGCGAGGGCGTCGGCCCGCCGGTCGAGTTCACCCCAGGTGACCGGTCCGGCCTCGTCGATGATCGCGGTGCCGTCCGGGTTGCGGGCGGCGGCCAGGCCGATGCCGCTGACCGGCGACGCACCGCCGTGCCTGCGCATCGCCAGCCCCATCCGGGCGTACCTGTCGGGCCGCAGCACCGTGAGGAATCCGCTGCTGACCAGTTCGCGGACCACCCAGATCAGGGCCGCGATCCGGCTCCGCACCACGCCCACCACACCGCTGATGTCCATTCCCCGCCTCACCATCGCCTCTCGTCGAACCTTCGTGTCTCTCGTGTCTCGGTCAGCCCAGTATGGGGAACCGGCGGTCGGCCGCGAGCTCGTCGAGGGCCTGTTGCATGCGTTTGCGGATCTCCGCGTCGACCACGTCGATGTCGGGGTCGGCGCCGAACTCGTCGGTGATGTGCACCGGGTCGAGGACGCGGGTGACCAGCTTGGACGGCAGCGGGATGTTCAGCGAGGCCCCCAGGCTCAGCCCGAACGGGAAGCCGAGGATGAACGGGGCGCTGTCGGCGCGGATCAGCTTGTCCAGGCGCAGCAGCTTGGCCAGGGTGTCACCGCGGTTGATGAACCACTGTGTCTCCTGACCGCCGATGGTCACGATCGGCACGATCGGCACCCCTGCCTTGATCGCGGTCTTGACGTAGCCGGTGCGGCCGCCGAAGTCGATGTTGGCCATCTGCGAGGTGGGCCGCATCGCGTCCCAGGTGCCGCCAGGGAACACCAGGGTGGCCGCACCCTCCTTGAGTGCCCGGACCGCGTTCTTGGGGTGGGCCGGCAGGAAGCCGACCTTGCCGAAGATGTCCTTGCCGGGTCCGGTGAACACCAGATCGTGGGCCAGGGTGTAGAGCGGCCGGTCCTCGCCGAACTGGTCGGCGAAGGCCACGCCGATCACCGGGACGTCGAAGGCCATCATGCCGCCAGAGTGGTTGGACACCAGCAGCGCACCACCATCGGGCACCTTGTCCATGCCGGTGACCTCGGACCGGAAGTAGGTCTTGGCGATCAGCCGCAGCAGCGGCAGGACCCGTTTGACCCAGTCCTCGTCGCGAGCCACCAGATCGGTCCGGGGCTCGTCGGTCCTGGCCTTCTCAGCCTTGGCTGGCTTGTCAACCTTGTCTGCCGCTTCCTCGGTCATCTTCCCTCGTACTCCTCCACGCCTGTCGCGGCGCTCCCCCTGGCGATCACCTGCCGCGATCTCCGTCGGTACAGCCGACCTTGATGTCACTACATCCTAAATTAGAACACGTTACAGTTCTGGTGTTACCTGGAACTTGGTCACCAGACCCATATCACCATGCCGGACCATTATAGATAGGCTTACCGTATGGACTTCGAACTTCATGATCTGCCGGACGACGAGATCCGCCGCCTCGCGGGTCTGTACGGACCGCTCGGCGCCGCGGTCCGCGAACTCATCGACGCGGCCATCCGCACCGAGGTCGATGACGACACCATCCGCGAGACCACCACGCAGATCTCCGAGCTCGCCGCCACCCTGCGCACCAAGCAGATCGACGGCGCGTTCGGCGTGCGGTACAACTCCAATGGCGTGGGCATGGCCTGGGGAAACGCCGTGATCGGGCTCGCCAATGGGATTGCGCCGCCGCTCACCCTCAGCTATCCGCCGGAGGGCGGTTCGCGCGCCGAGTTCACCCTCGGCGCGCCGTACGAAGGCCCTCCCGGCTGTGTGCACGGCGGCATCTCCATGATGGTGCTCGACGCGATCCTCGGCTCGGCCGCCGCCCGCGACGAGAAGGCCGCCTACACCGGCACCATCACGGTGCGCTTCCTGCGACCGACCCTGCTGTTCACCCCGCTCACGGCGACCGCGAAGGTCACCGAACGTTCGGGCCGCAAGAAGATCGTGCAGGGCTCCATCGCCGACCAGCACGGTGACACCGTCATCGCCGAGGGCGTGTTCATCCTGCCCAAGGAGTCCAACGCGCGCCCCCTGACCAGCGTCGACGGCAGCGCGGGCAGTTCGGGCTAAGGTGGCGGTGGTACCCGATCTGCCCCTCCCCACCCCTCAGGAGCAACCGTGCTGAACACCGGCGACGCCGCACCCGACTTCACACTCCCCGACCAGGACGGCAATCCGGTCACGCTGTCGGACGTGCTGGCGCAGGGGCCGGCGGTGTTGTTCTTCTATCCGGCGGCACTGACCCCGGGATGCACCAAGGAGGCCTGCCACTTCCGGGACATCGTCGGCGAGTTCACCGCCGCCGGGGTGCGGATCCTGGGCATCAGCGCCGACGCCGTCGCCAAGCAGAAGACCTTCGACAACACCTTCAGCCTGGGTTACCCGCTGCTCTCGGACGCCGACAAGTCGATCGCCAAGACCTACGGGGTGAGCCGGCGCGTCGGGTTCCTGCCGAATCAGCGGGCCACCTTCGCCATCGGGGCCGACGGGGTGATCGTGGCGGCCGTGCGCAACGAGATCAACATGAACACGCACGCCGACACCGCGCTGAAGGCGCTCGCCACAACCTGAGCCGGGGTCGCTGGGCCGGGTCAGAGGACCTGCGACAGGAACGTCCGCAGGCGCTCGGATTCGGCGGCGGTGAAGATCTGTTCCGGTTCGCCGGTCTCCACCACCACCCCCTGATCCATGAACACCACGTTGTCGGACACGTTCCGGGCATAACCCATCTCGTGGGTCACCACGACCATCGTCATACCGCCCGAGGCGAGGTCGGTCATCAGCGCCAGCACGCCCTTGACCAGTTCGGGGTCCAGGGCCGAGGTGGCCTCGTCGAAGAACATCACCTGCGGTTCCATCGCGAGCGCCCGCGCGATGGCCACCCGCTGCCGCTGACCGCCCGACAGATTGGCCGGACGGGCGTCGGCCTTGTGCGCCAGCCCGACGAGCTCGAGCTGACGCATCGCGACGGCCCGCGCCTCCTCCTTGCTCAGGCCCTTGAGTTTGCGGGGGCCGAGCGCGATGTTGTCGGCGACGGTCTTGTGCGGGAACAGGTTGAAGTGCTGGAACACCATCCCGATGCGTTTGCGCAGGTCGTCGGGATTGTCCCGGAGCACCGACCGGCCGTCGAGCAGGATGTCGCCGCTGTCGGGTTCGTGCAGCCGGTTGAGCACCCGCAACAGCGTCGACTTGCCCGATCCCGACGGGCCGATGACCGTGGTCGTGGTGGCGGCCTCGACGTGGATGTCGACGCCCTTGAGTACCTTGTTGTTGCCGAACGCCAGGTGCAGCCCGGTTCCGGTCAGCGACACCGCCCCGGTGTCCGCGACCGCCTCTGTGGTGGTGGATGTGGTTGACACAGTGTCCCTTCCGGGTCCGACGAGAAGTATCTACGGCTTGTTGGGCGGCTCGGGTACCACCCCGTCGCTGGTCACCAGCGGTTCGGGATCGGCCTCCACGGGCGCGGGACGTCCGGTGCGCAGCCGGTGGTCGATGTAGTTGACCAGATGGGTCAGCGGGATGGTGAGCAGCAGGTACACCAGACCCGCGGCCACCAGCGGCGACAGGTTGCCGGTCTGCGCGTTCAGGTCGCGGCCGACGGCGAACAGTTCGCGCTGGCTGGCCAGCAGACCCAGGAAGTACACCAGCGAGCTGTCCTTGATCAGGCTGATGAACTGATTCATCAACGCCGGCAGCACTCTTCGCACGCCCTGCGGGATCACCACCAGCCGCATCGACTGCCCGTAGGAGAATCCGATCGCCCGGGAGGCCTCCAGCTGCCCGGCCTCCACGCTCTGGATGCCGGAGCGGAAGATCTCGCCGATGTAGGCGGCCGCGAGCAGCGCCAGCGCCACCGCGCCCAGCCAGTACGGGTTGTTGCCGGTGATGTCGCTGACCACCGGCCCGATACCGAGGCCGACGATCAGGATCACGACGACGGCGGGCAGGCCGCGGAAGATGTCGGTGTAGATGCGGGCGGGCCAGCGCAACCAGCGGGATCGGGAGATCCCGGCCACGGCCAGCAACAGACCGAGGAACGTGCCCAGCACACCCGAGACCAGTGCCAGCAGCAACGTGTTGGGCAGGCCCGTCTTGAACAGGTCCGGGAACGATTCCTTGTACAGGTCCCACTTGAAGAATGTGTCACCGAGCTGCGCGAGGGTGCCCTTGCGGACGATGCTCGCGTCCTCGGTCCGGGTGCCGTTGTCGCGGGCGATCGCGGCGATGTCGGGCAGCTTGGGCGCCGCTGCCGCCTTGGAGCCGGGTTTCCACCCTCCGGGCAACTCGCGCGGTACCCAGTCGGTGTACAGCTTGGCGTAGGTGCCGTCGGCGATGATCGCATCGAGCCCGGAGTTGAGCGCGGCCACCAGCTTCGGCTTGTTCTTGCCGACGGCCCAGGCGACGAAGTTGTTGACGCTGAAGGTGTTCTCGGTGATCTTCACCCCGTCGCCCGGGCGCACCGCGCCCTCGGCCTGTTGCGATGGCGCCACCCAGGAGTCGATCTGCCCGGTCTTGAGGTTGGCGTAGGCGGTGGCGTAGTCGGGGAACTTCACCGGGTCGAGCTTGAGCGTGTTGACCACGTAGTCGTCCTGCACGGTGCCCTGCACCACGCCGATCCGCTGGCCGGGGCCGAGGTCGGAGAAGCTGGTGGCCTTGGCGTCGGGAGCGGCGACCAGCGAGAAGTAGCCGAAGTCGTAGCCGTTGGTGAAGTCGACGGTCTGCCGGCGTTCGTCGGTGGTCGTGATCGACGACGACCCGACGTCGAAGCGATTGTTGGCCACCTGCGAGAGCAGACCCGCGAATTCGGTGCCGGAGAACGTGATCTTCAGACCGATCTTGGCGGCAACAGCCTTGAGCAACTCGTTGTCGAAGCCGGTGAACACGCCCTTGCGGTTGACGCAGATACTCGGCCCGGCGTCGGAGAGGGTGCCCACCGAGATGGTGCCCGGCTTGATCAGCTCCAGCGCACCGACGTCGAGCTGGTCGACCGGCGTGGTGTTCGGGGTGGTGTATTTGTCCTCCCCGCCCTCGTCGGCCGCGGCCAGGTTCACCGGCGCCGCCGACGCCGACGACAGCCCGGGCGGGGTGCAGTTGTCGGGTGCGGCGTGCGCCGCCGGCGGCGGCACCGCGACGAGCGCGAGAAGCGCTGTCAGCAGCATGACCGCCAGGACGGCCAGAAACCGGACGGGGGTAGCGATCTGAGAGGTTCGCACCATTGGCACCCTACCCAGTGGCCTCCCGCGCACCGAGCCTTTTCGGCACGCGTGCCGAAAGCGGGTGTCAGCGCGCCATCCGCGCGATGACCTCGGGGCGGCGCAGCGGCGGCACCGTCTTGGGTGGCTGCCTGCGCTGCGGCAGCACCCCGAGCAGTTCGCGGGTGGCCGCGGCGACCGTCGCGACGGCCTCCTCGAACGCGGCCTCGGTGGCGGCCGACGGCTGCCGGATCCCGCTCACCTTGCGGATGTACTGCCGCGCCGCGGCCGCCACCTCGTCCTCGGTGGCCGGCGGTTGCAGGCCGCGCAGTTCGGTGATGTTTCGGCACATGATCGTCGGCTCCCGGGATCGATTGGCTGCCTCAGTCCGCGATCTGGATGACCGCCTTACCCAGGATCTTCCCGTCGGCCATATCCGTCAACGCCTGCCCCGTGTCGGCGAGCGGGTAGGTGGCGGTGACCGGCGGACGCAGCCCGGCGCCGATCATCTCGGTGATCTCGTCGTGGATGAGGCCCGGGATGTTGTCGTTCGGGTGGGTGCGCAGGTACTCCCCCCACGCGGCGCCGACGATCGCGACGTTGCGGAACAGCACCCGGTTGAGTTTGACGGTGGGGATGCCACCGGCGGCGAAACCGACCACCACGTAGCGACCGTCGGGGGCCACCTGCCGCAGCGCCTCGTCGAACACGTCGCCGCCGGACGGGTCGATCATCACGTCGACACCCTCGGGCGCGACCTCCCTCAGCTTCTCGCCCCACCCGTCGGTGAGTTGCACGACGTGGTCGGCGCCAAGGCTTTTCAGCAGATCGGTGGCGCCGGTGCGGTGCACGATGGCCACCACCTGCGCGCCCATCGCCTTGGCCACCAGGATGGAGGCCACACCGATACCACCGGCGGCGCCGAGCACGCCCACCACCTCACCGGGTGCGGTCTGGGCCCGCATCTTGAGCGCGAACACGGCGGTCTGGAAGTTGATACCGAGCGCGGCACCCTCGTCGAAGGTCAGACCCTCGGGCATCGGCAGCAGCATCTCCGGGGTGACGAGGATCTGTTCGGCGAACCCGCCGACCATCGGGGTGACCAGCACCTTGTCGCCCGCCTGGTACTGCCCGCCGTCGGGTGCCTCGCGGACGACGCCGGCGACCTCGGTGCCGGGGATGAACGGCAGCGGCGGGCGGATCTGGTACTTGCCCTGGGAGATCAGCAGATCGGGAAAGCACACCCCGCACGACTTGATGTCCACGAGCAACTGGCCGGGTCCGGGCACAAGGTCGGGAACCTCGGTCAGTGACAGCCCGCCGGGCCCGGACTCTTCCTTGAGCAGCTGCGCCTTCATCTGACCCACCCTACGCTGTGTGATCACGCCCATAGCTACGATCGACTGATGACCGCATCTTCGGCCCTGTCCCCTTCTCCCGAACGTCTGGCCGTCGCCGCCGAGACGCCCGGCTTCATGCCCCTCGACGAGGCACAGACCCTGTTCGAGATCGCGGGTGAGTATCTGGCACAACCCGATTCGACGAAGGTGGGTGTCGAGATCGGCACCTACTGCGGTAAGTCGACGGTATTCCTCGGGTCGGCCGCCGAGGCCGCGGGTGCGGTGCTGGTGACCGTCGACCACCACCGTGGTTCCGAGGAGCATCAGCCCGGCTGGGAGTACCACGATCCCACCCTGGTCGACCCGCACAGCGGCACCCTGGACACGTCGGCACGCTTCCGCCGCACCATGTTCGACGCCGGCCTGGAGCAGACGGTGATCGGAATGCTCGCCCCGTCGACGACGGCCGCCCGCGCGTGGGGCAAAGCGGCCGACTTCGTGTTCATCGACGGCGGGCACAGCATGGCGGCCGCCCAGAACGACCTCGACGGCTGGGCGCCGTGGGTGCGGATCGGCGGTGCGCTGCTGATCCACGACGTGTTCCCCGACCCCGCCGACGGTGGCCGTCCCCCGTACGAAATCTACTGTCAGGCCCTGGCGACCGGCCAGTTCACCGAGGTCCGCGTGGAGGGTTCGCTGCGGGTGCTGCGGCGCGACAGCGGTGAGGTGGGCGCCCCGCTGGCGGCCCGGTAACCGGACACGCTCCGGCGGCGCGGCTGTTCTACGCGTCGCCGGTCGCGTACCGCTTGGCCCAGCGGTAATCCGCCTTGCCCGCGGGCGAGCGCACGATCGCGTCGGTGAACAGGAACTCCTTGGGGATCTTGTACGACGCGATCGCGGTGCGGCACACCTCGCGAAGCTGACCGGCATCGGCGGACTCACCTTCGACGAGTTCGACGATCGCCACCACCTCGCTGCCCCACCGGTCCGAATCCCGGCCCACTACAAGCACATCGGCCACCGAGGGGTGGGCGGCGATGGCGCGTTCGACCTCCTCGACGAAGATCTTCTCGCCGCCGGAGTTGATGGTGTTGGAGTCGCGGCCGAGCAGTTCGATGCGGCCGTCGGGGAGCAGGTTGGCGCGGTCGCCGGGCACCGACCAGCGCACGCCGTCGATGATCGGGAACGTCTTCGCTGTCTTGGCGGCGTCGCCGAGATAGCCGAGCGGGATGCTGCCGCTGCGGGCCAGCCAGCCGAGCCCGGTGTCACCCGGTTGCAGCACCCGCGAGAAATCCTCGGCGACGACACCGGATTCGGCTGTCGGAGCGAACACCGCGGTGGGTGCGTCCGCGCCCTTGGTGACCATCGTGCTGTTCTGGATCCCCGACTCCGACGAGCCCACCGCGTCGAGGACGAGCGCGTGCGGCAGCGCCTCGAGCAACCGTTCGCGAACCGCGGGCGACAGTTGCGCGCCGCCGTTGGTGATCACCATCCAGCTCGACAGATCGTAGGTGCCCCTGCCGATCTCGTCGATCAGTGGCCGGGCCATCGCGTCGCCGACGATCGCCACGGTGCCCACCTTTTCGCGTTCGATGAGCCGCAGCGTCTCGGCCGCGTCGAATCCGTCGACACGGTCGGTCAGCACGATCCGGGCGCTCATCGTCGCGAGGTTGAAGGTGGCCCACTGCGCGGCGCCGTGCATGAACGGCGCGATGATCAGCGCGGCACCCGGCTCCTGCACCGAACTCGCCTGTACCGCAACCGCGTCGTAGCTCTCGAATGCGTCGGGGCTGCCGAACGGGCGGCCACCCATCGCGCCGAGGAAGACGTCGTGCTGGCGCCACAGCACACCTTTGGGCATCCCGGTGGTGCCGCCGGTGTAGAGGATATAGAGGTCATCTCCCGACGGTTCGGGCAACCCACCGTCGGGTTCTGTTGTGCCCAGGATGGTTTCGTAGTCGACGGCGCCGTCGATCAGGTCGTTGCCACTGTCGTCGGCGACCTGGATGAACACGCGCAGCGCCGGCAGCCGGTCGCGGATCGCCGCCACCCGCGGCGCGAACTCCGCGTTGTACACGATCGCGGTGGCACCGGAATTGTCGAGGAGGTAGACCAATTCGTCCTCGACGTAGCGGAAGCTGCAGTTGAACGGTGCCACCCGCGCCCGGTAGGCACCCACCATCGCCTCGGGGTATTCATTGCCGTTGCGCAGGTACAGCGCGAGGTGGTCCTGACCGGATTCATGGCCGGCCAGGCTCTCGCGCTCGGTGTGCGCCCCCAGCCCCGCCGACACCAGGAATCGGGCGAACCCCGTTGCCCTGTCGTCAAATTGGCGATAGGTCAGGCGCCGGTCGCGCCACACCAGGAACTCGCGGTCACCGACAGCGCGGGCGATCGACGCGATCACCTCGGACAGGTTGAAGTTCTGGGCCGGCGTGTTCATCGGGAGGTCAGCCCTTTCTGCCCGCGTACTCGGCGAGCGCGTCGGCGTTGTCGCCCGCACCCATCAGCCGGGTGAACAGCTCCCCTTCACGGACTTTCGCCTCCCGCATCTGCTGCCGATTCGGTTCGACCATGGTGTGTTTGACAGCCATGAGCGAGGTGAGCGAGCGCGACGCAAGCAGTTCGGCGCGGCGAGTGGCCTCGGCGAGCAACTCGTCCGGTTCGCACACCTCGAACACCAGGCCCATCTGCCGGGCCTCGGCCGCGGAGATCCATTCCGAACTCATCAGCACCCACGCCGCGTTCTGCCTGCCGATGAGCGTGGGCAGCAGATACGACGACGACGCCTCCGGCGGCACGCCGAGACTGCTGAACGGACACTTGAGCCGCGCCGTGGACGACATGAATGCGAGATCGGCGAAGCCCAGGATCGTGGTGCCGATGCCCACCCCGACACCGTTGACCGCGCAGATCAGCGGTTTGGGAAAGTCGATGAGCGCGTCGATGAGACCGCTGAAACCGTACTCACCGGGCGTGAACGAGTCGGGATCGGTTGCCCGGACGGTGAATTCGTTCAGGTCGACGCCCGCGCTGAAGGCCCGGCCGGCACCGGTGATGAGCACCACCGACACCTCCGGATCGGCTGCGGCATCGAGCAGTGCGACCGTCACCGCGTCGCACATCGCCTCGTTGAAGGCGTTCAGGCTCTCGGGCCGATTGAAGGTGAGGGTCCGGACCTTCGCGTGGTCGGTGATCGTGACCGGGGTCATTGCGCCGCCCTCTCAGGTTTCGTCAGATGCCTTGTCAGGAAGTCGATCTCGTGTTGCACGGTGGCCTCGTGCCAGTCGTTGCCGGCGAAGACGTCGAAGTGGTCGCACGGGTAGTGCCGGACCTCGGCGCGCGCGGTGAACGCCACCTTGGCCGCGGCCTCCGGCGGTGCGCCGGAATCGAAGTCGGCGATCTGAAACAGCACCGGCGCGTCGATGTCGCCGACCTCCTTGCCCACCTTGAACGAACCGATCTCCATGCCGATGGCGGCGTCGATCTCGTTGCGCCAGGTGGGTCCGGCGATGGCCCGGTACCTTTCGAAGAAGCCGGGCGCGCTCAGCGCCGCGTCGGTGTCACCGGGATAGCCGACGACCCGCATCATCATGGGCGACCGGCCGATCTTGGCCGCCACGGTGCTGCCGATGGCGGCCACCGCCGACCGCGCCATCCCGGCACCGCTCACGTGGCTGCGGGCGTGGTTGCCGGCAGCGATCCCGTTGACCAGCGGCACCACCGCGATCACGGCGGCGATGTCCCCGCGGCGCGGGGCCGCCTTGAGCACCAGGCCGGCGCCGAGCGATACCCCCCACAGGATGATGCGCCGGGGGTCGACACCCGGTAGGGTGGCCGCCGCATCGATCGCCGAGGTGTAGTCGACGGCCTGACCGGCCATCGACACCCGTTGGCGGGGAGCACCTTCCGAACGGCCGAAGCCACGGTAGTCGAAGACGAACACCGCCAGGCCCGCATCGGCGAAACGCTGCGCGAACGGCGCGAGACCCGAATCCTTGGTACCGGCAAAGCCGTGCGCCATCACCACCACGGGCCGTCTGCCGCCGACGTCGAACGGCGACCGCTTCGCCCCCTCGAAGTACCAGGCATCGCATTCGGTTCCGGCGGAATCGAAACGCAGGGAAACCGCCCCGCGCGGCACCGCGCTCTGCGTCGTGGCTCCGGTCATCGTGCCGCTCATGCCTGCTCCCCCGCCATCTCCGGTTCGGCGGCCACATGCGCCCACGTCGGTGGCCCCATGGTGCGTGCCCGTTCATAACCGGCGGGCAGTTCCTTGGTGCGCATCTTGTGCTCGTACAGGAAGTAGTCGAGCTGCTGGGTGTGCCGGGCCGACTTCTGCATGTGGCCGCGGTCGTGCGCGTCGTCGGCGGCGATGTCGGCGCGCATCTCGTCGACCGGCGGCAGGGCGTACTTGCCCACCGCGTAGGCGCCGATCAGCCGCGCCTGGCATTCGACGAACGGGAACAGCGTGGGGGTGGCCTGCGCGAATCCGTGGAAGATCAGGTCGTCGATACCGGGGTAGAACATCCGCTTGTACAGGTCGATCTTGTTGTCCGGGGCGCTGATGAAGTCCGGATCGAAGAAGGGGAAGGTGATGTTGTAGCCGGTGGCGTAGATGATGATGTCGAAGTCGGCCTGCGTGCCGTCCTCGAAATGCACTGTGTCGCCGTCCAGCCGGGTGACATTGGGTTTGGGGATCACATCGCCGGCACCGAGCCGGAACGGCAGTTCCACCGATTGGGTGGGATGTGCCTCGAAGAACTTGTGATTGGGCTTGGGCAGGCCGAAGTCCTCGGGCCGGCCCACCATCGGGATCATCGTCTGCAGCACCTTGCGCTGCCAGGCCAGAGGGATGTGCGGGAAGGTGCGGTACAGCTTGTCGGCGGGCACGCTGCCGTAGTACTTGGGCACGATCCACGCCCCCGACCGCGTCGACAGGGTGAGGGTGTTTCCCAGCGCCTTCGACGACAATTCGACCGCGATATCGGCGGCACTGTTGCCCAGACCCACCACGAGGATGCGTTTGTCGAAGAATTCGTACGGGGTGCGCGGATCGATGTAGCTGTGCACATGCATCTCGATGCCGTTGAATTCGCCAGGGAAGTCGGGCATCCGGGGATCCCAGTGGTGCCCGTTGGCCACCACCAGCAGGTCGAACCGCCTGGTCTCGCCGCGCTGGGTGGTCAGCTCCCACCCGCCGTCCGGCAGTCGTTCAGCGTGCACCACACCGTTGCGGAATTCGATGTTCTCCAGCAGCCCGAATGCCTCGGCATACGAATCGAGGTAGGCCTTGATCTGGGTGTGATGCGGGAAGTCCGGATATTCGTCGGGCATCGGGAAATCCCGGAACGACAGCCGGTATTTGGAGGTGTCGATGTGCAGCGAACGGTAGGCGCTGCTGTGCCCGTTGGGATTGCCGAACGCCCAGTTGCCGCCGATGCGGTCGGACGATTCGAAGCAGACGTACGGGACCCCGTAGTCCTTGAGTTGTTTCGCGGACGTCAGCCCGCTGATTCCGGCCCCGATGATCGCGACCGTGGGTAGGTCTCGCGCCACACCCGTGCCCTTCTCCTAGACAGATTCACAAAGTTGTCTACATCACGTAATCGCCCAGCCCGGATGACCCGCGGCCGTCGCGCGCCACATCCATCGTTACGTGATGCCGGCCCTCACCTGCGACCCGGGATAGAACCGCCCCACCGGGCTTCATCGGTGTCGATATCCGTCGATGCCGGTGCACGGGGCGGTTCTTGTCCGTGTCAGACGACCGCGGGGGCGATGCCGAGCTTTCCGGCGAGCTTGGCCAGGTAGGCGCTCGCCTTCTCCACCGAATCATCGGGCAGGCCGTAAAGGACTGTGGTGACGCCGATCTCGCGCCAGCGTTCCAGTTTCTCGGGGTCCGGACGGAAGTCGAGGACGACGATCTGCGGGTCACCCTCGCGGCCGGCCTCGGCCCAGGTCTTCTTGAGCAGTTCCACCGAACCCTCGATGTCGGCCTCGCCGGGAGTGGTGATCCAGCCGTCGGCGCTGCGGGCGATCCACTTGAAGTTCTTCTCGTTGCCGGCGGCTCCGACGAGGGTGGGGATCAGGCCCTGCGGCGGCTTGGGCCAGGCCCAGCTGGTACCGAAATCGACGAATTCGCCGTGGTATTCGGCTTCTTCGTCGGTCCACAGCGCACGCATCGCCTCCAGGTACTCGCGCAGCATGGTGCGACGGCGGCCCGGCGGCACGTTGTGATCGCCGAGCTCGTCCAGGTTCCAGCCGAAGCCGACACCGAGGGTCACCCGGCCACCGGAGATGTGATCCAGCGTCGCAAGGGTTTTGGCGAGCGTGATGGGGTCGGACTGCACGGGCAGCGCCACCGCGGTGGCCAGCCGGATCCGCTCGGTGACCGCGGCCGCCGCGGCGAGGGTGGTCCACGGATCGAGGGTGCGCATGTACCGGTCGTCGGGCAGCGACGAGTCACCGGTCTGCGGGTGCGCGGCGTCACGGCGCGTCGGGATGTGCCCGTGCTCCGGTACGTAGTACGAGGCGAATCCCGCCTCCTCGATCAGCGGTGCCAGGATGTGTGGCTTCAGCCCACGGTCACTGGTGAACTGTACGATCCCGAACTCCATCAAAAGCCTCCTGGACAGGTGTCTAGTTGGTAGAACTGTAACACGTTCTACTGCCTCCGCCCAGAGGGTAGCCATGACAGAACCGGCCGATGCCAAAGCAACAACCTGTTTGGCCGCACGGTGAGATCGGGCGGAGCGACCCGTTCTGGAGCGACGACACGCGAGCGAGGAACGAGCCCCGCGTGTCGGAGTGAAGAACGGGCTAAGCGGAGCCCGACCTCACCGCAGATCCAACAGAGTCCCGGAAGATGCCGTTGGCGGCGCTGGTCCGGGAGATGGCGTCGGCGGCGAGGACGACCGCCGCCGACGTCCAGCACGATTTCTCGACCGGCCAGCGTTTACCGTCGGAGAACACCAGACCTGTCCAGTAGGAACCGTCCGGGTCGCGCAGGTGCTGAATGGATTCGACGAGTGTGATCGCGTCGGCGGTGTCGCCGAGGGCGTCGAGGGCCAGCGCGAGTTCGCTGGTCTCGGCGCCGGTCACCCACGGCCGGTGATGTACGCAGCGCGCGCCTTTGCCGGGTACGACGAACTCGTCCCAGCGGTCGGCGATGTGCCGCTGCGCCCGTTCTCCGCGCAGTGCGCCGCCGAGGACCGGGTAGTACCAGTCCATCGAGTGTTCCGACGGCGGCTCGAAGGCGGTGTCCATCCGGTCGTCGAAGGCGGCGGCGAGCGCCGCGTGCGCTGCGACGAAGTCCTCTTCGGGCTGACCCATCTCGGCGGCGATGCGAATGGCGCAGTCCAGAGCCTGAAAGATGCTGGCGTTGCCGGTGATCTGGGCCTCGTTGAACTTGGCGCCCGACGCGTCGCCACCCCAGCGGAAGGCGCCGTCGGGCCTCTGGAACGTCAGCACCAGTTCCATCGCCGACCACACCACCGGCCACATCCGGTTCAGAAACCTTGTGTCGCCGGTGATCTGGTAGTGATGCCAGACGCCGACGGCGATGTAGGCACAGAAGTTGCTGTCGATGTTCGGATCTTCGATCCGGCCACGGACGGTGCGGATGGGCCATGATCCGTCGGCGCGCTGATGCCTGCGCGACCAGTCGTAGGCCGCTTCGGCTTCGGCGTGAAATCCGGTCACCGACAACGCCATCGCCGATTCGATGTGATCCCACGGGTCGGTCTGGCCGCCGGGGAACCAGGGTAACGCGCCGGAGTCCTCCTGCATGCCGACGATCGCCGCGCCGGTGGCGAGGACCTGTTGCGAGATGAGGACTCCCGCGATCGCGGGGATCGCCATCAGGCCGCTTCGGCCGCGCCGGGCTTACGCAGGTACAGCGCCACCGACTTGCCGATCACCGGGTTGAGCAATTGCTCACCCTTGCGGGTCAGCGCGGGTGCGCTCATCATGTCCCACACGAGCAGCTTGTGGTAGGCCTTGACCAGTGGGTTGCCGTCATTCTCCACGCCCACAGCGCATTTGAGCCACCAGTACGGCGAGTGCAGGGCATGTGCGTGGTCGGTGCCGGTGACCTCCAGGCCCGCCTCCTCCAGTTTCCCGGCGAGCTCGGATGCCTTGTAGATCCGCACGTGCCCGCCCTCGACCTCGTGGTACGGCGTGGACAGCGCCCAGCACACCTTTTCCGGCCAGTACCGCGGAACCGTCACCGCGGCAAGGCCTCCGGGCTTGAGAACGCGCACCATCTCGGCGATGGCGGCGTCGTCTGACGGGATGTGCTCGAGGATCTCGGACATGAGCACCACGTCGAAGCTGTTGTCCGCGTACGGAAGATGCAGCGCGTCACCCACCTCGGCGCGCGCCTTGGCCGACGCCGGCACCTGCCCCTCGGCCATCATCGCGTCGAACATGCCGCCCACGTCGGTCATGTCGGATTCGCTCATGTCGAAGGCGATGACGTCGGCACCACGCCGGAACATCTCGTACGAATGCCGGCCCTGACCCGCCCCGATATCGATGGCCTTGGTGCCCGCACCGACGCCCAGCCGGTCGAAATCCACTGTCAGCACTCGTCTGTCTCCTTCACTCCGGCCGCCCGCAGCACCGTCTCGTAGTGTGCGGCGGTCTTGGCGGCCACGGCCGCCCAACTATAGAACTCCTCGACGCGGGCACGCCCGGCCGCGCCGACCTTCTCCCGCGCCTGCGCGTCGTCGAGCAGGCGCCCGATCTCCTGCGCCAGCTTCTCCGAATCACGCGGCGGCACAAGTACACCCGCATCCCCCACGACCTCGGGGATGGCACCGGTCCGGGTGGCCACGAGCGGCGTGGAGCAACTCATCGCCTCCACCGCCGGCAACGAGAAACCCTCGTAGAGCGACGGCACGCACGCCACGTCTGCGGACGCCATCAGTTCGGCGAGTTCGGCGTCCTCGATACCGGAGACGACGCTTACCCGGTCCCGGATGGCCAGTTCGTCGATCAGCTTGGCCGACGGCCCGTCGGGGTCGAGTTTGGACACCAGCGTCAGCGACACCTCGCGTTCGGCGCCGAGTTTGGCCACCGCCTCCAGCAGGTACGACACGCCTTTGAGCGGGGCGTCGGCGCTGGCCACGCACACGATCCGGCCGGGAATCCGGCGCGGGGCGGCGTCGGCGGTGAACACCTCGGTGTCGACGCCGAGCGGGATGGTGGTGATCCGGCCCTTGTCGATGTCGAAGGCCTTGCGGATGTCCACCTCGCTGCTGCGCGAGACGGTGAGGAGTTCGGGGATGCGGCGGGCGACGCGCCCCTGCATCGCCAGGAACGAATGCCATCGCCACGCGCTGATCTTCTTGAGTCCCTTGGCCGCCTTCACGGCGAGTGTCCGGTCGCGGGTGATCGGATGGTGGATGGTGGCGATCAGCGGGAAGCCCGCGCGCTGGATGCCGAGCAGGCCGTAGCCGAGGCACTGGTTGTCGTGGACGACGTCGAAGTCGGCGCGGCGGGACTTGAGCAGCCGGGCCGCGCGCAGGCTGAAGGTGAGTGGTTCGGCGAACGCCGCCGTCCACATCAACGCAACCTCGACGACGTCGATCCAGTCGCGGTATTCCTTGGGCCGGGGCGTGCGGAACAGGTTGGGCTCGTCGTAGAGGCCGAGGCTGGGCACCTTGGTGACGGTGACGCCGGCGTCGATGGCGGACTGATCGAGTTCGGGGTACGGGGCGCCCGAGAAGATCTCCACCTGATGCCCGAGCAAGGCCAGTTCGCGGCTCAAGTGCCGGACGTAGACACCCTGTCCGCCGCAGTGCGGCTTGCTCCGGTATGACAGCAGAGCCACTCGCATCGGTGAGCCACCTTTCGCCGTTCTTTCTGGACACCTGTCTGGAACGTGTTCTAGTTAGCGGGAACTGTACCAGTCCCCGGACAGAACGGCGTCCCGCGTGCTAGTAAGCCGGGTTCGGTTGGCCGGCATTGTCTGGACGACTGAGAGAGCCGGGCGACGAAGGAGCCCGCGCGAACGAAGGAGGAAGACGATGCCAATGGGCCAACCGCAACCCGGCCCATATTACTGCCCGCCGCTCAGCACCAGTTCCATGAGTTTGGTGGGGACGGCGCACGGATCGGCGGGGGTTCCGTCTCTCGGCTCGGTCCACCAGGTGAACACGCCCCGGCTCGGCGCCCGCGCGGTGACACCACATTTGCCCGGGTCCTTCGGGTCGCGCTGGGTGAACCCGGTCTGGCTGGCGATCTTGACGTTCTCGGTGGTGTAGCCGAACTTCTTGGCGATCTGTTTCTCGGAGTTGAGGCTGCCCGATTCGTACCACGCGAAGGTGACCGATGTGGTGCTCGCACCGGTGACGATCCACCGGCAGATCGCACCGACGAAGGTGCCCTGCGCCGAACTGCCGCCGACCACTTTCACGATCGTCGCGTCGGACAGGATGTTGCATTCGAGCAGCAGATTGTCGTAGCGGTCGGTGTCGACGGTGCTGTCGCCGCCGGTGTCGCCCTGGCCGGTGGCCACGGGCGTGCCGTCGACGGTGCAGCCTGCCAGCAGGAGCAGCGCCGCGGCCAGGGCCGTGAGCGTGTACAGGATCCGCTTCATGATGCCCGCTCGATCACCAGTCGGGACAGTTGCCGGGCCGCGTCGCAGACAGTGTCGACCGGCGGCAGTGTCGCGGCGGTGGACCCGCGCTCGGAGGCACTCACCGACCATTCGAAGAAGTCGGCGCCGAAGCCGATGCCGATCTCGCAGATGCCCTGCGTCTGGTCGTAGCCGATGAAGCCTTTGTGGCCGTTGATGTCGATGTTCTTGGCGTTGGCGCGGGACAGCTTGACGTTGGCCTCTTCACGTCCGATCGGGGATCCCCGGTACCAGTTGAACGAGGCGACCTTGCCGGTGCGGTCGACGCTGGCGTCCCATTCGCAGGCCGAGGTGTTGTTGACCGTGAGTGTCAGGCCGGCGAATCCGGTAATGCGGCTGACCTCGTCGACGGTGACACCCCCGCACGCGCCGAAGAAGGGTCCGGGGGCCGCCTTCGCGGTGGTCTCCTTGTTGCCCTTGCTGCCCGAGTCGTCGTCTCCGGAACATCCGGCGAGCACAAGCGCGACCAGCGCGACGGCCACCATCAGGAAGCTTGATCGCATCCGTAGTTTGTCGAGGTCGCGGCGTTCTCGTTTGGTGGGTCTGCCGGTGCCGCGATCACGTTGCGGGATGCTCGCGACGATCTCGCGTGGCGGCGGTGGCGGGCTGTTGTCGATATAGCATTCGGTTGCCATCGGCGCCGACACCCGTTTGCTGATCAGCCTGGTGACCTCGACGACGCGTTCGCGGCCACCGAGCCGCACCCGCACCTCGTCCCCCACCGACACCGTCGTCGCCGGTTTGGCGGTCACGGAGTTGACCCGTACATGACCCGCCCGGCAGGCGGCGCCCGCTGCCGAACGGGTCTTGGTGAGACGGATCGCCCAGATCCAGCTGTCGACGCGTGTCGTCATCCGACTCCTCTGTCCCAGACGGCTAACGGCATCCACTGTAGCGACAACCCGCGACGATAACGCGCGTCGGACAACGCCCTGAACACAGCACGCCCTGAGCACAGCGCGCCCCAGACACAGCGCGCCCCAGACACGACGGTGCCCTCGCGCCACGGGGGATTCGCGCGAGGGCACCGAGCTGAGGACGGCAGCACGTCGGGGAGACTGCGGGAACGGGGGATTTCCCGCGCTGCCGTCATCCGGTGTATCGACGGACCCCGCAACGGATGTTACACACTTTCCGAAAATTTTTCCGGAGTCGTTGCGCATGCGATATGCGCTGGTCAGCGGGCTTCTTCGGCGGGGGCGAGCAGGGCCGCCCACGCCATCGACGCCAGCAGCCCGCGTAACCGGGCACGCGGGTAGTCGGGCAGGCGGGGCGAGGAGTTGAGCAACCCGAACACCGCGTGGACCCGCACCCGCGCCTGCCCGCGTTCACGCCACGGCGCCCCATCCTGTCCGTCCCCGTCCGGACCGTCGACCCGCACCAGGACGTCCACCCAGCGCTCGACGTAGCGCCGCTGCAGCGAACGCACCTCGTGGTTGGCGGCCGGGCTGAGCGAGGACAGGTCGCGGTCCTGCACCGAGATCAGGTCGGGTTTGGTGACCAGCACGTCGATGTGGAACCTGATCAGGGCGCGCAGCGTGGCGGCCGGGTCGGCCGCCGCTCCCCCGTCCGTCTCGACGACCTGTGCACCGCCGTCATGCAGCCTGCGGCTGATGTCGACGAGCAACTCGTCGAGCAGCTCCGATTTGGAGGAGAAATGCCGGTACATGCCGGGGCCGCTGATACCGACAGCCGCCCCGATGTCCTCGAGCCGGACCGCGGCGAATCCCCGCTCGGCCATCTGCCGGGCCGCCGCCTCCAACAGTTCGGCCCGCCGCGCGGCCTTGGCCTGGTCGCGGCGGGTCGGGCGCCGGGCGGCCGGCTCCGGTGCGCCGGTCACCAGCCGTCGATGTGCAGGATGTCGTCGAGCGGCTTGCGCGGTGCGGGCTTGAAGGTCTCGCCGGTGTAGTAGGCGACCGGGAGCAGCACTCCTTGGGCGATGGTGTCCGGGATGCCGAGGATCGCGGCGACCTCGCGCTCGTACCCCAGGTGGAGCGTCGTCCACGCGGACCCCACGCCGCGGGCCCGCAGCGCCAGTTGCAGACTCCAGGCACCGGGCAGTACCGATCCCCAGATACCGGCCTGATTGCCCTCGGGCAGACCTGCCTTGCCCACGAAGATCGCACCGATCACCAGCGCCGGCACCTCGTGCAGCACCTCGGCGAGGTAGCTCGCGCTGGAGGCGACCCGTTTGCCGATCTCGTCGCCACGCTTTTCCGCCGCGGCGTTCTGCACCTCGATGTACGGCTCGAAGGCCTTGCGGTACAGGTCGGCGATCTGCCGCTTCTTCTCTGGATCGGTGACGATGATCCAGTGCCAGGTCTGGCTGTTGCTGCCGGTGGGTGCCTGCAGGGCGACCTCGAGTGCCTCCTTGATGATCTCGATCGGCACCGGACGGGTGAGATCGAGACGTTTGCGCACCGACCGGGTGGTGGTCAGCAGTTCATCCGGGTTCAACGGCAGTAGCTCGGACATGTAATCCCTTTCGTTGTGGCCCCCCGGTGCTCGCAGCCGACGGTAACAGCCGGACCCGGCCACCGAAACGAGCGGTGACCGGGTCCGGAACTGTTGTACTACCGGCCTGTGCGGGCGGGTGTTGTCAGAGCGCCTCGAACAGCTCGCGAGCCAGGCGTGCGGTCTCGCTCGGCGTCTTGCCGACCTTGACCCCGGCAGCCTCGAGGGCTTCCTTCTTGGCCGCGGCGGTGCCGGAGCTGCCCGACACGATGGCGCCCGCGTGGCCCATCGTCTTGCCCTCCGGCGCGGTGAAGCCCGCGACGTAGCCGACGACCGGCTTGGTGACGTTGGCCTGGATGTAGTCGGCCGCGCGCTCCTCTGCGTCGCCGCCGATCTCGCCGATCATGACGATCAGCTTGGTCTCGGGGTCCTTCTCGAAGGCCTCGATGGCGTCGATGTGGGTGGTGCCGATGACCGGGTCGCCGCCGATGCCGATGGCGGTGGAGAAGCCGAGGTCACGCAGTTCGTACATCATCTGGTAGGTCAGGGTGCCCGACTTGGACACCAGGCCGATCGGGCCCTTGCCGGTGATGTTGTTGGGGGTGATGCCCACCAGCGCCTCGCCCGGGGTGATGATGCCGGGGCAGTTGGGACCGATGATGCGGGTCTTGGCACCCTTCTCCAGGTTGTAGGCCCACGCGTAGGCCGAGTCCTGGACCGGGATGCCCTCGGTGATGACCACCAGCAGCGGGATCTCCGCGTCGATGGCCTCGATGATGGCGTCCTTGGAGAATGCCGGCGGCACGAACGCGATCGAGGTGTCGGCGCCGGTCTTCTCGATGGCCTCGGCGACGGAGGCGAATACCGGCAGTTCGACGGCGTTGCCCTCGGCGTCGACGTGGCTGACGGTGGTGCCCGCCTTGCGCGCGTTCACGCCGCCGACGACGTTGGTGCCGGCCTTGAGCATGAGCGCGGTGTGCTTGGTGCCCTCACCGCCGGTGATGCCCTGGACGATGACCTTGTTGTCTTTGTTCAGAAAAATCGACATGTCCAGCGTTCCTTACTTGCTCGCCAGTTCGGCGGCCTTGTCGGCGCCGGCGTCCATGGTCTCGGCCAGCGTCACCAGCGGGTGATTCGCGTCGGCGAGGATCTTGCGGCCTTCTTCGACCTTGTTGCCGTCCAGGCGCACGACCAGCGGCTTGTTGGCCTCGTCGCCCAGCTTGTTCAGCGCGCCGACGATACCGTTGGCGACCGCGTCGCAGGCGGTGATGCCGCCGAAAACGTTCACGAACACGCTCTTGACCTGCGAGTCACCGAGGATGACGTCGAGTCCGGCGGCCATGACCTCGGCCGAGGCGCCACCGCCGATGTCGAGGAAGTTGGCGGGCTTGACGCCGCCATGGTTCTCGCCGGCGTAGGCCACGACGTCGAGGGTCGACATGACCAGACCCGCGCCGTTGCCGATGATGCCGACCTGGCCGTCGAGCTTGACGTAGTTCAGGTCGTGTTGCTTGGCCTTGAGCTCGAGCGGATCGGTGGCTTCCTTGTCCTCGAACTCGGCGTGGCCGGGCTGGCGGAAGTCGGCGTTGCCGTCGAGGGTGACCTTGCCGTCGAGGGCCAGGATCTGGTCGTCGGGCGTGCGCACGAGCGGGTTCACCTCGACCAGCGTGGCGTCTTCGGCGACGAAGACCTCCCACAGCTTGGCGATGGTGATCGCGGCGGCGTCGAGCACCTCAGCGGGCAGGTGGCCCTGCTCGGCGATCGAGCGGGCGGTGGCGATGTCGACACCTTTGACGGCGTCGACGGGAACCTTGGCCAGCCGTTCGGGCTTGGTCGCGGCGACCTCTTCGATCTCCATGCCGCCCTCGACCGAGCACATGGCCAGGTAGGTGCGGTTGGCGCGATCGAGCAGGAAGGAGATGTAGTACTCCTCGGCGATGTCACTGGCCTCGGCGACCAGCAGCTTCTTGACGATATGGCCCTTGATGTCGAGACCAAGGATGTTTTCGGCGTGGGTCTGCGCGTCATCCGGGGTGGCGGCGTACTTGACGCCTCCTGCCTTGCCACGTCCACCGACCTTGACCTGCGCCTTGACCATCACAGGCTTGCCGATTTCCTCGGCAATCGCCCGCGCGTCTGCGGCGGTATCGGTCACACGTCCAGCGGAGGTGGGAACCCCGTGCTTGGCGAACAGTTCCTTCGCCTGGTATTCGAAGAGATCCATTCAGCTCACCGTCTCGTAGGTTTGCCCGCATATGGGTGTAACGCGGGCCATATCGGACTTTAAACCTGCCCGTTGTCGCGGAATCCATCACTCCGGCACCTTGTGCGACAGATCACTCGGTCGGTCGGGATGGCCGGCCTGGTGAGAGCTGCCGCCCGCACTGTCACAACGCAGGCAACCCGCAGGTTACCGGGATCTTGCGAACAGCAAATGCGACTTGACTTTCCTACATGCAAACTTGCAGCTAGCAAGCCGCCCGGTATCACAATGTGATCGCGCTCACATACCACCCTTGAATATGTCCGAACGTTGGACTTGGCTCCACCATTTCGTTACCGTCATATCTCAGGTCACGGAACGATCACGGACCGGCGTGATGCAGGCACTTGAAGTCAGCCTCAACTGGTGCCGTATCGTCATCACGGCACGGCCCGCCGCGAACCGTGACGGACAGCAGTGCCAGCGGTAACGAGAGAGAAGGTGGACGACTTGGCAGGACGTAGGTTCCGAGTCGACCCGACGTCGGCGGAGTCCACGGGGTCCGCAGGTACCGATCTGATCGACGGTTACGAGTTCGACGACGCCATGACCACGATCATCCCGATCGACGAGCTGCGCGCAGCAGCCGCCACCGAAGCCCCGGAGAGCTGGGACTACGGCCGCGGCTACTACGACGACTACCGTCCGACCGCCTCCGAGGTCACGCAGGACATCTTCCTGCCGGAGTCCGAGTTCGTCGACGACGAGCCCTTCGACCCGGCCGACACCTCCGGTGCCCGTCTCGACACCTACAGCCTGGAGACCAGCGGCGAGATCCGCCTGCCCCGCTCCAAGACCACCGACGACAGGCCGTTCCGCACCAATACCGGTCAGACCCGCCGTAACCGTGGCCGGCATCGCATCGCCGCCCCGCCCACCGCGCTCAAGGGCGGCCGCGCCGCGCTGTTCGCGGTGGCCGCCGGCGCCGCGGTCGCCGCCGTCTCGCAAGTCGGCTCCTCCTCGGAGGCGCCCGCACCGGCTCCCGCCGCCAACGTGTCCGACCCGGCAGTCGCCGCGACCGCCACCCCGGACCTCGGTCCCGGTGTCGCCGCCGCCGCACCGGCCGCCGACCTGAGTACCTTCACCGACCAGCTCGGCCTCGGCGAGGCACGCGCCGCCGAGCAGGCCCGCCGCGAGGCTCTGGCCCGCCGGCCGATGTTCGAGTCGCCGCTGCCGCTGGGCAGCTACCAACTCACCTCGGCCTACGCCAACCGTTGGGGCAGCTTCCACGGCGGCATCGACATGGCCGCTCCGCTCGGCACCCCGATCCACGCCGTCACCGACGGTGTCATCAAAGAGGCCGGACCGGCCTCGGGTTACGGCAACTGGGTGCAGTTGCAGGCCGATGACGGCACCATCACCATGTACGGCCACATGTCGTCCTCGGGTGTGCTGGTTCACGCCGGTCAGCGCGTCACCGCCGGCGATGTGATCGCCCTGGTCGGCAACGAGGGCTTCTCCACCGGCCCGCACGTCCACTTCGAGGTCTGGAAGAACGGCAACACCAAGATCGATCCGGCTCCGTGGCTCGCCCGCCACGGCGTCCAGCTGGCGAACTACACCGGATAGGCCACCAAGCCCGAACAGCAGAAACGCCGGCTCCCTCTCGGGGCCGGCGCTTTGCGGTATCCGGTGGTCAGAGCTTGTCGCCGGGCAACCCGATGGCCATGAACGTCATCCGGCCGACCCCGGGACCGTAGTCGATGACCAGCCGTTCGGTGGGGCCGCTGCCCTCCTTGGACACGACCTTGCCCAACCCGTACTTGGGATGGTTGTTGCGGTCACCGACCTCGTAGTTCACCACGGTGCGGCTGCTGCCACGACGCGCGGGATCCGGTGACCACGACGAGCCTGCTCGGGATGCCCGCCCCGACGAGTCCCCGAACACACCACCCGTCGATCCCCACTCGCGCCGCGCAGCACGCTTCGGCTCGGTGCGCCGCCAGTCGACGAGGTGCTGCGGAATCTCTTGCAGGAATCGGGATTCCGGGTTGCTCACCGGCTGCCCCCAGGAGGCGCGCATGAGCGAACGGGTCACATACAGGCGCTCCTTGGCGCGGGTGATGCCCACATACGCCAGGCGCCGCTCCTCGGAGAGCTCGGCCGGATCGCCCAGCGCCCGCATATGCGGGAAGTGTCCGTCCTCCCAACCGGTGACGAACACGACCGGGAACTCCAGCCCCTTGGCGGTGTGCAGGGTCATCAGTGTGACCACACCCTCGCCCTCGTCGGGGATCTGGTCGGCGTCGGCCACCAGCGACACCCGCTCCAGGAACGCCGCGAGCGACCCGGGTTCGGGCTCACCCTCACGCAGGCCCTCAGGATCGGTGTCCTCGGCGTCGTCGCGCTCGGCGGCCAGCTGCGCCGCATCGAGACTGAATTCCCTTGCCACGGAGACCAGTTCGTCGAGGTTGTCCAGCCGCGCCCCATCCTGCGGGTCGCTGGAGGCGGCCAGTTCGGCGCGATAGCCGGTGCGTTCGACGATCGCGTCGACCAGGTCACCGATGTCGCCACCCTCGGTGGTCGCGTCGATGGTGGCCTGGTCGTCGGCGGTGAAGGCCTCCAGATGATCGGCGCGCAGCGACTCGATCAGCTCGACGAAGCCGGCGATCTGCTTGTTGGCCCGGGTACCCAGCAGCGGCACCCGGCCCTCTGCGGCCTCCAGCAGCGCCGCGTAGAACGAGATGCCCAGGTTCTCCGAATGCACCGCCACGCACGCCTGGGCGCGGTCGCCGATGCCGCGGCGCGGGGTGTTGATGATGCGGCGCAGGCTCACCGAGTCGTCCGGATTGGCCACCACCCGCAGGTAGGCCACGATGTCGCGGACCTCTTTGCGTTCGTAGAACCTGGTGCCGCCCACCACTTTGTACGGAATACCATGGCGCACAAAGACTTCTTCGAGTGGCCGGGACCCCGTGTTGGTGCGGTAGAAGACCGCGATGTCGCCGTAGGAGTAGCTCGACGATCCGCCGATCGAATAGTCGGTGAGCGATTCGATCTCCGTGCCGATGAACGCGGCCTCGTCGCGATCGCTGTCGGCGACGTAGCCGACGATCAGTTCACCGTCGCCCGAGTCGGTCCACAGCCGCTTCTCACGGCGGCCCTCGTTGCGCGCGATGACCGCGTTGGCGGCCGACAGGATGGTCTGCGTCGACCGGTAATTCTGTTCCAGCAGAATCGTTTCGGCGTCGGGGAAGTCGCGTTCGAACTCCTCGATGTTGCGGATGGTGGCACCACGGAAGGCGTAGATCGACTGATCGGCATCACCGACCACACACAGTTCGGACGGGGCCACCGTTCCCCCGTCACCACCCACGAGCTCACGGATCAGCACATACTGCGCGTGGTTGGTGTCCTGGTACTCGTCCACCAGCACGTGCCGGAACCGCCTGCGGTAGTACTCGGCGACCTCCGGATGTCGTTGCAGCAGCGCCACCGTCTCCCCGATCAGGTCGTCGAAGTCGAAGGCGTTGGCCGCCCGCAAGCGGCGCTGATACTCAGCGTAGATGCGGGCGATGTCGGCGGCCGACGGCTGATCGTCGGGGGCTGTGTCGATCGCCTCCTCGGGCGAGATCAGCTCGTTCTTGAAGTTGGAGATCTGCACGCCGACGCCGCGCGGGTTGAACTTCTTCGGGTCGAGATTCAGGTCGGCGATGACCATCCCGAGCAGTCGCTTCGAGTCGTCGGCGTCGTAGATGGAGAAGTTCGAGTTCATGCTCCCGAGCAGCGACGACTGCGCCCGCAGGATGCGCACACACGTGGAGTGAAACGTCGACACCCACATGAACTTGGCCCGCGGACCGACCAGGTCGATGACCCGCTCACGCATCTCGGCGGCGGCCTTGTTGGTGAATGTGATGGCCAGCACCTGCCCGGGCGTGACGTCGCGGGCGGCGAGCAGATAGGCGATCCGCCGGGTGAGCACCGAGGTCTTGCCCGAGCCCGCGCCGGCCACGATCAGGAGCGGGGCACCCGAGTGCAGGACGGCGGCCCGCTGCTGCGGGTTGAGCCCGTCGAGCAGGTGTGCGCCCGGAGCGGGCTCGGGGCCCTCGCCCGGGGCCGGTGTGTCGGCGGAAACTGTGGTGCGCGCAGAGGTGGTCATCGTCAATCAAGGTTACCGGGCGCCTGCGACAAGCGATTTCGGACATAGTTCTCATCGCCGCCCATCCGGCACGCCCGGGCGGCGGCCACGGTCGACTCCGGCGGCGAGCTGTGCGCGGGACGTGGCAAAATCAGCGGCGTGACCGACACCCCCAGCGCTTCCGGACCCGCTGACGATTCCGCCGCCGACAGCGGCGTCCCCTTCGACCCGGCGGCCTATAACCTGGGCAGCGAGGTGGCCGACCTTCCCGACGACATCAACGTGCTGCGGCAGGAGATCGACCGGATGGACGCAGTCATCCTGGCCGCGGTCAAGCGCCGGTCGGCTGTGTCCAAGAAGATCGGTGCGGCCCGGATGGCCTCGGGTGGTCCGCGGCTGGTGCATTCGCGTGAGGTGAAGGTCCTCGACCGGTTCAGCGATCTCGGCCAGGAGGGTCACACCCTGGCGATGCTGCTGCTGCGCCTCGGCCGGGGCCCGCTCGGCCGCTGACGCGCACCCGGACGCACCGGCACGGGAATCCGGCAATTCGCCTGCCTTTCCCCTACTGACCAGTAGTGCCGCGCCCGCGCGAGTGAGCCGTCCACCACCTAGGCTGGGTCCATGAGTGAGGTCTCCGGGTTCATCGGCACTGGCAACGACGACATCACAGCGACACAGTCATGGCAGGCGCTCGCCGCCCACCAGCCCCATGTGTTCGCCATGCACCTGCGGGAGGTGTTCGCGGTCGATCCCGCGCGCGGCACCGAACTCACGGTCGACGTGGGCGACCTGCATATCGACTATTCCAAGCACCGGGTGCTGCGCGAAACGCTCGAACTGCTGATGAGCCTGGCCCGCGAGGTGGGGCTGGAGGATCTGCGCGATGACATGTTCGCGGGCAGGCACATCAACACTTCCGAGGACCGGGCCGTGCTGCACACCGCGCTGCGGTTGCCCGCCGACGCGCAGCTGACCGTCGACGGCCAGAACGTGGTGGCCGACGTGCACGAGGTGCTGACCGCGATGGGCGAGTTCACCGACCGGTTGCGCAGCGGCGAATGGAAGGGCCACACCGGCAAACAGATCACCGACGTCGTCAACATCGGCATCGGTGGCTCCGACCTCGGTCCGGCCATGGTGTACCAGGCACTCCGGCATTACGCAGACGGCCCGCGTTGCCATTTCGTCTCCAACGTCGACCCCGCCGACCTGGTGGGCACGCTGGCCGGTCTCGACGCCTCCACCACGCTGTTCATCGTCGCGTCCAAGACGTTCGGCACCCTGGAAACACTCACCAATGCGGCCGCCGCCCGCACGTGGCTGCTCGACCAGCTCGGCACCGACGCCGCTGACGCCGTCGCCAAGCATTTCGTCGCCGTGTCCACCAACGCCGACAAGGTGTCGGCGTTCGGCATCGACACGGCCAACATGTTCGGATTCTGGGACTGGGTGGGCGGCCGGTACTCGGTGGATTCGGCGATCGGCCTGTCGGTGATGGCGGCCGTCGGCAAGGGGCGGTTCGCCGAGTTCCTCGCCGGTTTCCACGTTGTCGACGAGCATTTCCGCACCCAGCCGCTGGAGCGGAACGCGCCGGTCATTCTGGGCCTGATCGGCCTGTGGTACGCCAACTTCTGGGATATGCAGTCGCGGGTGGTGCTGCCCTACTCCAACGATCTGGCGCGCTTCGCCGCCTACCTGCAGCAGCTCACCATGGAGTCCAATGGCAAGTCGGTGACCGCGCACGGGCACCGCGTCACCACCGACACCGGTGAGATCTTCTGGGGCGAGCCGGGAACCAACGGCCAGCACGCCTTCTACCAGCTCCTGCATCAGGGCACCCGGATCGTGCCGTCGGACTTCATCGGGTTCGCCCAGCCCACCGACGACATCGTCGACGCCGACGCGGGCTCGATGCACGATCTGCTGATGAGCAACTACTTCGCCCAGACCAAGGTGCTCGCCTTCGGCAAGACCGCCGACGAGATCGCCGCCGAGGGTGTGGACCCACATGTGGTGGCGCACAAGGTGATGCCCGGCAACCGACCGTCGACGTCGATCCTGGCGCCGGAGCTCACGCCGTCGGTCGTGGGCCAGCTCATCGCCCTGTACGAGCATCAGGTGTTCGTCGAGGGCATGATCTGGGGCATCAACCCGTTCGACCAGTGGGGTGTCGAACTCGGCAAGACCCAGGCCAAGGAACTGCTGGGCGTGATCACCGATACGGCGGCCCCACCGGCCCAAGGGGATTCGTCCACCGACGAGCTGGTCCGCTGGTACCGCCGCCACCGCGGCCGCGAGGCCTGAGCCTGCCGCACCATTTCTCGGGTTGGGTCAGCCCAGGTAGCGGGTGATCGACTGCGGGAGGTGGCGTAGGGCTGAGGCGATCGGCACCCACGGCCAGGCCGGGACGGGTGCCCACCGCTTCTCGTTGTCGATGGCCTTGACCAGAGCGTCGACGCCGCTGTCGAGGTCGGCCTTCAGCTTGGTGTCGACGCCGCGGTTGATGGCGGTCTCGATGTAGCCGGGCGCGACCACCGACACCGTGATGGGTTTGCCGGCGAACTCGGTCTGCAGGCCTTCGCCGATGGCGGTCAGACCGGCCTTCGACGCCGAGTAGGCGGTCTGCGCCTTCGGCTGGCCGCGCACACCGGCGATCGAACTGACGAGCACGAGATGGCCGTGGTTCTGTTCGCGGAAGATCTCCAGCGCCGCCTCGATCTGCGCGATGCCACCGATCAGGTTGGTCTGCACGGTCTCGATGTTGGCGTGGGCCTTGCCCGTTCCCATCGGGGCGCCCTTGCCCAGGCCCGCGTTGACGATGACGCGGTCGAGGCCGCCGAGCTCGTCGCGCAGCTTGCGGAAGACGACCGGCACGGTCTCGACGTCGGTGACGTCGAGTTCGCTGACGGCGACCTGTGCGGCGGTCGGCCGCAGCTCGGCGGCGAGCTCGTCGAGGCGGTCGATGCGCCGGGCGGCGAGGGCGAGGGATCGGCCCTGAGCGGCGTAGCGGCGGGCCATGCCTTCGCCGAGGCCGGAGCTGGCGCCGGTGATGAGGATCTTCTGGCGGGTGGTCATGCAGCGATCTTACCGACTGGTAAGAAGTGTTATTTGAGGAGCCGGGACATCCTGCGGTCGGCGAGCACCTTGCCGCCCGTCTGGCAGGTCGGGCAGTACTGGAACGACCGGTCGGCGAACGACACCTCGCGGACGGTGTCGCCGCATTCGGGGCACGGCAGTCCGGTGCGGGCATGCACCCGCAGCCCCGTCCGCTTCTCCGATTTCATCGTCGCCACCGACGCCTCGTCGAGGCGGGTGACGGCGTCGGTGAGCACCGACCGCAGCGCCGCGTACAGGCCGTCGACCTTGACCTCGTCGAGGGTGTCGGCGTTCGCGAACGGTGACAGCCTGGCCACGTGCAGGATCTCGTCGGAGTAGGCGTTGCCAATGCCGGCGATGACGCGCTGGTCGGTGAGCAGGTTCTTGATGCGGGCGTGCGATCCGGCGAGGATCTCGCCGAACTTCTCGCGGCCCAGACCGAGGGCATCGGGACCCAGTGTGGCGATCCGGTCGACGTCCTTCGGGTCACGCACCACCCACACCGCCAGGCGTTTCTGGGTGCCCGCCTCGGTGACGTCGAAACCCTCCCCCGGCAGGCCGCAGTGCACGCGCAGCGCTATGGGCCCCTTGCCGCCCGGTTTCGGCGGCACCTGCGAGAGTTTCTCGCTCCAGCGCAGCCAGCCCGCCCGGGACAGGTGGATGACCAGGTAGATCACGGCGTTCTCGTCGTCGTCGGATGCGTCGGCGTCGTCGGCGGGGACGGTCCGGATGAGCAGGTATTTGCCGATCCGGCCCACCGACAGAACCGTCCGGCCGGTGAGCGCCGTGTAGGGCGGGTCGGCGGTCTTGAGCACGGCGAGCGAGGCGACGTCGACGCGGCGGATGGGCAGGCCGGCGATACGGTCGTCGAGAAAAGCGGCGATCGCACCGACCTCGGGAAGTTCGGGCATACCCACCAGTGTGCTCTAGTTAGTGGATGCGCTCCGACTATTCCGGGTCCGGCCTCCACGGTTCAGGCTTCTCCGATGCCGAACTCGCCGCCCGCATCGCCGAGGGTGCGGGTGAGATCCTGCTCGGGGTCCGGCACGGCGACCTGTTGTCGGGGCGGCACCTCGGTGATGTCGGCGACACGATGGCCCAGGCGTGGATCGCGAGCGTGCTGGCCCGCCATCGCCCCGCCGACGCGGTGCTGTCGGAGGAGGCGGCCGACGTCGGCGACCGCGCGACGGCCGAGCGGGTGTGGATCATCGACCCGCTCGACGGCACCCGTCAGTTCGCCTCCGGCAGCGACGAGTGGGCCGTGCATGTGGCACTGACCGAGGGCGGGAAGATCACGCACGCCGCGGTGTCGTTGCCGGCCAAGGGACGGGTGTTCCGGTCCGACACCGTCGAGACCACCACCGGACCGCTCAGCGGCAGGCTCGCGACGTCGCGGTACGCCTCGTACGAGGTGTCGTGGGTCTCGCGCGAGCTCAAGCTGAACCCGATCCCGATCGGTTCGGCCGGCGCCAAGGCGATGGCGGTGGTGACCGGCGAGGCCGACGCCTACGTGCACGCGGGCGGCCAGTACGAGTGGGACAACTGCGCGCCCGTCGGGGTGGCGCTGGCCGCGGGCCTGCATTGCAGCCGGCTCGACGGCACCCCGATCGTCTACAACCAGCCGTATCCGTACATGCCGGATTTCGTCATCTGCCGCAGCGAACTGCGCGAGGACATGCTCGCCTCACTCGCCGAGATCTGGTGACCGCGTATTCTTGCGCAGCAGATACACATCCATCAACCAGCCGATTGATTCCCGCGCCCTGGACCGGGTTTCGGCGATCTCCTCCGCCACGTCGGCGACGCGGCCGCTGATCAGGATCTCGTCGGCGGTGCCCACGTAGGCGCCCCACCAGATCTCGTCGTCGGGGTCGGCGGTCTCGGTGAACGTCAGGTACGAGTCGAGCATCACCACCTGATTGCCGGAAGCACCGTCCGGGGTGCTCGCGAGCAGCCGGCCGGTGGTGATGTGGATGGGTTCGCCGATCCGGTTGAGCGGAATCCGGTGTGCCGCGGTCAATGCGCTGATGCTGGTGACTCCGGGGATCACGGTGACCTCGGGGGCGAGCACGCCGCGTGCGGTGAGGTCGTCGACGATCCGCAGGGTGCTGTCGTAGAGGGCCGGGTCGCCCCACACCAGGAACGCGGCCACCCCGCCTTCGCCGACGTCCTCGAGCAGCACCTGTTCGATGGCCGATGCCCGCGCAGAGTGCCAGCGACGCACCTCGGCGGCGTAGTCGGCGGGGTTGCGGTCACGGGGCGGGTCGGCGATCTCGATCATCCGATAGCCCTGCGGCGCATACCGATCGAGAATCTCCCGCCGGGCGTCGAGCAGTGATTGTTTGGCGGATCCCTTGTCCAGGAACAGGAATGCGTCGACACCGACCATCGCGTCGGCGGCGGCGAAGGTGACATGTTCGGGGCCGCCCGGACCGATGCCGATGACCCGGAGGGTGACCGGAACGCTCACAGCTTGATCCAGGGCAGGCCGTGCTTGCGGGCGGTCAGTGCCAGGATCACCTCACGCGGCACGAGGCGCCGGGCCAGGAAAACCAGCGGTGCCGAACTTCCCTTGGCGTAGAACGGTTTCGGATGTTCGGCCAGCGCGGCGTCGACAATCGCCTCCGCGGTCGCCTGCGCGGTGATGCCGGACTGTTCGTTCTCGGCGGTGGCCGCGGCGACGGTGGCGTAGTCGCCGGCGTACGGGGAGTTCTCGCCGATGTGGACGCTGCGCCGGCCGCCGATGCCGGTGGCGATGGTGCCGGGTTCGAAGCTGATCATGCGGATCCCGTACGGCGCCACCTCACGACGGGTGGCCAGCGCGAACGCCTTCAGCGCCGCCTTCGCCGCCGAGTACGTCGACCGGAACGCCACCGGGAAGCTCGCGAGCATCGACCCCACCATCACGACGGTGCCGTGCCGGCGTTCCCGCATCCCCGGCAGCACCGCCTTGGTGAGGGCGACAGGACCGAAGACGTTCTTGGTGAACAGGTCCTCGATCGCCTCCATCGGCGTGTCCTCGAGGGCCCCGGCCTGCGACTCGCCGGCATTGTTGATGAGGATGTCGATACGCCCGATCGTCTCGACTGCGGCGTCTGCGGTGGCGTAGTCGGAGTTGTCCAGGCGCACATAGGTGACGCCCGGCACCGGATCCGCGACTGCCTCGGGATTGCGGCTGGTGCCGTACACGGTGTGCCCACGCGCCACGAACTCCCGCGCGACGGCGGCCCCGATCCCGCTGGACGCACCCGTGACGAGGACGATCTCTGTGCTCATGCGCACAAACATACTGCGTGCTGCCCCCGCAGGGTCATGAGCGCTCCGGGCATGGCCTTTGAGTACTCCTGGCATGGCCTTGGGGGTGCGCCTGCGTAGATATTGTCCACACACGGTAAGCGCACACCGGCCGGAGGCCGGCGAGGATGTCACTGTGCTCCCGGCAGGATTCGAACCTGCGACACCGGCTTTAGGAGAGCCGTGCTCTATCCCCTGAGCTACGAGAGCGGGGCCGGCGGTCGCCGACAGCGGCAAGTGTACTTCATCACCTCGGGCGCCGAGTCCGCCCGTATCGGTGGTGGTCAGGAGGCGTTCATGAGCCGGGTCCGGGCCGCGTCGTCGAAGATCGTCTTGATTTTGCCCGGGTCGGTCGCCACGAAGGTGGCACCGCCGGTGACGTCGGTGATCTTGGTCAGTGACTCGGCGTCGGCATCCTCGGAGATGCCCATCGCCACGATCCGCACCGGACGCCCGGGGTCGGTGAGCGCCTTGAGCTGCTTGACCAGATCGTCGAGCGAGATGCTGCGCGAGTCCTCGTTGCGGCCGTCGGTCAGCACGGTGAAGGTGTTGGAGTAGTTGGGGTCGTAGTCTGCGAGCGCCTTCTTGTAGCCCGCCAGGATGGTGTCGTACAGGCCCGTGCCACCGCCGAGTTGGGTGGTCATCGCCTTCCGCACCCCGGTGATCAGCATGTCTCGCTGCATCACGTCGCCCACCTTCTCGTCGAGGCGGCGGGACGGGACGAGTTCGTTCCAATCGGTGCCGATGCCGCCCTTGTCAATCCCGAAGATCCACATGCCGACCACGCCGTTGCGCGGTATCAGCGCGAAGGCTCCGACGACGGCATCGGTGAGCAGTGCGGCCCGAGTCGAGTTCCCGGCGGGCGACTGCATCGAGCCCGACGTGTCGATCGCCATGATCGTGCGCGTGGGCAGGTTCAGCTCGAACCACTGGTCGAGCGCCTTGTCGAGCTTGGTCGCGTCGACCGTCAGCGCCTTGACCGGCTCGCCGACGCCGGTGCCGTCCGGGTTCCGGAAGCCCGCGGCGCCGAGAATCTTCTGGCCCGCGCCCGAACCGGCGGTGCGCACCAGGGCCGCGGCGGCCTCGGCGGTCCGGTCGCGGTGCGCTTTCGAGGTATTGACCAGCGGGTAGTCGATGAGGACCGTGCCGGTCGCGGGAGTGGTCGCCTGCAACCGCGTCCCCGCATGGCCGCGCAGGAACTCCAGGTACTGCTGCTCGGAGGTCACCACATGCACCGTCGACGTGTCGGCCAGTTTCAGCCGCCCCTGCTCACTGTCCTCGGTCGCCCCCGCGTCGTTGCGCCGACTCGCCATCTCGGCCATCGCCAGCATCAGCGTCCGCTTGTTCAGCTTGTCGGCGCCGGGCGCTCCCAGCGCACCGATGATCGGCGCGTCCGCCAGCGACGAGGACGCCGGATTACCGATGTTCAGGTCCGGCAGGTTCATCACGTCCACCCACGAATCCTCCGAGACGGTCTGGGTGCTCGCGACCACCGCGGGTGTGGTCGCCAGCGATCCGACGACGGCGCCGGATCCGAGCCGGACCTGGGCGAGGACGCGGCGCGCACGGTGCTGCGAGTCGGCCACCCAGAGATCGGGGATGTCTTTGCCCCCGGTGAGCAGTGCGGGAATCCGGCCACCTTCCACCGCCTCGACTGAGTAGTCGAAACACGAAGTATCCGAAGCTTTCTCGGCAACAGACCGCAGCGTCGTGGCGATAGTCGGATCGGCCGCGACGGCGATGCCGGTGCGGTTCCCGCCGCAACCGTCGGCGACGTCGCGCCACAGCACCACACCGCCGGCCAGGATCGCCACGAGCGCCACCGCAGTCGCGACCCTGATCGTGGCACCGCCGCGCCCACCCTCACCATGCGAGCCGCCGCGCCGACGGTCACCACCATGCCGCACCATAAACGCCCCCCATCGCCGAGTCACAGCCTGAAACGGTGGTCACGCCATGTCACAGGTGACGTCAATCGCGTGCCGGAGGGCAATACGTCCGCTTCCGAACTCACTGGAAACAGTATGTACGGAATAGGAGAGTTTGACAATCAAACGTTAACTATTGGGTTTCCTGAAATGACGAATTCAATTCTCAAATCCTGGTGACCCCGAGGCATCGCGAGTCAGAGAGTGCCGATTCCCGCCGGCAAGGATTTCGGGGTATGACAGCACGGGTTCAGCGGAAGGTGCGCAGGCGCAGGCTGTTGGCGACCACGAAGACGCTGGAGAAGGCCATCGCGGCACCGGCGAGCATCGGGTTGAGCATGCCGAGCGCGGCGACCGGGATGGCGGCCACGTTGTAGGCGAAGGCCCAGAACAGGTTGCTCTTGATGGTGCGAAGGGTCTTGCGGGACAGGCGGATCGCATCGGCCGCACTGCGCAGGTCGCCGCGCACCAGGGTGATGTCGGAGGCGGCGATCGCCACGTCGGTGCCGGTGCCCATCGCCAGACCCAGGTCGGCCTGGGCGAGGGCGGGGGCGTCGTTGACGCCGTCACCGACCATCGCGACCGTCTTGCCCTCGGCCTGCAGCGCGGCGATCACCTTCACCTTGTCGGCGGGAAGCACCTCGGCGTGCACCTGCTCGACGCCCACCTCGTCGGCGATCTGCCGGGCGACGGCCGTGTTGTCGCCGGTCAGCAGGACCGGGGTGAGGCCGAGCTCGACGAACTGTGAGATCGCCTGCGCACTGGTGGGTTTGACGGTGTCGGCGACCACCAGGATGCCGCGGGCCCGGCCGTCCCAGCCCACCGCGACGACGGTCTTGCCGCCCTGTTCGGCGGCTGCCTTGGCCGCGGACACCTCATCGCCGAGTGCCTGTGACCAGTCGGCCAGCAGCGCCTCGCGGCCGACGATCACGGCCTTGCCGTCGACGACACCCTGCACACCACGGCCTTCGAGGTTGGTGAAACCGTCGACCGCCGGCAGGTCGCCGACCTCGGCGCGGGCCCCGGCGGCGACGGCGGCGGCGATCGGATGCTCCGATGCGTGCTCGAGCGCCCCGGCCATCCGCAGCAGGTCGGCGCGTTCGACACCCGGTTCGGCCACGGCGTCGACGAGGGTCATGGTTCCGGTGGTGACGGTGCCGGTCTTGTCGAGCACGACGGTGTCGACCTGCCGGGTCGACTCCAGCACCTCCGGCCCCTTGATCAGGATGCCGAGTTGGGCGCCGCGTCCGGTACCCACCAGCAGGGCCGTGGGGGTGGCCAGGCCGAGCGCGCACGGACAGGCGATCACCAGAACCGCGATGGCGGCGGTGAACGCTGCCGTGACCCCGAACCCGGCGCCCAGCCAAGCCCCGAGGGTGCCGACGGCGATCGTGATGACGATGGGCACGAACACACCCGAGATGCGGTCGGCCAGCCGCTGCACCGGCGCCTTGCCGGTCTGCGCGTCCTCCACGAGCCGCGCCATCTGCGCGAGCTGGGTGTCGGCGCCGACCCGGGTGGCCCGGACCACCAGCCGCCCACCGGCGTTGACTGTCGCACCGACCACCGAGTCGCCGGGACCGGCCTCCACCGGCACCGACTCCCCGGTCAGCATCGACATATCGAGTGCGGATTCGCCGGAGACGACGACGCCGTCGGTCGCGACCTTCTCCCCCGGCCGCACCACGAACTCGTCGCCCACCGACAGGTCGTCGATCGGGATCCGCACCTCGGCGCCGCCGCGGAGCACCGCCACGTCCTTGGCGCCGAGCTCGAGCAGCGCACGCAGCGCCGCACCGGCCTGCTTCTTGGACCTCTTCTCGAAGTAGCGGCCGGCGAGGATGAACATCGTGACGCCGGCGGCGGCCTCCAGATAGATGTTCGACGCGCCGTCCGAGGGCTGTAGCGAGAACTCGAAGCCGTGCCGCATTCCCGGTTCGCCGGCGTCACCGAGGAACAGCGCGTACAGCGACCAGCCGAACGCGGCGAGCGTGCCCAACGAGATCAGGGTGTCCATGGTGGCGGCGCCGTGCCGGAGGTTGATGGCGGCGGCCTTGTGGAACGGCCAGGCACCCCAGATCACCACGGGCGCGGCCAGCGCGAGCGAGGCCCATTGCCAGTTGGTGAACTGCCAGGCCGGGACCATCGCCGTCGCGATCACCGGAACGGTCAGCACGACCGCGCCGATCAGCCTGTGCCGCAACGACTCCAGCTCACGATCGGCCGGGTCGTCGGCGTCCCCGGGATCGGCATCCCCGGGCTGGGCACGCGTGGGCCTGGGCAGCGTCGCGTCATAGCCCGCGTCCTTGACCGTGCCGATCAGTACCTCGGGGTCGAGGCCGGCGGGCGCGGTGACCTTCGCCTTCTCGGTGGCGTAGTTGACGGTCGCCTCGACGCCGTCGAGCTTGTTGAGCTTGCGTTCGATGCGGTTGGCGCACGAGGCGCACGTCATCCCGGTGATGTCGAGTTCGTAGCTCGCCCCGGTGGCCGGGGCCACGGGCGCGGTGGTACTCATCGTCAGAATCTCTCTTTCCGGACCGGGTCAACGCGTGGCGACGGCGTCGACGACAAACGTCGCGGTGCGCACGACCCCGTCGATCTGGAAGTCGAAGTACAGCAGGTAGCGGCCGGCGCCCGGCGCGCGTGTGGTGAACCCGACGCGCGGCCCTGAGGTCTGCCCCGGCCGGGGTTCGGCACCATCCGGATGGATGGGCAGGTAGCCCAGGTCGCTCTCGCGCAGCGCCACCAGATGCCCGAACGCTCCGAGGTATGGCTGCAGCGTGGTCACCGGGACGCCGTCGCGGGTGACCGTGATCGCCAGCGGGGCGTCATGGCCGGCCATCGGCGTACCCGACAGGGTGAGGTGGAAACCGTCGACGTGGTCGGCGGTCCGTGGCGTGGTGGGCACCGGCGCGGCAAGCCCATCCGCGGGGCTTTCGGGAGCGGCGTCGTGGTCCGGGTCGTGGCCGCCGGACATCTCCTGATGGGAGTCCTGCGCGCGTTGCTTCCACGAGCTGACGACGCTGTCGGGCACCGCCACCGCGGCCACCCCGAACGCGACCGCGAACACCGCGACGAGCGCCGCGGCGAACAATGCGAGCCGCCGTCCGGTGCTCATCAGATACGCACCGCCGAATAACCCGCCTCATCGACGGCCGCGAGCACCGCAGCGTCATCGACGGTCCCGTCACCGGTCACGACGAGCCGGCCGGTCGTGGCGCTGACCTCGATGCTGTCGACGCCGGGCACCTCACCGACCTCTTCGCGCACCGACATCTCGCAGTGTCCGCAGGTCATGCCTGTCACCTGGTACTCGGTCGTGGTCGCAGCACTCATCGCCATCTCCGTAATCCGTGGTCGTAGGGGTCCGTTTCCGTGGGCCACTCCCACGGTATACCCCCCTAGGGTATCTAACAAGCCGCCGCCTTCGGGCATTCCCATACCCCCGGGGGCTATGATGGCGGTCTGCCGCCAGCCCCGCACCCGAGGACATCACCCATGACCGACGCACCTTCGGACACCGCCACCGACGACGCGGCGGACAGCTGCCACTCGGGCGCCACCCACGGCTATATCGCCGACAAGAGCCGCTACCTCGCCAGGCTCAAGCGCATCGAGGGCCAGGCCCGGGGCATCCACCGGATGGTCGACGAGGACGTCTACTGCATCGACATCCTCACCCAGATCTCGGCGCTGACCAGCGCACTGGAAGGTGTCGCCCTGGCCCTGCTCGACGACCATCTGCGGCACTGCGTGCTCAGCGCCGCCACACAGGGCGGCCCCGAGGCCGAGGAGAAACTGCGCGAAGCGTCCGCGGCGATCGCCCGGCTCGTGAAATCCTGACGGCAATCCACACCGTGCCGACGGCTCACAGGCGACGCACGTAGACTCATCCATCGCGACCGATAAGCAACGCGAAGGTGCTCGTGCAATCCATCCCGCAGACCCAGCCCGCCGATTCCGGACCCACCGGCCCGGAATCGGATGAACGGACCGCCCGGGGAACCGGCGGCGCCAAGGCCGGCACCGGGCGCGCCTACACCGCCGACCTCGTCCGGGTCGCGCTGTTCACCGGCGTGGTCGTCGCGCACAGCGTCAACGGCCTCAGCTTCGCCCCCGGTGTGGAACGCGGCTCGCATCTGGCCGGCACCCTGCTGCATCTGACCCGCTACGGGTTCGTCGTCGTGACTCTGTTCGTGCTGGTGCTGAGCATGCACGGCAAGACGATGACCGCCACCGAGTTCTGGCGCCGCCGGTTCGGGCTGGTGCTGTGGCCGTATCTGCTGTGGACGATCATCTACTCGATCACCGACCACCTGCTCATCCGGAACAACCCGTTCCCGTCCGCGGGCACCTGGTTCGCCGACCTGGGCGGGGACCTGCTCGCGGGCACCGGCAAGTACCAGCTGTACTTCCTGCTGATCTCGATGCAGATCTATCTGTTCTTCCCGCTGATCATCAAGGTCGTCGAGCGGTATGCCGACCACCCGTGGCGGGTGATCGCCGTCGGGGCCGTGATCCAGGTCGGGATGTTCTCGCTGTATCACTACACGCCCCGCCCGCTGTCCCCGTTCTGGAGCGAGGTCTTGGAGCACCTGTGGAAAACGGTGCCGATGTATTCGATGTTCATCGCGATCGGCGCCGTCGCGGCCTACCATCACCAGGCGGTGGAACGGTGGCTGCGTGTGCACTGGGTCCTCGTCGTGACCTGCGCGCTGGCGTCGGCCGCGCTCAGCGTGACCGCCTACTGGGTGGCCACATCGCCGGGTGAGGTGCCGTGGCTGGCCAACTCACCGTGGAACCCGGTGAACCTCCCGTGGCTGGTGTGCGGTTTCGCGTTGCTGTGGCTGGGTGCGACGGTGTGGGACGATCGGCGCAGGTCGGGCAGGCGCAGCGGAACAAGGTTCGTGTCCTGGGCGACCAAACGCGCGTTCGGCGTGTTCGCGGTGCACCCCCTGATGCTCGATATCCTCGCGCGGGCCGGGTACTTCGACAGACTCTTCGAGTGGTTTCCCGGCGCACCGGCGGTCCGGGCGATCGTGTTGATCGTCACGGCCCTGGTGCTGTCGCTGCTCGTCGTCGATGTCCTGCTGCGCACCCCCGTCAGCCGGTATCTCGTTGCCCGGCCACGTATTCCGCTGCCCGGGGAGCGCCGGGTGCGGAATGCTCTCGAACGCCGCAGGACCGGCCACCCGATTGATCACTGACCCCGGCACACGTATCTGAGCTGGTATAAGGGAGGACATGACCGCCATCGGTAGGCGCCGCCGCAGGTCCCGCCCACCACTGCGCGGCATGAAGCCCACACTCCGTAAGGCCGGAGCCGCACTCACCGCCCTGGTGAGTACCGTAGCGGTGTGCCTCGGCGCCGCGCATTCGGACGCCGCACCCCGGACACCCCCACCCGGCACACCCCCCTCAGCCGAACCGTCACCCGAGTCGGGCATGCAGCCGCCGTCCGAGAATCCCGGTTTCGCCGGTCGGGTTTCGCTGATCACCCAATCCCGGGTGGGTGCCACGCAGGTCTCGTCGCTGGTGTCACGACTGATCCGCGGCAACGCCAGTCCCAGCGAATCAGAGCTCGCGCGGGAGTCGGATCCCGGACGCCCGCCGACCACCGCGGTCGACGGCGTCGTGATGACGATGGGCGTGTTCCACGGCTGGAATGTATGGCGCATGGCCCCGCGGAAGGGTGCCGTGTCCAAAGCCCCGATCACCACCCGCAATTCACCGAAGACCATTGTCGCCGTGCACGGGGGTGCATACGTGCTCCCGCCCACACCGGAGCACTGGACCTACTACGCGTCCCTGGTCCGTGACACCGGCGCCACGGTTGTCGTCCCCCTCTACCCCGGTGTCCCGATCGCCCACGCCGCGAGCGTGGTCCCCGTCATGGCTGACTACTTGACCTCGCAGATCCGGCAGCACGGTGCGACCAACGTGAGCGTGCTCGCGGACTCCGCCGGGGCGGGGCTCACCCTCGCCGCCACCCAGCAACTCGTGAAGCGGGGCCTGCCCACACCCGCGTCGTTGGTGCTGGTCTCGCCGTGGCTGGACGTCACGATGACCGACACCGCGCCCGCACCGTATTTCGACCCGTTCCTCAACATCGACACGTTGCGGACCGCCGGCCGGATGTGGGCCGGCCGCCTGAGCACTCGCGACCCCCGGGCCAGTCCGCTGTTCGGCAGCCTCCAAGGCCTCCCGCCGACCTACGTCTACAGCGGATCGGTCGACCTGCTGTACACAGACGCGTTCGCGTTGTCCCGGAAAGCCGCGAAGCTGCCCGGCGCCAAGATCTGGTTCGACATGCGCTGGGGAGGTACCCACATCTGGCCGATGAACGGCAGTCTGGCCGAAGGCAGGGCGATGGCGCCGGTCCTGCAACGGCAGCTTCTCGGCACAACGTCCTGACTGTCCCACACACTGTGGGAACGAGTATCGCGTGCGGGCGCCCCGGATCTCCGGTAGCGCCCCTGCGGCCTGACCCTAGGCCGCGTCGGCCTCGGTGACGCCTTTGATCAACGCGGCCTCGGTGTGCTTGATCACGCCGGAGATCGCCGGTTCGATGATCGCGCCGAGGGCGCGCCCCGCCAGACCGCCGGGCAGGGTGTAGTCGAAGAGCACGGTGACTCGGGTGTCCTCGTCCGACCCGGCGAACGCCCAGCTCATCGACACGTCGAAGCCGTCGATCGAGTCGAGCGTGATCTGCTCGTTCTCCACCCATTCGGTGCATTTGAGGGTGGTGTGCAGCGTTTTGGGGCCGAGTTTCATCGACGCGTCGAACGTCGCCCCGACGCCCGAGGTCTGTTCGGTCAGCGGGTTGAACTTGGTCACCCCGAACATCCAGCCGGGAACGGTCCGGTAGTCGTCGACGTAGGCGAACACCCGCTCCCGAGCGATCGTCACCTGCACCTCATGGCGTACCTGCGTCACAGTGGGCTCCTTCCACAGCCTCAAGATTCCACAGCCTCAAAAACAAGCGCTAGTGATCGTAACTGAGTGTCAGGCCGGGTTCGACGGCGACCCGATTCACTCGACCGAATTCTATATGTGACTTATTGCATACAGGTCCGTGGGGCTCATCGTGGTGTTTTCATCACCGTCACACTCGGGAAATGGCCAGGGCACGTGGCCGCCATAGCGTCGGTAGCCGCATCACCCACCGCACCACAGGAGCCCGGAATGAGTGGCAGCACATCTCGTCGTCAGGCCATCGAGGCCATCACCAACTACTCGGTTCCCGCGCCGGGTTTCCCCGAACCACTCGCCGACACCTTCGGCCGCAACGTCTTCTCCCTCCCGGTGATGAAGGCACGACTCCCCAAGAACGTCTACAAGGCAGTCACGGCCACCATCGACCAGGGTGCGCCCCTCGATCCCACCCTCGCCGACTTCGTGGCCTCGGCGATGAAGGACTGGGCCATCGAGAAGGGCGCCTCGCACTACGCGCACGTCTTCTATCCGCTGACAGGCTTCACCGCCGAGAAGCACGATTCGTTCCTCGAGCCCGACGGGGCCGGCGCCTCGCTCGCCGAATTCCAGGGTAAGACGCTGCTGCAGGGTGAGCCCGACGCGTCGAGCTTCCCGAACGGCGGCCTGCGCGGCACTTTTGAGGCCCGCGGCTACACCGGGTGGGATGTGACGAGCCCCGCCTACATCCTGGAGAACCCCAACGGGAACACCCTGTGCATCCCCACGATCTTCATCTCCTGGACCGGCGAGGCGCTCGATAAGAAGACCCCGCTGCTGCGCAGCCAGCAGGCCATGAGCAAGCAGGCCATGCGGCTGCTGAAGCTGTTCGGGCACACCGATGTCGACACCGTGGTGTCGTACGCGGGCGCCGAGCAGGAGTACTTCCTGATCGACCGCCACTTCTACTACGCCCGCCCCGATCTCACCGTCGCCAACCGAACCCTGTTCGGCGCCAAGCCTTCCAAGGGTCAGGAGTTCGACGACCATTACTTCGGCGCCATCCCCGAGCGGGTGCTGGCCTTCATGATCGAATTCGACCGGGAGCTGTTCAAGCAGGGTATCCCCGCCAAGACCCGGCACAACGAGGTCGCCCCGGGACAATTCGAGATCGCCCCGGTCTTCGAGAAGTCCAATCTCGCCCATGACCATCAGCAGCTCATGATGACCACGATGAAACGGGTCGCCGAACGCTACGGCATGGTCGCCCTGCTGCACGAGAAGCCGTTCGCCGGTGTCAACGGTTCGGGTAAGCACGTCAATTTCTCGCTCGGCAACAACAATCAGGGAAACCTGCTCAACCCCGGCGACACCCCGCACGACAACGCACAGTTCCTCGTGTTCTGCGCGGCGATCATCCGGGGTGTCCACAAGTACGGCGGCCTCCTGCGCGCCTCGATCGCCTCGGCCTCCAACGACCACCGCCTCGGCGCGAATGAGGCCCCGCCGGCGATCATTTCGATCTTCCTCGGTGATCAGCTGATGGACGTGTTCGATCAGATCGCCAAAGGCGGAGCCAAGGCCAGCAAGGAGTCGGGCGTGCTGGAACTGGGTGTGGACACCCTGCCGCCGCTCAAGGCCGACGCGGGCGACCGCAACCGCACCAGCCCGTTCGCCTTCACCGGCAACCGATTCGAGTTCCGCGCCCCGGGCTCCAACCAGTCAATCGCCGATCCGATGATCGCCATCAACGCGATGCTCGCCGAATCCATCGATTACATCGCCTCATTCCTGGAGCGGGAGATCGAGGGCGGCGCCGCGTTCAACGACGCGATCCAGAAGGTTCTCGAGGAGATCATCGTCGAGCACGGCATGGTGGTGTTCAACGGCGACGGCTATTCCCAGGCATGGCAGGAGGAGGCGGCCGGGCGTGGGCTGCTCAATCTGCGCACCACCGTCGACGCCATCGCCCAGTACGACAAGCCCGAGATCAAGGAGCTCCTGTCGGACTACGGCATTCTCAGCAACCGGGAACTGGAGGCCCGCAAGGAGGTCGTGCTCGAGCAGTACGCCCTGACCATCCTGGTGGAGGCCAAGGAGACCCTGGAGGTGGGCAAGACGATGATCCTGCCCGCCGCGATCCGCTACCTGGGCGAGCTGGCGGGCACCGCGGCCCAGCTGCTGGCCGCCGGTATCCAGACCGAAACACCGACGCTGCTCACGCTCAACAAGTACGTCAAGGATTTCAACAGCAGCCTCGGCGCCATCGAGGAGGCCATCGGCGGGTTCGGCGGCGACGACGTGGAAGCCGAGGCCAAGTACGCACTGGACACACTCATCCCGGCGATGACCGTGGTTCGCTCCATCGCCGACAAACTGGAATCCATTGTGGCCGATGACATGTGGCCGTTGCCGACCTACAACGAGATGCTCACGATCCTCTGAGCGTCCGAGAGGGAGACGCACACCGGCGTCCGCATCCACCCGGGAGGGCGGGTGCGGACGCCGAATGTGTCCGGGGACTGTTCCGCCTATTCGGCGGCATCTTCCCTGATCTGGGCGATCGCCTTCTTGAAACCGCCCGAGGTGAGCGAGGATCCGGCGACCTTCGAGATGTCGTCGAGGTCGTCGATGCTCTTGCCGATCACGAGATCGTTGATGCCGCTCGCGAACTTCCCCTGGAAGGTCGCCGACACACCTTTGGTGTGGCTGCGGTCGAGTTCGAGTGCGGTCACATTCCCTGATGCGAGAGTAACTGTGACGCCGATGCTCTGTTGACCGCCGGGGCTGACGTATGTGCCGGTGGCCGAGTAGGTGCCGTCTTTATAGGACCCGCCCGAATCCGCGGCCGTGGAGACCGCTGCGTTGTCGGCGGGTGTCGTGGTGGTGTCCGAGGAGTCCGCGTCGTCGCCGCAGGCGCCGACGGCCAGGCCCACGACCGCGAAAGTCGCGGCCACTCCGGACGCGCGCAGCACGCGCTCGGGCATTGTCGTTGCAGTCATGCCTGCAGATTGTGCCGTGCCACCCGGCCCTCGCGCACGCCCGGAACGCCGATCGCCAGGAAATCCTCAGAAATCAGACATCACGGCCGTTCCGGTCATCACCGTGAGGTGCGTCTACCTGGTGCCTCCTGCCGAGGCGAGACGCGTTCTGGCCGCGTCCTCGAACAGGGTGCGGATCTTCGTCGGGTCCGTCGCCACGAAGGTCGCACCCCCGGTGACGTCGGTGATCTTGGTGAGCGAGGCCGCGTCGGTGTCCTCGGAGATACCCATCGCCATCACCCGCACCGGACGCCCCGGATCGGACAGTGCCTTGAGCTGCCTGAGCAGCTCGTCCAGGCCGATGCTCGCCGAGTCCTCGTTGCGGCCGTCGGTCAGCACGGTGAAGGTGTTGGAATAGTTGGGATCGTAGGTCTCGACCATCTTCTTGTAACCCGCGAGGATCGTGTCGTACAGGCCGGTTCCGCCACCGAGATCGGTGGTCATCGCCTGTCGCACCCCGGTGTTCAGCACCTCCCGCTGGGTCTGGTTGCCCACCTTCGCGTCGAGACGGCGGGACGGGACCTTCTCCTTGAAGTCGATTCCGAAGCCGCCCTTGTCGATGCCGAAGATCCACACGCCCACCACGCCGTTGCGCGGGATCAGCGAGAAGGCGTTGCTGACCGCCTCGGTGAGCAGTGCGGCGCGGGTCGACATTCCGGCCGGCGCGGTCATCGAGCCGGAGGTGTCGATGGCCATGATCGTGCGGGTCGGCAGGCTCAGATCATGCCATTGATCCAGTGCGGCATCGAGTTTCGCCGGATCGACGGTCAACGTCTTGATCGCTTCGCCGACGCCCGAACCGTCCGCGTTCCGGAAGCCGTTGTTGTTGAGGATATCCTGCCCCGACCCGGAGTGCGCGGCCTTCGTCAGCGCATCCGCCGCCTTCGCGGCACGGTCGCGTTTGTCGCCGGCCGTGACCACCAGCGGATAGTCGACGGACACGGTGCCCGCGGCGGGCGTGGTGGCCAGCAGCCGGGACCCCGCGTTGTTGCGCAGGAACTGCAGATACTGCTGTTCGGAGGTGACCACCGGGACAGTCGAGGAGTTGGCCAGCTCCAGGCGGGCGTCCTCGGTGTCGTCGAGCGGCGTGGCGTTGTTGCGCTGGGCCGCCATCTCCGCCATCGCCGTCAGCAGCGCCCGGCCGTTGACCTTACCCGAGGCCGCGGCGTCGAGCGCGCCGATGATCGGTGCGTCGGCCAGCGACGACGATGCCGGGTTGCCGATCCGCAGGTTGACCAGTTTCATCACGTCGATCCAGGTGTCGAAGGTGATGCTGCGGGTGCTCACCACCACCGCCGGCGATGTGGCGAGGGACTTCCTGACCGCATCGGAACCAAGCCGCACCTGGGCGATCACCCGGCGCGCGCGCTGGCTCGAATCCGCCACCCACAGGTCCGGGACGTTCTTACCGCTGGTGAGCAACGACGGAATCGCGCCGCCGGCCACCGCGTCGACGGTGAAGTCGTAGCAGGAGTCGGCCGACGCCTTCTTGGCGAGCGATTTCACGGTGTCGGCGATCGTCGGATCGGCGGCCACCTTGACGGCACCGCCGCTGCAGGAACCGTGGATACCGCGCCAGAGGATCACGCCACTGACGAGCAGCACCACGAGCAGGAGCGCGGTCAGCAGCCACATGCCCGTACGGCTGCGGCGCCGGGTACCGCCACCGGCCCCGAGGTCATCGAGGGAGAACCCACCGGTCGCCGCGGCCGACCGTTCGCGTCTTCCAGAACTGCTGTGCCGCACCATAATCGTTCCCCACTCGTCGTTGCATACCGAGAGGAATTCATGTCTTAACACGTTTGATCAACGCGACAAAAGCGTGTGACCACCCCGACGACGCGCGGAATGCACCGAATCCGGCCATTCACACCACGATTTCCCCCGCTGTAGCATACCCAATCCGTGTGCCCGATCATAGTCGGAATACACCATTCCAGAGGGCAATACTGCTATTTGTTATTGTGCATCGAATCCAAGGCATCGCAGGATGCAGGACATTTCCCGTTCTCGGGGACTATTAGAAGTGCTAATAGTTTGTCCGGAGGACGATTTCCGCGACTGAGCTTTGATACGGTCCGTACCACCGCTCATTTTCCGTCCGCACCGATCGGATTCACCGGCGGCGACAGCCGCGGACGCAC